>Ga0116129_1000417_pt1 | contig 28236 bp, 31 predicted proteins | sample June2015DPH_17_2_FD_89732 | JGI IMG/M metagenome (GOLD analysis project Ga0116129, IMG submission 89732) | Peatland microbial communities from SPRUCE experiment site at the Marcell Experimental Forest, Minnesota, USA - June2015DPH_17_10 | ecosystem: Environmental > Terrestrial > Soil > Wetlands...
AAACAAACCGGGCGTGTTTATCCTTCAGGCCGGCGAGTCCCTATCCGCGAACATTGACATAACGCTGACCGAGTCTTGAGGCGATGCGCGGCGGCGTTGCCGTTCGCGACCCCGGAGCCCCGCCTGCGCCTCAAGGCGGCCCATTTGCCGCAAACCCCTTTAGGCCGGCGCGCCGATATTTATAGTCTCTCCACGATACAACTCAACTGGAGATGCTCATGAAAACTCTCAACAACCTCGCCGCATTGTCCCTGTCGCTGGTCCTCGGATTAATGCCCTTCGCCGTCATTGCCCTGAATGACGTTGCCGCTACCCGAGCGGAAATCGTCAATGTGGCTGCCTTGCCTGCCGATCATGCGCTGGGGATGGAAGGGCGATAAACTTCAGCCCCAGGCGCAACACAGGACCTGCATGAAGCCCCAGCCGCAAATCGAGCGCGAGCAATTTTCGCCTTTCTTCGACGACACCAAGGACTCGGTGATCGATTTTTTGAGGCGCCGGCTCCCCCTGACGCTGGCGATCAATACCCTGATCGCCCTGCTCATCGCCTTGCTGTATCGCTCGTGGGATGCCGTCATCCCGAATCTCGTTGTCGCTTACTGCATCGGCCTCACGATACTGGCGCTGATCGCCGGGGTACGCTGCACCGTAATGCAGCGGTTTCGCGGCCGCGCGAGCTTGCGCTTCGTCATCTACTTTGCACTGGTGGCGGCCGGCGCGATCATCGGCGAACTGCTCTCCCAGATGTTCGTGCACCAGCCGTCGAACCCCTTGCAGGAAAGCTACGTCTGGGTGGTCGCGATCGTATTCTCGCTGGTCGCCGCCAGCATGGCACTTTTCATCAACTTCAGCTGGGTTCAGCTGGCGCGAAGCAAGCGCGATGTGGAACGCGCCGAACGCGCGGCCATCGAAGCCCAGCTGCGGGCATTGCAGGCTCAGATCGAACCGCATTTTCTGTTCAATACCCTGGCGAACCTCGACGCGCTCATCGCAGTGGATACGGCCAAGGCCCGCAACCTGCTGGCCAACCTGATTCGCTATTTGCGGGCTGCGCTCACGCACGCACGCAGCGAAGCTGCCACGCTGCAGACGGAGGTCGAACTGCTGAAGGCTTACTTGGGCATCATGGCGCTGCGCCTGCCCAATCGCTTGACCACCGAATTCGATTGCGACCCGGACTGCCTGCGGCTGAAGTTTCCCGCCATGCTGCTGCAGCCGCTGGTGGAAAACGCCATCACTCACGGCATCGAACCGGCGGGTGAAGGCGGCACCATCCGCGTCAGCGTGCACTGTACCAGCGACACCTTGAAATTATGGGTTGACGACACCGGCATCGGTCTGGGCAACGCGCACACCGCCGGCACCGGCGCGGGCATTCAAAATATACGGGCCCGCCTGCAGTCGCTGTTCGGCAGCTCGGCCCGATTGATTCTGGAACCCGGCACGCCGTGCGGCACCCATGCGGCCATCGAAGTGCCGCTGAGTCTGCTCTCCCAACCCGTCGGATGAGCCCTTCCTACAGCTACATCATCGCCGAGGATGAGCCGCTGCTCGCGCGCGCACTGGCACAGCAATTGATCGAGTACTGGCCGTCGGCCCGCTGCGCGGCGATCGCCGCCAATGGGGCCGAAGCGCTGAAGCTGGCCGATGAGTTCCACCCCGACGTGGCGTTCCTCGACGTGCGCATGCCGCAACTCGACGGGCTCGAAGCGGCCCGGCAATTGTGCCTGAAGGAGCATCCTCCGCTCATCGTATTCGTGACCGCCTACGATGCCTATGCCTTGGATGCATTCGAGACCGCCGCGATCGACTATCTGCTCAAGCCGGTCGAGGTTGCGCGCCTGACCAAGTGCATCGAGCGCTTATCGAGCCAGCTGGGCCGCGGAACGCAGGATGCTTCGGCCGGAGAGATGGCGAGCCGGATTGCCGCCCTGCTGGGCGATAGCCCGAGCCGCAGGGAGAAGCTGCGCTTCGTGCGCGCGGGCGCGGGCAACACCGTCAAGCTCATTCCGGTGAGCGAGGTGCTTTGGTTCGAGGCCGAAGACAAATACATCACCGTGGCCACCGGCCAAGGCGACAGCATCATTCGTATGCCCCTGAGAGAGCTGCTGGAGCAGCTCGACGATACGATCTTCTGGCAAGTACACCGCGGCACCGTGGTCAATTCACAGCACATCTCGCTTGCGAAGCGTGATGAGCTGGGACATTTGAGCCTAACGCTCAAAGGCCGCAAAGAAGAAATCGCCGTCAGCCGTCAGTTTGCGCACCTGTTCAAACAGATGTAATAACCCTCGGGCTATACTCGCGCTGGCTCTCCGGGGGGTGTGTTCATGTTTGCGAATCGATCGCTGTTTCAGTTCGTCAAGCCGTCATGCGTCATGGCGTTGGCGTTGTGCGCCGCTCAATCCTTCGCGGCGGCCTCGGCCGACGACTCGCTGAAAATGAATCAAATCCAAGTTATCGGCACGCATAACAGTTATCACGCAGGACTCGCTCCCAGCGAGGCGAAGCTGATGCTGGAAAGGAACCCGAAGGTCTACCAAACGCTCGAGTACCGGCACCGCCCGCTCGATCAGCAGCTCACCGCAGGCGTGCGGCAGATCGAATTGGACATCTTTGCCGACAGCGAGGGCGGACGCTATGCACATCCGAACGGATCGGACGCCGTCGCCGCGGCGAACCTGCCCACGGACCCGCCGTTCGATCCCGAAGGCGTGATGAACAAGCCCGGCTTCAAGGTGATGCATGTACAGGACTTCGATTACCGCAGCGTTTGCCAGCCGTTGATCGCCTGCCTGAAGATCGTTCGCGCCTGGTCGCAGTCGCATCCGAAGCATATCCCGATCTTTATTCTGCTCGAGACCAAGCAAGAAGAACTGCCGCCGCAGTACCATGCACACACTCCGGAAAAATTCACCAGCGCGACCTTCGATGCGCTCGATACAGAGATCCGCTCGGTGTTTTCGCCCAACGAAATGATCACGCCGGATCAAGTGCGCGGCAAGCACGCGACGCTCGAGGAGGCGGTTCTACACAGCGGTTGGCCGACATTGGCGGCCGCGCGCGGCAAGGTGGTCTTTCTCATGGATCAGCGGCCGGTCGGCCCAATCTATCTCGAGGGACATCCCGCGCTTCGCAATCGAATCATCTTTACCAACGCCGAACCGGGCCAGCCCGACAGTGCCTTCACCGAAGAGAACGACGGGACGGCGGAAACGATTGCGGCGCTGGTGCGCAAGGGCTACCTGGTCCGCACCCGCACCGACTCGGACACCAAGGAAGCGCGCACCAACGACACCACTCGCCGCGAGGTCGCCTTGGCCAGCGGCGCCCAGCTCCTGAGCACCGACTACCCCGCCTCCGAGCCATCGCAATGGACCGGATATTCGGTCAGCCTGCCCGGAGGTGCCGTCGCCCGGTGTAATCCGGTCGATGCGCCAACGTCCTGTCTTAGAAGACCAGCCTTGAGTCCGTAAGAATACATAGCCATCCATCCGTAAAATACGGTAGCCGTTTATCCGTAAAAACAAATCACCTTAGCGCTTGGCCTTTCCTCACAGCCGCGGTCACATTTTCACCGCCACCTTTGCATCGCCTGGCGCGACTTTCGCACGCGTGCCCTTGCCGGCCGCCACATGATCGGGGATTTTGGCGACCAAGCGCGCGACGTCATTGTCGTCAAACCCTCTTGTTTAGGATCGCCAGATCCAAGCGTATATAATGACGGTCAAGACCCGCCAGAAATCAAGGCCGCGTCGCGGTCACAGGAGTCAACATGTCTACATCGACGATGCGCGCGATACTTGCCGGCGGCTGTTTCTGGGGCGTGCAAGACTTGCTGCGCCGCTATCCCGGCGTCGTTTCTACACGGGTCGGTTATTCGGGCGGCGATGTGCCAAATGCCACTTACCGCAACCATGGCACCCACGCCGAAGCCATCGAAATCATCTTCAACCCCAAGATGATCAGCTACCGCCAGCTGCTCGAATTTTTCTTCCAGATTCATGATCCGACCACGCTGAATCGTCAGGGAAATGATCGGGGTTTGAGCTATCGCTCCGCCATTTTTTTTACGAGCGATGAACAAAGGCAAGTCGCCGAGGACACGATTGCGGACGTCGAGGCATCCGGTCTGTGGCCTGGAAAGGTCGTGACGGAAGTCGCGCCGGCGGGCGCTTTCTGGGAAGCGGAACCTGAACATCAGGACTATCTCGAGCGCATCCCCAACGGGTACACCTGCCATTTCATCCGTCCGGAGTGGAAGCTCCCGGTCCGGCCGGCCGCACGCCAGGCGTAAATTCGCAACAGATACGCGCCTACCAGGTGCGTATCCTATTGTATTAAAAGGAGTTATCTATTGTGGCGCGCGAGGTTTTAGGGCGCCATGAATGCGGCTGCCCGGCGGCATCGCGCTTCCACGATACCTACATCTTTTTGCGCCAATTTCACTTGAAGGCCTTAGATTTTGATCCTAGTCTGGGGTATAAACCGTAGGCAATCGAAGGTCTTGCGCGCACTTTTTCAATAAAATCAGAAACAACCGCTTCATTTTTGGCTTTACGGGATGGAGACATCATGGCTACACAGGCTCGCTCGATCGCTTCGCTGACCATCTCCTTCGGACTTGTCGCGATTCCCGTGAAGCTCTACTCCGCGACGGTCTCATCCGAAAGAATCTCGTTTAATTTGCTGCGCCAGAAGGACGGCTCGCGCGTGAAGCAGCAATACGTGGCCGTCAATGACGGAAAACTCGTCGAGCGCGCCGAAATGGTCAAAGGCTATGAATTCGCCAAGGACCAATACGTGATGTTCAGCGCCGAGGAATTGAAGGCGCTCGAGGACACGACCAGTCATGCCATCGATATCGGCCAGTTCGTGCCGCTGGAGTCCGTGGACCCGCTGTATTTTGACGGCACGTATTATTTGGCTCCCGACAAGGGCGGTGCAAAGCCCTATACGCTGCTCGCGACCGCGCTGCGCAAGTCGCGCCAATGTGCGGTGGGGCGATGGATCTCGCGCGGCAAGGAACACATCGTCGTGATCAGACCCATCGAAGATGGACTGGCGCTGCACCAATTGCATTTCAAGGCCGAAGTTCGCGATCTGAAGGATTTAGGCATCGAGGCCGCGCCGGTATCCGAGCCTGAATTGAAGCTGGCCAATCAACTCATCGAGCACTTGGCGGTCAAGCGCTTTGACCCCAATGAATACGCCGACGAACACCGCGCACGCGTGCAGGCCGCCATCCAGAAAAAAGTCGAAGGCAAGGAAGTGTCCATCGCGGAAGGACCGGTCGCCGCCGCCAGCGGCAATGTCATCGACCTGATGGCCGCGCTGCGTGCCAGCATCGATGCGCGCGGAGCGAAGGCAACCGATTTGAAGGAGCGCAAGCAGCCGAAGCGTGCGGCTGCGCAGGGGTCTGCCCGCAAATCCGCCCGCCGATGAGATGCATGCCTACGACACCAAAGATCTGGAGCGCCTGTTTGGATTGCCGGCCTCGGCTGTCCGCGCCCTAGCTCGCGCGGGCAACATTCATCCGGTCAGGCGTGCCGGCAGACTGCACTATTCGTTTCACGACCTCGTGGTGCTGCGCACGGCGAGCGCGCTGCGTGCCGCGAAAATCTCGCCGCAGCGAATCAACAAAACATTGCAAGAACTGCGTTCGGCGCTGCCCGCTGATTCAACGCTCAATCAGGTCTCGCTGACCGCGCTCGGCAATCGAATCGCGATCCGCGAAGGAACAACCCTGCGCGAGTCCGACTCGGGCCAGTATGCACTGGCACTGGAGATCGTCGAAGAGAAGGGCCGACTGCACGTCATCACGCGGCAAGACGCCCCCGCCGCCGCCGGGACATCCGCCGAAGAGCAGTATGCGAAGGGGCTCACTCTCGAGGACACCGATCCGCAGGCGGCGCGCAGCCTATACGAGGCGGCTCTGAAAGCCGATCCGAATCACTTGGAAGCGCGCATCAACTTAGGCCGGCTTTTGCACATGGACGGCCGCCTGGCCGAAGCTGAACAGGTCTATCGATTCGGCGGACAGGCCGAGCCGTTTCTGGTGTTCAACCTCGCCGTGCTGCTCGAAGATCTGGGCCGCGAGCCGGAGGCGATCGTCGCGTACCGTGAAGCGCTGGCGCTCGATCCGCAGTTCGCCGACGCCCACTTCAATCTCGCCCGGCTCTACGAGCGGGCGCGCGACCCCAAAGCGTCACTGCGCCACTTGCTGGCGTACCGGCGCATGATGGATCAGGGTGCGTGATGGCGAAGCGCGCGCTTACGCTCTATCGAACCAAGCGCGATTTCTCGAAGACCGCCGAACCCTCCGGCGAAGCGCGCGTAGCACCCTCCCCTCGATTGCGCTTCGTCGTGCAGAAACATGCCGCGCGGCAGCTGCACTACGACTTGCGCTTGGAATGGGACGGTGTGTTCAAGTCCTGGGCGGTGGCGCGCGGTCCCTCGATCGATCCGGCCGACAAACGCCTCGCGGTGGAAGTCGAAGACCACCCGTTGGACTACGGTGACTTCGAAGGCACCATCCCCCAAGGTGAATATGGCGGCGGCACCGTGATGTTGTGGGACCGCGGCTATTGGACGCCGGAAGGCAACAAATCGACGCAGGACGCCCTCACGGACGGCGACCTTAAGTTCACCTTGGAAGGCACCAAGCTGCACGGCAGTTGGGTGCTGGTGCGCATGCGCGGCGATAAGTTCAGCGGCAAACGAACCCATTGGCTGCTGATCAAGCATCGCGATGCGAATTCCAAAGCCGGCGATGCCGATGCGCTGCTCGAGGAGGACCGCTCGGTCGCTTCGGGCCGAAGCATGCAGCAAATCACCGATGGAGTCGGCAAGCGCCCCAATCCGTTCATGCTCGAGACCACCACACCCGGAAAAGCGAATGCGGTATGGATCGGCAAGAGCGCTGATGAGGGCGCAGAAAGTCGCGCGCCGGAAACGTTGGTAGCGGCGAAACCCGTGAAAACCGCAAAACCTTCGAAAGCGGCCAAAGTTGCGCGCCCGAAAGCCATCATGGCGAGCGCGATGCCGAAGTTCATCGAGCCGCAACTGGCTAAGCTGGTTGACCGGCCGCCGGACCAGGCCGGCTGGGCTCATGAAGTCAAATTCGACGGCTATCGAGCACAGCTGCGGGTTGAAAAGGGCAAAGTCGTCATCCGCACCCGCAAGGGTCTGGACTGGACCGATCGATTCTCTGCCATTGCGAAGGCGGCTGCCGCCCTGCGCGACGGCATCATCGATGGCGAAATCGTCGCGCTGGATGACCATCAACTGCCGAACTTCGGCGCGCTGCAGACCGCGCTCTCGGAAGAAAAGACCGATGCCCTCGTCTGCTTCGTATTTGATCTGTTGTTCGACGCCAAAGAAGATCTGCGGACACTGCCCTTGAGCGAACGCAAGTCGCGGCTCGAAACATTCTTGGGCAAGCCGGCCGCGAACAGCCGCATCCGCTACGTGTCGCATCTGGTATCGAACGCAGAAGCCGTGCTGGCTTCCGCCTGCAAAATCGGGCTCGAGGGCATCATTTCGAAAAAACTGAGCGCGCCCTACCACTCCGGCCGCACCGATAGCTGGGTCAAAGCCAAGTGCCGCGCGGGGCAGGAAGTCATTCTCGGCGGCTGGACCACCGAGGAGGGCACCGTGCGATCACTGCTGGCGGGCGTGAGCCGCGATGGGCGACTCGATTATGTGGGGCGCATCGGCACCGGCTATGGACGTGAAGTGGTGAAAATGCTGCTGCCGAAACTCGAGAAACTCACCCGGGAGAGAAGCCCGTTCACCGGTGCCCATGCGCCGCCCAAGGAAAAGAATGTCCGGTGGCTGAAACCTTCCTTGATCGCGCAGATCGAGTTCGAGGGCTGGACGGACTCCGGCATGATTCGCCAAGCAGCCTTCAAAGGCTTGCGCGAGGACAAAGATCCGGCCGATGTCGTGACCGAAATGCCGGCCGCGGAGCCAACGGCCGCAGCCTCACCGAAGCGCGCACGCGCTGCGCCGAAACAATCCAATCCCGCGGCCAAGACTGCACCCGCCGCCGCCGGCTCCTCGGTATTCGGCGTGTCGATATCAAAGCCCGACAAGGCGCTCTGGCCTGATGCCGGGGACGGCAAGCCGGTCACCAAACTCGACCTCGCCCGCTACTATGAGCAGGTGGGTGAGTGGATGCTGCCGCACTTGGCGGGCCGGCCCTGTTCGCTGGTGCGGGCGCCCGACGGCATCGCCGGTCAGAATTTCTTTCAGCGCCACGCCATGGCGGGGATGTCGGAATTGTTCGACCTCGTCAAAGTGCGCGGCGACAAGGCGGCGTACGTGCAGATCGATCGCATCGAAGCGCTCGCCGCCGTGGCCCAGATAGGCGCGCTGGAGCTGCATCCGTGGAATTGCGCGCCGAACGATCCGGAAGTCGCCGGCCGACTGGTTTTCGACCTGGATCCGGCACCGGATGTGACATTCGATACCGTCATTGCCGCCGCCGCTGAGATCCGTGCTCGGCTGGAGAAAATCGGGCTGGTCTGTTTCTGCAAGACCACGGGTGGCAAGGGGCTTCACGTCGTCACACCGTTGACGGAAGGCAAAAAAGCGGTGGACTGGCCGATCGCCAAGAATTTCGCGCATCTCATTTGCGCGCAGATGGCGCAGGACAGCCCCACCCGATATCTCGACAACATGTCTAAGCTCAAGCGTTCCGGCCGGATCTTCTTGGATTATCTGCGCAACGATCGGACCGCAACGGCGGTGGCGGTGCTTTCGCCGCGAGCGCGGGAAGGCGCACCGGTATCGATGCCGGTGGAATGGCGCGAGGTAAAAAAGGGCCTGGATCCTAAGTCCTTTACCGTCAGGACGGCGCCGCAGATGCTGAGCAAATTCAAACCGTGGAAAAATTACGCCGACGGCGCGCGGCCGCTTGCCGATGCCATCAAACGAGCCACGCGCGGTTAGAGCCTGCGCCGCTGCCGGCGCTGTTGCCGCTTCATAAAAATGATCGCCGCCGAGCTTCAATCTGTGCACATCCACGTCGGGGCGACCACGCGCGTCTCTGGGATCTTGAGCTGTCCGCCGCGGTCCAAAGCCTGTTATGTCCTCGCTCATGGCGCCGGTGCCGGCATGCTGCATCCCTTCATGGTGAGATTGGCCGAAGATCTCGCCGCGCTTCGTATTGCAACGCTGCGCTATCAATTTCCGTACATGGAAAAGGGCGGCCGAAGACCGGATCCGCCGGCCGTCTGTCACGCCACGGTCCGCGCCGCCGTTGCCGCGGCCCACGAGTTGGTGCCGGAACTGCCGCTGTTTGCGGGCGGCAAGTCCTTCGGCGGGCGCATGACCTCGCAGGCGCAGGCGGCGAATCCCCTCCCCCATGTGCGTGGCCTGATCTTCTTGGGATTTCCCCTGCACCCGCCCAAGGAACCCTCGGATACGCGCGGCGAGCATCTCGCCAAAGTCCATATTCCCATGCTCTTTCTTCAGGGCGCGCGCGATGAATTTGCGCAACGTGCATGGCTCGATCCGCTCATCACCCGGCTGGGAAACCTGGCCACCTTGAGTGTGTTGCCGGACGCCGACCACTCCTTCCACGTGCGCGCCCGCAGCACATTTACCGACGGTCAAATCCAAGCCGACCTGCTCAACGTACTCGCGGGCTGGGTCGAGACGGTAACGAGCGCGTGACCCTGCTGGCCGAACTGGTCCGCGCATCGCTGCGCGTGGGCGCCACTCCGGCACGCACGGCCAAGGTGCGTGAGCTGTCCTCGCTCCTGCGATCCTTGGCGCCTGAAGAAATCGATACCGGCGTGCATTACCTCTGGGCGACGAGGTGCGCATCTATACCCGCAGCTTGAACGAGATTTCCGCCGCCATCCCCGAGATCGTCGAGTTGGCGCGCACGTTTTCGGCACACGCGCTGGTGCTCGACGGTGAGGCGATCGCCTTCGATGCACGAGGAAGGCCGCATCCCTTTCAGGTGACGATGAAGCGTTTTGGCCGCAAGCTCAACGTCGCGGCATCGCGCACCGCGCTGCCCATCCAGGCATTTTTTTTCGACTGCCTCAAGGTGGGCGATGAGAGCATCGCAGGCCGTTCCACCGCTGAGCGCTTCACGGCCCTCGCCGGGGCCGTCCCGGCGCCGCTTTTGATCCCGCGGCTCGTCACCTCCTCGGAACCTGAGGCCAGTATCCGCTATCCGGGCGGCTTGGCGCTGCGGCTCGCGCGGGTGAAGCGCTACCGGGACGACAAGCGCGTCGATGAAGCCGACACCATGGATGCCGTGCGCAAGATTTATGCGGCGCAGGCCGGCCCGGCGCAGGATTAATGGCTCATTCTTCTATGCTCCGTTGACACGGATCAGCGAGCGATTAACATGGTCGCGGGAGCACGCGCAGTGCGCGGTTTGCAAATCTAACTCGAATGCAGTCGACCTGCGCCAAACGCTCAATCCACAGTCTGATTCACGCATAAAACAATCTCGGGAGTCTCCAATGAGGGTAACTATCAACAGGACGTGTATCGCCACGGCGATCCTAGGAATACTTGGGGTGTCGACGGCATTGGCCGGCACTGCCTCAACGGCAGTAGACGTCGGCTCTCTGACCGGCGCGCAGGCGAGTCAGCCGATCTCAGTCACTATCGCGCTGAAGTTGAGCGATTTGGCGGGCGGTGAGTCGATGATGCAGCGACTGGTCACACCGGGCGATGCGATGTACGGCAAGTTCTTGACGCCCGCGCAGGTCGAAGCCCAGTTCGGGCCGAACGAGAGCGATGTCGCGAGAGTGATTGCAGAGCTGAGTGCCTCAGGTCTGGCGGTGGAAAGAACGACTTCCACGACGCTGACCGCAACCGGTAAGCCCGCGACGTTGGAACAAGTCTTCCAGACGAGCCTGCATCAGTTCGTCATGCCGGCGACCGCCAAACATCCATCGTTTACCTTCCGCGCGGCCAAGACGGCACCCGTGGTGCCGGCGGACATTGCGTCGGCCGTGCGCGGCGTGATCGGACTGAATACCAACCCGGTGTTCTCACCGCACATGAAGTCCGCGCCTGCCAAGCTGGGCGGATCCCCCGTTATCAGAAACCCGGGCTCCACTTCAGGAGTCGACACCGAATCGGGCGTATTGACCGTTAAGGACTTTGCGACTCTGTACGATGTGAATCCGCTCTACGCCAAAGGGGTCACCGGCAACGGCCGCACGGTGGGCATCGTCACGTTGGCGAATTTCACACCGAAGGACGTTTTCGTCTATTGGAGTTCACTGAATCTCAAAGTGAATGCCAACCGATTGACGGTCGTCAATATTGACGGCGGCCCGGGCGCACCCAGCGACGCATCGGGCTCGGATGAAACCACGCTCGATGTTGAGCAATCCGGCGGCATTGCCCCCGGCGCCAATATCATCGTGTATCAATCCCCGAATACCAATCAGGGATTCCTGGATGCGTTCGCACGTGCGGTACACGACAACAAGGCCGACTCGTTCTCGACCAGCTGGGGCGAGTGGGAGTTCTTCGACAGCGCTGCCGGCGGCAATCTAGTCACCGACGTGTTTTCGCGCGAGACGGTCAGTTCCCTGCAGGCGCTTCACGAGGTTTTGGTTGTCGCTGCTCTGCAAGGGCAGACCGCTTTTGCGGCGGCGGGGGACTGCGGCGCCTATGACGTGTTCGATGAGGTGGCGCCGAACTTTTCCACACCGCTGAGCGTGGACAATCCGGCCAGCGACAGTGCGATCGTGGCAGGCGGCGGCACCACGCTGCCGGGGATACAGGAGTTTGGGCTTCCCAATGGTTCGACCTTGAGCATCAACGTTCCAACCGAACGCGTCTGGGGCTGGGATTATCTGATACCGCTGTGCAATGCCCTGGGGCTGGATCCGATCAGCTGCGGTATCTTTCCGGGCGGCGGCGGCGGTGGAGTCAGTGTGTACTTCCCTCTGCCGCCATATCAATTCGGCATTTTCGGAACGCAGCTCAGCCAGCCGGGTCAATCCTTCGTGGACAACAGCACCTCACCACCGACGGTTGATTTCGCTCTGCCGGCTCACTTTTTTGGACGCAATGTCCCGGACGTGTCGTTCAATGCAGATCCTGACACCGGATACTCTATATTTTACACGTCGAACGTTAACGGATTCGAAGTTGAAACATTCATCGGCGGCACGAGCTTCGTCGCACCCCAGCTCAACGGTGTCACGGCTCTGCTGGGGCAAAATGCCGGTCATCGGCTCGGCCTGCTCAATGTCGAGCTCTACAATCTGGCACGCTTGGGACTGACGCAGGGCCGGCAAGCGGTGATCAACACGATCTCGACCGGTGACAACTGGTTCTACAAGGCACGCGACGGGTACAGCCCGGCCGTCGGCCTGGGTACCATCGACGTGTTCAAACTGTCCGAAGTGACGCGCTGATCGGCCAGTCGTAAAGAATCCGCATCCGCCCTCTACTGCGAGTAGAGGGCGGATGCGCGCGCCTCGACCCCAAAGGCCGCGACCGCATCGCTAAGACTCGAGTGAGAGTCGAAGACGCCCGCAGAGCGGCGTCTAACTTGTCCAATAGCGAAAGCTTCAGGCTTCTTTTCATTCCCTTGTCAACCCAAGGACCGGTCCCGCGTCTATAGTCTGTGGAATGGACCCATGCCAAGGAAGATGATATGCCCGAGCCCATCCTCAAATTCCCCGTGACCTGCCCCGACTGTGCCTTGGAATCTCTCGCGGAAATGCCCATCGCGTTGATCGCTAACGCCTTGCTCACCGGCAAGAGTCTTCGCCTCCACAGCAACTGCCACGACCACTACTGGACCGCAACCTTCGCCGAGCGCGAACAAATCCGCAGTGCTTTATCCGAAATCCGAGTCGATATGCCGACAGCGACGCATCGGAGTCATGCTGAAAGAGCTCACAAATCTGACAGCGTCCTGGTCGGCAGCCTATGACCTCAAAGCTTTAACGAATGCTTGACCTCCGCGATACCCGCCCTTCTCATGAGCCAATCGCCAACGGAGCATACCTCCTGCGCGGATTCGCGCTCGGCATCGTCACGGCGCTAATCGCCGAAATCGAGCACATCGAAACCACGGCCGGGTTCCGTCACCTGGAAACTCCCGGCGGCTTTCGCATGTCGGTAGCGATGACCAACTGCGGCACGCTCGGATGGGTGAGTGATCGTCGCGGTTACCGCTACACCACCGAGGAGCCGCTGAGCGGTCAACCCTGGCCACCGAGGCCTGCGCTGTTTTCGACGCTTGCCGAGCGCGCCGCACGAGCCGCCGGATTCGCAGGCTTCAAACCCGATGCCTGTCTCGTCAATCGTTACGTGCCCAGTGCACGGCTCGCCCTGCATCAAGACAAGGACGAAAGCGACTTTGGCGCACCGATTGTTTCCGTTTCCTTGGGACTTCCCGCCGTTTTCCTGTTCGGCGGCAACGCCAGGAAGGACAAACAGCGCCGCATCCCCGTGCAGCATGGTGATGTCGTGGTCTGGGGCGGACCCGCGCGACTTAATCACCACGGCGTATTAGCGCTGAAGGACGGCCATCACCCCGTACTGGGGCGGCAACGCGTGAATCTCACTTTTCGCCGCGCGCAGACCTAGCGCCGCCGCCTAGCGGTAGAGCGCATCTCAGCGCTTTAGGCCGAGAACGATCAAAAAGGCTCCATACAAGAAGACGAATGCCACTGTTAGCCAATAGGCTACCGGACTGTCGTCGCGATCTACGGTTGTGAAACGCCAGTGGATTGAGCCACTCTGAAGTGCATAAGCCACGTAACCCCACGCGAGCGGCGCAGTAAGGAACAACTCGAAGGCTGTCATCGGCCCATGGTGAGAGAGATTTGCAAGGCCATGCCGTTCGATGGCAATGGCCGCGAGGTAGAAGACCATATACACCGCCAAAACAATGCGCCAAGCCACATTCGTCATGCCCCAGTCCCCTAACAATCAGGTCGAGTGACGCGGCGCTGCGCCGGCCACAAATGAGAGATGATTGCCCTAGTCAATCAACACCACCCTATTCCGCTCCAGCATTGCTGGCAGCTCCGCGTGATCCTTCAATTCACACGCTTCGACAACTCTAAATTTTCCCACCGCCCGGCACCAACGTCTCGACGATGCAAGTCTCAAACGACAGGGACGCGTACATCACCGCAAAACCGGACTTCCCATAGCAGAACCGCGACGGCGAGCAATGCAGCTGCAACGGCATCCTCGAAACACCGAACACCGCATTCAACTGGGCTAGTCGACCCAATAGTCGGTGTGCAGCATGCTTTTTAGCTCGAAACGATGCGCCCAATTGGCCTCCTCGAGCATCGGGCTTTGATAGAAGGCGGACACATATCCCAAACAGAGAACCGCGACCGGGCGGCTGCCTTGAGGCATGTGCATCAGCAACCGTAGGGCCTCTGGATCGAATAGTGAAACCCAACCCATCCCGACGTTCTCCGCGCGTGCGGCCAGCCAGAGATTTTGAATCGCACACGCCACCGACGCCAAATCCATTTCCGGCATGGTTCGCCGTCCGAAGATGTGCGCTTCGCGACCGCCGGCGAGCGCGGCCACCAGCAGCTCGCCGCACTCGAGAATGCCCTCCACCTTGAGGCGCATGAACTCGTCCTCGCGCTCGGCGAGCGCCTGTGCCGTCTTGATGCGCTCTGCTTCGACCAACGCGTGAACGCTCGCTCTCAATCCTGGATCGCGTACCCGGATGAATCGCCAGGGCTGCATTAGGCCGACACTCGGCGCCATATGCGCAGCCCCCAGTAGGCGCTCGAGCAACGCGTCGTCGAGTGGATCGGGCAGGAAGTGCCGCATATCGCGGCGCACGGACATGAGGCGGTATATGGTCGCAATTTCTTGGGGCGTGAAATCAGGCATACGTATTCTTCACCTTGTTATGGCTCGCAGCCATGCTGCCTATTCAACATCCAGACGATGAACTGAACCGAACGGAATGTGTGCCTCGAGCCCCGACGGGCCGCTGCGCAAACCTCTGCGGGCTAACGCCACGCGGATCACGCCTGCGTGGGTTACGGCGATGACGGCGTTGCTGTTGACCTTACGCACCTGATTGACCCAGCATTCCCATCGTGTGGCGACCATCTCCGCCGATTCTCCGCCGCCGGGACGGTAGCCCCACGCATCCTTCGCCCATTCGTCGATTTCCTCGCGCGCTATAGAATCCCAGGGAGATCCCTGCCAGTCACCGAAGCTCATCTCCATCAAGTCATCGGTGGATGTCGGTTCACGCGGCGACGCAAGGCGCCGAGCGAGTCCCATGCATCGTGACGACGGGCTGGAATATACACGTACGCTCTCACGCGTTTGGCCGGGTATCTGAGCGAATACCGATTCAGCCGTTGCTTCGATCGCCTGCTCATCCACGAGTACCTCCAGGCGTCCGTAGCAAAGCCCGTTGACGCCGACAGGCGGGGGGTGTCGCACCAGATAAATCCGCATCGGTGCGCTTCCTTCAACCACTCGGATGAATTCCAGCCAAAACGCCGAGCGCCGCCAAGAGAAAACCGAGCTCCGCGAGCTGCTGGGTGGCGCCCAAGCAATCTCCGGTGTAACCGCCGATTCGGTTTTTGAAATAGCCCGCCGCACACAGCGCGGTGATCCCGCTGAGTAACAGCGCGGCGAGCAGAGCAACAGCCAACTGAGACCGTGCCGCAGGATCGGTGAGCAGCAGCGCCGGCAGTAGCATGAGCGCGCCCAGCGCACCGCTCAACAGCCAATCGGCGCCACTCAAACTGTCGGCGAGAGGCTTTGACTTAGCCTCTGCATCCGCGCGCACGTAGGGTAATCGCCAGATGAGACCGATCGCGCACCAGCGGCTCACCATGTGTGCGCCAATGATGATCACCGGAAACGCCGTGTAGGGCAGAGATACCAGGGCCGACCACTTCAGACCCAGCATCATGACGACGCCGACGGAGCCGTAGGCGCCCACTCGTGAATCCTTCATGATGGCCAGGACGGCATCGCGCGTCTTACCGCCGCCGAAGCCGTCGCAGACATCCGCGAATCCATCCTCGTGAAATGCGCCCGTCAACAACACGGAGGCGCTCATCATCAAACCAACCGCGACCAGCGGTGGAAAGAATAGGCAGCTCAGCCACCATACCCCGACCGCAATGATTCCCACCAGAGCGCCCACCAAGGGAAAAAAGCGGGCCGATTCCGACAGCCAACTCGTTTGAAACCCATCCAGTTGCGGCACGGGCAGTCGGGTCAAGAACTGGATTGCGACCAGGAAGAGGAGGGCCTGCCGTCTCATCGGGACCGCTCTCCTAGTGTTCCCGATTGCTCACGCCTGCGCCTTCAAACGTCGCCATCTCTGTGAACAACGACGCGGCCGCCCGCACGACGGACAGTGCCACCGCCGCGCCGGTGCCTTCGCCCAGACGCATGCCAAGATCGAGCAGAGGTTTGACCTGTAGATGCTCGAGCAGTGCACGATGCGCATGCTCTGCCGAACAATGGCCGAATACGCAATAGTCGAGCACAGCCGGATCCAATGTCGCAGCCAGGGCGACGGCGACAGTGACGGTGAAGCCGTCCACCAAGATCAACGCTTGACGCGCGGCGCCCGCCATTACCGCGCCGGTGAGCATGGCGATTTCATAGCCGCCGTATTCCGTGAGCCACTCCAACGGGTCTCGCGGCGCGCTACGTCGCTTAAGCGCGTGGCTCAATAGCTGCCGCTTTCGTTCGAGTCCCGCATCGTCAAGGCCGGTCCCGCGTCCAACGCAGTCGATCAATGCTCGCCCCGTCAGTCCATGCATCAGAAGCGACGCGGATGCCGTGTTGCCGATCCCCATCTCTCCGAGGACCAATGTGTTGCTCCCGGCCGGCATCAGCCGTTCAATCACGGCGCGGCCGCTCTGCAACGCCTCTGCGCATTCCTCCGGTGTCATGGCCGGCTCGTCGATGAAATTGCGTGTTCCTCGACGAATTTTTGCATTGATGAGGCGGGGATGAGCGTTGCAGTCGGCAGCCACGCCTGCGTCCACGATCCAAAGCTCGACGCCCTGCAGTTTCGCGAGCACGCTGATGGCCGCCCCTCCGTGCAGAAAATTGGCCACCATCTGGGCGGTGACTTCGCGCGGATAGGCACTCACCCCACGCTCCGCCGCACCGTGGTCGGCGGCGAACACGACGCCCAACGGCTCAACGATGCGGATATCCAGGGTCCGTTGAATCGCGCATAACTGCGCAGCCAGCGGTTCCAGTCGCCCTAGGGCTCCGCGGGGTTTGGTCAGCACGTCGAGCCGCTGGTAGGCCGCGACTCGAATCGCCTCGTCCACCGGCGGGATATCGCTGAACGGCTTCAGATTCGAGAGTTGCGTGGCTAACACGATGTTGCTCTCCGCTTGCGCAATAGATAAGTGTCCATAATCCATCCTTTTTCATTTCGAGCTCGCCCACGTACCTGCTCGATCCGCTCGCTCAGTTCGCTGAGTCTTCCGGAAAGCAAGATCTCATCCGGCGTGCCCAGATAAGCCCCCCAGAAAACATCGATATCTTCTTGGTCGAGCGCTTTGAATGCACAGTGCCCGTCCAGCATGACGAGCACATGGGTGCCGTCGCGAAGCTGCTCGTCGCTCAGTTTGCGGCCCGTGGTGATGTGGATCGGTTCGCCAATTTCGTTCAATGCAATTCTGTGGCGTGCAGCGAGCGCTTGAATGCTGGTGATGCCGGGAATGATCTCCCACTCGAATTCCATCGATTTGAGCGCCGCGACCTGGTCGATGATGCGCAGGGTGCTGTCGTAAAGAGACGGGTCCCCCCAGACGAGAAATGCGCCGCATTCGTTCTCGGACAGCTGTTCTCGGATGTTCTTTTCATACAGAGCGGCCCGCTGCTCGTGCCACGCCGCCACCGCGGATCGGTAAAGATCGGAAGTGCGGTCTCGTTTGGGGTCCTGAATCTCGACGATTCGGTAAGGCTTGGCTTGCATGTAACGCTCGCACACGTCTTTTCGGGCACGCAGTAAATCGGCGGTGTCTTCGCCCTTATCCGTGAGGAAGATGACGTCCACCTGTTTGAGCGCGTTGATCGCCTGCACCGTGATGTAGTCGGGATGGCCGGCGCCGATGCCGATGAGCTTTAGCCTTCGCATGCGGGACCCGGTGCGTTGGCCACGGCGTGCTTGCACGCGTCCAAGAGTTGCTGTCGAGTGCGCACGATCTCGCCAATGACGACCATGGCCGGCGCTGCGATATGGGCGGCGTGCGCCTCGGAGGCGATGCTGTCGAGTCTCGAGACAATTACCTGCTGATCCGTCAAGGTTGCCGAGGCGATCACTGCGGCCGGTGTGCTCGAGGGTAGTCCCCCGCGCATCAGTGCTTGTGCAATCTTGTCGAGATTTCTCAGTCCCATGTAGAGAACCATCGGCTGGTGCGTGCGCGCAAGTGCGGACCAATCGATGCCGCCTTCCTCGTCGGGATCGTGACCCGTCGCCAGAATGATCGCCTGATTGACGCCGCGCATCGTGGCCGGAATGCCGACGCTCGCCAATCCGCCCAGGCCGGCCGTCACGCCCGGTATGACGCGAAAAGGCACTCCTGCAGCCGCCAGCGCCAGCATCTCTTCGCCGCCGCGCCCGAAGACGAAGGGGTCGCCGCCCTTGAGCCTCAATACGCGAAGTCCCCGGCGCGCTTGGTCCACGAGATGCATACAGATGTCCTCTTGGGCGATCGACGGCCTGCCGCCGCGTTTTCCGGCAAACTGCAGTTGCGCACCCGTCCGAGCCAGGCCTAACACACGTGCATCGACCAACGCGTCGTAAACAACCACATCAGCCTGCAACAGTGCCGCCAAGGCGTCGAGGGTCAGTAGTCCCGGATCGCCGGGGCCTGCACCCACCAGCCATACCTCGCCGGGCGCGAATACGGGATAGTCACCGCGCAGCGCAGTCAGCGCCTGAGTTGCCGCCATTTCTCCGGCTGCGGCGCCGGCGGATGAGTGGCGATCAGACAACATTGGCATTGCGGAATCGCCGCTGATAGTCGGGAGAATAGAGGGCGCTCTCGTCGAAATCTGCAGCCTCCAGCGCGGGGCCGACGAAAACCAAGGCCGTGCGCTCCATGGGTTCAGCCGACAACAGGGCGCGAATATTCTCGAGCGTTCCGCGCAGCACGCGTTCGTCGGGCCAACTCGCCCGCATCACCACCGCCACGGGACAGTCGGATCCGTAATCGGGGACTAGTTCTGCGACGATGGCATCCATCGCATGGATGGCTAGATGAATGGCGAGCGTCGTCCCACTCGCGGCAAACGTTTTGAGCCGTTCGCGCTCCGGCATGCGCGAAGCGCGGCCGGGCATCCGGGTTAGAACCACGCTTTGCGCGATGCTGGGTACGGTCAACTCGCGACCCAGAACGGCGGCGGCGGCGGCAAAGGCCGGCACGCCGGGCGTGAGCGTGTAAGGAATTCCATGTCGCTTGATTCGGCGCAGCTGCTCGGCGAGTGCGCTATAGATCGACAGGTCCCCCGAATGAAGTCGCGCCACATCAAGACCCGCGGAATGGGCCGTGACGTACTCGCTTTCGATCTGGTCCAGCGTCATCGCGGCGCTATCGATTAGCCGTGCGCCTTCAGGACAATGGGCGAGCAATTCCGGCGGTACCAAGGAGCCGGCGTAGAGGCATACCGGACAACGAGCGAGGAGGTCGCGCCCACGGATGGTGATCAGATCCGCAGCCCCGGGTCCTGCGCCAATGAAGTGGACTGTCATTGCAGTTCAGCTCCCTCTGCGAGCGCGCAGGTCACCGGGCCGACGGCGACTCGCGGTGCCAGCAATCGTGAGTTGGGCCCGGCAGCGGCCAGTGCCGCGGCTTCGGCGACCGATTGGACGTTGAGCGTGGCCATCGACCTTGTCGAACGAGTCACGGTGCGCAGATCCGCTTCCTCCAGCGCGTCCTGAGTAATCAGTACCAAGACCACTCCCCGTGCCGCCGCGGCCGCCACAATACCGGCTTCCGTGCCTTTGACCGCGGGAACGGCCAGTACGCCCAATCGATGTCCTTCGATCCGGTTCTGTCGCAATGCCGCCTCGATGGCCGACTCAACTTGCTCGGCTACGATCGCCTTGCGACAGCCGATACCCGCGACGATCATAGCTTCACCCAAACCCATTGCATGAGGCCTAAGGCGGAACGCCAACCGGTCATGCGGGCGTCCTCGCCGCCGATGGGGCCGGCGCGCGCGATGGCAATTCGCGTTAGAGAGCCCCCGCACTGCGATTGATAGCGCAGCAGAATCATTTCCGTTTCCAGAGCAACGGCGTTGACGACCAAGCGACCTCCCGGGCGCAGGGCGGACTGCACGGCATCGATCACTCCCGGCGTTGACGCGCCGCCGCCGATGAACACGGCATCGGGCACCCCCAGTCCTTCGAGCGCCCTAGGAGCCGAGCCCTCGATGACGGTCAAGTGCGGCACGCCGAACGCCGCGGCGTTGCGGTTGATGCGCGCGACTCGATCACTGCGTTGTTCGAGTGCGACCGCATTCAACGAACCATCTGCGAGCAGCCACTCGATCGATACGGATCCGGAGCCGGCGCCCACGTCCCAGAGTAGTTCACCGCGTCGCGGCGCCAACGCGGACAAGGTGAGGCAGCGAATCTCGCGTTTGGTGATCTGCCCATCATGCTCGAACAGTTCATCGGCGAGGCCGGCCGCTTTGGGCAGAATGCGCGCGCCCTCGTCGGCCACCACCTCGATGGCCATCGTGTTCAAGGGGTCAATCGATTCGAGCTCAAAGACATTCGCCGGCGCCGAGCGGATCCTCTCGCGGGGACCTCCGAGCGATTCAAGTACCGTGACTCGCGAGGACCCGAAGCCAATGTCGCACAATAGGCGCGCCAGCTTCGCGGGCGCGTCGTGGTCGGAGGCGAGTATCAGGATTCGCGCACCGGGATGCAGATGAGGCCGGATGTAGTCGAGCGAGCGGCCGCAGAGCGACAATAGTGTCGCTTGCGGCAGCGGCCAGAGCAGTCTCGATGCCGCCAAACTGAACGCGGAAGGGGCAGGCAATGCCACTGTCTCCTCGCAGGCGATGTGGCGCGACAAAATGCTGCCGACACCGTGATTGAAGGGGTCGCCCGACGCAAGTACGCAAACGGCGCGGCCGCGAAGCTCGAGCACGTCCGCCAGGGTCGAGTCGAATGGGATCTTCCACGGTCGAGCTACCCCTCGAATCAACGGTGCCGCCAACGTGAGGTGGCGTGCCCCGCCGAACACGACGGCCGCCGATTGGATGAGGTCTCGCGCCGCCCTGCTCAGTCCTTCGATACCGTCCTCGCCGATTCCGACGATGGACAGCCATCGATGTAATGCGGCAGGCTGGGGGCCGGCGAATTCAGCGAGCGACATGAGAAAAAACATCCTCATTCTGGGTGGTACGACGGAAGCGAGATGGCTCGGCCAACAGCTGGCGATCCGTAACGATCTGGCGGTCACTTTGTCGTTGGCCGGCCGCACCGCCTCGCCAATGGCGCAAGCCGTGCCGGTACGATCGGGCGGCTTCGGCGGAACTGCCGGCCTCATCCAGTACCTGCGCGCCCATGAGATCCACGCATTGATCGATGCCACGCACCCCTTTGCGGAGACGATGTCGGCTCACGCGCTCAGTGCCGCCGTGCAGACCCACACGCCCCTCCTTTCCTTGCGTCGGCCGCCCTGGCACGCCGTGGCCGGTGATCGATGGACCGAAGTCCATGACGCGCAGGAGGCGGCAGGTGCCTTGGGAACCGAGCCCCGCCGTGTGTTTCTCGCCGTCGGCCGTCAAGAGATCACGCCCTTTACTGCGGCGCCCCAGCACCGTTACCTGATTCGCAGCGTCGATCCGGTGGACCCGCCGCTCGAGGTACCGCACGCGCGCTACATTCTCGAACGCGGACCCTTCGGCGAAGATCGGGAACGCGAATTGCTGCGCGAGCATGAGATCGACATCATCGTCGCGAAGAACAGCGGCGGTGTAGCGACGTACGCCAAGATCATAGCGGCGCGAACGCTCGGCCTCCCGGTCATTTTGTTGCGACGGCCGCCGCCCTTGGACCTTCCCAGGGTCGCAACCGTCGACGAGGCGATGGCGTGGCTTGATCATGTGCTGAAGGCACCGGCCGATCGCGGGGTGTAGACCAACGCGGGGCCACGGGGCCGCGCGAGAAGACGGGTTTCAGACGAGCCCACGATGATGCACGTCGCCATGTCAGCCTCCGAACCGTCGGCCGCTGCCAATGTCGTGATGAGCATGCGTTCATCGGCGCGACCGACGGCGCGTCCGAATACCACCGGGGTGTTTGCGGGCAGGTGGACGCGCAATATTTCAAGCGCACGCTGCAATTGCCAGGGTCTCGCGCGCGAAACAGGATTGTACAGGGCGATGACGAAACCCGCGCTCGCCGCCGCCTGCAGGCGCTGCTCAACGACGGCCCAGGGCTTCAAGTTATTGGACAGCGACAGCGCGCAGAAATCATGACCCAGCGGCGCGCCGACGCGCGCGGCAACGGCCAGCATGCTGGTGATTCCCGGAACGACGGCCAGATCCAGGTCGCGCCAGGCGCCCGGGCCCCGCTCGAGCGCCTCGCAGATCGCGGCCGCCATGGCAAAGACTCCGGGATCGCCGCCGGAAACCACGGCGACGGTTGCGCCCTGGGCGGCTTCCGTCAGCGCACGAGTCGCACGATCGATTTCTTCTCCATTGTCGGAGGCCTCGCGGCGTTGACCCACTCGAGCAGGAACCCGATCAAGGTATGGGCCATATCCGTACACCACGTCGGCGGCTTGCAGCGCATCGGCTGCTTCAGGCGTGAGCTGACTGACGTTTCCCGGACCCAACCCGATCACTGTAATTTTGCCGCTCATGAGTGCCACGCGCGCCCGGACACCAAGATGATTGCAAAATAGGGCGCCGAATCGTCTGGTTTATCTACGAGCGGCATCAGCTGTTCTTGGTCCATCGTCCCGCGTTCGACATAGGTGGCCTGGTTGATGCGGCCCGCCGCGGCCAATGCGCGGCGTACTTTCGATAGATTTCGCCCCACCTTCATGATGACGGTGGGGTCGTTCTGTCGAAACCGGCGGACGAGTTCCGCCTCGTCCAGCGTGGCGGGGACTACCGTGAGCACATCGTCCCCTTGCGCTAGGGCCAAGCCCGCGGCGGACCAGCAGCCCGACATGGCGGTCACGCCGGGAATCACGTCGGTGGGATACTGCTTCATCAAGCGCACGTGCAGGTGCATGTACGATCCAAAAAACAGCGGATCGCCTTCCGATAGAACGGCAACGGATCGTCCGGCGTCCAGATGTGCGGCGACCGCCGACGCTGCCTCATCAAAAAATCCTTGAATCGCCGAACGATAATTGGAGTCACCGGTCGGCTTTTCCGTGGTAATCGGATACAGAAGCGGCAATTCCCACACGTCCGGACGCAAGAATTGCGCCACGATGGCACGCGCGTTGCTCGAGTTTCCTGCTTTCGCAAAATGCGCGACGACGTCGGCACATTTGAGTACGTGCACGGCCTTGAGCGTCAGCAGGTTCGGATCCCCCGGGCCGACGCCGACGCCGATCAGTTTTCCCAACTCGTTCATAGGCCGGCGCGCGCCAATCCATTCACGGCAGCGGCAGCCATGGCGCTCCCGCCTGCTCGGCCACGCACGGCGATGAAGGGGACGCCCCGTGGGTCGGCGATGAGCTCCTCTTTCGATTCTGCCGCGCCAACGAAGCCGACTGGGATTCCGAGTATCGCCGCCGGGCGGGGCGCGCCTTCGTCGAGCATCTCCAGCAGCCGGAACAATGAGGTTGGCGCATTGCCGATGGCAACGACGGCGCCCTCGAGCCGGTCACTCCAAAGCTCGAGAGCCGCGGCCGAACGAGTGGTCCCCAGTTTCTCAGCCAGTAAGGGCACGGCCGGATCGCGCAGAGTGCAGATCACGGCATTGTTATTGGGAAGGCGTGCGCGAGTAACGCCATGGCTGACCATTTCCGAGTCGCAAATGATCGCCGCTCCGGCATGCAACGCCTGCCGGGCTGCCGAAATCACGCCGTCTGAGAACACGATGTCCTTGGCGATTTCGACCATGCCGCAGGAATGGAGCATTCGCACGGCCACATCCGCTTCCGCGTCCGAAAATCGTGCCAGGTCTGCCTCGGCCCGAATGATGGCAAACGATTGCCGATATATCGCAGTGCCGTCTCGTAAGTAAGCCATCATGTGCCGGCACTCATCGCCGCCAACACGCCCGTCACACCCAGTGTCGATACGATATCGACGCTCCTGTCCTGAGAGCTCTGTTGCTCACGCTTCACACCCAAGCGGGATACACCGGCGATGAAATCAGTGATCGATATGGTTCCGTGCGGGGCGTCGCCGGCGCGGCCCTGGATGACGAGTCGATTCGGCCCGATGAACGTCAAGGCGGCGGCGCCCGGATGAGCGCAGCCCTTGGCGCAGCCGGAGACGTGGATGGTCAACGACCCGTCGAGGAACGCCCGCGCAGCCCCCGCGATCGCCGGCGCCAGCTCGCGCGTGGAGAGCTTGGCGGAATCACAGGCGGGAGCCCCGGCACAGGCGACGACAAATCGGCGCGGATCATCAGGCCGCACGAGAAATCCCGCGGCCGCTGCGGCGGCGGTGAGTTCGATAGCTGCCGCCGCGTCCAGCCCGATGATCAGCAATGAGCGGCCGGGCGACGGCTGGATCGACATCGCGCCGCGAGCTGCCGCATGCCGCGCTAAGCGCAGCAGCACCGCGGCCTCGACGTAGCCAAAGGCGACGGCAACGCCCAGCGCCACTTTCCCGGTATTGAGCGCGTGGACCCCGATCGGCTCCGCGGGCGGCCGTGGGGTTGGCGGTGGGGCGTCGCTGAGCAGACCTGCCAGCGAGGCGCGCAAGGCCTGCACGTCGGCTGGGTTCGCGAAATCGCGCGCTCTCGCCTCCGGGCCACGATCCGCGATGCGGACGAGGAGTCGAACGACGACTTGGACGGCATCATCTGCCTCGACCCACCCGAGATGGGTCGAGGCGGCCGTGGTTCCCGCGATACTCAGGTGCCAACGTGAATTGGCGCCGGCCCGTAATCGGAGATCACCGGGCACGCTGTCCAAATGCAGAGCGCCGCCGCCGTCAACCAGCACGGACACCTTGGGGCCGATCGACGCAATGGCTGGCTGGTTCGTGAGTTCCGTCCGCAATGCAGCAAGCCGTGCGCGCAAATCAAAACACTCCTGAGCATCCAGTCCCATCAAGGGCGATGCCAGAACGGGCGGGCCGCCTTGCGCGCCGAGTCCGAGCGCCATGACGCCGCGCGCAAAATGGGGTGCGGAGGCAGGGGAAAGCCCCCTAAATTGCAGGCTGCCGCGCTGCGTGATCTCCACGATGCCGTTGCCATGGGCACGGGCTAATTCGCACAGGGCAACCACGGCATCCATGGACACGGGACCTGTGGGCAGGAGACGCGCGAGCAGCCCATCGCCGGTCGGCATGGGATCTAGGATGCCGGGACAGGTACCGCGACGGTGAGAATTCACGAGCGACCTTCGCGAAAGTTGATGGGCGGGATGCGGGCGATGAGACCTCGTTTCAGGGATTCCGGGCGGTCGCGCCAGGGCATGATCCCGTCGGTCGCCTGTGCGAGCAATTGCGCACCCCTGATGAGAGAGGGCCCGTCGCGCTCCGGGTCGAGGCCTCCAAAGATGTAGGTCCAGGTATTCTCGCAACGGATGGCAGCGCTCAAGCCGCGGCTGCAGTTGCCGAGGCAGCGGACACGAAGCACCGAAATGTCATCGGCACCGGCGGCCGCGAGTGTGGTGGCGTCGGCTAGTGCACTGCCCGGTCGTGGCGCATCGACATCCGACGTCGCGGCCAGGTCCGGCGCCGCGCGGCAGGTAATGCATACCATGACCGTGGGTCGACCGGCGGGCCCGGTGTCGCTCATCCGCATCTCCTGAAGGAGCTGAAGCTCGGGGTGCGGAACCGGCGCGAATCGGACGCTGCCGATTCTCGCACGGTCGAGTGACTCGACCGTCGCCGAGGCACCCCGCCCGGCACGCAACCTATGGGATGGCAGGTCTCCTGGCTCGCGGGTCAGTGCAGCTTGCCGCCTTCCCGACCCGTCGCATGCGGACAGACATCAGTGGCATCAGGCAAGCGCTCGCCGCTTACAGTTGCGGGGGCAGCCGTGGGATGGCATTAAGCGCCTTTCAGACGCTTGATGTTTACCACATTCCCTCATCGCTCTCTCGTGTGAGAGAGGCCATCAAGTTGAGTAGTACAACGTTGCGCCCTCACATTGTCAATGGCGACCTGGTGAGCCACCGGCGCTATTGTTGTTGCCGGCCCCATGCATTAACCTCCGAGTCCGCGAGTCCGGAGACCGGCCCGACATCGACGGATACCTTCGCGGTGGGCGAATTGGGCTGAGCAATCATGGCGGAACCGAACTTGGGCTCTGAAGGCACCGAAGGCGCCGATACCGAGGCCTATGCGCAGCGCATCCAGCGGCGTAAGGCGATCCAGGATCGGCGCATGGCAGAAACCGTGACGGATCGGGGACTGGTCATTGTCCACACCGGCGCGGGCAAAGGGAAAACCACCGCGGCGCTGGGGATGGTGCTCCGCAGTTTGGGTCACGGTCATCGTGTCGCCATCGTGCAGTTCATCAAGGGTGCCTGGGAACCGGCGGAGAAGCGGGCATTCGAACCCTGGGGCAATCAGCTGCAATTTCACGCCACCGGCGAAGGGTTTACCTGGGAAACGCAGGACAAGGTCCGCGACCAACAGATGGCGCAAGCGGGATGGGAGGTTGCCCTGCGCTACTTGGCGGATGCCGAGTACCACCTGGTCTTGTTGGACGAGGTCAATATTGCGCTGAAGAAAGACTACTTGTCCGTCGCTCAAGTCTTGGCCGGGATTAATCTTCGACCCCCGAAAACCCACGTGGTGCTCACCGGGCGAAATGCGCCGGAAGAATTGATCGAGCGCGCCGACTTGGTGACTGAAATGACCCTGATCAAGCATCCGCTCAAGCTGCAGCGGATTCGTGCGCAGGCCGGCATCGAGTTTTGACGTCGGACCCGATGACCCCCACGACCCGCATTCGACTGTTGGTCGCCATGAACTCGGTCGATGAGGAGTCGTGGCAGGATTGGCTCGCGGCGCGCGAGGGGAGTCCGCACGTCTCCAAAATTGCACTACAACGTGTATTTCGCGATAGCGATGTGTCTGCGCAACAGCGGTACGCAGTCGGGTTGGGCTATGGCGAGACGCTGCGGTGGTTTGGGCCGATTGACACTGCCAACAAGCGCCGCCTGACGATCACGTACGCGAGTGCCGTGCTCGACCGCGGCAGCTTTCCTCCGGCAGGCGAATCGGGATTGACCGAGTTGGCGGTTCTCGCCCCTGGGGCTGCGACCGACGCCTCTGCGGTGCCCGCTACCGCGCCCATCGAAGGCTTGGTGCTGCTTTCGCATGCGGAAACCGACCTGCTGGCACTCGAGCGCGCCCGTGGCGAACTACCCGCGCCGTTTCCCAGAGTTGTAGGCCACTCCCTGCTTGGCCTATCCGGGCCGGAAGCGCTGATGACGCTCTTCGGTTCGCGGCGCTCACAATACCTATTGGCGATCGTACGTATTCACGGCACCGTCTCCTCCGTGCCAGGGCTTACCGACCTCATTGGCCTCGCGCATCAAGAGGGCTGGGGACTCGTCGTGATCAGCGGTGTCGGCGGGAGCGCGGAGTTGTTGCCTCGGACTTGCAATATTGCAGCCGAACTCGCGTCGAATCTGACGTCTTATTTCATGGCCGGTGGTGTCGCCAATGTGGTGCAAGCCCTGCGCTATGTTGCGGCGAAGCACTTGAGGTTCGACGGGGCATTTGCGCCACCGCGTCCGATGCCCGCTCACGGCCTGTACCATCCAGACCTCTTGGTCACGACTCCCGACGAATGGAGCCAACACCGAGCGGTCCACAGACCCACCGCGGCGGTCCTTTTTTATCGCGCTCATGTGCTGAGCGGCAATCTTGAGTTTGTCGACACCGCAATCCGAGCCGCGGAAGGACGTGGCTTTGCTGCGATCGGCATCTTTACGAGTTCACTGCGCGATTGCGATGCTTCAGGCGTGCCGCTGGCGCTGCGGCTGCTGTCCGGGTTTCCGGACTTGATCATCAACACCGTCAGTTTTCCGGTCTTCACATTGAGTTCGTTGAACTTCTCCGCGCAGGAGGCGCGCG
>Ga0116129_1000419_pt1 | contig 28083 bp, 29 predicted proteins | sample June2015DPH_17_2_FD_89732 | JGI IMG/M metagenome (GOLD analysis project Ga0116129, IMG submission 89732) | Peatland microbial communities from SPRUCE experiment site at the Marcell Experimental Forest, Minnesota, USA - June2015DPH_17_10 | ecosystem: Environmental > Terrestrial > Soil > Wetlands...
AAATCACCGGTAAATTACACAAAAACAATCACATAGAGCCATAATCTTCCACCCCTCGGAAAACAGCCCGACAGGGAAAACAAAAAGCGAAAGTTGTTCCGGAAAAATCCTCAGACGCCGCAGCCCCAGGCCGCAACATCAGAGCATCTCTCCCGAAGATATAAAGTTCGTGCGCCCCACCCTCGCCGTGTATTTGTTTTTGCGGCCAGAGGTCGCTCTACAGCAAGAGGAGAAATGCTCTAAAGGCCCGCCTCTTGCAGACGGGCCATATTTTTATACCGGCTTTTACACCGCAGGCGGGTTGCGCTCGGCGTTGCTCTTGCGCTGCCACCAGTACGGGTATGCAGGCTCCACGGCGGAGGCGGCGTCGAGTCTGGCAACCTGCTCCGGCGTCAGATTCCAGCCGATTGCGCTGAGGTTATGCTTGAGCTGCTCGTCGTTGCGCGCGCCGAGGATGATGGAGCTAACCGTGGGCCGCTGGAGAAGCCAGTTAAGCGAGATCTGCGGAACGGATTTCCCGGTTTCCTTAGCGACCTCATCGATGGCATCGACAACTTTGTAGAGATACTCGTTGGCAATAGTGGGACCGGCCTGGGCGGTCTTGTGCAGGCGGCTCTCGTCTGGAATCTTTGCGCCGCGGCGGAGCTTGCCGGTGAGACGACCCCAGCCGAGCGGGCTCCAGATGAGCGCGCCGACTTTCTCGTCGAGGCCGAGCGGCATCAGCTCCCACTCATAATCGCGTCCGACGAGCGAGTAGTAAACCTGATGGGCGACGAAACGCGTCCAACCATATTTCTCCGCTGTGGCGAGAGACTTCATGAGCTGCCAGCCGGTGAAGTTGGAGGCTGCGATATAGCGAACTTTGCCCTCGCGGACAAATGTGTTCAGCGTGTCCTGCACTTCTTCGATGGGCGTGAGCGCGTCAAAGCCGTGCATGTGGTAGATGTCGATGGTTTCCGTGCCGAGGCGGCGAAGCGAATCTTCGAGCGCGCGACGCAGGTGGTAGCGCGAGGAGCCGGAGTCGTTCGGTCCGGAGCCCGTGGGGAAAAAGGCCTTCGTGGAGATGAGAACCTGATCGCGACGGCCCTCAAGAGCCTTGCCGAGGATGGTTTCCGATGCGCCGTCCGAATAGCCGTTGGCCGTGTCGAAGAGATTGATGCCGGCTTCGAGGCAGATATCGACGATCTTCGTAGCTTCGGCAACGTCTGTGTTGCCCCATGCGCGAAAGAACTCATTGGTGCCGCCAAAAGTAGCAGCGCCGAAACTTAGGACTGAAACCTTGAGGCCGGAGCCTCCAAGAAGACGGTATTCCATGGCTGCTTGGATGCTGTGAGCCGCGCGCGGATGCAGGAAAGACATGGTATTACAGCGCGGTCTAAGAATGTGGCTGCTCTCGTCAGATGCCCGATCCTTCCCCCAGCCATTCCGGGGAGATGAGAATGTTTGCCTCGTACAAGAGCCGATATACGGCAGCGACAGCGGTGGCTGGCGCAAAGTTCGGCTGAGAAACGTCGAGAAGGATGGACTGATCTGCCGTGTGCGCGGTGAGCGCGGCATCCTGCTGCGTGCGGACCAGCAGCGTGAGCAGGCCGGAGCGGGTCTGCAGCGTGGCGATGGTATCGAGAAGCTGCGGATGCAAGACGAACTCGCCGCTGTTCAAATCAACTCCGTCCAGATCAAGTCTGTCCAGATCGATGCGCACGGTGGCCGCGCCCGCCAGCAGGAGCGAGCGCTCGACGGCATGGATGAGTGCGGCTGGACCGGACAATTCCAGCACGCCGCCGCGATGGCGCCAGTGCGCCTGGCGCTCGATGGACGTGACCGGACCCGGCACGGTCTCTGCGCCGTTGGCGTCGGCAATTGGATTGCTGGATCGGGGTAGAGATGCGCTTTCTGAATGTGTTGGGGCGAGACGTGATGAGACGAGATGTTCTGCGACCGGCATTGGGGCCTCCATGAAGTTTTGCGGATGGATGGAGGCTGGATGCGGACGAAGAATCGCACAGCCTCAGACGGCTACGCGGGCGTCATTCTTCAGGAGTCGATTGTTCCGGAATTGTCTTCCAGAGGGAATCGGAGACTAGAGGGACCACCCGCCGAAGTGATTCGACCGACAACACGCGCGGGATGGATAGAGGCGGGACATATCGTCAAGATCATGGTAGCAAATGCAGAGAACAGGGACAACGGTATGGACTCTTCAGACGCTATATACAGAGGGCGACAGGGATAAGGATTCGCCAGAAATTCATTGCAAATATTACTGATTCGTTAAATCATTCCTACACACTCACTGGGCTCAATTCCTCAGCTCTGAAAGTCCAAAGGAGAAGTCATGCGCAATATCCTCTTGAAACTTGGTTTGGCATTTCTTTGCCCGGTTCTCATCGCACAGCAGGCGCTGAATAACGATGGCGTCATCAAGCTTATTAAGGCCGGATTGTCCGACGATCTAATCGTCACAACTATTAACGGCGCTCCCGGCAACTACGACATATCCGCCGATGCAATCGTTGCGCTGAAAAATGCGGGTGCCAGTGACAAGGCGATCGCGGCGATTATAGCCAAAGCGTCGGGGGCTTCTGCACCGTCCTCAGCAACTCCAGCAACCTCTCCGGGTCCCAGTGCAATGCCAAATAACACCGTGCCTCCTGCACCTGTACCCGAGGCGGATCCTGGAACAGTCAAAGCATTCGGACCGATCCATGCCGGAGCCCGCATCGTGATCGCTCCAATGGGAGGATTTGAGACCTACTTCGCAGCAGCAGTTAGAGAGAAGCAGGTGCCAATTACTCTCACCCTTGACAAGACTTCCGCGCAATATTTTGTCGTATCCACTAATACTGAATGGCAAGGTTTTGTTTTCGGTGCCGGAGGATCAGCAAGCTGGAATCGAAGCGGGGGAACAGCGGCTTCAGGTGCTTCCGCAAGCTCGACCCGCGGACTTGAGGCCAGCATCATGCTGATTGATGCAGGATCAAAGGATGTTATTTGGGCATATGAAGTTCATAAAAATAGCCATGGCTCTTTGCTTTTCGGCACTTTTGGCGCTCGGGGCCAGCAATCAATCGCCGAATCGTGTGCAAAACATCTGAAAGAATACATCGAAAAAGGGAAATAGCAATTAACCCTGAACTTGTCTTGCCCCCGCGCAATGAGCCCCGAATGTTAGCTTTATTCCTGACGGTGAAAACTACCCTGACGGAATGAACAGGCGCACACGCAGAACGCTTTTAGCAGTGGCCGCGGTCTTGCTTATGCTTGCCCTGGCCATCTTTCTGCGCTCCAAAGCTCCGCCGGAGGCTGCGCGGCTGCTGCCCGAGGCCGACGGCATTGTGTATGTGAATCTGCAGCCGATGCGCGCCTTTCTGCACCGCGACAGGCACGCGGAGCTGAAACCGCCGACGCGCGACCCCGAATATCAGCAGTTCATTGACGCAACAGGCATTGACTGGGAGCAGGATCTGGACCAGGCCGCAGTGGCTCTGCACCGCATGGAAGATCCACACGGTCCAAATGGCCCTGTGGCGTATTCCATGGTGCTGGTGGGCAAACTCACCGGGCCAAAGCTGAAAAGCTGGCTTGAGAGCCACGCGGCGGCGCAGGAGAGCTACGCCGGCCACACGATCTACAGCATTCCTTCCGACGGGCGCACCGTGCGCGTAACGCAGATTGGCTATGACACGATGGCGGTGTCGAATTATCCGACGGCTGAGAAAATCCACTCGATGATTGACCGGCACCGCACAGCCGCGCTGCCTTTTGCCAATTCCACGCTGCTGGCCGCGCACTACCATGACGTGCCGCTGCTCTCACTGGCGTGGGGCGTGGGGCAGATTGGGCTGCCATTTAACGAGAGCGGCGCAATTCATGTGCTGGGCTTTGAGCTGCCGCTGGCCTCGGACTCCACGATTATTGCCAGCGTGACGCCGGGGCTGCCGATTTCGCCGGGACTGCTGCATCTGCGCGTGGAAGAGATTGCGCCGACAGAGACCGTTGCGGCCAGACAGTACGCGGATCTGAAGCAGCTTGTGGATGTGGCCCGCATCTTAACCGCTCCTCTGGGTGAGACGCAGGCCAACCACGGCTTGAAGGAGCTGCTTAAAACCGCGCAGATAAGCCAGGATCGAACGCGCGTGATGGTAAAGGCAACACTGACTCAATCCGCACTGTCGGCTTTTACCGCAGAGGATGCGGCATCTCCGGCACAAGGGAGCGCATCGAAGTAACAGAATTTTTTCTGACTTCCTGGCAGCTCCACTCGTCCTTACAACGTAGGCAAAAACTGTCGCGAGGTTTTTCATGCGCCACTATCGTGTGCTTTCTGCTCTTGCCGCAACTGTTATTGGGATCACGGGCAGCGCAACCGCTCAGAATCAGACCGTACTTACCGGCCAGGCCGCATTTACGGATGCGCTGCATGAGTCGCCCGGAATTCGCCGGCACCTGACCACAGCGGACCTGCCCGGACCTGCGCCGGAACAATCGGTGGACAATGGGCCGAAGATTGTTCCGCGCCCCAGTGATGCGTGGCCCAAGGCTCCGGCGGGCTTTAAGGTGGAGCTCTATGCTACCGACCTGGACAATCCGCGGCTGATCCGCACCGCGCCGAATGGCGACATTTTTCTGGCCGAGAGCGAGACGGGAAAGATCGTGGTCTTTCGCGGCGTGGGCTCGGACGGAAAGGCTAAGACGATGAACGTCTTCGCCACGGGGCTGCATCAGCCCTTCGGGCTTGCGTTTTATCCGTTGGGGCCGAACCCGGAGTATCTCTACGTTGGCGATACCGACCAGATTGTGCGCTTTCCGTATCACAATGGCGATCTGAAGGCGACGGGCGAGATGGTGAACATTGCCGAGCTGCCCGGCGGCGGCAGGTTGCGCGGCGGCGGCCACTGGACACGCGATGTGGTCTTTTCCAAGGATGGCACGAAGCTCTTTGCCTCCGTTGGATCGCACTCCAACGTGGATGATATGGATACGCATCCGGAGGAGACTCATCGCGCCGATGTGCTGGAGTTTACGCCGACGGGCAACTTTGTAAAGGTGTATGCCAGCGGCCTGCGCAACTGCGTAGGTGAGACGATCAATCCCACGACCGGCGAGCTGTGGTGCTCCACCAATGAGCGCGATGGCCTGGGCAACAATCTTGTGCCGGATTATGTGACGCACGTGCAGGAAGACGGCTTTTACGGCTGGCCCTGGTTCTACTTCCACGGAACCGCAGGCCAGGCTGGAGGCGGAGTGCAGGACCCGCGCCATCCCGGCAAGCACCCGGAGCTGCAGTCGAAGGTGATCACGCCGGATATTCTGGTGAACCCGCACTTTGCGTCTCTCGAGATGCTGTTTTACGAAGGACAGCAGTTCCCGAAGGAGTATCGCGGGGATGGTTTTGCAGCCGAACACGGCTCGTGGAACCGCGCGCAGCGCTCAGGGTATGAGGTGATCCGGCTGCCGATGAAAAACGGCCACGCCACAGGCGAGTACGAGGACTTTCTCACCGGCTTTGTGAACGCTGACGGCACGGTGTGGGGCCGGCCCGTAGGAGTGACGGTGGCGAAGGATGGCTCGCTGTTTGTGTCCGATGACGGCTCGGGATCAATCTGGCACGTGACGTATACGGGTAAGTAACCTGTCGTCAGGAGCAGAGGTCAGAGCTGGATAATCTGGAGATCGGGAATCAGCCGGAAATGGCGAATGTTGATGGCGGCTACTGCGTAACCAAGCTCCAGCGCAGTAGCGCCAATCAACAGATCATCAAAAGGGATTGTCACTCCCTTTGCCTGCTGCTCTCCGTCGACCTTCGCGGCAAGCAAGGCTGTGTCCTTCGTGTAGGGATAGACCAGAAAATCACGTAGCAACTCGTCGATGAAGGCCTGCCGGCGCAACCGTCTCTCCGTAGTCCGTGCCCGGTAGATTCCATGCGCAAGCTCGGTCAAACCCACCGAGGAAAGCGCCGCGTCTTCATCGCCAGTCTCGGCGATAACCTGTTCGATCAGCTTTTGAACGCTATCTCCGTGTCGCTCGGCGGCGATGACGACGCTGGAGTCGAGAATCAGTCCCATGGATTGTGGAGTGGCTCAGGATGGCTGTTGACAATCGCTTCCAGATCGCGAGAAAACTCATCGTCCAGCGTGACCGTGGAGCCATGCTCTCTTGCAAGCCGAAGCGATTCCGAGAGCTTCCGCACGGGGCGCGCAGCGGCTTTGCGCAGCACCACGGCGGCATTGGAGTCTTTTTCGATGACGATCTCTTCGCCCCGATAAGCGCGAGCCAGCAGCCCCGCGATGTCGCGGATTGCTTCGTCTTCCGAGATGCGAACCATCGCCATGCTTACGATGATACCTCGGTTCTGTTCTTTTGCTTACGCCATTCTTCAAAACGCTCCAGGACCGAGTTGAGACAATCCCTTTGCTCGGAAGAGAGCGGGGCGCGTTCTAGTTTGCGCAGAATGTCCTCAAACATGTACCCCGAACGGAAATAATATGGTCGGACTTCAACGAAGCAAATCGCTGTTTCTACGGTATCTGGATCGCCCACCAAATTTGCTCTGAATCCATCATTGATCGGCCTATCGGAGCCCTCAATCTTTGCCGTATTTTTCGGCGAGAACGGAAGAATTGCCAGTTGCTTACTACTTCTTCAGCCCCAGCGCCTCTACTGTTCCCGGATCGACGACCGACTTCCCATTCGCATCCTTGGTCGCGACACCGAAGCCGTTGTGGTAATCCCACATCGTCCAGCCGATCGAGTTCGCTTCAAGCGCGGTGCGAACGTCGTGAATCCAGCGCAGACGGTCTGCGGGTTCCACCACTTGGCGGTAGACGCCGAACTCATTGCAGATGAGCGGCACGTGATTGGCGCGCGCCCACTCGCCTGCTGAGTCAATCATGAGCCGGATGTGGTGCGCGTCCCAGCGCTCGTACCAGTAGCTCTTGAGCTTGTAGCGCGAAACGGCGTCGGGAATCTGATTCAGGCGATTCTCCATGACCGCCTCATCCGACGGGTAGGGAATCTTCTTCTCGTAGGTCCAGTAAACCGATCCCCAGCTTGCTCCCTGATGCGTGAACTCATGCGGATCGTAGTAGTGGAAGTTGTAGATCACGTTGCCGTCGGCCAGCGGCTCCACGGCGAGCAGGTCCTGGATGTCGCTCCAGTTGGCGCCGGTGGCAATGATGGTCTGCTTCGGCGCGGACTCGCGGATGGCGGCTGCAACGCGAGCCTGGATGCCGGCCCAGCGGTAGGTATCGCTGACCTCGGGTTCGTTCTCCACTTCAAAGAAAATGCGCTCGGGATCGCGGTCAGCGTAGTGCGCGGCCAGTTGACGCCAGACCGCCACAAAGCGATCGACGCCGTCTCCGGTGGTCTTGACAGCCTGCTTGAAAGGCGGCTCGGGATGAATATCGAGCTCCACGGCCATGCCGTTGGCCAGGATGGTATCGACAGCTCTATCGAGCCGCGCGAGAAAATCGCTGTGGCCTTCCATCGATTGCTCAAGCGGCACCGGATCCACGCTGACACGCACGTTATCGAAGCCGAGCTTCGCCATGATGGCGATGTCTTCGGGCGTCGTCTCCGTGTCGGTGTGGTGCGCCGAATAGTCGAAGGCATGTTGCGCAAACCATATCGAAGCGTTAATTCCGTGGCGGAGATGCTGCGCGCGCGCAAAAGCGGTTTTCACATCCGCTTCGCGGGTTTGAGCAAATGCAGGCAGGGAGGCGAATAGGAGAAGAGTGCAAAAAATGGCGCGAAAATCGCAACAGGCGCGCAGAAAACGCATCTGGAAGGCTCCCGAATACAGGAATTGAATCCGGGAATAACAATACTATGCCGAGCCGATTCGTTGCGCTGCAGTCCGGGTTTATCGACCTAGCGGCCCGAAGCTTTGGACGAAGCAGCCGTGGCGGCATCGGCCAGTTGCTCGAAGGTATCGCGCAGGTACTTATGCGGATTCACCGGCACATCATGCACACGTACCTCGTAGTGGAGGTGCGGGCCGGTGGAGCGGCCTGACTGGCCGACGTAACCGATAATCTGGCCGCGTGAAACATGCTCGCCTTCTACCACGGCAATGGAGGAGAGATGTCCGTAGAGAGTTTCAAGACTATGGCCGTGATCGATGGTGATCTCGCGCCCGTAGCCTGTGCCGAAACCAGCCTTGTCGATGTCACCGTCCGCAGCAGCACGCACGGCTGTGCCGTACGCCGCTGCAATATCGATGCCGGCGTGGAATGCGCCTTCACCATTGAACGGATCCTGGCGCTCGCCGAAGCCGGAAGTCACGCGGCCTTCAATGGGCCAGAGCGAGGGCGCATCGGAATACTGCGTCCAGTCGCCGGCGAAGCTCGGTGTGAGACCGCCTGAAAGCGCGCGGGAGACGCGACCGCTCATAGCGTCGTTGCGCAGCGCATAGAGCTGGTCGATCGAAAGCTTGACGTTCTGCGGGCTTGGATCTTCTGAGACGGCCAGCGTGGCCGGCGTCGGCGCGGCAGCGGCCTTGGCGGCATTCCCATGTGCGGAAGCGTGGTTCTGGCGCAGGCCGTAAAGCGCAGTGACTTCATTGGCAAGCGCGCCCAGCGAGGCTACCTGCACATCCTTGTCGTGTGCAATGCGGGCCATCTGCTGGTAATTTTTGCGGAGGGTTTCGCGTTCCTCGCGAACCTGGTTGTAGCTCTCGGTCTTGAGCAGCATGCGGGTATAAGACCCGGCGAGACCGGCAATGGTGAATGCGCCAACGACTGCCGCAGCTACAAACCCGTACGCATAGTGCAGAGGGATCGGAATCTTGCGGACCCGGCCATCTTCATCCCGTGCAACAAAGAGAATGTAGTAGCGTTTACCGAACATCGTTGACCCACACATCCTTCCCGTACGCTTTTGAGCTTGCCCGCGGGGGAAAATTGCAAATTACCGTCCTGAATGTAAGACGAAACTGCGGCGTCAAACGTCGAGCCGCCAGACATGGTGGCGAATTGTTTTCGCCCAATGGCAGCCAGGACATTCTGGAGACGCTAATTCAGGCTATCAAAGGGCTTTTGGCTGGTCAATGAAAGAGAAGCCGAAAAATCAGGTTTTCCACAGGAAAGCGGCAGCCAGGAGCGGACTTTCCGCATCGGCCTGCCACGCTATCCTGCTTGAGATGCGGCCTGATAAAGAAAAACCGGGAGCGGGGACAGGAATCGGGAGCGGCGAATTGGAGCTGCTGAGGTGGATTCGCCACCGTGCAGCGGGCATGGGGGCAGGAATTGGCCGGGGCGGCGTGCGCGTGGGCATTGGGGACGACTGCGCCGTGCTGCGGCTCCGGCGCGGCGAGGAGATGGTTGTCACCACGGACCTGAGCCTGGAGGGCCGGCACTTCCGGCTGGACTGGCACGCGCCGGAGGCCGTGGGACATCGCGCGCTGGCGCGGGGGCTCAGCGACCTGGCGGCAATGGGAGCGCGGCCCGTGGCAGCGTTTCTCTCGCTGGCCGCGCCAAAGAAGCTCGCCGCGGCGCGGCGCGGCGTAAGCACTTGGGTAGATAGGTTTTACGATGGATTGCTTGCGCTGGCTGAAGAGCACGGAGTTCCGCTTGCCGGAGGTGACCTGGCCGAGTTTCCGCAGGTTCTGGCAGATATTGTGCTCGTAGGAGCGGTGCGGCAGGGCCGTGCGCTATTACGCTCCGGAGCTCGCGCAGGCGACGAAATCTATGTGACCGGTGCGCTGGGCGGCGCGGCAGTCGGGTTGAGAGCGCTGGAGGCATTGGGCGGAAAAAAAGCCCCGGCACGACTGGTACAGACGCTGAAACCACATCTTTTTCCTGAACCGCGGATCGCACAGGGGCTTTGGCTGGCTCGTCACGGCGCGGCGACCGCTGCAATGGATCTGAGCGATGGACTTTCCATCGACCTGGCGCGGCTCTGCGAGGAATCCGGCGTAGCCGCGGAGATCGACGAAGTTGCACTCCCCGCAGCTCCGGGAGCGACGGTAGACGACGCACTGCACGGCGGCGAAGACTATGAGCTGCTGTTTACCGCCAGACCTGGCACAAAGCTGCCCCGCAGCATCGCCGGCGTAGGCATTACGAGGATTGGCCACATCGTAAAGCGCAGCGCAGGTAAGCCACAGGTGGCTTTAAGCGCACCATCCGGCAAAACAGCAATCCACCCGCGCGGCTGGCAGCATTTTGCCTGAGCTAGAGCAGACGCAGTTCCGGAAAATAGCACCGGTAGATGCCTTCATCCTGCGTCACCAGTCGATCCGCGTGGATAAGTGCATGCGCGCCTATGAGGAAGTCGGTCAATATGCGGCGTGGAGATTCGCTGCCTGACGCACGGCGTGCATTTGCATACGCCGCATAGCGCTGCCCGGCAAGCGACCAGGCACGTTCCTCGATATGGAAATCGATAAGAATTCCCGCTGCATGGAGATTTGCCCTGATGGCCGCAGGCATAACTTTTGGATGAGCGTGTAACTCTCCAAAAACCGCTGGCCCTATGAGCAGCGGGCCGTCCTGCAAGGCACGGCTCAACTTTGAATGCAGAACCGGTGCAGTTGGCTCATTCGACCACAGCGCCGAGATGATATTTGTATCGATGGCAGTGATCAGGGCGTGTCCTCGTACCCGAAGAGCTTGGCATCCAGTTCATCGTGGCCGCGCATTTCGCGCCAGAAGGCAATATTTTCCTCGTGTGTCTTGAACGCGGGAAATGCTCCAACCATTTTTGCCAGCGGGTCTTCGTCCGTGATCTCCGGGCGCACTATCGTGCGGCCATCTTCGTCATAGACAAACTCCACCTTATCGCCTTTTTTAAGCCCAAGGCGGCGACGTACCTCGATGGGCAGCGTGATCTGGCCTTTGCTGGTGACGGTGGCGGACAGCATCCTTACTTATGCTCCTTACTGTAAGGATAGCCCTCCTTACCTGCAATCGCAAGCTGTCTCGCCCCTTAGTACGCGATCGTGAATTGCTGATTCAGCCGCCGTGGCCGCTCCAGCTCATCCACCAGCGCAACGGCATAGTCCTCGGCGGAAATCCGGCTTTCGCCGTTTGCGTCCGTCAGAAACTCCTTGCCGCCCATGCGGAACTGCCCTGTCCGCTCGCCGGGCTGGATTAGTCCCGCTGGGCTGAAGTAGCCCCAATCGAACCGCGAAGCCTTCAGCAGCGGCAGAATCTCCCGGTGCGCCCGCGCGATGGCAAGCCATTCGGCCGGAAACTCGGGTGTATCCACCAGCTGAATTCCGGTTGCCACCTCCAGACTGCCCGCGCCGCCCACCACGATCAACCGCTTCACTCCGGCGCGCGCCAGCCCATCCATCAGCGATAAGACGATGCCTGCAAGCGCGCCGGGATTTTCCTGAGGTGGGGCTAGCGCGCAGACGGCTGCGTCCGCGCCATCGGCGGCGGCTGCCACGCTCTGCGGATCGTCCGCATCTGCCTCAACCGCCGTGATGCCGGCACCCTTGGCAATCTTTTCCGGGTTCCGCGCCGCTGCGACAACCGTGTGTCCGCGGCTCACAAGCTCCTGTAACACCCGGCTGCCAATCATGCCGGAGGCTCCAAACAGAACAACTTTCATGATCTTTCTCCCGTGCCATCGGATGCGGCAGTCTCGCTGCCCGTCTCGCATATTTTCGCGTGCAGGAGGATGATACCAAGCGGCTATCATGAATGCTGTGACGACCGAGAAGAAGATTCGCGTGCGCTTTGCGCCCTCGCCAACCGGAATGGTGCATGTGGGTAATGCGCGGACGGCGCTCTACAACTGGCTCTTTGCGCGCCGCACAGGCGGTGAGTTTCTGCTGCGTATTGAAGATACCGATCTCGAGCGCAGCGAGGCTCGCTACGAGACGCAGCTCATTGAAGACCTGCACTGGCTGGGCCTGGACTGGGATGAGGGTCCTGGCCGGACAGGCAACGCTCCGGAGGGTCCTTTTGGGCCGTATAGGCAGAGCGAGCGGCTGGAGATTTACGCAAAGCACACCGAGCAGTTGCTGGCCGAGGGCAAAGCCTACCGCTGCTTCTGCACGCCGGAGGAGCTGGAGGCTGAGCGCAAGCAGGCTGCGGCGGAGCACAGGCAGCAGGTGTACTCCGGCAGGTGCCGCTGCCTGTCTCAAGAAACCATTGACCAAAACCTTGCGGCCCGCAGGGCTTATGCTGTGCGGCTCAGGATCGAGAATCATCCGCTGAAGTTTCATGACCTTGTTCGCGGCGAAGTGGAGTTCGCGCCGGAGACGGTGAGTGACCCGATCCTTGTTCGCTCCGCCATCGGCGGCGCTTCGCAGGGTGTTCCGGTATACAACTACGTGGTCACCGTCGATGACGCGCTCATGGGCATCACGCATGTAATCCGCGGCGATGACCACATCTCGAACACGCCCAAGCAGGTGGCCATTTATGAGGCCTTCGGCTGGCCGGTGCCGGAGTTCGCGCATCTCTCCACGATTCTCGGCGCGGACCGCGAGCGGCTCTCCAAGCGCCACGGAGCTACGTCCATCGCCAGCTTCCGCGAGATGGGATACTTGCCCGAGGCGCTGGTAAATTATCTGGCGCTGCTTGGCTGGGGCGCGGAAGATGGCAAGACGGAGACCTTCACACTCGACGAGTTGACGCACATATTTTCGCTCGAACGCGTAACGCCTTCTCCTGCGGTCTTTGACTTCGACAAGCTGAATTGGCTCAACCGGCATTACATCAAGTTGGCTGATCCGCAACGTCTCGCCGCGCTTGCACTTCCGTATTTTTCCGAAAGGCTTGCACAGGCAACAGCCCCGCCAGAGGCGTGGTTTCTGCGTCTGCTGGCGATGATTCTGCCCAGCGTGGATCATCTTGATCAGCTCCCCGTCAAGGCCGCGTCGATCTTTGATTACGATGCCGAGGCCGCGCGCACCAATCCTGAGAATGAGTCGCTTCTGAATACAGACTCGGCCGGCATTGTGCTGGCGGAGTTTGCGCACCGCACGCGAGCGCACATGGGTCCAATCACGCCGGAGCTTTTCAAGGAGTGGATGAACGAGATCAAGGCGGCAACGGGCGTCAAAGGCAAGGATCTCTTTCATCCGGTGCGGATCGCTCTGACCGGCGCGCACTCGGGGCCTGAATTCGACAAGTTGCTGCCGCTGATTGAAGAGGGTTCATCGCTAGGCCTCGGCATCCAGAGCGTGCAGGAGCGAATGCAGCAATTTGTGGGGGCGTGAACACAGTGCAAGACGTCTTCTGGATTGGCGGCGATGATGCTCCTCCGTTAGCAATCGTGTTGCGTCCACGTGGCGAGGACTGGCTTGAAGACGAATTGCGCCGATTGAAGCAGAACGGCATCGACACTATTGTCTCGATGATCGAACCGCAGGAGGCCGCGTCGCTAGGACTTGCAGAAGAAGCCGAAAAGGCACGCGGCGCGGGCTTACAGTTTGTTTCCTTTCCCATTCCAGATCGCAATTTGCCTCCCAACATGGCGGAGTTCCGCGAATTCGTTTCGAATCTTGCAGAGAGGCTGAAGAGCAGTGAGCACATTGGCATACATTGCCGCGCCAGTATCGGAAGAGCCACAATCGCTGGCGCATGTACGTTAATTCATCTTGGCTGGAGGCCGCAGGCTGCTCTCATGGCAATTGAGAAAGCACGTGGAGTGCCCGTACCCGATACGTTTGAGCAAACAGCATGGATCTTGCGTTATGAGGCGACTGCATGAGCGCCCATACGCCAGCTCCGGAATCAATTCTCCTGTTTCCGCATACGTGGGTAGCGGAGATTTTGCCTGCGAGGCCGCTGATTTTGCCGCAGCGGACTTATATCTATCCACAGGCTGCCGAAGAGGTAGAGCGCGGCGCGCTCGAAGTTCTAATCCGGCCAGCCGGTGAGGCCGCGCAGCCGTTTCTGGCCACGTGTGCGCTGGGATTTCGCGATCCTTCTGTTCCAACCGGTTTGTGGTCCGTGCCAAATCCAAATGAAATCTGTGCAGTCTCGGGCGGATATGCCTACCTGATCGACACAACCGCTCCCGAGCGCTTTACAATGCTCCCGCTGCGGCCAGTGATGCAGATGTGGCCCGCGCTCGAGGCCGGTTTATTGCTCTTCGCCGGGCATCACAGCATTCTGGCGTGGGGCAGCGAAGGCCTTGCCTGGCAGAGCGGCAAGCTCTCGGATGAGGGCGTAACGATTACGGGCGTCGAGGACAGCATCCTGCGCGGCACAGGCTGGCAGATGATGACGGATAAGGAAACAGAGTTTGCGCTGGATGTAAAGACCGGTAATCCAATTCGCTCCTGAAGGCGCGCACGATCTGCGATACGATATTGGCGAAGCCATGCGCATCCTCGGCCAGACCGAAATTCAAACCTTCGACTCGGATGGCGAGTTAAACTTCATCGTTACTCGCCAACGGGGCTGGGCTGATTATTTCGCGGTGCCGCTCTGCATAGGTATTGCGGTCGTGGCATGGGTGCAAGGATACCAACTATTCGCATTTTTATGTGGTCTCTGCGGCGGGTGAGCATTAATCGTGAACTGGGTTCAAGATCCGTCCACGCGGCTGCGCGTCACTCCGAATCAAATCATCGCAGACGGCAATCTTCATGAAACCTTCGATTCCGAAATCAAAATTCTGACTACAGAAGTGAAATCCATTGACTATGCCGTCGGAGGCGAACATGAGCCGAGCGGTCTCTATGTGAGGCGCGGCTGGTCAAGCACCTGCGTATTGCCAGGCATCAGCCGAGAACAGGCTGTCTCCATACGCGATGCCATTGCTAGAAAGTTTCCTGAAATTGGAGAGATTGATCGTAGCCCTGCCTCGCTGCTTCATGGCGATTCAAGCGGAGTCACAACGCTGGGGCTTGGCAAGACAGATTGAAATACCAATCCGTGAACGTTTTAATGAACGGCTAAGAGGTTGCCGATAAAGCATAGAGCCATGCGTCGCATCGCAATTGTCAACTCGAAGGGTCAAGTGACGATTCCCGCCATTTTCCGCAGGATGTATGGTTTGACTGCCGGAACAAAAGTCTATTTCAAAGAAGCAAACGGAAAGTTGTTTCTCGTTCCATGCAAGTCTGATAGATCTTTGTCACTCAAGCGAAGCCGAAAAGCAGCTGTTACAACGAAACGTTAGAACAAACCGTGCGCTCAGGCACTTTGAATTTACGCGCTCAACGGCACTTCCTGCGGCACCAGCGTTTCATACGCATCATAGACACCATCGAAGACCGCATCCCAGCTTGCCGTAAGCGCGTAGGCGCGGGCAGCATTGCGCATCGCTTCGTGCTTTGCCGGATCCATAAGAATCTCAGCCACCGCCGCAGAAAACCGCTCATCCGGAACAATGCGCCCCGTCTGGCCATCGCGCACAATCGTGCACGGTCCACCATCCGGCGTGACGACTGCGGGGACGCCGCTGGCCATCGCCTCCAGAATCACGTTACCGAACGTATCCGTATGCGACGGAAACACGAACAGGTCCATGCTCGCATAGGCGGCTGAAAGCGCCTCGCCGCGCAACACGCCTGGAAACTCCGCGCGATGCAGCCGCTCGCGCAGCCAGTTCTGCTCTGCGCCGTGGCCCACAATCAGGAAGCGGAAGTTCGAAATGCCCATGCGCTCAAGCTCATCCTGAATGGTAACAAGCTGCGCAACATTCTTCTCAATGGAAAGCCGGCCCACAAAACCAAGCACAAACTCAGTGTCATCTGCACACCGCCCGCGTTTTGCCGGATGAAAGAGCTCCGCATCCACACCGCGGGGCATCAGGCGGCATTCGCGGCCCGTGGTGCGCTCAAGCAGTTTGCACAAATTACGATTGGGCGCAAAAAGAATGCGAGCGACGGAATAGAATTTGGCTGCCGCAGTCAGCGTCAGCTCTTCAATCTTCTGTTCCGTAGCTTCGGCGCGCTCCTTGGGCAGCATCCGCAGAAACCAGTCGGCGCGGCGCGCGGCATACTCATGCACGTTGGTATGCCAGCTTGCGGCCAGAGGCAGGCCAAGATGATGCGCAAGGCCCGCGCCCAGCATGCCTACCTCGCTGGGGCCGGTAATGTGAATCAGGTCCGGCGAAAAGCGCGTCAGCGTCTCCTCAATCAGCGGAACGTGACGCGGAAAAGCCGGGTCGAAGCGAAGGTCTTTTTCAAGCCCGAAGGACAAGATGCCGCGCGGCAGCTCCAGCGTCCAGACATTGCCATCCTGAATCAGATTCTCTTCGCGGTCGCCGGCGCGCACGCAGAGAAACGGCAGGTTTCGCCTGCGGGCAAAGGCCTCAAAATGACGGCTGGTGTGCGCCACTCCGTTGATCTCATGGAAGGAGTCGGGAAAATACGCGATGCGTGGCGTGAAATCGATCATGATCCCTTGCAAGGCCGGAAAAGCCGGCCCCGCTTCCGAGTTAGCCTTCCTGTTCGCCCAGTGCCAGGCGAAGCTGGCGCGACTCGCTCCAGGCGAAGCGCAGGCTCTTGGACACAGGCGCGGTGCCCATCAGCAGCACCAGCGCAATGCCATAGCGCATCACCGCCGGCGCGGAGCCATCCGGCCACAACTCGCATAGCGGACGAGCATTTCCTTTGACGTCTGGATGGTAGACGCGCTCATCCCAACGTTGTGAGCCTACGGGAAAATCCGGATAGTGGCGGACCGCATCGAGCGTCGACTGCAAAATGCGGTGCTTCCAGGGATTCGCATACTGCGGCATAAAAAGCACATCCGAGCGCTTCTCTTTGCGAATTTCATGCACAAACTCGGTGAAGCTGGCGGCGTTGGTCAGGTTGATGTTCGCGTTCGGCTCTACACCGTGGCGATCGCCGCCGGAGATCAGCAGCATGTTCCACTTCTCAGCCAGACGGCGCACATCGCGATTCTCTTCCCAGTTACGCAGGCCGTTCAGCTCCAGCGCGTGCATAAAGTTGCCGTACTTGAGCAGGAACTCATTGACCAGAAACTTGTGCTTCTCGCGACCGATGAGGAAGAGATCCCAGAGCGGGTGGTTGAAGACGACGAGCACATTCGGCTCATCGTTGAGCGCGGCCAGAATCTCGCCAAGGCGCTCGTCGCTGGGGTGCTTCGTGTAATCCTCAAGCGTCGCCATCCACTCAGCGGCCCTGGCGCTGGGCAGGTTGTGAATGCCCAGGTGGAAGTCCTGCTCGCCGCCGTAGGGCGCGCTCCACTCCACCGAGACCGGAATCTGCCGCGCGCTGGCCACAGTGCGCAGCAGCATGGGCGCTTTGATGTTGTCGTGGTCGGAGATCGAGACCATCGACGCCACATTCAGGTCCTCGATCTGCTTGCTCTCCAGATCGAAGGCCAGCTTGGGGGTCATCGGCGGAGTCCAGTAGCTGGCGGCGTAATTGACGGCCATGCTATGGTTGTCCTTCGACCGGCGCTCCATGCCCGAAATAATTGGGCGGATGATCGGATACTGATTGCCGAAGTTCGCCAGAAAATCAAGCGTTTCCTTAGATTGATTCGTGTGGCTGTGCAGCGAAACGCCTGCGCGGTATCCATCGGCGGCCTTGCGGTCACGCCAAAGATAGGAAACGGTCGATTGGGCCATTTCTTCTCCTTAATCCAGTATTTGCTAGCGCTTAATCCTCATTCATTTTCAAGAATCGACGTGAAAGCGCGGTAAACGGTGGAAAAACAGGCGTTCAATATCGGCGTGGAACCAGTATAGATACGGGGAGGGGACGGGGACAATAAGCGCCGAAATTGAGTAGTGGGTCAGTTTGAATGCCGCGGCGGTACGAGTCATTCCTGCCGGATGGCCAGCATCGGGTCAATCTTCGCTGCGCGCCGAGCTGGAAGCCAACAGCCGACTGCCGCAGTGAGAGCGACCAGTGCGACCTCGATCCAGACGCCGCCTGACTGTCCAGATTCGAGCCCCGGGAGCATCCCGCGCAGAATCCTCATCAGAGCGAGCGTTATTCCGAGCCCGGAGGCCAGCCCAATCATGGCTGTGACAAAGCCCTGGCGAAAGATCAACGCCTCAACGCTGCCGCGCGTGGCTCCCAACGCAATGCGAATCCCGATTTCCTGCGTGCGGCGCGAGGTAACATACGTTGCCACCCCATAGACGCCGGCGGCAGCCATTGCAAGGGCAAGGCAGCCGGTCAGAGCCAGGAGGAGCATGATGAACCGCCGGTCCGCCAGGGAGTCGTCAATGAGGGCTTGCATCGTTGCGCTCAGGAAGATCGGCTGATTGGAATCGATGCCGGCGATGGCCTGACGAACCGCCCTTTGGACCTCGATCCCAGGCCGGTCGCTTCTCACCACCAGGAATGCGGCCTTGGGCAACGCGCTCGCGGCAAGATAGACCGTTGCCTGCTGCTGCGGACCATCCATCGACGCATGCCGGCTGCTCGATACCACACCGACGACACGTTTCCAATGATTCGGATCTTCAGGGGAACAAAAGACGCAGACGGGTTTGCCGATTGCGCTCTCGCCAGGCCAGAGACGCTTTGCAACGAAGTCACTGACTATGGCAGCGTCACTAGCGTCACTCATGTCTTCTTCATTCAATAATCGCCCCTGCAGTAATCGAATCCCCATAGTCTGCAAATAGCCTGCGCTCACGTCATCGATTTCCGCAGCTATCTGGCCGCCTTGCGACGCTCCGCCCGCGTTTCTGCCGACCAGTCCGCCGGTATTCTCTCCGCTAAACGGCAGAGCATCGTTCGTTCCTGCGCTCTCGATGCCAGGAAGCGCACGAACCGAATCCAGGGCGCGGCGATAAAACGTTCCCCACTCTTCAGGAGTCTGGTACCGCACAGAGTCCCGAACAATGATGAACGCAGTAACGCGCTTCGCGTCGAAGCCGGGATCGGTTCTGAGCAGGGTGGCAAAACTTGCCAGAAGCTGCCCTCCGACCACAACCAGAGCCAACGCCAACGCGACCTCTATGGCAACCAGAGCGCCGCGAACTCGATTGCTTGTGACAATTCCACCGTGCGAGCGAAGGCCCTGATTCGCATTGGCTTGCGTCCAACCTGCTCTCATGGCGGGAACCATCCCGAACAAAAGACCGTTGGCGAGTGCAACAACAAGCGAGAAAACAAGAATCTGCCAGTCGGCGTGTGCCGCGCCCAGGCGAGGAACATTTACCGGCGCGATGCCCGGCAAAGCTCTCCAGGCAACGACCGTAAAAATATAGCCTCCCACTCCGCCGAGCGCCGCGAGCACACAGCTCTCCGTCAGCAACTGGCGAATAATACGCCACCTGCTTGCGCCCAGCGCCATGCGAACCGTAATCTCCCGCTGGCGCGCCAGACCACGCGCCAGCAAAAGGTTCGCGACGTTCGCACAACCGATAAGCAGAAACATGACGGCTGCCGCCATCAGGACCCAAAGAGCATCTTTGGCGTTTCCCAGCATCCGGTCGCGCAGAAGCCCTATATGGAGGATGTGGTCTCGATTCGTTGCCGGAAGCTCACGGCTGAGATCGGCGCTGATCGTTGCCAGGTCTTGCTGAGCGTCGTTTAGCGAGACACCGGATTGCAATCTGGCCACCACGCCAACTGCCGCGTACGGCGCTTGAGACTTGCCGCTGCGATACGGCGCCCAGAAGTCAACGTAGGGAGAAGGAGTGTGAACGGCTGCGCGACGCAATGGGAAATCAAATCCGCGCGGCATGACACCGAGGATGAGGCAACTCTGGCCGTCAATCGAGACGCTGTGTCCCACAATCGATGGGTCTGCATTAAACCGTCGAACCCAAAGGCCATAGCTGAGGATGATCTCGTTGGCATGGCCGGGCTGATCTTCATCTGGAAGTATGTTGCGCCCGAGCATCGGCGAGACACCCAGAGCGGGAAAGAGATTTGCGGTTATGCGCAAGCCGTACAGGGCTTCGGGAGGTGTAGGACCGTTGCCTGCGAGGTTGAACATTTCGTTGCGGTAAACAGCAACCGAAGCAAGGGTGCGGGTTCGTTGAGCGATCTCCTGAGCGTCGCTCCAAAGGGCCCAGTCGGAATGCGACGGCCCAAACTTGGGAAACTCTGTTCTGATCTGTACAAGTTCAGAGGGATGAGCGTACGGCAAAGGCGTAAGGAGCACGGCTCTGAACGCCGTGAAGACCACCGCTGTTGCTCCTACGCTCAATGCGATCGACAGGAGGGCAATCCCCGTAGGACCAGGAGTTCGCCTGAACAGGCGAAAGGCGAGCCGGATGTCTCGCATCATGGGTATCCCTCCCCGTAAGTATTTTCAGATTGCGCCGGACGGTCAAAAGCGAATGTTCGCAGAGCCGCCCGATCTCGTGTCAATGCTCAAATTCACCGGCTACCAGAAGCTGAAAGTCCCAGGCGGTGCGCGCTTACCGCGTCGGCCATTCCTCGACCACGACGCCCATGTCGTTGAGCTTCTGGATAGCTGCTTCCATGTTGCGGCGAATCGCGGGGCGATCCTTGCGCGCGGCCTCCGGAGCCTCGGCAATCGCCACCACCCGGCCATAGCGCCACGCGCCTTCGGGCAACGCAATCAGCGCCTTCGGCAGATCGGCCGGACGAATCTGTAACTCCTGCCGCCGGGCGGCCTCCGGGCGAAGCATCGTACCGGTGCCCGCCTCGCTGGGATTGGCGTCCACCATGATGACGCGCAGGTCAATCTGGTTTGCTGCCACCGTCAGGAAGGGATTTTTCCACTCGGCCGGCTCATGCACGTTGACATAGAGGCTCTTGGTGGGCAGCGGAATGTGCTCCAGCGCCGTGCGCTCACCAGCGGACTCGCTGGCTGCCGCGCGGGCGAGCTGGGCCCGGGTTTCAGCGCTTTGGGCGGCATGCACAGCGGCCTGCTGCGCGGAGTGCGCCGCATTGGCGGCAGCGCCCGCCACCTCCTGCTCCTGCTTGCCGCAGGCGGAGAAAGCAAGGCTGAATATCAGCCCGGCGGAGACAAAAAAAACAGCTTTATTGGAGGGTGCCACGGTCTTCACTTTCAGCATAGCAGGCGTTATACATGCCGCGAACGGCGCCTTCATTGCAAATTCTCCATGTTCTTAACTCTTATGGTCCGCCCGTTGGCGCGGTAGAGCCACATTTGCGCGCTGCCAGGCCGCGCCGGCCCTGCTATCCTAAGTGGTTTACCCACGCTCCCGGCGGCATGTGCATAGAACGCCAGCCGCACCGGATGCGGGATGAGGAGGTTCGAGCCGATGCCGGAGGACAGGGCAAGAAAACATCATCAGGACCGCGTAGCCGAAACGCTGCGCGAGGAGATCGGCGCCATGATCGGCGGCGAGCTCACTGACCCCCGCATCGCCTCCTGCCACATAAGCGAAGTCGTGCTCAATCCCGGCGGAAAATCGGCCCGCGTCTACGTGGAACTGGACAAGACCACGCCGGAGATCGACAAGGCCGAGATTGAGACCGTCGCAGGCCTTGAGGCTGCCAAGGGCTACATTCGCTTTCAGCTCAAAGAGCGGATGGGCAAGCGCCACGTGCCGGAGCTGACATTCCTGGCCGACCGCTCCGGCCGCCTCACCGCGCGCATTGACGAGCTCATGACCCGTGGCCGCAAGCGGCAGAAGGCGCAGGCCCAATAAACCCGCATGGATGACGCCCCGCACAAGCAGGCATCTGCAGCCGGTACCGGACAGGAGCCCAGGGAGGGCTTTAATCCCGCCGCATATCCGGTCGGTTCCACGCCGCAGGATCCGATTGCCGCCATTCTGGACGTGCTGCGGCAGGGCGAGCGATTCCTGGTCTGCTCTCACACGCGGCCGGACGGCGACGCCGTCGGCTCCATGCTGGCCATGGGAATGCTTCTCGAACAGATGGGCAAGCGCGCCGATCTCGTCGCCTCCGACCGCGTGCCCGCCATCTACCGCTCCCTGCCCGGCGCGGATAAAATCCGGCATGTACTGCGTATGCACGGGCTTTACGACGCGGCCATCCTGCTGGAGTGCGACAGCCTGGAGCGCTCGCGGGTTCGTGGCCTCGAACCGTACTTCCACATCAATATCGACCACCACTCCACCGGCCGCAATTTTGCGCATCTTAACTGGATTGACCGCGACGCCACAAGCGTGGGCGAGCTGGTGCATCGGCTGGTCAAAGCCGTTGGAGCCACGGTTACGCCGGAGATGGCTCGCTGCCTCTACACCACCATACTTACGGATACCGGCGGCTTCATCTTCGGCGCGGTGCGGGAGTCCACCTTTACGCTGGCAGCGGAGATGGCTCATGCCGGCGCGGATCCCATCGCGATAGCGCGCGAGATTTACTTCTCCACGGCTGAATCCCGGCTGCGCCTGCTGGGCACGGCCCTGAGCACGCTGCACCGCGAGGGACCGCTGGCCTGGCTTTGGGTCACACAGGAAGACATGGTGCGGGCCGCAGCCACAGAAGAAGACTGCGAAGGTATTGTGAACTACGCTGTCGGCATTGCCGGCGTGGATGCGGCTGCCTTTCTCCGCGAATTGCCCGAAGGACGCATCCGGCTCAGCCTTCGCAGCAAAGGCCGCCTCGGCGTGGCCGCTATCGCCGTCGGCCTCGGCGGCGGCGGCCACGAGAACGCCGCAGGCGTCACGCTCGATGGCCCCATGGATCGCGCTATCGAGCAGATTCTTGGCGTCTTACGCATTGCAGATGAGAAAGCCAGGAACGACAGCGCTGGGTAGTGGGCAGTTTGAATCCACAAATCAAATCAAAATTGGAGACGTGTCAATTTCCGAGCAGGCGAACAATCTGACCGGAAATGGGACGGCAGCGGAACGCTCAATGAGCGCATCCGTTAAAGCACAGGCCGCGTAGCTGCGGCTACGCAATACCGGCCTGATTCAGCATTGAAAAAGCGGTGCCCTCATCGGCGCGTCACGCTACGACTTGCAGATTCCTCCTCCGGCCATGCGGATGAGGCGCAACGGAAGCCAATATCGCGATGGCGAAGATCGGGTGGCGCGCTGAGCCGGCCTGAGACTCGCACATCCCGCGAAATGTTATAGAACGAACCGCCCTTCAGGATGTGCTCGCCGGGCCCTTTGCCGGCATCCTGGACCCATTCCCAGACATTTCCCAGCATGTCCCACAGTCCATAGCCGTTGGGCAGCTTTGTAGCCACGGGATGCGTACTGTCCTTGCTGTTTGGGTCATACCACGCCAGGGATGCCAGCGGCTCTTTCGGCAGTTCTGCAGTTCCTCCGTAAGCGGCATATTCCCACTCCGACTCCGTGGGCAGCCGCATGCCGATCCGACTGCAGTAGGTTGTCGCGTCCGTCCAGCCGACCCGCTCCGCTGGAAGATCCGCGCCTTTGTAGTACGAGGGATCGGCATTCATGACCCGCATGTATGCCGCCTGGGTCACCTCGGTGCGGCCGATCCAAAAGCCGCTGGCAACGATGATTTTCTCCCGGTGCCGTTCGAGGCCATAGCATTCCGTGTCTCCCGGCAGGCAACCCGTAAAGTAGCTGCCGGGCGGTATCCATTGGTAGGTCAGACCATCCTTGGGATTCACCTTTGAAGAGCCTCCGGGAGCTGCGAGGATACCGGCGGTCAGAACCGCCGCCATGACCTTCAGGCTCATAATCCGGAATTTCCCGTTCGGACTCGAAAACGGCAAAACCATGCACCATCCTCGCTGGCCGACGACCTTCGGACGCGTTTTTCCCTCCCTGCGCTTCGGGTGTTCTGGCGGCAACATCTCGATGATCATGCTACAACGTAACGGGAAATCGCCGAGGGGCTCATCGAGCCTCCAGGCGAACATTTCTGGGTTCTGGCTATATCACCGCCAATCCGGAAACTACCGATTTAACCCTGTGGATTCAAACTGACCCACTACCCAGGGCTTGAGAAACCGGGCTGGCATGTTAGCCTTGTCCCTGATGCGGCCTCGGACGGCTCCCCCACCCCGGTTGCCGCACACATACCGTCTGGACTGCGCTCCGCGTAATGACGCGCAGCAAGACCAGCCCGGTGAACAAGGATGTTCTCGATTTTGTCCGTTGTAGAACCCCGCACTTCTGGAGAATTACTGAACGTGGAAGCGTTCCAGAACCCCTCCGACCCGGTTGAGCATGAACTTGTGGAGCCCGAGCCGCTGCATAAGCGGCTCCCAAAGTGGTCCACAGTCTGCGAAGCAACTGTTTTTCTTGCGTTTACAGTTTTTTTTCTGCTCTATGGCGTCACACCCATGCTGGGCGGAGACGGCCTGGGCCTTGTGGGCGCCGACGAGCCGCGCTATGCGCAGGTAGCCCATGAGATGCTGGGCCGCTTTGACGCCGCGCACACTATTAAGGAGCGCCTCAGCGCCTGCGTCACACCCTTTCTGTATGGCCAGCCGTGGCTGGAAAAGCCTGCCCTCTATTACTGGCGCGCCATGTTCATCTTTCAGGAGTTCGGCGTGCATGACTGGAGCGCGCGGCTGCCTTCGGTGAGCTTCGCCTTCATCATGGCCGCGCTCATTTATCTGCACATGCGCCGCTTCCGCGCCGGAGGCCATCTGGATGCCGCGCTCATTACCGTGGCCTGCGCTGGCGTGATCAGCTTCGCCCGCGGCGCTTCGACAGACATGCAGATGGCCGCGCCGCTCTGTATCGGGCTGCTCGGCTGGTACGCCTGGTATGAGACCGGCTCCAAATTCTGGCTCTTCGATATTTATTTCTTCACCGGCGTTGCCACTCTGGCCAAGGGACCGGTAGCGCCGTTTCTGGCGCTGGTTATCCTCGCCGCCTTCGCCTTCCTGCGCAAAGAATGGTCCATCCTGAGAAAATCCCTCTGGTGGCCCGGCGTGGGGCTGTACTTCGCCATTGTGCTGCCGTGGTTCATTGCCGTGCAGCACCAGAACCCGACCTTCTTCCGGGAATTCTTCCTCGAACAGAACCTACAGCGCTTTGCCACCAATAAATACCAGCACATGCAGCCCTTCTGGTATTACCTGCCGGTGGTCATACTTGCGACCATGCCCTGGACGGTTATCTCCGTGCGGGCGTTTATCGATGGCATCCAGACCTCCGTGGCGGAGTGGCGGTTACGGCACTCAAAGAATCCCAAACTGAAGGTTTCGCGGCCCGGCGACGGCTTCCCTGAGTTCCTGGTCCTCTGGGCCATCATCCCCGTTGTCTTCTTTTCGCTCTCAAGGTCCAAGCTGCCAGGCTATGTCCTTCCCTCGATTCCGCCCATTACCATCCTCACCGGCGACTATCTCTTCCGGAGGCGCGGCCCGGGCCTGAACCGATGGGTGCTGGCCGGACATGCCGCTCTCACCGGACTTCTCGCCTTCGTCGGTTTCTTGTTGCCGTGGTTCGTGGCGCATGGTGCGGAGATGCCTCCATCGCGGCCGCTCATCGTAGCGCTGTTGGCCGCCATCGGCGCTGCGTTGCTCATCGTCATTGTGGTCAATGGTTTCGGCGTGGCGCGGTTGCGGCTGGCCACTTCGTGCGTGCTCGTTGTTCTTTTGCTCTTCTTCTACGGCATCGGTCCGTTCGTCGTGATTCCCGCGTGGGCGCGCACCAAGCATGTGATTCATGAACTGGACAGGACCTACTCCGCCCGCCCGCTGGCGGAAAAGCTGACCGGCTATGCGCCGGAGAGCGAAACCGTGGCTGTCTATCAGGTGCGCCGCGATGTGGAATATGGCCTCGGCTTCTACCGCAATCATGAAGTAGTGAACTATCAGGAGAGCGGCGTCCCCGCTGGACAGCATCTGCTGGTGGCGCGCGTCACCGGAAGCCACGACGCCGATCTGCATACCCGAGCCGCGCTGGAAGAATTTCTCGAGGGCCGCCACTATGAAGCCCTCTTTAGCTGGCCCGAGCAAGGGCTTGAGGTCTATCTTGTAGGGGAAGCTGAAAGTCCCCGTCTGGACGCGGTGCCTGGGGCAAAATCGCCTGCCGCGCCACAGAATCAGGGCCCTGAGTTTCCCCTTTCGAAACCGTAGTCCGGCAGCACGTAATGGATTTACGTCTTAGAAATCTTGCACTCCCGATCCAGTCATGGCACAGTAACCGGAAGGGCCGTGCGAAATGTGGTGGTGGGCGTGACATCTGGGGTTTCCTACGAGGTTCTCGATCTGCGGCATTTCATGGGCCGCGCGCTCCGGCCGCTGCTCGAGGCCGAGGAGCGAGTGTGGGCCGCGCGCCTGCACTGGGATTACCACCCCTCCGCCAAGCTGCTGCTGCAATATCTCGATAGCCGTATGCTGCCCGGCTACGCCGCCGTGGACAGCGCGCCGGGACCAGGCCCGGGGCGCGTAGCAGCTTACGCCTTCTGCGTCTATGAAGACACCAAAGCTGTAGTGGGCGATGTCTTTGCCGATCCAGACATAGAACACTGGAAGCCGCCGGCAACCAGCTTTGCAGGCCAGTCGCCGCTTGAAATCGAAGAGAATCTGCTGCGCCATCTGCTCGAAACCCTGCAGCACTCTCCGCACGTCAACCGCATTGAGTCACAATTGCTGGTGCATCCCTCCGGGCGGCATGAGACCAGCTTTCGCGCGGCGGGCTTTGATCTCTATCGCCGCCTCTTCATGCTCCGCAGCCTGGACGGATTCGACCAGTGGGCGCGGATCGAGATGCCCGCAGGCTTCGAGATGCGCTCCTGGCGCGACGATGACATGCAGGCGGCCAGCCGCCTCATCAGCGAGTGCTACGCGGGCCACCCTGACAGCCGTATCAACGATCAATACCGCACGCCCATCGGATCGCTTCGGTTCCTGCAGAACATCGTGCGCTTCTCCGGCTGCGGAACCTTTTCGCCGAGCGTCTCGCATCTGGTCTTTGAGCATGACAGCCGAGATCCGGTGGCGCTCATGCTGGGCTCGCGTGTCAGCACGCACAGCGGCCACATTACCCAGCTCTGCGTGCGGCCCCAGGACCGCGGGCGCGGGCTTGGAAAGATGCTGCTGGCCATTGCCGCCCAGGGCTTCATGAAGCACGATATCCGCGAGATCTCGCTCACCGTCACCGAAGCCAACTCGACTGCGGTCGACCTTTATCGACGCGAGGGATACCAGGTAGCGCACACCTTTGACGCCGGCGTGTGGGAGAAAAGCTAGGGATAAGAGAAGAGGGACAAGGAAGGAACGTCTTAGTTTGAAGTTTCTGTAACAGGGCACGACTTTAGTCGTGCCGAAAATGAAACAAAAACATCCGGGCTTTAGCCCCTGAGGGATGCTTTTTCAAGCTGAGAGTTCGCGCGCTCAATGCGCAATGAAGTACATCAGCCAGCTCACCACAATCCCCGACCCGACAAACAGCGCAAAGCAGTAGATGCCGTAACGCAGCATCTTCTTTGGCGTGTCACGCATGGTGATGCCGAAGACCGTGGAAGCGAAAAGCGAGAAGAGCGCCAGCGCGCTAAAGTGCGAGATCTGCATCAGGCTGCCTTTCTCCCGGTGCGGATATTGTGCGCATCCACGGCGGCAATCACATTCAACAGGCCGGCAACTTCGATAAAGCGCGTGCCCCAGTCCTGCGACGTAATCTGCACCTGGTCGGCGCCAAGCCCCGCGACCCTGCCTACCAGAAACAGCAGACCGTTGCCCAGGTCGCCTACAAAACCCAGCAGGTCCAGAATGTCATGCACATTCGAGAAGAGCTGGCCCTGCATCGCCAGGCCGATGACGAACATGCCCACCACGGAAGCGGCCAGCAGCGCGCCCCGGCCCCACTTCCCCAGCAGAAAATGCCCCGCGCCCGGAACCAGCCAACCGGCAATCAGCGGCAGATACACGAAGCCTTGATTCGCGGAGGATTTCGGGACAGCGTTAGAGGTGGTTTGTGGGCTTGCCATGCTGTTTTGACTATATCGCATAGGGGCGAAGGACGAGGGACGAAGGACGATCTCAACACTATACGCGGAGGATGCGTATGGTTGCCGTCAGCATTCTTCCTACTTCATCGCAGAGCGCCTCGGCTTCATCCAATTCCTGCTTTCGCTCAAAGCCTAAGCGCCTCGCAAAGGCAAGCTGAGTCTCAATTTCGCAATTGGAGCCCCTTGCCACACCAAGAAATTGGAGATATTCCCCTTTAGTGGCGCGGCCATAACCCTCTGCGATGTTGCTTGGGACAGAAACTGTGGCGCGGCGCAATTGATTGATCAATCCAAACCGTTCAGAGTCCGGAAATGCCGCCGTGAGCTTGTAGATTGCCAGTCCAGACTCCATGGCCCGTTGCCAGATCGCAAGTTCCTTA
>Ga0116129_1000420_pt1 | contig 28061 bp, 24 predicted proteins | sample June2015DPH_17_2_FD_89732 | JGI IMG/M metagenome (GOLD analysis project Ga0116129, IMG submission 89732) | Peatland microbial communities from SPRUCE experiment site at the Marcell Experimental Forest, Minnesota, USA - June2015DPH_17_10 | ecosystem: Environmental > Terrestrial > Soil > Wetlands...
ATGCGGCCCTCGTCTTTGGGATTGTAGAGCTGATTGGTCACGTAGACCAGCACGCCGGAGCTTTCGCCGACTAACTTGTAGCCATGGCCGACGCCCGGCGGAATCAATATTTGCCACGGCCGCAGCGCTCCTACATACAACGTGTTCTTGAGGCCGACGGTGGGGGAGCCGGCGCGCAGATCGACCAGCGCGACTTGGAAGACGCCGGACATCGGCACCCACAAGTCCGTCTGGTGCTGGTGAAAATGAAATGCTTTAATCGTGCCGGGATAGCTGAGGGCGGCCGAAACCTGCGTGGTTTCCGGTACAAACGAGGCCGCCAGACCTTGCCGCATACGGATTACTTCGAGAAAATATCCGCGATCGTCGGGCCACAGATCGTAAGGCTGCACCCGCACGCCGTCGATCAGATCCGCCGATCCCGCGGTGCGAATTACCTTGCCGATTCCAGGTTCACAGACGGGAATATCCATTCATAAGCTAGGTTAGCGTTATTCGGCGGTGAGCGTAATGTTCCCGATCCCGCCTTTGACGTCCAGATGGATCGTGACCGGCGAATGCTCGTAGGCCGCGTTGGTCCAGCGTCCGTTGTGCTTTTCCAGACCGTGCACTTCTATATTGCCAATCCCTCCGGAGGCGTTCGCCACGATACCTACGCTCGGGGGCAAATGAACCTCGGCCTGACCAATGCCGCCGTGAATTTCAACATTGTAATCGTGGCTGGGATTGCCGCGCAGGTCGAGTTCCACCTGGCCCACTCCCATGTGCACTTCGACGCTGCGCAGGTTCATGCTGCCCAAATTCAAGTGCGCCTCTCCTGCGCCCAGATGCGTGACGAAGTCGACCGGTAGCTTGTCATTGAAATGCAAGTCCCACTTATAAGTGTTGCTGTTGCCGCCGCCGTGCCCGGGCTGCTCGATCGACAGTTCCCCGCGAAAACTGCTGGCATTGTAACGGACATTCGGTTTTGAGGACGGACTGTCGTACTCGAAATCGGCGTCCAGCAGCTTGGGCGATCCGCCTTCGACGCGCAACTCGCCTGCGCCCATCTTGATTACGACGTGCGACATCTCCGACTTATCGAGGTCGATCGATTTCTGAAAATGCTCAATCGGCCCTGGCTCGAGTTTCAAGGTGCATCCGCCGAGCGCAAGGGTTGCAGCAGCGACCAAAACAGTTCGCATCGTAAATATCGTACGCGACTCGATCCCTGGATGTTCCGGGAATCTTACTTGACCGTCAGCATCACCTCTATTAGCACCGGCTGCAAAGCTTGCCACGAGGAAACGGTGATCGTCGCCTGATAATGGTCCGGCTTCAGCCCTGTGGAATCAACCCGTAAATGCACGATATCGTCCGCCATGGCCGATCCTTGCCGCGGCGTCGTCCCATGTTCCGGCAGCGCGGTCAGCCACGCGTTCGAAACCGTCAGGCGATACGCCAACCTTGGCCAAGTCGCCGAAACCCGCATTTGCTGTTCGGCAGGAGCCTCGCCGGCCTTGCATTCAAATGAAATTCGCAGGGGGACGGCGGTGATCAGCGGAGCCCCCGTCACGATCAGCGTGAATTGCTTCCCGATCCATCCGCACCCGTCCGACGCCCGGACTGTGAACGTAAATTCACCGGTATGCAGCGGCGCCCCCGAGAAATATCCTAATCGCGACAAGGCAATTCCCGGCGGTAATGCCCCGGAAACCACCGCATATCCGACGCCCCCAATCGGACACGACCCGCTGACCCTTACCTCCAATGGGGGAGCCTCATACCCCTTTTCGGGGACGCCCCAAGGCAATTCCACCGTCACAAATTCGATTTCTGTCGTAAATAACGGTACTAGCAGCGCGATAAGTATAAAAGTGAGAAGAGGCATGAAGGGAGCCGATCGATCGCCCGATATATAAGAGTGCAGAACGCGCGCGCTTTTTCTCTGTCCGGAGGCATCTGACCAGTGAGTTCCCTTATCGATCTGATTGAAACGCCGGAGTCCGGCGTCGCGGCCGTCGTCCCTCCCGTCCCGGATTCCCTTCAAGACACAGGGATTCCGCCGTCCATTATTGAGCATTTAATTCTGAAGTATTTATATTTCCGCGGGGAGTTGGTCGGCCGCGACATCGCCAGCCTGATCGGACTTTCCTTTAGCGTCATCGACGAAACATTGGAGACGTTCAAGCGCCAGCATTACGTCGGCGTGAAAAAATCACTCGGCATGGGCAATATGTCGGGCGTCTTTTTTCTCACCGAACAGGGCCGCAATCTGGGACGGGAGTTCCTCGAAAATAATCAGTACGCCGGGCCCGCGCCCGTGCCTTTATATCAATATACAGAGGTTGTGCGGCGCCAGCGCCTCAAGGAAAACTGGCTCAGCCCGGACCTTCTCCGGGTGGCGTTTAAACACCTCGTTGTCGAGGCCGATATTCTGGCCCAGATCGGTCCCGCCGTCAATTCCAATAAGTCTTTTCTGATTTATGGGATGCCCGGCAATGGCAAAACCGCCCTCGCCGAATCACTGTTTCGCGTCGAAACCGAGCCCATCTACATGCCCTATGCCATTGAATGCCAGGGCAATATTATTCAGCTTTACGACCCGATTTATCACAATAAAATCGAAGACGCGACCTCGCTTCTCACTGCTCTTTCAGACGAAAAGCCGCACGATGGCCGCTGGTTCAAGTGCAAACGTCCGTTCATCATTACCGGCGGCGAATTGACGCTCGATATGCTGGATCTCAGCTTCAACAAGCACTCGAAAGTCTACGACGCACCCTTCCAACTCAAGGCAAATAATGGTATTTACCTAATCGACGATTTTGGCCGTCAACGAGCCTCCCCGGCGGAAATCCTCAACCGCTGGATCGTGCCGATGGAAAAACACGTCGACTATCTGAACTTCCAGGCCGGCGGAAAAATGACCGTGCCCTTCGAGGCGTTCCTCATTTTCTCCACCAACCTGCGCCCGGATCAACTTGGCGATGAAGCCTTCCTGCGCCGCATTCAATACAAAATGTTTCTGCGCAGTCCGAAAGCCCCGGAATTCATTCAAATTTTCGAGCGCTATTGCTTGGATAAGCGCATCATGTGCCCTCCAGGCCTGGCCGCCAACTTCGTGCAAAAGCACTATATTAAAGGGGATAAACGATTTCGCCGCTGCCACCCCCGCGACGTGATTTCGCACGCCGTCGATATCCTGCATTTTGAGCGCAAGCCGATGGCGCTCAACGAAGATGTGCTCGACCGCGCCTTCAACAGTTGCTTCGTCGAAAACGTCGACGTGAACGATTAGTCGGCACTACTTTCTCAGCGACGCGATATGGCTCAATAGCTTAGCGGCTTGCTGCGCCTGCCCGCTATCCTTCTCCATCGCCTCGAATTGCTGCTTGGCCGGGGTCAGTAATCCTAATTGCTCGCTCACCGCGCCCAATACCAGGTGCGACGCCCCATGTTCCGCCCGGACTTTTTCCAGTTCCTGCCGCTGATTCTCGCCCAGCACCCGGAACATCCCGCGATGCTTCTGGCCACCCGATTCCACTTCCCAGGTGTACACTTGGCCGCGAACCAGCGCGCTCGGCGGCGTCCAGCTCGTATCTTTCAACCCGCCGCGCCGTGAAATGAGCCCGCGCGAATCGGAGAGCGATACATCATAGGAACTCCCAAACGCCTTCCACCGCATCACCGGCTGCGTTTCCGCCACCACTTCCGCATAGGGATACTCCAGCGTCTGATCGCCGTTCGATTCCAGCCCTTTCAACGCCGCCGGCCTGGGCGCGGAGTCACCGGCCGTCACCACTTCCTTCGCGCCCGCGCGCAACGAATCGGGTAAAGTATCAAGCTCGGTCGTGCTTAAAGCCGCATCCGTCAGCGGGCTATTTTGCGCCGGAATTGTCGACTCCGAAGCGTTGCTCGCCGGCGCCAGAATCGACCCCGTCTGTTCCACTCCCGAATGCCGGCCCCAAGGTCCCGCGATGACGAAAAGCGCCACCAGCGCCGCCGCTCCCAACGCATATTGAGGCTGCTTCAGGAACGCCCACCACGGCTGTTTAACCTGTTCGATGGGCCGCGTAGCAGCCATCATCATGGTCTGGATCGGAGCAGCCATTTTCGGCGCATATTCCTGATACGCAATCAGTTGCCGCGCGCATGGCGGACACGTCCCGATATGCGCCATCACCAGTTCCCGGCCGCCTGGATCCAGCCGATCCTCCACCCAATCGTCCATCTGTTCGTAACTCAGGTGCCGGAACCGGGCCTGATCGATCCCCGAAAGCACTGACGCCGTTGAACTTCGGTCGGCCATCGCCCCCAGCGCCGCACGGCATGCCGGGCAGCCGCTCAGATGGGAATCCACCGCCACCATCTCGCCCAGCGCCAGCGTGCGATCCCGGTATCCCCGCATTTGAGTCTGATTGAGATGTTCCGGCATGGCGTTATCTTCCCTCACCCGTTGCGGGCGCGACCGGCGCAGCCATATTAGTAAGCTCCGCCTCTTTTTTCAGGAATTCCCGAATCAATCAGCGTCTTGGCCAGGTGCGTCCTCGCTACCATCCTCAAATTAATGACTTTCTGCGCCCCGTCGAGCTCCATAATCTTGGCGATCAGACCGTCTTCGAGCGGCAAAAGATTCCAGATCACGGCAAACCGCAGCCTCGGCTCCATCACCGCTTCCAGCGCCGGACCACCCTTCGCGCGAACGTCCAACTCGCGCCAAAGAAGCGCATAATGTTGCGGCGTGAACCCGATAATCGCCTCGATTTCCGCCACCGTGGCGATTCCATTCGAGGTAAACACCGCGACCTCGCCCCGATCCGCTTTTTCCGCGTCTTCGCCCGGCGCATTGCGAGGCTTCCGCGCCGTCCCGCCCTTCATTACCGGAGGATTCAACAGGAACGGCACCGCCCACCGCTTCGGCATCGTCTTCACCTCAGCCCACAGCTTCACCAGTTGTTCGCGGATCGCCAGCGCCACATCTGGTCTCGGAGCCGGGGCCGGAGGATCCCATGCCCTGCCCTCGTCGTCCGGCATCATCTCCTCGAACGCCATCTCTCGGGAGCCCTTCACCCCAAAAAGCACGCCGCAAATCGATACCAGATCGTCCAGCCGCACCGGGCCCTGAAGATACTCGAAAATCCCTTTGAGCAGCGTGTCCCAAGCGGTGGAATCCAGCTCGCTCACCACCTCGCGTTTAGGAAGCGCGCTCGACCGGATGTGGCGGGGCTTCTCCAGCAGCGCGCTGATTTTGTTGCCCTGCGCAATCGCCTTTTTGTTCCACGAAGCCGGTCCGCAAATCCAGCCGAGCTGCTCCGGCGTTTCCCACAACACCCACGCCGGCTGCTTCCGAAAGAACCGGCTCAAGCGGCCTTTCAGATCGGCCCACCCGGGATTATATACGCGCCAGTAATCGCGGCAACTATTGCGAGCCACGGTCGCCGCATACCCCTTCGCGTCCCCGAAAGTCACGCCGCTTCCAATCGCCTTGATCAGCTTCACGGTCGCGTTCTGATAGACTTCCCAGGCGGCTTGTTGATTCTCCGAAGATTGCGCGGAATCCAGCCGCACGCGAAACTTTTTCTCGACGACTTCGCGCGCCCGCGCATCCATATCCGCGAACAGCAGTCCTTGAGCTTCGGTGAATGTCTCGCTCATTGCAAAAATCCGCGAAAAGAGGGGGACAGACTACTCTGTCCCAAGGCGCGTCTTGTCACTCGCAAAAACAATATCCCTCGCCGCCGCGTGGACAGAGCGGTCTGTCCCCTTCGTTTCGTCCATGCGACTGTATTATTATGAACGAACTGGCAATCCTTCAGCAGGAAATCGTAGCCTGCCGGCGTTGTCCCCGCCTCCGCGATCATTGCCGCGAAATCGCCCAAGTGAAGCGCCGAGCCTATCTCGATCACGAATATTGGGGCCAACCCGTCCCATCTTTCGGCGATCCCAACGCCCGCGTGCTCATCCTCGGCTTGGCTCCCGGAGCCCACGGAGCCAATCGCACCGGCCGTATGTTCACCGGCGATAAATCCGGCGAATTTCTCTACCGAGCCCTCTATGAAACCGGCTTCGCCAACCAGCCCAGCAGCACTTGGCGCGATGACGGCCTGATCCTCACCGGCGCCTACATCGCCGCCAGTGCCCACTGCGCTCCGCCCGATAATAAACCAACCCCCGAGGAACTCCGCCACTGCCGTCCCTATTTAGAACGGGAGCTAACTCTGCTCAAGAACCTCCGCGTAGTAGTAGCCCTAGGCCGAATCGCCTTCGACACATACTTATCGATCATCAAAGAACGCCGCCCATTCGGCCACAACGTAGTGCATGACCTAAAACCCACATTAATCGCCTCTTACCACCCCAGCCAGCAAAATACCTCCACAGGCAAACTGACAGCAAGGATGCTACGTGAAGTCTTCGAAGAAGCTAGCAAACGATCAGAGTAAAAACAATTCTTCCAGTTACTCGTAGCGTACGCACTCCTGGCGTGCCGCGTCGAGACTCGTCTCGACGCCCGGAAAGCTATCATAACCACATGCGATTCCTACTCGTCCTCATCACCACAACCCTGGCGATCGCTGGTCAATTCACCACCTCAATCGGCGATGCCTATCCCTTCACAGTCTCCGCCATCACCACCGATTCGGCGGGCAATACATACGTAGTGGGCGGCCGCCAGCTCACTACCGGAACCCCGTATACGTTCATAGCGAACACGGGTGCGCTTCCACCGGTAACGACTTCCTCAACTCTCTACGCCGGCTCCGACATCTTCGTCACCAAGCTCGACCCCAACGGCAACGTCTTGTTTACTGACACCTTCGCCGGCAAAGGCGTCGACACCGGAACCGCCATCGCCGTCGACCCAACTGGCAACATCTACATCGCCGGCACCACCACCTCGCCCGATTTTCCCTTGAGCAACGCGATCCAGACCCAGGCAAGCAGCACCAACACCGGATTTATCATCAAGCTCAGCAACGACGGGGCGGCTATTCTCTACAGCACCTATTTCGGAGGCGTCCTGGGTTCGACGTCCATCACCGCGCTCGCGACCGACGCCAAGGGCAATCTCTATCTGACCGGCAGCACAACATCCGCCGACTTCCCGAACATCGGCAGCGCGCTCTCCCAAGGTTCCAGCGGAGCCATCTACGCATCGATCTCCGCCGCTGGCGATAAGATCCTCTACGCGGGAGCCAACTTCGCCGGGACGACTCCGAGTCAGGGAGGCTTCAACACCGTCGGCATCGGGGTTGCCGTCGACGCGTCCGGCAACGCCTATTTCGCCTACAATGACGGCGCAGGGTCGATTTACGCCCCCGATGGCAATCTGACCAAAATCGACCCCAGCGGCAAGAATATTCTCAACGCGAATCTCGGTTCCTACGTCTCCGCGCTCGCCGTCGATCCCGCCGGCAACATCTACGTCGGCTTGGGCATCAACGGACCGGTGCAGGCCTCTATTGAGAAGTTCGACCCCAACCTCAACGACCCCTGGACCAACACGCTCCAATCCGAAGCCACTTCCGTAACTTCCATCGCGGTCGATTCTGCCGGAAACGTTTGGGCTACCGGCGAAGCTTCCCCCGGGTTCCCGAACGCCAACGGGTGGACCACCGGACCGGAGTTTGTGGTCGGCATCAACTCCACAGGCTCTGCACTGACCTACTCCGCGCTCTACCCCACTGGCACCGTCGCGCAATCCGTCGCGCTCGATCCTTCCGGCCTTGTCCACGTCGCAGGTATGAACGGATTCATCTCCGCCATCTCGCCCACCGCTCCGCCACCCACAGAAATCTTCGCCTTTCAAAATGCCTTCGGAGGCAACGCCACGGCCCGCATCTCACCCGCCGAAGTAATCGCCATTTACGGACCCGGCATCGGCCCCGCGACGGCAGTATCGGCCACGCCCGTCAACGGCTTCTATCCAACCACGCTCACCGGCGTGCAAGTCACCATCAACGGCACAAATATTCCGCTGCTCTACGTTTCTGCTAACCAGATCAATGCGGTGGTTCAAATGGGGATCGGGCCCAACGCCGCTGCCACCGTCCACGTCATCAATGGGACCGCCGTCAGCCCCGATTATCCCGTCTGGATCGCCCCCTCCGAGGCCGAGGCGCTTCCCACGGTAATCAATCAGGATGGCTCCATCAATTCGCAAGCCAATCCGGCGCATAGCGGATCGATTGTGACCTTCTACGCCACCGGTTGGCAATCGAGCTTCTCTCCGCTTACCGACGGCCAAGTCGCGACCACCGCGCAAAACGCGTGCCAGCTTCCCGCGCCTGTAACCGCGCCGACTCCACCAGCAACCGGCGCCTCGGGGGGGAAAGCCACCGGCGCTTGCCAGGTAACTCCGACACCCGGCGTATATGCTCCGCCGGCCACGGTATTGTATGGAGGCGCAGCTCCGGATATCGTTGCCGGTGTCACTCAATTTAACGTCCAGATCGGCGCCGTTGCTGAATCCAACTTCGCATTCCAGTTTAGTTTCTCGATCACCGGACCGGCGTCGGTAGCGCAAACCGTCTGGATCGCCTACTGATTCCCCGTGACCCTCGTTCTCCTGCTATTGCAAATCGCTGTGATTCTTGCTGTTTGCCGCTTGCTGCATGAAGTGGTCGAGCGCATCGGCCAGCCGCCGGTGATTGGCGAAATCATTGCTGGCATGCTGCTTGGGCCTTCGTTTTTCGGATGGCTTGCGCCGGGATTATCGGCTCGCTTGTTCCCGCCGGCCAGCTTGCCGGCGTTGAATGCGCTGAGTCAAATCGGGCTGGTGCTGTTCATGTTCCTGGTCGGCCTGCATCTCGATCTGGCGGAAGTATGGGCTTTACGCGCCGTCGCGGGGCTGGCTGGATTGCTCAGCATCGTGGTTCCGTTTGCCGCCGGATTTGCGCTGGCATGGCCTTTACACGCGTTGGCTCCCGCGTCTCCCATGCTGCCGTTTTCATTGTTTTGCGCGGTTGCGATGAGCATTACCGCGTTTCCGGTGCTGGCGCGAATTCTCGCCGATCAGAAATTGACGGCCACCCGGCTGGGTCACGTCGCGATCGCCTGTGCGGCGTTCAACGATGTGATTGCATGGACTTTACTCGCCTGGATTGTGGCCTTTTCGGTGAAACCGGTTGTGATCCTGGTGCTTTATCTCGCGGTGATGCGGGTGGTGGTTCGCTGGATTCCGAACGAATTATCCGCCATGCTCATCTTTGTTTTCTTATCGAGCTGGGTCACCGAAGCGATCGGGCTGCATGCTTTGCTGGGGGCATTTTTCGCCGGTGTGATCTGGCCCCGCGGCAAGCTCAAATTCGAAGACGTGTCGGCCAAAATCGAGCCGGTCGCGATGGCGGTGCTGATTCCGTTGTTCTTTAGTTATACGGGTTTACGAACAAATATCGGCGCGGTGAACTGGGCTTATACGGGGGCCATTATCGCGGTTGCGGTGGCCGGAAAAGTGGGTGGCGCGTTTGCGGGCGCGCGGGTCATGGGATTCGACTCGAAAAACTCGCTGGCGCTGGGGTGTTTGCTCAATACGCGCGGGCTGGTCGAGCTGGTGGTTTTGAATCTTGGGCTCGATCTGGGGATTCTGACGCCGGCGCTGTTTTCGATGATGGTGGTGATGGCACTGGTGACCACACTGATGACTTCGCCCGCCTTAAATGCGCTTAAGTTGCCAAAAGCGACGCTGGATCGAGCCTTAAATGACCATAATAATGCGTCCGTCGCGAGTGAGCCGTAATTTGCGTCCGCGCCAGATTACGGTGTTTCCGAATAGCCCGGCCAGCCATACCGCGACGCCAAAAAGGTCCCTCAGGGGGATCAGGAAAAAGAGCCGCAGAACGTCTTTACTGCGCATCCGGAACCAGCCCGCAACGAGGGCCATAGTCATGCGAATCAATAAAATGGCAATTGCGATGGGCCATTGTCCGAGGGCCGCGGCGACGACCGCCCACAGCGTTGCGTAGGTGACCGGGAGGCCCAGGTAGCCGTAAAATTTCGAGACGCGAATGGTCCGCGCCCAGCGGATTTGGTGCTGCCAGACGTCCTTCCAGCTTCCACCGAGGTGCGTTTCGACAATTACGTCCGATAAAACGCATTTCAGGCCGAGCGCGTGCAGGTGGTGGCCGAGTTGATAGTCGTCGGCGAGATAATCGGCGAGGGCTTCGAAGCCGCCGATTTTTTCGAGGTCCGATTTTCGAAATGCGAGGGTTGATCCCATGGCGAATTCGTCCACTCCTACCAAGCGGGCTACCAAGGTGGAAGGCGCGAAATCGGTGGCGACGCCGAGGGCTTCGAAGCGGGCGGCGAAGGTGTCGCCTACGGCGCGATAGAGACATGTGACCAGGCCGACTTCGGGATCGGCCAAGGGAGCGGTGACGCGCAGGTAATCGGGGTCGACGGAGATGTCGGAGTCGTTGACGATGATGGTGTCGTGGGTTGCGGCTCTTACGAGATCGATGAGGATTCCTACTTTTGCGTTGGGAGTGATGGTCGAGCAGAGGATGAGGCGGGCTTTGGGAAATTCGCGGATGATGGCGATGGCGGGATCATCGGGCCTCAAAACGCCGCACAGGAGTTCACAATCGAGCTGGGAATGCGAAGCTAAGGCCGCGCGGAGATTTCCGCCGGCTCCGCTGACTGGTTTTAGAATCGAGGTGTGCCGGGCGGGGGCGGAAGGCTGGGTCTTTCTCCAGATACACGCCAGGATTGCGAAAAGCTGATAGGCGGCGGGGATGAGGAAAAGAATCACTGGGCTAGAAGAACGACGCCGCCTAGCACCAGGAGGGCTCCGACCCAGCGCCGCGCGTCGACACGTTCCTTTAAGACTAGCTTGGCGAGGATGGTTTCAAGAACGAGGCTGGCGGCGGAGACGGGGACGGCGAAACTGAGGTCGGCGGTTTCTAACAATGTGATGAAGGCGAAGAAGGAGATCGCCATGAAGAAGATTCCCAGGATGAGGAATTTTTTTTGGGCCAGGGTGACGAAGAGCCTGGGGAGTCCGCGGGGATGGAAGTCTTGAATTTCGCCGTGGCGCTTCATTTCGATGCTTTGGAGGAGATCGCCGAGCACGGTTGCGCCGACTACGATGGTGACTAGGAACCAGGAGTTCATGCGGGGCTCCGGGGGGGCTCGTTGTTGTTGAAGACATCTACGGAGACACCGCTCCCTGCGGTCACGGCTCGGTTGGCGATCCGGGCGTCGACACGAGTGTCGACACGGCACGCCTGGGGGCGTGCGCTACGTTGCGGCACAAGATCGATTCCCTCCCGGACGAACACATGTCCGGGCTGTGCCCGGATGGACCGATTGACAATCGGTCCGCAGGTTGGCAACCTGCCCCACAACGGGCTGATCACAGTTCGTCTCCGGCGTGGGTGCCTAGGCCTACCAGGATGGTTCCGGCTACGATCAGGCAGGTGCCGGCCCAGCGGTGGGGGGTGATGTGCTCGTTCAGGAAAAAATGGCCGATCAGGGCGCTGGCTACGTAGCCGAAGCTGGTGACGGGGAGCACGTAACTCAGATCCGCCCAACTGAGCAAAGCCATGCGAGAGAGCAGCCAGAGGATCAGGAGCGTAATGCCGGCCATGACCCAGGGGGTCAGGATGACCTGGACGTATTCAAAGGGCGTCGAGGTGACGCGCCCGTGCATGCCCCGGTCTAGAAAGAAATTTCCGAACGCGTTACTTAGGATGACGATGATTGCGAAGACGCGCGTTTTCCAGCGCAGGCGGGCTTCAGGTCTCATTACCCAGAAGAATCCCCTCCCTGACGGTCGGGGTTCGGTGGCGGCGTGGAGCAGGCATAACTAAGCACGCTCGGCGGCGGCCAGGCGGTCGGCCTTTTGCTCGGCTACGTACTTTTTGCGTTTGGCGCGGAGGCTGAGGTAATCCTTGGCTTCCTTATAAAGGCGCTTGCGCTCGTGGTTGTCGAACAGGGATTTGCGGACGATGCGCCAGGCGGCTTTGGGGCGGAAATAATACTCGCCATAGAAACGCTCCACCCACTCGACCAGCTCTTCTTTTTCAAGGATGCCGGGATAGATGACGTTGGGAAGCTGGTGGCCTTCGGCATCGGCCATATCCGCCATCTTGATGCTGACGAGGTTGTTTTTCTTGGCGTAATCGTAGAATTCGGTGCCGGGGAAGGCGTGGGCGATGGAGACCTGAATGGTCTCGACGTCGAGCTCCTTGGCGAAGTTGATGGTATTGCGGAGAGTCTCGCGGGTTTCACCGGGCAGGCCGACGATGAAATCGCCATGGACGGTGAGGCCGAGTTTATGGCAGTTCGCAGTGAAGCGGCGGGCCATATCGATGGTAGCGCCCTTCTTGATATTGCGGAGAATCTGCTCGTCGCCCGATTCGTAGCCGACGATCAGGAGGCGGCAGCCGGCTTCCTTCATTGCTTTGAGCGTTTCGTAATCGGTGGTGACGCGGGAGGTGCAGGACCAGGTGAAGTTGAGCTTCTTCAACTCCGCGGTGACTTCGAGGGTGCGGGCTTTGCGGTAGTTGAAAGTATCGTCGTCGAAGAAGATTTCCTTGAGGCCGGGGAAGTTTTCGAGCACATACTTACATTCGGCGGCGATATCCTGGGCCGAACGCAGGCGCCAGCGGTGGCCGGAATGGGTTTGCGGCCACAGGCAGAAGGTACACATGGCGGGACAGCCGCGGGTGGTATAGAAGGAAATATAGGGATTCAGCAGGAACGGGACGTTGTAGCGGCGGAAATCGAGATCGCGCTTATAAACTTTCGAAACCCAGGGAAGTTCGTCCAGATTCTCGATGACGGGGCCTTCGGGATTGTGGACATTTTTGCCGTCTTTGCGATAGCTGACGCCGGGGAGCTCGCTTAAAGGAGTTCCTTTGGCGAAGGCGACGATCTGGTGATCGAATTCGCGGCGAACGATGAAATCGATGGCGGGAGAGGAGTCGAGGACCTTATCCGGCTCAATAGTGACGGGAGGTCCGACGAAGCAGACCTTCATATTGGCGTTGGATTCCTTCATCATGCCGGCGATTCGTACGTCGACGTGAAAACCGGGCGAGGACGTGAACAGGACGAGAAAATCGTAATCCTTCGCCATGGCGACGGTCTGGTCGATGGAGACACCGTGGGCGGGCGCGTCGAGCACCTTGCTGTTTTCGAGCATGCCGGCGGGGTAGCAGATCCAGACGGGGTACCAATAGGATTCGATTTCACGAGTGGAGGGCCAGCGCGAGCCGGCCCCGCCATCGAAACCTTCAAAGGAAGGGGGATTCAAAAAGAGGGTTCTTAAAGGGGTCAAATGAAGGATCTCCTCAACGGGTGCCGGCACCGGCGTTGGCCTGTTCTTCTTCCGCGGTATTTTCCTGCTTCGAGAAGTTGCTGAAGGCAATATTAAGCTCGGCGAGGCCCACCAGCCTTACATCCGCCTTGCTCTCCAGACTTTTCGGGATGGCGATGCCATCCTGGATTTCGTAGACGCGAGTAAACTCGACCTTCTTGAGGAAAATCGAGGGCATTTTCACAAACTGTCCGGATTCCCGGACGGGCATGCCGGTCTTGGCGTCGAGCCATAAATCGCCTTTAAACAGGCCGACGCGCTTCTTTTTTGGAACGATCGAGAAAAACTCTACGCGCTGACCATTCTGCTCCATGGAGCCTTTGTGGCGGAACTTGTAATTGGCTGGAGTGATGGCGATATCCTGGCCTTTAGATGCTTCCATTTCGGCTTGCAGGAAACGGGCGATCACTTCCTGTTTAATGGTATCGTCCCCTTGAAAACCGAGGAATTTATAGCCGATTTTTCCCAGCTTGGAGATGGTACGGTGGGCAATCAGTTTGCCTTGTTTCTCAAGACGTGGGAGTTTGGCGTCGATGGCCACGTCCATTTGGACGCCGCGCAGGGCGGCCTGCTGGGTGCGGGTCGCGTCCTGGTACTGGGCGATGATAGGGAGATTGGCGTCGTCGACAACCGTAGCGCTGCCCTGTACCGCAAAGGGCAGAACGAGCAAAACGGACGCTACCACACCGGCTGACAAACGCAAGCAGTTACCCCTCAGATATGAGTTATTTCTCATACCTATCTGATGTTATTGTATCAGATCAAGATTCCAAATCGGCCCGAAAAGGTCACTGCCTTTTGACCACTGCGCGGTGTCCATCGTCAGGCGCTGTCCGTCCGTACGGACCGTAATCAGGCCGTCGAGGTCGGTGCGGAGGACGGCGGTATGACGATCGCGTAAACGGGCGAGCACGTCTTTGTGGGGATGGCCGAAGGAATTGCCTAAACCGTCTGAAATTAGTGCGATAGAAGGCGATACGGCGTCGAGAAAGGGCTGAATGGTCGAGGTTTTCGATCCGTGATGGCCGACCTTCAAAACGTCCGCCTGAAGATCGGCATGTTCGGACAGGAGGCGGCCTTCCATGGGTTTTTCCATATCCCCGGTGAGAAGAAAAGAGCGGGAGCCGAACTGGATCCGGAAGGCGAGGGAGTCATTATTGCCGGATTTGAGGGGGGCGAAGTTCCGGGGTGGAGAGAGGATTTCGATGCGCGCGCCGGAGAAATCGAAAGCGGGTTCTTCGTGCTGGCGGAGGACGGGAATGCTCAATCGGGCGGCATTTTGAAGGAGGGACGGAAGAGGATTGGCGCCGACCCAGAGTTCCCGGGGGTGGAAGTTTTCGAGGATGGCGGGAAGTCCTCCGGTATGATCCTCATGGGCGTGGGTGGCGACGACGATATCGAGACGGCGGATGCCTTGGCTCCAGAGATAGGGAGAGACGACATCTTCGCCGGTATCGAGACTGGCGCGGCGGGGGCGAGTGCCGTAAGAAAGTTGGCCGCCGCCATCGATGAGCATTTTCGCGCCGTTGGGGAAGAGAACGAGGAGGCTATCGCCTTGGCCTACGTCGATGGCGGTTAGTTCCAGAGTGTGTGGCGCGGCAGGCTTCGAAGGCTGCCAGATCAACAAGATGAAGAGTGCAAGCGCCGCGGCCAGGCTCGGGTATAGGAGAACCTTTTTACGGATGAAGATGGCGAGCAGGATGAGAGACGCGAGGAAGGCTAGCGCTAACAGTAGAGGCGGGTCGGCGATGCGCCAGTTGGGTTCGAGGCCGGCGTGCCAGTTGACGACTCGGGCGGAGAGGGCGAGCATGGCGCTCGCGAGGGAGGCGGTCCAATGCCAGCCGGTGAAGATGGCGAGGAATCCGACAGGTACTAACGCTCCCATGAGAGGGGTGACGATGAGGTTCGAGGAAAAGCCGGAGAAGGAGACTCGATGAAAATACTCGGCCATGGGGAGGGCAAGCGCGATTTGAATCACGGTCGAGATTACGGCGAGTTCGTAGGCGAAGATCGCGGCGCGGAGGAAGAGGGCGATCGGGGTGAGCAGCCATGAGGCGCCTAGAGTTTCTGAGATGAGGCGCAGCTCGATGCGGAATTGGGCGGAACGCGGAGGCAGGCGCGGGTCGGCTTCGATGACGGAGGGATTTTTCAGGGCTCGGGCGAAGGGGGTTGAGGTGGCATGGAGCAGAGGCGCGACGAAGGCTCCGATAGCGGCTACGCAGAGGAAGGAGAGCTGGAAGGCTGGGTCGAAGAGTTGGCTGGGGTCGAAGAGAAGATAAATGAGCGCGACGGCGGCGAGCAGGTTCAGGACGCGGCCCCGGCGGAAGAAAAAGCGGGCAATGGCGTAGAGGGTGAATCCGGCGGCGGCGCGGACGGCGGGCGCGTTGCATCCTGAAACGAGCGCGTAGAGCCAGGCGGCGGCGCAGGTGATGGCGAGCGCGGGGATCTCGTCAAGGGCGCAGATGCGGAGGAGGAAAAGAAGGCAGGCGGCGAGGATCGTCACGTGGAAGCCGGCGATGACGAGGGTGTGATAAGTGCCGGTGCGGCGGAAATTTTCGGTCCAGACTTTTTCGAGCTTGGACTTTTCACCGATCAAGATGGCTTCCATCATGCCGGTGTTGTAGGTGTCGCCTGGGTAGAGTTTTTCGATGCGGTCGACGGCGGCGGTGCGGAGAGCGAAGATGGCTGCCTGGAATCGGGAGCCGCAGCGGCCGGGAAGGATTCGGGCGGAGGTTTGGCGGGCCATGACGGCGGTCCAGAAAATTTTTTCGCGGGCGAGGTAGAGGGCGTAGTCGAACGATCCGGGGTTGTTGTAGTTATGAGGCGGACGGATGCGGGCTTCGATCTCGACTCGCTGACCGTAGTTGAGGCGCTGGGGAGGAGTGTCGTCGAGATTCATACTGACGCGGGCTCTGGCGCCGGGGTCGAGTTCGAGGGTGAACTGCTCGCGGGATGGGGAGAAGACGGAGGGGTCGACGACGCAGCCTTCCAGAAGCATGATTTCTTTCGAGCTGGCGTCGATGGTCGGGGCGGGAGGGGGTCGATGGAGGGATTCGGTGAGCGCGCCGGTGAAGAAGATGGTCAGGATGAGGCAGGTTTTTCGGAGCCAGTTCGTGGCGAGGATCGCGAAGAGGATGAAGGCGAGGATGGGGAAGGCTGACTCACGCAGGGAGAAGTCGAAGATGTGGCTGGTCAGGATTCCGGCTGCCACGCAGAGGACAGGCAGAATAAGGGGATCGCGCACACAAATGATGGTGGGCGTCGGGGAAAGGAATTCTCACTAAAATAGAGATACACTGTGGCCAACATGAAGAGAGGTTTTTGCGCGGTCCTGATGGCGGTTTCGGCTGCGGGGGCGGACCGCTGGATCGATTATCGGATTGGGCCGTTCCATGTGATTAGCGATGCGGGGGATAAGGCGGGACGCGAGAAACTCAATCAACTGGAACAGTTGCGTTATGTGCTGGGGACGGAGCTGGGGAAGGTCGGGATAGGAAAGACCGGACTGGAAACGGTTTGGCCGATCGATCTGGTGCTGTTTGCGAATCAGAAAGAATATCTGGCGCATTCGCCGGGCAAGCCGTTCATCGACGGCGGGTCGGCTACGTTAAGCGCGTGGTCGGCGGATACGCCTTTGCCTCGGGAATATTTGCGGGCGCTGGCACGGCTGCTGATTGACGAGAATGCGGCGCGGATGCCGGATTCGATTGAGACGGCGCTGTGCGACCTGTTTTCGACGATTCAGGTGACCAATACGCATGTCAAGCTGGGTGCTCCGCTTCCGGCGGGCGAGCTTCCCGCGGACCGTTTGCGCGCGTGGGCGAAAATGCAGATGCTGGCGACGTTGCCAGATTATAGCGGTAAGCTGCGAGTCTATCTCAACAATATTCAGCAGAGTGGTGACGAAGGGGTCGCGGTGCGCAACGCGTTCGACCTGACGGCGGCGAAGCTCGACGTGATTCTGGACGCTTATGTGAAGGCGGGAAAGTTTGAAGCGGGACCTGTTGTCGGAGAGGCGCTGGATCCGAATCGCGATTTTCCGGAGAAGCAGGTCGACAAGACTGCGATTGACGGCTTGTTTTCGGAACTGGCGGCCGGTGGGAAGAATTTTCCGCCGGACAGTCCGCGCGGGCTGCTCGAAAAAAATACTCATGCTTCGCTGGAACTGGCCATCAAGGCGAATCCGAAATGGGCGGAGCCGCAGGCGAGGTTGGCGGCGATTGAAACGAGTTCGGTCGACAAGATGAAGGAGTTGAAGGCGGCGGCGACGCTGGATCCGAGGAATGCGTCGTATTGGCAGGCGCTGGCGGAGGCGCAGGCAGTAGCGGACGATTACGATAACGCCGGGAAGTCCTGGGCGCTGGCCGAAAAGGCGGCGAAGGACGAACCGGAGAGGGCACGGATTCATATCGCGAAAATGGCGCTAGATGCGGCGCGTGCGGATTTTACCGAGGCGGAGAAGAAGCGGCGGGCGGAAGAAGCGGCTCGGGATCTGGAACGGGTGAAAGCGGCGGCCGCGGCCGAGGTTCATGCGGCGGAAGCGGCGGCGAATGCGCGGTTGAACGCGGGCAAAGGGGCTTATCAGAAGCCGATCGAATGGTGGGACGATCCGAATGGAGCGAAGGTCGAAGGCAAGCTTACGCGCGTCGAATGCCTGAATGGTCCGCTGCGGTTAACGATTCAAAAAGATGGCGGCGGGATCGTGAAGGTCGTGGTGAGGGATTTAAATAAACTGACGGTGAACGGTTCGAATGAAGCGAAGTTCGGATGCGGGGTCGCGAGGCCGGTGCGGAAGATCCGGCTGACCTATGAAGCCAAGCCGGACGCGAAGCTGGGAACGCTGGGGAACGTGCTGGTGGTAGAGTTCCCCTGATGACTCGGATTCCGCTGCGATGGATTGCCATCGCCTTTTTTGTTATTGCCTCAACGTTGAATTATCTGGATCGCGGGTTGCTGGCCGCGCTGGCGCCGACACTCAAGACTGAATTTCATCTGGATAATACGCAGTACGGATGGTTTGTATCGGCCTTTTCGATGATGTACGCGTTCACGGCGCCTTTGGCGGGGATGTTTATCGACCGGGTGGGCTTGAACATGGGCGCGGCGATCGCGATCACGGCCTGGTCCTGCGCGGGAGCGACGACGGGACTGGTGGGTTCGTTTCGCGGATTGCTGGCGAGCCGGACGGCGTTGGGAGTGGCGGAGGCGGCGGGGATTCCTTTATTCGGCAAAGCGAACGCGATGTATCTGGAGCCGCAGGAGTGGGCACTGGGAACGGCGACGAACCAGATCGGAATCAGTGTGGGGAGCGCGCTGGCGCCGTTGATTGTGGCGGCACTGACTCCGGTGTACGGATGGAGATCGTCGTTTGTTGTGTGTGGAGCGTTGGGATTGTTGTGGGTTCCCGTGTGGCTGCTGGTGGCCAAGCGTATCCCGGCGAAAGAAATCGCGCCTGCGGAAGTGGGCGCGGCCACTATGAAGGAATTGCTGCGCGACCGCAGGGTCTGGGGGCTCGCGCTGGCGACCGTGTTCATCATGTCCTTATACCAATTGTGGATGAATTGGACCACGATCTATTTCGTACACGACTGGAACATGACGGCGGAAGAGGCGAACCGGCGCTTCGCATGGATGCCTCCCGTAGTGGGGACCCTGGGTGGATTTTTCGGAGGCTGGCTGGCGTTCCGGTCGATACGGGCGGGTACGAAGGTGGTGGCGGCCAGGTTGAAAGTCTCCTGGGTGAGTGCGGGGTTCCTGTTGGTGACAGCGGCGATTCCGCTGATGCCCACGCGGGGGCTGGCTGCGGCGGCGGTGAGCATGAGCTTCTTCTGGTCAGTGTGCATTTCGGCCAATCTTTACGCGCTGCCGATCGATTTATTCGGTCCACGAAGGGCGGCGTTCGGAGTGGCGGTGCTGACGTTCGCGTATGGCTTGATGCAGGCGTTCGCATCGCCGGCGATTGGCGCGATGGTGGATCATTTCGGGTTCAGCGCGTTTCATGTGGTGTGCGTCACGATGTCCGTGCTGCCGCTGGTGGGGGTTTGGATTTTACAGGTGACGACGAGAGAGCGTTAGGCACGGCTGCCAACCATGCATAGGAAGGAGCGGGTGAAGCGGTGGGTGTTTGGGATGCTCGGGAAAGATCCCGAGGCGGTGGTGGTTTGCCTGCGCTCCTCGGATGACGCGCTGTCCGATGCGATGGTCGAGGAGATTCGGCGGCTGGAGCCGGGGCGGCGGGTGTTTGAGGCGCGGGCGGACGAATCTTATGGGACGCTGCGGGCGCGCTTTCGGAAATATCGCATTGGGCTGATGCCGGCTATGATGCCGATTCGCCCGGCGGCCTGGCTGCTGGCGCCGCGTAGGATTCTCGCGTATAACGCGAGGCTGGAACGGCACCATTTGAGGCTGTCCATTGCGTCCTGGCTGTTCCTGCGCGGGGTCGCGCTCGATCGGATCTTCCTGCGGCCTTTCAGCGGGGAGACGGTGCGGCCTAATGGGCATCGCGTTCTCGAAGGGCGGGCGCGAAATAGCCGCCGCAAGAGCATCGCGGTTTTAACGCCTTATTTCCCGTATCCTTTGTCGCATGGCGGCGCGGTGAGGATGTTCAATCTGCTGCGGGAAATGGCTCGGGAATTCGATGTGATTTTGTATGCGTTCACGGAGGATGACGATATTCCCGAAGTCGATCCGGTGCTGGAATTTTGCTCGCGCATTTATTTGGTGGAGAAGCCGCGGTATCGCGAGCCTAGGTGGTCGACGGTCGCGCCGCCGGAGGTTCGCGAGTATGAATCGCCGGCGATGTTCTCGCTATGGAAGGCGCGGGAGACGGACTTGGCGCAGGTGGAATATACGTATCTGGCTCCCTACGGAGGTGACGTTCTGGTCGAGCATGATGTCACGTTTGACTTGTACGCGCAGATTCGAGCACGTCGGGGAACGACGGGCGCGTGGTGGGATTGGTGGCGGTGGCATCGTTTCGAAACGCGCGCGGTGAAGGAGTTTCGAAGCGTCATCGTGATGTCGGAGAAAGATCGCGCAATTCTAAGTGTTGGGCGGGTGATCGAGAATGGGGTCGATTTGACGCGATTCTCGCCGCAGGCGGAAACGGCGGGAAGAAAACTGCTGTTTATCGGGTCTTTTCGACATTTTCCGAATATCGAGGCGTTTCGCTATTTTACCGAAGAGATTTTGCCACTGGCGCCGGAGGTCGAGTTGACGGTGGTTGCCGGACCGGACGCGTGGCTGCACTGGCGAAATTATACGGGGACACTGCGGGCGGAGGGGAAGATTCTCGAATTTGTGGCCGATGTGCGGCCGCTCTATTGGGACTCTAACGTGGTGGTTGTTCCGACGCGGGAATCGGCGGGAACCAACGTGAAAGTGCTGGAGGCGATGGCGATGGAGCGGGCGGTGGTATCGACGTCCTCGGGCTGCGCGGGGTTGGGGTTGGAACATGGAGTCAACGTCTGGATCGCCGATACGCCCGAGGAGTTTGCCGGCGGAATCACGCGGCTGTTGGAAGATGGGGCGCTTCGCTCGAAGATCGCAGCGGCGGGACGGGCGCATGTCGAAAAACGGTTCGATTGGCGATCGATCGGGCTGCGGCAACGGGCGCTGGTGAGGGAACTGATGGGGCGTCCGTTGGAAATTCGCAGCGCGAAGCTGGACGACCTGGCGGCGATTGCGGCGATTCAGGGTGCGTCGCCCGAGGCATCCCAATGGACGCCTGCAAGCTATTTGGATCACGATTGCCTGGTCGCGGTGGGGAGTTCCGGCGTGGTTGGATTTATCGTGACGCGGGCTACGGCGCCGGATGAAAGGGAGATCCTCAATGTAGCCGTAGAGCCGTCTTTACGCGGCCAGGGAATCGGCAGGATTATGATCGAAACGGTACTGAGCACCGCTTCGGGGTGGTGGTTTCTGGAAGTCCGCGAATCGAACGTAGCGGCCGTTAATCTTTACAAAACATTAGGCTTTTTGGCAGTGGGGAGGCGGGAAAATTATTACCACCAACCTGCCGACTCGGCTATTGTCATGAGGGTTTTTTCATGATATTGTCATGGTGCATAGTCGGCCATCGGTGACCGGCGGTGCCGCGTGACTGAATGTCAAAAACTACCCACCGAGCCCGATTCATTCCAACCAAACAGACTCGGCGTGGCATTTCCCTTACAAAGGAGAGCTGCTGATGGAGACCAATCAAGACGAATTGAAGGCGCACCTGATGGCGACAAGCGAGGAGTTCCGCGCGCTTGCGTCGCAGCACTGCCAGTATCACAAAGAACTGGAGGGGCTGGAGGCGAAGCCGCACCTGACCGATGAGGAACAGGTTGAGGAGCAACGCTTGAAGAAGGTAAAGCTGCGTTTAAAAGACCAGATGAACGAGATTCTGGGCCGGTATAAAACGCAGAAGGTTGCCTGAACCTATTGGGTGCGCGTTTTCAGAAGTATTCCAAATTAAGAAAAATGGCCGGGCCGCCTAGAATGGGGCCCGGTTTCTAGTTTCCACCCAGCCCGTGACGGGCCGGCTAAAGAGACGCATAGCGTGGAACCGGACCAGGCAGCCGGAGCAGCGGTAAGACCGGATCATGAAGCGGGCGCCGGCGAGGTCCAGCAGTCCGCTGGGACGCGAGGGACGCACTTTGAGGGCTCCGCAACGGAAACATTGGGGAATCTGCCGGCCTCGCTGGATGGTCACGGCGAGAAAGAAAAGCGCGATTAAGCAGGTTAGGATGGCGCCGGGCTTGAAGAGATAGTGAAACACCATGAAGATTGGTCCTTAGCGAAGTTTTTGAGGTAGCAAGAAACCGTCCACTCATGCGTGCGAATGCGGGCTCAGAGTCCAAACCACTGATTTTGCTTAATTTTTAGTTTTGTACGGAGGAAAGAGCAGATGCCGTTCCGGGATGGCAGGCGGCAAAATCTACGGCGGGGCGGGCAGAAATGGAGTCCTTCACCACGCGGAAGGCGACTCGATCGACGACGCCGTTGCGAACCCGGAATGCAACCGCCAAACCGCGCTGGCTCCGTGACTGCTTAGATTGCGGTCGGGTCCCAGCGGAGACGCGCAGGGCGTAGAACCGTTCGCGGCACCCTGAGCAGCGGTGAGGACGGATGAGAAGAAGGCCGCCGAGGGAATCGAGCAAGCCAACCGGACGGGACGGCCGCACCTTCATTGCTCCACAAGAAAAACACTGTGGGAGCTGAAAGCTTCGAATGATCGCCATGACCAGGAAAGACAGAGCCAGGAAAGTCATGACGATTACGCCGGGCTTGAACGTGTATTGCAAAATCTCAGCCAGTTGTTCCATTTCAGGCAAGCATAGGGCACGGACGTGATTTTGGATGCCCCACATTCGTTCTACGAGTACTGGACCTATCTGGAACGCGGCCGGATGGGATTACAATAGCAGCATGCGAAAGCTTGCCCTTGGACTGCTCTCCGTTTCGGCTCTGTTTGCCGCACCTCTTTATCAGGCGTCGTTTCTAAATAGCCGCGACGCCAACGCCAAACAATGGGAAGCGCAGCGTGGGATTGCCGCGCCGGATAATCAAGTGCAGCGCGAGGGTCACGCGTCACTGCGCGTAGAGCCGAACGGCGATTCGGACGCGTACGTTCATTCGACGCCGGTCACGCTGACGGTCGGCAAGAGCTACGAGCTGTCAGGCTGGATGCGGACAGACCGGCTCGACGTGCGCGATACGGATCGCTCCCCCATCGCGACGGGGGCTTCGATCGGGATGGCTTCCATGCCGTTCGACGTGCATACGGAATCGCTGGGTGGAACCAGGGGATGGACGCGGGTGAATCTGCGTTTCACGGCGACTCGCGCGGATGATCAAGTGGTGCTGAACGTGGCGGGCGGAGGGGCATTCACGGGAAAAGCCTGGTTCGAAGGGATTTCGATTGAAGAGGTCGCGCAATCGAGCGTGCTGCCGCAAAAGGCCACTCTGCGGACGTTTGGGCCTGCCTATCGGTATCCGCGCGGGGGCTGGCTTTATGTTCACATTGAGGGCGCGCCTTACGAACGCGGCTATCAGCACGGATATTTACTGGCGCGCGAAATCGAGCAGTACATAGACCGCTGCGCAGCGCAGCTCGATTCAAAATCGAAGAGGACGGCATGGGAAAACGGACGCACGACGGCCAACGCGCTGTTCCTGCGCGGCTTCGATAAAGAAATTTTGATGGAGATGAAAGGGATCGCCGAGGGTGCGGCCGCGGCCGGCGCGAAGGTCAATGGACGGACCATCGACCTGATTGATGTGGTGACCTTAAATACGATCACGGAGCTGGGTGAGTTGCAAGCGGCGATGCCGATGACGCCGAGCGGTCTCGAAGGCCTCAATCTGATGAAGCCCCGTTACGATCCCTCGAAGACCGATGTTCCGGTCAACGCGCGATGCAGCGCTTTCGCGGCCACGGGCAAGGCTACGCGCGATGGAAAGATGGTGATCGCCCACGTCACGATGTGGCCGCTGACGCTGGCTGAGCAGACCAACATCATGCTCGACATCGTGCCGACGGAAGGCCATCGGGTGCTGATGCAGAGTTATCCCGGGGGCATCCAGAGCGGCACGGATTGGTATCAGAACGACGTCGGCGTGGTGCTGACGGAGACGACGATTGAGCAGAGTCCTTTCAATATGCAAGGGACTCCGGTCGCTTACCGGGCGCGCAGGGCGATTCAATACGGCGATAGCGTGGCCAGGGTGGTGGAGCTGCTTTCGACGCGCAATAACGGTCTCTACACCAATGAATGGATCGTCGGCGACGCGCGCACCAATGAGATCGGGATGCTGGAACTGGGCACTTATAAAACGAAGTTCTATAGCAGCGCGAAGAACGAATGGTTCGGCGGCACCGAAGGATTTTATTGGGGCTGCAACAACGCCAAGGATTTGAACGTCCGCCTGGAATATGCGCCCGATCCGCACGGCGCGCCTCAGGATCTGCCGTTCGTGCCGGCGACGCGCGACGTGAAGTGGCAGGAGATGTATCAGCAGTACAAAGGCAAGATCGACGAAGGATTCGCCGCGCTGGCGTTCCGTACCGCGCCGCTGGTGAGCTCGACCACGATGGATGCGAAGATCGCCAGCTCCGAAATGGCGAAGCGGATGATGATGTGGGCGCTGTTCGGCAAGCCGAATCAACGCGAGTGGGTCCCGTCGGCGATGCAGAAAGATCAGTTCGCGGCCAACGATGGCTTGTATTCGTCGGGCTATCGGTTATTCCAGGGACATCCGGCCGATGCAATTAAGATGTTGCTCGACGGCGCGCCAAAGGCGTCGGCGATTACGGCGAAGGAAGGCGGCTCTGAGGGCGGGCGCGGAGGACGTCGTGGGCGCGGAGATTCCGCTGCCAACGAAAATCTATGGAAGGGTTGGATTCTTCCCGCGTCCGATAGCGATGTCTGGCTGACGGCGGGCGCCACCGAATATCATGCCATCGCGGGTGAGAAGGATGCCGAGAAGCGGCTCGAAGCGTTCCGGGCGCAGTATCGGGCGGCGGCGCTGGCGGGCGAACAGCCGCTTTCGAAGATCACGGCGTCGACAACTTCTTCTAGTTGGCACACGCTGGCCGAAGCGAAGGGGGTTCTACTGTTGGACGCGCTGCGGCGATCGATGGGCGACGACGCGTTCTACGCGCTGATGAAGGATTTCTTCGACAAGAACACGACCAAGACGGTTCATTCCTCCGATTTTGTGGCTTCCGCGGGGCAACCGGCACTGTTCGCGAAATGGCTGAATGAAACCGGATTGCCGGATACGGGCGACGGACCTCTTTATAGCGCCAGCGATCTGGGGCGGCGGCTGGGTTCCACGATTATTGTTTACGGCACGCTGACCGAGGCCGGGGCGAATCGTTATGCGGCGGAGCAATGGCAGAAGCAGTTCCTGGACCGGTTCGAAAGCGCGGTGCGTATTCTTAAGGATTTTGAAGTGACGGATCGTGAGCTGGCCGACCACGATGTGCTGTTCATCGGGCGTCCGGAGACGAACTCGGCTCTGGCGGCGTGGGCGAAGCCTCTGGCGCTTGATTACGACGGCGCCGTGTTCCAATTAGAGGGTAAGGATCATTCGTCCGAAAACGAAGCGCTGGTGCTGGCTGCCACAAATCCGATGAACAAGAAGCGCATGGTGCTGATCGCCGCCGGCAACAGTCCTCTGGGGACGGTTCAGTTGACGCGCGGCTACGGGTTCGGCCAGACGCAATATCAGGTTTATGATTCCGGACGGCCGGGCGACTCGGGATTCCTGACAAAATAGGATGGTGGATTTAGAAAAACTACTGCTTCGCAAGGTCGGCGAGGCTGTCGCGAAATTCAAAATGATCCGCGACGGCGATCGTGTGGCCGTGGCGCTCTCGGGCGGCAAGGATTCACTGACCATGCTCGACGCGCTGCTGCTGTTGCAGAAACGGGCGCCGGTCGATTTCACGGTGTGTGCGTTCACGGTGGAGCAGGGAAAATTTCTGAGGCCGTTCGAGCCGATGGCGGAATATCTGAGGTCGCGCGGCATCGACTGGAGCTATCATCGCGACAATCCTTCCTTCCGTTTACTCGAAGAACAGCCCGAGCATGGCTGCGATCTGTGCAGCCGCTATCGCCGGCGCGCGGTGTTTGAAATTGCGCGAGGTTTGGGCGCGAACGTCATCGCGTTCGGCCACACGGCGGACGATATCTGCGAATCTTTTTTGCGCAACGCTTTATTTAACGGTCGCATCAGCTCTCTGCCGGCCATCACCTGGTCGCGTGAAAAAGACTTCCGCATGATCCGCCCGCTGGTGTTTGTGCATGAGGACCTGACCACGCGCTACGCGGAACAAATGGGAGCGCCGGTGATTCCCTGCGGATGCTCGCAGCGCACGGGGACCGTCCGTCGGTCATTAAGGGATCTTCTCGGCGGCCTCGAAGCGGAGCATCCTCATCTGCGCGAATCCTTACTTTCGGCGATGGGCAATATCGAGACCAGCCGCCTGTTGGATCCGCGATTCCTCGATCTCGACGGGGACGCCGAAGATCCCGCGCTCAATAATCCGCTGGTCGTTTTGCAGGATTAATGCCGTTTTACGGATACCTCATTTTCGAGGCCGGATGGCTTCTCTGGATGGTGCCGTTCTTTCGCGCCCTTCGAAAGCGGCACAAGACAGTTAAAATCGATCGGCGCGCCCGCTGGGGTCTCGTGTTCTACGCGATCGCCTTTTCGTTGCTGTGGCAAGGCAAATTCTGGGAAAGACCTCTGCCAGCTTGGCGAACCGCGGTTTCCGTTCTCCTCTTCTCGTTAGGAATTGCTCTTTCCTGGACCGGCGGCCGCGCGTTGGGACGCCAGTGGACGGTCGAAGCCGGGCTGAATGCGGATCATGAGCTGGTCACCTGGGGTCCGTATCGCCTGGTCCGGCACCCGATCTACACATCCATGCTCTTGCTCCTGTTGGCTACCGGATCGCTGCTATCGCCCTGGCCGCTGCTGCTGGCCGCCGTCATTTCTTTCGTCATAGGAACCGAGATTCGCGTTCGCGTCGAAGATCACCTGCTGGACGAGCGATTTGGTGAAAAATTCCGGCAATATCAAAGCCGCGTCCCGGCCTATGTTCCTTTCATACGGTGACAAGAACGGCTAAAATCGAATCTTGCCGTCTCCCTTGGTAACAGTTGTCGTGCCGACGCTGGCCGCGGACGACGCTCTGGCGGACTGTTTGCGCTCACTCGAATCCCAAACATTCGACCGCTTCGATGTCGTGGTGGTGGATAATAGCGGCGCGGGCCGTGCTCGCGCGAGCGGGGCGCGGGTGCGCATTCTGGCGAACGATCGCAACATGGGATTTGGCGCGGCCATCAATCAGGCGATTCGCGATTCGGAGACTCCGTACATCGCGGCGCTGAATGACGATGCGATGCCGCATCCGGGGTGGCTCGCGGCTCTGGTAAAGGCGGCCGAAGCCCGGCCCAAGGCTGGTATGTTCGCTTCCCAAGTACGGCTGGATCCAGCGCGTCTGGATTCGGCGGGCATGCTGATTGCGCGCGACGGCTCCAGCAAGCAAAGAGGACACGGCGAGCCTCCGGAGAACTTCCCGCGCGATAGCGACACATTCTTTCCCACTGGATCGGCGGCGCTTTACCGGCGCAAAATGCTGGACGAGATCGGGCTGTTCGACGAGCGATTTTTCCTTTATTGCGAAGATACCGATCTGGGCCTGCGGGCGCGCTGGGCGGGGTGGGAGGGCGCCTATGTGGCGGGCGCGGTGGTCGATCACGCATACTCCAAATCGGCCGGCCGCGCGTCGCCGCTCAAGGCGTATTATGTGGAGCGCAACCGGCTCTACACGGTGATCAAGAATTTTCCGCTGTCGATGCTGGCGCTGGTCAAGTTTTATGCCTTCGCGCGATACTACTGGCACTTGGTGTTCATGATCACGCGGACCGGCAAGGCAGCGGAATTTCGTGAGGCAGGCCATCCGCCGTGGCTGTTGCCGTTTCTCGTTTTGCGGGCCCACGTATCGGCACTGGTGCGCCTGCCCTATCTGCTGCGCGAACGGCGCCGGATCTTCAAAACACGCCGGCTGAGCGCCAAGGAATTTCGCTCATTGACAGACGCCTATTCGATAGCGGTTCGCAAGGTAGCGGAGCTGTGAAGCTGCTGATCCTCATCCCGGCGTATAACGAAGAGGGCGCGGTGGGCGGCGTCGTGAGTGAAGTGCTGGCGGTGATGCCGGGAGTGCCGGTTCTGGTGGTCGACGATTGCTCCGGCGACGCCA
>Ga0116129_1000421_pt1 | contig 27977 bp, 26 predicted proteins | sample June2015DPH_17_2_FD_89732 | JGI IMG/M metagenome (GOLD analysis project Ga0116129, IMG submission 89732) | Peatland microbial communities from SPRUCE experiment site at the Marcell Experimental Forest, Minnesota, USA - June2015DPH_17_10 | ecosystem: Environmental > Terrestrial > Soil > Wetlands...
AGGATGTCGCGTTCGTCAAAATCGACGTGGAGGGCCACGAGTTGAACGTGCTGAACGGAGCAACCGGGCTTGTCGATCGCTGCCAGCCGGTATTCCTGGTCGAGGCGGAAGAACGGCATCGCCCGGGGGCAACGCGTTCGGTGTTCGAGTTCTTCCGGGACAAGACCTATCGTGGCTACTTCCTGAAGGACGACGATGTGATTCCGGTCGATCAGTTTCGACTGGAGAGTTTTCAGGACGCCAGCACGCTGCTACCGGACGGCGCCCGCAAGGAGGGGCAATGCTACGTCAATAACTTCTTTTTCTTTCCCCGGCATCTCGATGGAGAGTCGCTGTTGAAGGGCTAGTTTGCGACTGGCGGTTGGTGAAACGCGCCGAATTCAGGGCGACACGCAAAACTGCGTAACAGTTTGTGGGACGGGATCATCGATGCGTATTGCAATGATCGGCGCCGGCTATGTCGGGCTGGTGTCGGGAGCGTGTTTCTCGGATTTCGGACACGATGTCATATGTATCGACAGCGACGAACAGAAGATCGTTGCTCTCAACCGCGGAGAAATACCGATTCACGAACCCGGCCTTGACGAACTCGTGGCGAGAAACGTGAAACAGGGGCGTCTTGAATTTGCAACCGACCTGAAGCCGGCGGTGAGCAGCGCCGCGGTAATTTTCATTGCCGTGGGCACGCCATCGCGTCGTGGCGACGGTCATGCCGACCTTTCCCATGTTTATGCGGCCGCGCGCGAGATCGCAGGCGCCCTTCCGGAATTCGCGGTGGTCGTGACAAAATCCACGGTTCCTGTTGGTACTGGCGATGAGGTCGAGCGCATTATACGCGACGAGAATCCCGGTGTCAGGATCGCCGTGGTCTCGAATCCCGAATTCCTGCGGGAAGGCGCCGCGATCCGGGACTTCAAGCATCCGGACCGGATTGTCGTCGGGACAGAGGACGCGCGCGCCAGGAGCGTCATGGCCGAACTTTACCGGCCGCTGCATCTCAATGCCTCGCCGATTCTCTATACGGATCGCCGGACGGCCGAACTGACAAAATATGCCGCCAATTCGTTCCTCGCCACCAAGATCGCCTTCATCAACGAAATTGCCGATCTTGCCGAGAAGGTCGGCGCCAATGTTCAGGAAGTCGCGCGGGGAATTGGCCTGGACAACCGCATCGGCCAGAAGTTCCTGCATGCGGGACCGGGATTCGGCGGCTCATGCTTTCCGAAAGACGCAATGGCACTGATCAAGACCGGGCAGGACAACGAGTCGCCATTGCGGATCGTTGAGACCGTCGTCGCGGTGAATGAGCAACGCAAGCGTGCGATGGCGCGCAAGGTGGCGAACACGTTTGGCGGCAACCTGCGGGGAAAAACCGTCGCCGTGCTGGGGGTCACCTTCAAACCCGATACCGATGACATACGCGACGCGCCTTCGATCCCGCTGATAACCGCACTGCAGGATATGGGCGCGGGAGTTCGCATTTTCGACCCCGTGGGAATGGAACAGGCAAAGAAGGTGTTCGAGAACGTCACCTTTTGCGAGAATGCCTATGATTGCGCCCGGAGCTGCCACGCGCTCGTCATCGTGACGGAATGGGAGCAATTCCGCGCACTGGACCTGAAGAAGATGGCCACCATCATGAGCTGTCCGGTGATTGTTGACTTGCGCAACATCTATTCGCCTGCCGAAGTGGAACGCGCGGGCTTCCTGTACTGCGGAGTCGGCCGTCCAAAATCGCTGGCCTACTGACTCGTCATGGCCAGTCATCGCACGGCTGACCCGGGTCGGCGCGTCGGACTCCATCACCACCATGCCCGGGTTTAGAGGTTTTCGGTGCACACAGCGACCATCGATCGTGCTTTGCCTGTTGGCGGTCAGCCGTTGAATAATTGAGGCCGAGCAGGCCGCTTCGCCATCCTTTGATTCTGGCGCTTGCCTTGCCAATTGATGCTTTTGGGCAACAGATTGGGAAATTCATCCGCCCTATACGTACATATAATAGGCGCGAAGTGACGGGCCCGTTCAACCTCGGCCCAGTAGAGATGCCGTCCGGCTGAATTGCAATTCCTGACTGAGCGAAAAATACCCGTTCGTTGGCAGTATCCGGGGGGGACCGCCGCAATGAACCGCATCAGATTTCATTTTGCGTCGAAAAAGGCGGCATTTCGACTTTTTACGGCGCTCACGCTTCTGAGCGGGGGAGTGGCAATATCCGTATCGGATGCATCGGCCGATGAAGGCGGCGTGAGTTTCTGGGTCCCTGGTTTCTTTGGAAGCCTTGCCGCCGTACCACAGCAACCGGGTTGGTCGCTGGCCACGGTCGATTATCATACCTCGGTGTCGGCAGGGGGCGACGTCGCCCTGGCGCGAGAATTTCAAATTGGGCAGGTCCCGGTCAATTTGTCGGCCCATCTGAACGCGAGCGTAAATGCCACCGGAAATCTTGGATTTGTCATTCCGACCTATGTGTTCGCAACGCCGGTGCTTGGAGGCCAGGCTTCGGCATCCGTTGTGGGAGCCTATGGTGTCGTAGGCACCACTCTGGCAGGCCAATTGTCGGGGAACCTGACAGGACCGGGCGGCGGTAGCATCCCGTTCATGCGATCTGACAGCTTCAGCGATACGACGTGGGGTTTTGGCGATCTGATCCCGCAATTCGCCTTGCGTTGGAATGCCGGCGTTAACAACTACATGACCTACATCACCGGCGACATACCTGTTGGAGCCTACCAATCCAACCAATTGTCGAATTTAGGTATCGGACACGGTGCGATCGACGCAGGCGGTGGCTACACTTATTTCAATCCGGCGACCGGCCACGAGTTCTCAGGCGTGCTTGGGTTTACCTACAATTTCATCAATCCTGCAACACAATATCAGAATGGCGTCGACATGCACTTCGATTGGGGCGCATCGCAATTCCTGACCAAGCAGGTTCAGGTCGGTCTGGTAGGTTACGCCTACAAGGAAATCAGCTGCGACAGCGGCTCAGGCGACCATGTCGGTTGCTTCGAATCGCAGGTGTTCGGCATCGGGCCGCAGTTTGGCTACGTCTTCCCCCTTAGCCAGACCCTTCAAGGTTACATCAATCTCAAGGGCTACGCAGAATTTGGCGCCTCGGCCCGGCCGTCCGGTTGGAACACGTGGCTGACGTTCTCGATATCGCCAGCTGCTCCACCCACCGTGACGCCAACGCAGCACCTGGTGACGAAGTAGTCGGTCGCCTGGATAGTCGCGCCCACTTCGTTGACCCTGGGACTGGCGCGGCGGCGGCGAGCCGTTGGCTGCGCTAAATCCGGTCTTTCACCATCGCCGCCGGACTGTTCGGCGCGTCGTTCGCCGTGCAACGCCGGCTACGCTGCGCGGCGTTCCCGGTCGACCGACGATAGCTTGAGCGCTGTCGATCTGAAGGCCGATGCCAATCGGGTTCAAGGCATGATCCGTGGTTCCGGACCGGCCTACCTGGACGGAAACCGGGATAGCCAGAAGCAACGTCGCAACGGCGCCTGTAAGGGCTGCCTTTACTGTCAGAGACTGCATGATGTTTTCTCCTGTGGTGACTTCTCGCTCAGTGGTCGGATAGACTCGCTCAGGTCGAGTTTTGAATTTCGTTAGCCGCGATGTAGCGCCTTGGTGAACGACGTTCCATTGCACGAATGGAAATGCGCGATATCCGATCGTGCAACAAGCCGATACCAAGGTTTAGGTCAGCCTCTCTGCTTGTGAGCGGAATCGATGGGATTATCGGGAATGTCGGATGGCCCGGCCAGTTGCGACTGGCGGAGAATATTTCTGCGATACTTAATGAGATATTGAAGCCGATGCGCGGCGAGGTTCAACGCCGCGGTGTCGGCGCCTTCGCTGTCGCCGCTCGCGCTCTTGGCAAGCGCCACCTTCAGCAAATCGTCGATCTTTTTCTCGATTGCATCCAGTTCCGGCCCACTGCTGGCGGCCTGGATCCGCTGTCCAAGGTCGTTCAGCTGCTCGACAAGGTTGTTCGGGGTGGTCTCGAAGCCCACGAAGCGCCATGCTGCCACGATGGCCGAACCCAATGTGCCCAGCAGTAAAAAGGCGTAAGACAGGTCCGAATATTTATCGAGGAAGCTTTGCGGCTCGCCACTGTAATAGTTTGCGGCGCCGGGGTGAATTGGCACCAAGGCGTCGGCGTCGGAGCTGGGAACTGCCGCCTGCGCAAGAATGGGATGTTTGATCAGCAAATCCCTTCGCGTCTCTATCAGCGCCTCCGCTGTCTCCGCTGCAATGTCATTGCTTAGGGATTTGCGAGCAACGAGGAATAGGGGCACTCGAAGGGTAGTTAAATCATCCGATGGAACGGGTGGGGAGCCCCGCAGAGTGCCTTTCGGGATATCAAATCTCTCGTAAACCTGCGCCAGGTTGGCGATCGCGTCTGCGGATTCTATCGCGATCAGCTTTGGGACAGCGGCCTTGTTGCGTTGTTGGAAAATGGCCTTGATTTTTGCGAGATATTTCCCGGTGAGTGGGGCGACAACGAGAATGCCCTGTATCTTGCTGGTTGAAAACGCTCGGCTGGCCTCGTCGAGCGTGACGTCTTCAAACCGGACTTTCGCGCGGTCCAGTTGATACACCTGGGCGAGGGCCGCAAGGACCGGGCGATTGGCCGCTCCGCCGATTACGCCAATTGTCATGTTGCGTAGATCTGTGATGCTTTCGGCGGTGCTTGCTGCAGGCACCAGTATCATCACCACGCCGTGGGTCAGAAGGAGTATGGCGCGGGCATCAGAAAGGTCGCCGGTGTCGCCGCGGACAATCGCAAGATCGCTTTCAGCCGTCGTAAGCATCCGAGCCGCCTTCAGAGAAGTCCCTGAAGCAACGGCCTTCAATCGGATATGCGAGCCAGAAGAGGCCAGGCGCGAGGAAATTGCTGAAATCGAGCTCAGAGCTTCACCATCGATTGAACCGGCAGCGACAGTCAAAACAACGGGCCGGGCGAATTCACGATAGGCGAACAAGGCGGCGCCGAGGACAATCGTTGTCGCAGCTACGACAAGTACGATCCTCAGTCGTCGAGGCCAGCGATTTGGATCGGCTACCATGCTGCTCATAGTTCGCTATCTTCAGCCCGGATAAATCGCCCTCCACCGCGGTTCGGCCCGTCCCCGGCAACGGCCGTTTTTCTAGGAGGAGCGATTTGTCAGTTGGATGATCGTCTTTCGCCCCTTGAGATTGGTTACAGGCTTCGCGTCGGTCCCGTCCGTCATCTGTACGCAGACCCGGCGACCAACTGCCGGAATCGGATCGACTTTCATCTCGATTGGGGCGCATCCCAGTTTTTGGTCGAAGCAGTTCTTCGTCGGCGCCGGACTCGCTCAGGTTGTTTAGAGCGTGAAAAATGAAATGGCGCGCTCGCAGAGGTCTCTCTCTGCTTGAACCAGGCGTCAAAAATACCAACGAGGCGTAAGTCGAGTTTTGAATATCGCCAGCTCGGAAGTAGCGCCTTGGTGAACAAACCTTCTATTGCACGAATGGAAACGCTGGATATCCAATCAGACAATAAGCCTATACGAAGGTTTAGATCAGCCTCTCTGTTTGTGGAGTTCAAGCTGGCTCGGGCGGCATCTCGGTATTGCCGTCGGTTTGTTTTGTCGCGTGGCGCTCAGCGCCGCGGCGCGCGATGGTTACTTCGTGGAACAACGTTGCAAGGGTTCAAGCGAGTGGAAATCGGCGCCAGTGGAAATTTGACCGCTATTGTCCTGTTCCAGCATAATGTTGGATATAATTCTTTTTGAAGGGTCACCCACAACGGCACACTGCAAATGTGCGGAGTAAATCGGGGCGGTGCGGCCAGGCGATTCTGCAACCCAGTCGACGGTGCAGCTTCTTTCCAGGGTCACATAAGCTTTGGCTGAAAGGACCACAGCATATTTGTCCGCTTTATCGCAGTCATCGACGGTTGCCGCCCATTTGCCCCAGAATGATTCCGGAATGAATTCGTGGCGAACAATGTCCGCGCGCGCACATTGCGTTGCAAACCCGAAAATTATAGCGAGGCTCATAATGGCTGCACGCATTTCATTTCCTCCAAAAAAGATCGATGTGACCGGCTTGGAAAATAGCGATAGCTGAACAGGTCGGCACCGAGAACAACGGCCTCAGCCGTCGAGGCCAACGACCTGGATCGGCCGTCACGATTTTCATTCTCTTCCGCCATTGCCAGGAGTTGCCGCGGCTCAGCTCATGCTAGCAGCGAAGCGGCAGGCACGGAACAGGCTAATGAGCGCCCTGATCGCTTCACCACCTGCGGGGTATGACTGGAGGGCCCAGGTCACGTTGCCAGATCGCGCCGCGGTCGAACTGAATGATCATCCCGTCGGGTGAATAGACCGCGCCTTCACCCCAGGCATCGATCCAGATGCGGGTCGCCGGTGAAAACCGGTCGCTCTAGGCGCGTGGAGACTGACCCACCTCATTCAGAGGGTTGAGATCCGTAACGTCCCGATCGTGCATGAAATCATTTTCATGGACGGTCGCTCCACCGAGTGAGTTACTCGAACGCCTCGTTGCTTTTCCTCGTCCACGGCAACCAGCCAAACAAGTCGTCCAGCGATGCGGTCTCCCGATCAGTTCGGCGGCCTTTTCCTGCTCGCCCCCCTGAGGGTGGTCGCAGGCGTAGCTCCTGCATCCCTGGTCATCTGAAGGCAGACGAGCAGATCGACATAGCTGTCGACTCCGGCGCCGGTGGCCTCGCCTGTGCACTGAGCCCGGACTGATGCGGAATAAGACGACCAGACCGGTTCCAATTGTTGTCGCGCCTGGTTCTCGTCGCTCATGCACTTCTCGTAGCTCTGAGGCAAATCCAGATTCATCGCCTTGTCGTCGGCCACCGTAGATTTGCAGGTTGCCTCCACGTTGAGCTTGGGAACGCTATCGGAAACCGGGATCGCCAACGAAGTTGCAAGAGCGATTCCGAGGATTGAAGGATGCATGGCATGTCCTTTCTTATGCAAAGACGAAGTTCATCCGAAGTGCTCGAAATCCATCACGGCCAACTGGACCTCTCGGGCGAGATTGATCAGCGAAAGCGTGAATGCTCCAAGGGCAACAACGAACAGGAGTCCGACGCCGTATTCATGCGGGAGGTTGAAAAACGCGATGCCGAAAGCCACGATCAAAAGCAGCGCGGTAGCGATGCTGCTGGCGACGGCCCACATGATCGCTCGACTGATCAGTTCCGCCCGCGCCTTCAGACGAAGCTTGTCCTTGAGATCGTTGACGTTGGCTTCGGATGAAACACCCCGGTCGATGATCCGGTTGAGCCGACTGATCAGGATGGCGATGAAAGCCGCCAGTGCCCCCAGCAGGAAGGCCGGAGCCGTCGCCTGCGAGATGACGGTCGCAAGTTGGGTTATCGTCGGGTTGGATGGCAACACGTCCGTTCGCTCCTCCGCGGGGGATAGTGCAACCGCACATCCTACATCGGCTCGATCTCTCCCGGCCGCCCACCTCGAAGAAGGCCACAGAGCCCCTGTCATCGCGAACAGGATGCTGATAGGGTGTAGGGCGTGCAGGCCTCAACTTGAGGCTTTTGGTTATTTCAATCCAAAGTTGCCACTTTTCGCCGCGTTCGTTTTTCTGCTTGCGGGTATAGCGGCACCGGCGCCAAAATTTTATTGCACGAAGGGAAATGCTCGATATCCGATGAGATAATGGACCTATACAAAGGTCTAGGCTCTTTCCTCCTGGGAGGAAGCAGTGTCTGATTCATCTGAGTCTGGGATATCCGACGAAGCCGAGTTGTTGTGGGCAACGAAGCCGCCGACGTTGCAGCAGCGTCGGCTGGCCTTCGCCGTCGTCATCGTATTGGTCGTGATATTTTTGATCTTGACGCCGTTCACAGCGATACCGCTGCCGCGCCTCAATGCTTTCCTTCCATCGGTGGCAGGTATAATTTTCGTCAACGACCTTGTCACTTCGGCATTGTTGTTCGGTCAATTCTGGGTCAGTCGCTCGTGGGCGCTTCTGGCGCTTGCGAACGGCTATCTATTCACGGCGCTGATCGTCGTTCCGCATGCCCTCACATTTCCGGGGGCGTTCTCGCCAACAGGTCTTCTTGGCGCCGGCCTTCAAAGCACGCCGTGGATGTTTGTCTTCTGGCATACCGGTTTTCCAGTAGCTCTGCTGGCCTATGTGTTGCTGAAAGACGAAGAGGTTTCAAAACACGCGACGCGAATTTCACCGCGAGCCGCCGTCGGCTGGAGCGCTGCAATTACCGTTAGTCTTGTATGCGGCCTCACATTGCTGGCCACAGCGGGAGAAAGCTTCCTGCCACGGCTTTTCCTGGATGACCTGAATCATGGTCCAATGGTCAGCCATGTTAGCGCGGGCATATTGTTGATCTTCGTCCTCGCGCTTGGCCTGTTGTGGACTCGTCGGCGCTCCGTACTCGATCTCTGGCTTTTGGTTGTGGCTTGTGGATGGCTGCCAGAGCTGGTGTTGCCGGCCTTCTTTATCACGGCTCGCTTCAGCTTCGGCTTTTATACTGGCCGGGTGTATTCGCTGGTTACGTCAACCATCGTTCTGCTGATCCTGCTTACAGAGGCCACACGATTGTACTTTCGTCTCGCGCACTCGAACGCGATGCTGAAGCGTGAACGAGACAGCAAGCTTATGAACATGGAAGCGATGGCGGCGTCGTTTTCACATGAAGTGAGGCAGCCCTTGGCAGCGATCGTGACCAGCGGCGGGGCGGCCTTGCGATTTCTCGGACAGACTCCGCCCGATCTCGAAGAGATCCGGTCGGCGTTGAGCAGAATTGTCAGGGACGGTCATCGGGCCAACCAGGTGTTCGATAGCATCGGCGACCTGTTCCGGGGCGCTGATCTTGAAATGCGGCTGGTCGATGTGAACCGGGTTGCGCTCGGGGTGCTGGAGGATCTGCGCGGTGAGCTGAACGTGCACGGCATTCCGGTTTACACCGAGCTGCCGTCCGAGTTGCCGCTGGTGATGGGCCACCGGGGGCAGCTGCGGGAGGTGATGCTTAACCTGATACAGAACGCGATCGACGCAATGGCCTCCACCCAGGATGGAATTCATTCGCTGCGAGTGATGAGCCGGTGCTTTGAAAACGATACGATTTGCGTCGCGATCCAGGACACGGGGCCGGGAATCGATCCGGAAAAATTGGACAGCATATTTGACGCGTTCGTTACCACGAAGCCAAACGGAATGGGATTGGGACTTGCCATTTGCAGGATGATCGTTGAACGTCACGGTGGTCAACTTTCGGTTTGGTCCGAGAAGAAGAGAAGCGGAGCGTTGTTTCAGATCATTCTGCCGGTCAGTGAGTCGGCACACCTTTCCCCATGAAGGCCTTGGTTACCGTGAGGTCCGTCTTGTCGAGTATCGACGCCAAGAATGCAGATGTCGAACAGGGGCCGATCGTGTTCGTGATCGACGACGATGCGTCTTTGCGGGAGAGCCTTTCGCAACTGTTTCGGTCGGTCGGCTTGCAGGCGAAGGGCTTCGCCTCGACGTCGGAGTTTTTGCAGAACCGGCTGCCGGATGGCCCCAGTTGCCTGGTGCTCGACGTCAGGCTGCAGGGACACAGTGGTCTCGAACTCCAATCCGAGTTGAACAGGGCAAACATTCGGATTCCGATCGTTTTCATGACCGGCCACGGCGACATTCCGATGACGGTGCGGGCAATGAAGGCGGGCGCGGTTGAGTTTTTGCAAAAGCCATTTCGTGACCAGGAGATACTGGATGCTGTCCAGGCCGGACTCGATCAGGATCGCGATTGGCGCCGGGGCGCGATCGATACCTCCAGGTTGAAGCTGTGCTTCGAATCGCTCACCCCGCGCGAGCAGGAGATCATGGGCTACGTGACGTCGGGCCTGATGAACAAGCAGATCGCCGGCGAAATGAGAGTCAGCGAGATCACGGTGAAGGTTCACCGCGGCAGCGTGATGCGAAAGATGGGCGCAAGGTCACTTGCCGAGTTGGTGCGGATGACGGATGCATTAGGTGTTCAGCGCATTAAAAAAAATTAATCTCTATACTGAAGTATAGCGATTCCGAACCTTTCCTTTCGCCGAAGAATCAAATGCGGGGGTAGCGTTTGCCTTCGCAGATGGTTATTGATCTCGACGGCAAGGATCTAAATTCTTGAAGGTTCCCGTTATTTCCATAGTTGACGACGACTTATCTGTCCGCGAGGCGACAGAAGCGCTCGTTCGATCGTTGGGCTACACTGCCGTGACGTTCGCTTCCGCAGAGGATTACCTGCAGTCCGACCGCGTTCGGGATTCGGCGTGCCTGATTACCGATCTGCAGATGCCGGGCATGAACGGAGCCGATCTTCAGGATCGCCTGATTGCCGATGGCCGCCATACTCCAATCATCGTGATCACCGCGTTTTCCGAGGAGAAGGCACGCAGGCGGATGCTTGAGGCTGGGGCGTTCGGCTTCCTGAGAAAGCCTTTCGAAGACGAAAGCCTGATCCGGTGCCTGGAAAAGGCGCTCGAAAGCTCCGAGACTGCCGGACACTAGCTCAAGCCTGGCATCGCAGGCGCACCGTCCGCTCAGGAAAAGGCACATACCAGGACATAGCTCACGCGGCTCGTGCGCGGCGGCGGCAGGGCCTTGCGCATATACCGATGTATAGCCTCGCTATGCTTCCGGTAACAAATCCTTCCGAATGTACAATGGAGCGGCAACAGGCTGCGGTTCTAGCGTCGTCTGCAAGAAGGAGCAGATAATGGGGACGCAACATGAATATGAACCTCCCAGATATCGGGCGGGAATCGGCCGCGAGCGACCGGGAAGCAATCTCGCCAACGGCTGACGCTCAACAAGGCCCGGAGCGGGAATCGCCGGACCGCATTGCCGATGCAGACAAGGCGGCGATGCAGCGGTTGTTCCAGGACGCATTCCGATCGCGTCCGTCACGTCGGGACCTCTAGCTCTTTCAGCCTCTATCGATCCGGATCCGGCCCGTTCAAACGGCAGGAGAGAAGCATGAAAGCAAAAGCCCCGAAGGCAAGAGCCATGGCCATCGCTTTGGCCATCGTTGCGGTGGCGTTCTGTGCCGGCTTGTTGGCCGAACAGAATCTCACCTTCTCTCCATCGACCGAAACGGTACCCGCCTTACCGAAGCGGATACCCCCGGGATGTGAGGCAGCCTTTGGTTCGGCAGCCGACCCGGCCCGCGCGCATATCTACACACGCTGCACGGTTTGAGATGAAACACGCTGCGAATTTTCAACGGAAAATGCCGGAGCGACGGATGAAATTTAGCTGGTACGTTGCCTACGAAGTACCGAAATCGTTGAAACAACCGGGACGACGGACCTCGAGGCTAACCAAATTGTTCGAGAACGAATTTGAAGCCAAGGAATTCGCACGGGCCAAATACGCCGAGGGGCTGAACGTGAATGCCGGCACCGTCAATCCGCATTTGCCGAAACGAGCGATCGCGTCGCGCAAGATTCAAGGATGGTTCGACGAGGATCGAGAACACAAGAAAACGGATGTTGGGAACTCGCCCGCATAGGAGGAGACGCCTGACCGAAATCATCTGACTTGCGTCTAGCAAGCACCGAAAGGCTGGCGGAATGCTCACATTCCGAACGTCGATAACCTTCGCAGTGATGGTGTTCATCACCGCGCTGGCGGGACTATTGATCTTCATTCAGTTCTGGACCTTCCACATTGCCACGAAGGAGGGGGCGTCGGCCCGCATGGATGCGGCCAGTGCGGAGACGCTGGGGCGCCTCAGAAATGAAATTTCGGAAATCGCGTCGGTTGTTCGTGTGCTGTCGAGCAGCTCGAGCATCGCTGATTCGGATGAAAGATCTGAGGTCGGCCGCGCAATTCCGCTGTTCAAGGCCGCGCTGCTGGAAGTGCCACAACTTGAGACCATTTATGCAGGCTATGACAACGGCGCCTGGCTGCAGGTGCGGCCGACGAGCAACCTGAACGACTACCAGCGGACCATGTTCCGGGCGCCGACGGAAGCTGCGTTTGGAATCAGTTTGATTCGTCCCGCCCCCGACGGCGCGTTGCCCATGCGGAGAATCTTCGAAGACCGGCAAGGTAACGAGCTTGAGCAGCTTGATCTATGGAAATACGGTTACGATCCGCGTGACCGGCTCTGGTATAGAGACACGATGAAGGCCGACCGTTCGCTCATTTCGTCACCTCACATTTCATTCAGTATCGCCTCACTCGTGATCACCGTAAGCGCGCCGCTACGGGGAAAGGTGCGTGGTGTTATCGCCGCCGATCTCAAGCTCGATGATTTCAACGATTTTGTCCGTGGGCAGCGGCCAGGTGAGCACGGAACCGTCATAATTTTCGATCAGGCTGGCATGTTGATTGCTCATCCCGATTTTGTGCAATTCGTCGCGAAGGCGACGACGCATCCCTCCCATCCGCAGCAGTTCAACGTCAAGGATATGGACAGAGGACTGAGCGCATCGATTCTCGATGCATGGGACGGCAGCGACCAATACGATGGGAGCATTCGCGACGAGCGGGGTTTTAATTCTCTCTTCCGGTTGAGGAAAGTTGCGCTGGACGATCGGTCCAGCTTTAACGTTCTGATGGTCGCGCAGCAAGACGACTTCGTCAAGGATATCCAGAAATTGCAGCACGTCGGATTGATCATCGCGATGATCGCTGTCGCCGCCTTCATTCCCGGCGTTTGGCTTTTCGGGAGCAAGATGTCCCGTTCCTTGAAGGCGATAACGGCCCAAGCCGGCAAGCTCCAGACGTTGGGTGCCCCCGACAACTCACCGGTCGGTTCATATATCAAGGAGGTTCACGAACTCGGCCTGACCGTGAGCCTCGCGCAGCGTGCAATGTGGTCGTTCTCGCGTTTTGTTCCCAAGGAACTCGTTCGGCGAGTCGTCGATAATTCAATTTCCACGGAGCTAGGCGGCATCAGGCAAGAAATCACCGTCCTCTTCACCGATGTTCGAGGCTTCACGACTATTGCCGAATCCTCGGACCCCGATGTCCTCATGCGCCAGACGTCCCGGTATTTCGCTGCGCTGACGGAGGCTTTTCTTGCCGAGGCGGGCACGGTGGATAAGTTCATCGGCGATGCGGTAATGGTTTTCTGGAATGCCCCAAATCCGCAACCCGATCACGTCGAGCGCGCCTGCCGGGCAGCCCTTGCCGGCAAGGTCGCGAGCGAACAGCTCAACGCTCAGTTCGAAGCCGAAGGCCTACAGCCGTTTTTCACGCGTTTCGGCGTTCATGTCGGCGAGGCCGTGGTCGGAAACCTCGGTTCGGCCGAACGGATGAACTACACGGCCCTTGGCAGCACGGTGAACCTCGCGGCTCGCCTCGAAGGCCTCAACAAGGATTATGGGACGGCTATCCTCGCTAGTGAAGACGTTTACTCTCGAGCCCGGCATTGCTTCCGATTCAAGGAGATCGGTTCGGTCATTGCCAAAGGGATGACCAAGGAGACCCGCATTTACGAGCTTATCGGGGCGCCGGCATGAAGACCGCGTCGTCGACAGCACGCCGTTGCTTGCGCGGATGGGGATTGCTCCTGTTGCTCCTGCTGTTTGGCACTCCGGTGGCCGACGCAGAGGAGAACGTCATCAAGGTTGGCATTCTGCATTCCCTTTCCGGCACCATGGCCATCAGCGAATCGGCGCTCAAGGACACGGTTCTCATGCTGATCGAGGACCAGAACCGGAAAGGCGGCTTGCTCGGACGGAAACTGGTGCCGGTTGTCGTCGATCCCGCCTCCGACTGGGACCTCTTCGCCGAAAAGGCTCGGGATCTGCTCGCGAAAGAAGGCGTCGCAGTCGTGTTCGGCTGTTGGACGTCAGCGTCGCGCAAGTCCGTCCTGCCGGTGTTCGAGCAAATGAACGGCCTGCTCTATTACCCCGTCCAGTACGAGGGTGAGGAAAGCTCGCGCAACATCTTCTACACGGGAGCCGCGCCCAATCAGCAGGCGATCCCGGCCGTCCGGTATCTGATGAGCAAGGATGGCGGGGAGGTTCGCAGATGGGTTCTTCTCGGCACGGACTACGTCTACCCGCGTACGACCAACCGGATATTGGAGGCTTATTTTGCCTCGGAGGGAGTATCGCCGGAAGACATCATGACGATCTACACGCCGTTCGGCAACTCCGACTGGCGTGAGATTATCGAACGAATCAAGGCGTTCGGTTCTGCGGGAAAAAAGACCGCGGTGATATCAACCATCAACGGCGATGCGAACACGCATTTCTACAAGGAGCTTGCCGCGCAACAAGTGGATTCCAGGGCGATCCCGATCATGGCGTTCTCCGTCGGTGAGCGGGAGCTGCTTGGCCTGGACTCGAAGTCCTTGGCCGGTCATTTGGCGGCCTGGAACTACTTTCATTCGGTCAAGTCACCGGAGAATGACGCGTTCACCAAGATGTGGAAAGACTTCACCGAAAACAAGGATGAAACCACAAACGATCCGATGGAGGCCACTTTCATAGGCTTTAGAATGTGGACCCAGGCCGTGGTCCAAGCGGGCACGACAGACGTCGATGCGGTTCGTCAGGCCATGTACGGACAAAGGGTAAAGGCGCCCAGCGGGTTCGAAGAGGTTATGAATACCAATCACCACCTTTCCAAACCGGCCATGATTGGCAGGATCGATTCCACAGGCAAGTTTGAGGTCATTTGGCAGTCGATCAATCCGATCAGGGCCGACGCCTGGAGCAAGTACATTCCGGACAGCGCCAGGCGTACGGCCAACTGGACCTTTCCCTGGGTATGCGGAGGCTGCACAGAACCAACCTTCAAGGACTGGTGATTGGTAGTCACGTGGTTACCTTCGCGGTAAAGCGGTTACCTTCGCAGTAAAGCCACTCCTGCCGATTTACATGCCGTCGATCAGAACTCCAGCCGCACCCCGATCGTCGGGTCGATGTTGTTGACGTGGAGATAGCCGCTCGCCAGCCCGCCCGTCACCTGCGAGTACATCATGCCGGCATAAATATCGATTCGCTTGAGAGGCCGGTAGTCGATCATCATGGATACAGCGTCCTGCGTACCGGCGCACTTTGAGGACGAAGTATTCACACCGCTGCCCGTGCAAGGGTTCGTGTCGTAGTCGTTTTGGATGTAATGATAGAACGCACCCGCGATATCGAGATTGCTCAGGATCGAATACCTTGCCCCGGCCCAGAACACCCGCAGGACCTTGTTGATGGTGTAGTCGGTGGAGTTCACAGATCCAGGAAGAACCGAGTTCGCCGCGACCGTGTAACCGCCGAGCGATGTGAAGCCGTCTGCAAAACTGTCGCTGGGATTCTGGGAGCGAATATCCTCGAAGCCACCGAACACCCTTAGCGGACCAACGGTGTACTTCGCAAGCAGCGCGATGCTTGTGTCATTCGAGAGCGTCGCCTTGAGCGTATTCATTTCCGCCGGCGTTGCCACGGTGGTCGCGGTCGACCAGTTCGCGAGCGACACGGCGTCCCTGACCGCGCTGTAAATCGCATCGACCGAGAATCCGCCAATGTCCCCGCCGACCTGCGCCTCGAAGGCGCCATTGGAGCCGTTGTCCTGGTTATAGCCGCCGAACTGATAGAGGGCGCCTACCCGGAACTGACCGATATTGACCCTGTACTTTACAGCCGTGGTGTAGCGAGCGTCCTCGCTGTCACCGACGCCGGCGGTCTTGGCGGAATCGCCGATCACTGAAAACGCGTAGGATCCGCCCATCGGATCGTAGGTCCTCACCCCGTCGAGGACCAATGAGTTTTGCCGCCCGGCGGTCAGCGTGCCAAAGGTGTTGTTGCTCACTCCCGCGTAGGCTTGGGAGTTATAGATCTGACCGGCGCGGCTGGAGTCGTTATTGGCGCTCTGGTTGGCCAGGGTGAAGGCGTTGTTTTCCAGCAAGGACTTTGGACCGTCGGCGAGCCGCAATGAGTAAGGATCAAAACCCGTCTCGAACCTGAATACGAACGACCAACCTGGGGCGAATTGCTCGATTCCCTTGAGGCCCACGACCGACTGGCCGAGCCCGCTGGGCGCGATGCTGAAGCGCGCGCCCTGGCTGTTCTTGGAGATGAGTGTCTCGACCCCCTGGGGATATGAACCGTTGAACGGCACGCCATGCATCATGTAGTCGGCGCCCATGTCAATCGCGCCGTAGACGGTGATACCGTTCCAGGTCAGCGGGCAATCCTGCGCGCTGGAATACATATAGTCCTGCAAGCTGGCGAAGCATGACGCTGCAGGCGCTGGCGGTGCTTTTGTCGGAAGGTCGGCGGCCAAAGCGGATGCACCGCAGACCGTAGCGGCAGCGACACCTGCAACGATCGATCGCTTCATCCCGACGCCCCCGCTGAAGCTTCCTGCATTCCAGTACGGCGGCGATTGATTGACAACCGATTTGGATCAACTGCCGACAAATGCAATGAGCAGAGTGCTACAATTGTCACGTATGCGTCAGACTAGCTGTCGCAGTTCCTGCGATGCACTTGATTGGTCGCCCGAAGAGCTCACTGGGGCGCAATTGAATGCGAGGCCCTGGTAAATCCGTTTGCCCGGACTTTCCGCCAAAGCACAAACTGATTGCCAGATTATAATACAATCCTATTGAATATTTTTGACGTCGATGTCAGAGATGGCGACAAGGACGGCTCCGGCGGAGCCTGGACAAATATCAAGCGGGGGACGACAGGATGGCGATCGAGATCGATGCCAAGGGCCAGGGCATATCAGTGGTTACGCTCGGCGGGCATGATGCGGGTAATTTCCTTTACACCAAGGATTTGCTTGATTTAGCGACGGTTCTGACGGCCTGCGCCTCAGACCGGGAACTGCGGGTCCTGGTTGTTACGGGCCGCGGAGGAACCTTCTGCGGCGGGCGAATCGGGGCAAAGGGCCTGACACGCGCATCCGAGGTCGCTGAGGACCTCAATGCCATCTTGAAGGTCAACGCCGCGCTCGATGCCGTGAATGTGCCGGTCATCGTCGCGGTCGAAGGTCAGGCTTTTGGCTTCGCTTTCGGCATCACCGCGCAGGCCGATTATGCAATCGCCGCGGAGAACGCCGTCTTTTCGCTACCGGAAATGTCGCATGGCTTGCCGCCGTTGATCGTCTTTTCCTATCTGTTCCGCTTCGTCTCCTACAAGCGGGCCTTCGAACTTGCCGTCTCGAGCCGGCAGATTTCCGCGCGCGAGGCCGCCGATGCAGGCCTCCTCACTGACGTTGTGGCCGCTGGCGCAACCCTCGATCGGGCCCTTGAGGTGGCGAACAAGATGGCGGGCTTCGATCCGAAAGCTCTGGGCCTTCTGCGCAAATTTGGCCGCAAGGCCGCCGACGTGCATTCGCAGCCGACGAGCGAGCATGCGGTCGCCTTGATGAGCGTAATGCTGGCCGAACGCGCGCCGGCGCACTGAAGCTGCCCGGAGAGGCGGATTGAAGCCGATGAACGTCTTGGTGACAGGGGGCGCGGGGTTTCTGGGCGGCTATGTCATGGCGGCGCTGCAAGCGCGGGGTCATGAAGCTTTTGCTTATGATATTGCCCCTCCCAGCGCGGAGACACTGGCGGTCGCGCCGGCCGTGGCGGCCAGGCTTCGGGCGGGCCAGATCAGCGACACCGCCAGGTTGTTCGATGTCTGCCGGCACGAAAAGATCGAAGCGGTCGTCCACACCGCCGGGATTGTCGGATTGGAACTGTCGCTGCAGCAGCCGGTTGCGACCTATCAGACCAATGTGATGGGTCTGGTCAATGTCTGCGAGGTTGCGCGCCAATTGCGGATGCGGCGGGTCGTCCTCGTGTCGAGCAATGCGGCCTATCACAAAGGGTCCGGCGCCAGCCTTGTTGAAACAGACCCGGTATTCTCGGTCAGCGACGGCAATCCTGCCGGGCATTACGGCACCTCCAAGATGGCTGCCGAAGCGATTGGCCTTGCCTATGCGAGCTTCCAGGAGCTCGATTTTCTCAGCTTGCGGGTCACGGCAATTTACGGCTTCGGAATGCGCAACCCGATGTACATCAAACCCATGGTGGAGAATGCGGTGCTTCGGCGGCCGACGCGTTTTGCCACCGGCGGACAGATGAAGCGCGACTACACGCATGTGCTCGATTGCAGCGAGGCGATTGCATCTGCGCTGCAGGCGCCGCGATGGGCGGCCGGAGAACAAAGAATTATCAACATTGCCTGCGGCAGGGCGCGAACTGCCGCGGAGGTCGCCCAGACCGTCCGGGACGTGATCCCGGGGGCCGATATCGAGATCGGCGACGCCTTGACGCCGCTCGAGGAGCAGAATGTCAGAATGCGGGCTTCCCTCGATATCTGCGCCGCAAAGCGTCTTTTGAATTGGTCTCCCAAATGGCCGCTCGATGCGGGTGTTTCGGAATATGCCGAGACTTTTCGGCGCAACACGGTCCATTCCTGAACGAGCAGAGCCATGTCAGATCTTCCGAATTACGAAGTTTACGCCATCCGCTACGCGACGCGGGCATCAAGGCGATCGGACAATTTCGTCGGCGGTGACCCCCATGATGGCCCGATGCCTCTCGACTACTATGTCTGGGCCGCTATAGGCCCCGATCGCAGTTATGTCATCGACACCGGCTTCACCGCGGAGATCGCGGCCAAGCGCAAGCGTGACTATCTGCGTTGTCCCATCGAGGCGCTGAAGCTTGTCGGATTGGACCCCGGCAAGGTCACCGACGTCATCCTGACCCATCTGCATTACGATCACGTTGGCAACTTCGACAAGCTTCCGGCGGCGACTTTCCACCTGCAGGAAACCGAAATGCATTACGCGGTCGGCCGCTACATGCGTTACAAGAAGCTGCAGCATTCTTATGAGATCGAAGACGTGGTAGGCATGGTTCGCGCCAACTATGCCGGCCGGGTCAATTTCTACAACGGTTTGGAGGAGCTTTCGCCGGGCATCACGATCCATCCGGCCCCGGGCCATTCGGCTGGCCTGCAATTTGTGCGTGTCCATACCAGGCGCGGTTGGGTCGTGCTCGCCTCCGACGTCACGCATTTTTACGAGAACATGGAAACCTACAAGCCCTTTGTGACTGCCTTCCACATCGGCTGCATGCTCGAAGGTTTCGACAAGCTTCGTGCGGCGGCTCCATCACCTCAGCACATCGTTCCGGGCCACGATCCTCTCGTCATGCAGCGTTACAAGGCGCCGCGAGCCGATCTGGAGGGGATCGTGGTTCGTCTCGATGATCCGCCGAATGCGTGATGATGCATGGGCGCCGATCGACCAGAGAGGTTTTTCCCATGACTGCCACATCGCTTCGCGTGGTTCGCTCGATCGTATCGCTCAAGAAACAGGTCGTCGGATCTTTGCGCACCGCCATTTTTGATGGACGCTTTGCGCCTGGGGAACGGCTGGTAGAACGCGAACTATGCGAAATGCTCGACGTGAGCCGCACATTGCTGCGTGAGGCCTTGAGCGAGCTTGGAGCCGAGGGCGTCGTCCAGATTATCCCGCACCGCGGCCCTATCGTCGCGGTCTACACGGTCGAGGATGCCAAATCGATCTATGAGGTGCGTGCGGCGCTGGAGGAAATGGCGGGACGCTGCTTCGTCGAACGCGCAACGGAGAAGGAATGCAAAGCCCTGGAAACAGCCTTCGCCGAGATGAAGCGCCGCCCTACCAGCAAGCTTGGCGCCGATCATCTGACCGTCAAAGCCAGGTTCTACTCGGCATTGACTGCGGGCGCGCACAATCCGGTGCTGGTGGAAATGCTGCGGCTCATTCACGGACGCGTCTCAATGCTGCGCGCCACGACACTGGCACAGCCCGGTCGACTGGCCGCCAGCCTCGCCGAACTCGGTAATATTGTGCAGACGATCAAGGCGCGCGATGCCGAAGCGGCCGCGCGTGCCTGCCGCCTTCACGTTGAAAATGCCGGCGCTATCGCGGCGGCGATCCTCGTCGAGGATATGTCGGTTCAGCCTGCGGCAAAGCCACCCACGGCGAAGCGCCGCCGCTCATCTGAAATTGATAGCCCTTCCGGAGGAGTCTGATTTCGACATGGCACCGACCCAAGCGCAACAAAACAGCTCCGGCATTCCCATATGGCTCCGCTCGAAAAGCCGGCGCTGGTGAATGAAGTTTTGCAACGATTCCCGGCTGCTCATTGAGCGAGGCCGGCAGACGCCGCTGGAGGCAGACGATGAGAATAGGCTTCGTGGGACTGGGCGCCATGGGTGGCCCAATGGCTGGGCATCTTTTGGCTGCCGGCCATGAGTTGCTGGTGCTGACGAGAAGGCCCGAGTCGGCGGCTCCGGCCATCGCAAGGGGGGCCGTCTGGGCGCAAACTCCGCGCGCCCTTGCCGCCGGATCCGAACTCGTCTTGACAGCTCTGCCTGGTCCTGCCGAGGTCGAGGCCATCGTTGCGGGCGAGGAGGGCCTTCGGGCCGGCTTTGCCGCCGGAACGACTTATGTCGATCTCTCCACGAATTCTCCCGCGCTTGTGCGCGAGCTTTCCACCGATTTGGCCGGCATCGGCGTGTCAATGCTCGATGCGCCCGTCAGCGGCGGCCCCAAGGGCGCGGCCTCTCGCAAGCTCGCTATCTGGGTCGGCGGCGAGCGTGCCGCCTACGATGCTTGCAAGCCCATCTTCGATCTGCTCGGCGACCAGGTGCGCTATCTTGGACCGAGCGGCAGCGCCTCTGTCGCCAAGCTTGTACATAACTGCGCGAATTATGGGATACAGATGGTGCTTGCCGAAGCCTTCACGTTGGGCGTGAAGGCCGGCGTCGATCCGGTGGCGCTGTTCGGCGCGATCCGGCAGGGGTCGCTTGGCCGCCAACGGGCGGTTGACCGCATGGCCGACCAGTTCCTGCCACACGAATTCGATAATCCAGCCTTCGCACTGGAACTCGCCCACAAGGATGTGTCGCTGGCTACCGCCCTCGGTCGTGAAAACGATGTGCCGATGCGTTTTGCGAACATGACGCTGGCCGAAATGACCGAAGCCCTGAACAAGGGATGGGGCAAGCGGGATTCGCGCGCCGCCATGCTTGTGCAGGAGGAGCGCGTCGGTCTCGACATTCGCGTTCGGCGCGATGTCTTGCAGGAGATCTTACGGAACGAGCCGCTGTAATTGGCTCTGATCCCAGTTCACGCTTGACAAGGAAATCATTCAAACTGTTGTCTGACAATAATATGAAAAGAAGCTTGAGAATGGCGGCCTTGAGATCCGCATGAAGCGGCCATCCGGGCTTCGTCAGGCTGCGCTTGGAAGGAGGAAACGATGAGGCGGGCAATCCTACTGGCTGCGGCGGTGGTGGCGATGGACGCTGCCGGGCCGGTGAGGGCCGCTGAGCCGGCGCTTGAGAAAAAGCAAATTGCGATTGCGGTCGGCGGCTCCATCAGCCAGATGAACAAGATCGCCTACTTCGTCGCCCTCAATCGCAAGTATTTTGAACAGGAAGGGCTGACGGTCGATTCCACGGCCTTCGCGTCAGGAACGGCGGCGCTGCAAAGCCTGGTCGCCGGTGGCGCGGATGTTGCGGAAGGCGCCTACGAGCATACGCTCCGCATGCAGACTAAAGGCGTCTATCTCACCTGCCTCGCAATCTTTGCCCGTTACCCCGGCAATGTCCTGGTGGTGCGCAAGTCACAAGCCGACAAGATCAAGACGATCGCCGATCTGAAGGGCAAGCAAATTGGAGTATCCGCGCCGGGCTCCGCCACCCAGAACTTCGTCGCCGGTCTGATGGAACGCGCCGGGGTGAATTGGAAGGAGGCAGGTTATATCTCAATCGGTACTGGCCCCAGCGCAGTCGCCGCGATGAAGACCGGGGGCGAACTGGACGCGCTGGTCAATCTCGATCCGGCCATCAGTGCGCTCCTCGATGGTGGTGAGGCGGTCATCCTGTCCGACAGCCGGACAGCTGAAGGCACGAAGGCCGCGTTTGGTGGCGATTACCTGTCCGACTGCCTGTTCGTGAAGACGGATTTTTTGAAGGCCAATCCGAACACGGCGCAGGCGATCACCAACGCCATCGTCCACGCCATGCAGTGGCTTAAGACCGCATCCATCGACGACATCATCAAATCGCTGCCGCCCGCTTATTACAAGAGCGACGAGAAGCTTTATCGGGAGTCGCTGGAAGAGAATATTTCCGCCTTCCAATGGGACGGCATCGTCACGCAGGAAGCGGCGACGAACGTGCTTGATTCCATCGCGGTTATCGAACCCGCGCTGCGCCAGGCCAAGATCGATTTCAGCGTGACCTACGACAACAAGCTGATCGAAACGGCGCTGATGAAATACCGCTCGCCGGTGCAACAATGATGCGCCGGAAGTCGCCCGCGCAGCCCGATCAATCCCGCGATGGATACGTTATGACCATGGCCACCTCGCAAGTCGCGCCGGCGCTCGGGTCAACCGAGGCCCGTCGCACCCCGGTCTAACCCCCAAGGGAGGTCCCCCCGGCTCTGCCGGGGGATACTTTTTGGTAGAAGCACCTTTAATGCTCTACCCGGAGCAATTTGCGTCAGCGAGGCGAAGGGTCGTCAGCCTGACGGCGCACCAGCCTGGCGTAGGCTTTCGGGGACAGACGGCGCGAATGGGGTTGTTCCCAAAAGGCAACACTTCATGATACCACGCGAAACAGGCCGCAATTAACAAGGATATGATTCGCAGTGGAGCTTACGATAAGCGGCGACATGAATGGATCCCTTCCTTCAAATCGCCAGTGCCGGTTTTACCAGGGTCCGGTTGCCACCTGTGTCGCTAACAGCATTCAGGTGACTAATTTTCTCGCTGATCGATTCTTCAGAAAGAGGTATTACATATCCTCAAGAATTGACGAACTATACAAGCACTCGGTGAACAGTGCCTTCTCGGCGAAGGAGTCTTTCCTTGTAACTGGAGCACCGCATGCATCCGCGTATTATCCCCGGGACTTTGCCTGGTTTTATCCCGATGTTCTTGATCCCGGCACGATCATGGATTCGCAGGACGCCATCCGTAGAATTCATCTACTCGAAAGAAGCGTCCGGCTTATGTTGGAGGCCGTTCGTTCCGGCGTCATCACAACGACCTTGATTCCGGTGGGACGCGATCGCTATATCGGCGCCAACTACTTTTCATCGCCTTCAGACACGCTTTTGGGAATCCTCGCAGGTCTGGAGCAAATTATATGCGCGGACCAAAGGGCATCACCGTATTATCTGGAAATGTCACAAGCGGCTCGTGCTGGCCGCTCCTTGCTTGCCGAGTATAGCGAAGATTTGAAGGAAGCAGTATCTGAACTCGCAAGAAAGCTGGAGCCGCTTGATGATAACGGAACCAGGTCCTTGCTTTGTGATATTAGCGGACCTCGTTCTGCGGCAACAGATACCCGGGCCGAGCGCATGCGCTTTGTCACGAATGCATGTGTCTACGCTACTTTCAGACGCGGCATACGGCTTGGCGTGATAGACGCCATTGGACTGGAACAGATTCTCGGACGCGAACTTCCGGAATATAAACGGGAACTATTTCGGCTATTCGGTAAGCATGGTTATATCAGGCATACTCTGGATTCCGATGGCGATTCCGCCGCATCCTTGATTGCGTTGGATTTTGTGAACGTACGCCAGGGATTTTGGGATTTGAGCGATGAGAACGAACGCGCGTTGTTCGGGGCCACGGCAGATATCATACTCGCAGAACCACAGTTTCGAATACCCAATACGTTCCACTTTCTGGTATCCGCTGATAATCCGCAGAACAAGATTATCCACAGGATTGCTACTCCGGCTTACCAGGGGCGCTCTGCCTGGCCGACATTCAATGTCGAGTTCGCAGACCGAATGCTGGAGCACGATGAATTTTCAGGCATCGATAAATATCGGTCTGATGCCCAACAGATATTGCGCCACATTCATGTCGCAACAGAAATGCACGGTGGATATCAAGAGCTTTTATCAGAAAAAGGTCTCCAATATCGTACCTGGGCATATCGGGGAGCTGTCGCCCACTCCTGGTTTCCGCGTTTCCTGACTGTCTGGAGCAGAGCATTCGGGACCCCACTGCTCGATTGGGTACAGTAACGCATCGCGCCACAATCAATTCATGTCCGTTTGCGCCGCTATTCGACATGCGGCGGTTGTCTTCACGTCAAGCCATTTGCTGAGCGTAACGGACAAGATATTGACGGCGATATAGTGGCCAATTCGGCGCGGAAGCACCTGGCACAGCCGAGACATTTCCTGCGAAGAAAAATTCCTGCGAAGAAAAATCGCGGACCACAGGAACCGGGGCAGAGCCATTTTGTTTTATCCCGGTGGGGATCAACCAGAAAGGAAATCGAGGTATGAGAAAAGCTCTTGTCGCGGCCGGAATGGGTGCCGGCCTTCTAGCGTTTTCCACGTTGAGCGCGTCGGCGGAGATCGCTTGCAGGGGGGACGTTTGTTGGCACGTCAAGGAGCACTTTGCATTCTCGCCAACAGACCGGGTCATCATTCATCCCGACAACTGGAAATGGGGTCGGAGCGAACACTTCGCCTGGCGTGAGCACGAGGGTCGCGGCTATTGGGATGGCGACCGCTGGGTCGAAAGGTAACAATCAGCAGTTGGAATGTCGATCCCGAAGAGGCCGCTGGTGGATGAAGCGGTCCGTATGCCCGTGCATACTGGTGCGCCTCTGAAAATCGACGCCGAAATCGGAAGTCAATGTTGCGCGAAAGTCTCCGCCCGTTACCGCGAATGGACGGCGGCGCCACGGCGCCGCCGGCCAAAGCACACGCATCCGGCGGATCGCCTCAGCCCGCAATCGTTCCCCAATTCGACGTCAGGTTTTCCGCGGCGCGCAGCGACAGGGCGAAGAGTGTATAGGTCGGATTCGAAGCGCCACAGGTCGGGAAGATGCCGGGGCCGGCGACGTAGAGGTTCGGCACCTCGTGGGCCTGGCCGAAGCTGTTGACCACAGAGTTGGCCGCGCCGGTTCCCATGATGGTGCCGCCCATCAGATGGATGGCCGGCATCGCGGTGCGCACCTGCCATACCTCCTTGGCGTCGGTCGCGTGGCCGATCTTCAGGCCTTCCTCCAAATTGGCATTCCATAGCGCCGTTTCGTTATCGTCATAATTGTGGACGATGCGGGCGAGCGGCATGCCGAACTCGTCCTTCTGGGTCACGAGTTCGACCCGGTTCTCGATCTTCGGTTGCTCCTCGCAGGCCGCCGTGAAACGCGTGAAGCCCTTGACGGCGCGCTTCATGAAGGCTGCGAGATCGGGGCCGAACAGTTCGGGCCGGGCGTTGTGGATGCCGGTCAGGCCGGTCGCCTTGGCGGCGCCGCCGCAGACCAGCAGGGTCGAGCCGAAGGCGCCCTTATGGGCGGTCTTCGAATAGCGCTCATAGGACATGAACTGCCCGCCGATGGTGCCTTTGGCGCCCTCCATGTCGTCGTCGAACAGCGCGTTCGTGACGGCGGTGAAATGCGTCATGATGTATTTGCCGACGAGCCCGCTCGCATTGGCGAGGCCGTTGGGATGCTTGTCGGTCGCGGAGTTGAGCAGGAGCCGCGGGTTCTGCGCCGCCCATGAGGCACACACGACAACGCTCGCCGGCTGGACGTGCTTTTCGCCATCGCGGTCGAAATATTCGACCCCGGTCGCCTTGCTGCCGGATGCATCGGTGAGGACGCGCGTTACCGTGCTCCACGCCCGTACCTCGGCACCCGCCGCCCGCGCTTCGCCGAGATAGGTCACCAGCGGATTGGCGAGTGCGCCGATCGGACAGCCGACATGGCACCAGCCGTCATAGATGCAGGCGGGCCGGCCCTTGAAGTCGACCGAGTTCATGGCGACCGCCGCCGGCGCCATGCGGATGTTGTTGGCGGCGAATCCCTTGAGCCAGACCTCGCCGTTCTTGAAGGTCTTCATCGGCGGCATCGGGTAGTCGCGGCCGGCCGGCCGCCACAGTTCCTCCGCCTTGGCGTCGCCCGAGATGCCGATGTCGTGCGCGACCTTGTCGTACCACGGCGCCACGTCCTCATAGGCGATCGGCCAGTCGTGGGCGCGGTTGTGCTCGCTCTTGATGCGGAAATCGTTCGGCAGCAGGCGCGGTACGTTGGCGAACCAATGCAGCGCGGCGCCGCCGACGCCCCAGCCGCCGTGATAGCCGATCGGAGCGACCGGCTTGCCCTCGAGAATGAAAGGAGCCCCCGCCGGCTTGATGCGGCGGCCCCACATGTCCGACGAGATGAGGTCGGTGAGCTGCCAGTCCGGTCCATTGTCGATGAGGACGACCTTCTTGCCGGCCTTGGCAAGCACGGCCGCGAACGTCGAGCCGGACGCGCCGGCGCCCGCGATCACGACATCGACTTTTTCCTGCGTAGCCATGTTACCACCTCTTGTCCGGCTCGATGTGCGCCATGTAGGGGACGCCGAGACTCTCGTAGCCCTCCATGGTGCCGTAAACGACATCGACGGCGTCGCTGCGCAGCACGAAATAGACAAGCCCGGCCGGCGGCCCCTGCCAGCCGTCGATCCTGTTCTGGCGAAGCTGATCGATGAAGTCGTGCTGTTCGGCGGACGAAAGCGCGGCGAAGCGTTTGCCACTGCGGGCCGTGCTCGCCTTGTCGACGCCGCCGATCGCGGCGCGATAGAAGTTGATGAAGGGCGGCTTTACGTTGACGATGCGGGCTTCGAGCAGCGCCTCGCCGGGCGTGACCGAAACCTGCTGATCGATGAAATGCGCGACGCCGGCCGCGCGCGCGCCCGGCACCAGCGTATCGCCCAGCGCTTCGAGGGTATCGGCCTCATCGCCATTGAGCAGGCGGAACGGCACCGCGCGGGCGCGTGCCTCGCGCGGCGTCATCAGAATGTCGACACCGCCCACCGTAAAGGCGAGCACGCCCATGCTCGCGCCTTTGAGAAAGACGCGCCGCTCCACGGCGTCCATGGATTCCTCCCTGGTTGAACCGGCGCACAGCGCGCGGCTTGGAATTGATCTGAGATGAGTGAACGATAAAAAAGGAGGTGAATCAAGCGCACGCCAGGATGATTTCGAAGGACGCCGGAATTTCGTGGCTTGGCCCCGGTGATGCGAGAGAACGCCACGCAATCAACCGCGTGCGCCGGCCAACCTTAGGCTGATGTCTGGATTGTTCGCCCGCCCGCGGGCATCAACGCCGCCGCGAGCCGAACAGATGCATTGCAGGCTTCGCTCCGGCGACGCAGATTGCGCCAGCCTTACTTCAGGTATGTGCCTCTGAATATTTTTCCTGCTGTCCCGCAAGAGTGTCCTGTCTGCGGCCCAACCACAAGCTATTGACCAGCCAGCCGGCTGAAATGACGCTGGCAACAATCGAGACTTGAGTCAGTCCGAGGCCAAAAGTGGTGAGAAGCGTGAACGACCAGGCTCCGATTTGATCACCCAGTCGATAGACGACGGTGTCAATGAAGCTCTTTGCCTTATAGCGATCCTCGCGCGGAAGCACAGTGAACAATACTTCGCGTGTAGGCCGCGAAATCGCAAAGTTGCCGCCGCGCCTGAGCAACTGGAATCCTACAACGGACGCGAGAGTTGGTGCTGCCGCAACGGCGCCAAAGCCCAGGATGCTGAAGATCGGCAACAACGCAAGCGTGCTCGCTATCCCAAGCCGCTTGAGGATTCGGCCCGTCAGGAACAGTTGCACCGCCAGCGTGAGGACATTCACGCCGAGATCGACGGTTGCGAAAAACTCGGTCTGCGCCGCACGGCTCTCGAAGCTGTGGCTCACGACCGCGGCCTGCTGAAAATACAGGAAAGTGGATGTCACAGTGTAGAGCAGAAGGAACAGGCTGACGTTCAGGAGATAGCTGGAGGAAACGGCGTCGCGAATTCCGCCCAGTAGCGTGCCCCCGATCGGCTGTTGCGGCTGGTCTGCCTGAGGGCGCAATGAAAGGGCTGCCGACAGGCCGGAGAGACGGCGTACGCAGAAAACCGCGACCTCCAGCATGAGCGCTGCGCCGATCATGAGATAGCCGGGGGCCATATGCTCGATCGTCGATATGGTGAAAATCGA
>Ga0116129_1000422_pt1 | contig 27957 bp, 25 predicted proteins | sample June2015DPH_17_2_FD_89732 | JGI IMG/M metagenome (GOLD analysis project Ga0116129, IMG submission 89732) | Peatland microbial communities from SPRUCE experiment site at the Marcell Experimental Forest, Minnesota, USA - June2015DPH_17_10 | ecosystem: Environmental > Terrestrial > Soil > Wetlands...
AAGGATTCGGGCCGTAGCTCTTTCAAGGCAGCCCAGAAATTTTTTTTTCGGGGGGGTATCTCACCAAAGTAACCGCTCATGATAATCAATTAGTAAACACCGTAAATCATCGGTAAATCACACAAAAACAATCACATAGCGGCATAATTCTTCACCCCTCGAAAAACAGCCTGACTGGGAAAACAAAAAGCGAAAGTTGTTCCAGCAAATCCTCAGACGCTGCCGTCCCAGGCCGCAACATCAGAGCATCTCTCCCGAAGATATAAAGTTCGTGCGCCCCACCCTCGCCGCGTATTTGTCTTTGCGGCCAGGCTGGGGTCGCTCTACTGCAAGAGGAGAAATGCCCTAGGCACGCGAAAAACAACAGAACGGCACAACAAGCACTCTTCATTTTCGGCTTCAAGCGTGGCATGACTGTAGCACGAAATAACGGCAAACTTCAGTTGTTTTGTTCTTTTTTGCGTTGTTTCTCTTCACTCCGCGCCCATTTGATTGCGTCTGCGACATCCTGCTCGGTAATGCCAAGCTTCTCAAGTTTTTCGCGGGCTTTATCGGCTCCGCTCTTTTGAGGCAGCCGTTGCATGATTTTAGTCAGCATTTCATTATCTTCTTTGCTTAAAGTTGCTCCTGATAGCAAATCGGGGCGATTCTGGAGTGTCTTTCGTAGCTGCTGTTCCCGTCGCCATTTGCGAATCACCTGGTGGTCGCCATTCAGCAGCACTTCAGGAACTGCCAGCCCGCCAAACTCCGCCGGTCGCGTGTAGTGCGGGTAGTCGAGCAGCCCGCCAGCTCCGTGCTGGGAGCGTGGAACGCCCTCCACATCGGCGGAAATCACCGCGTCCTGCGCTCCAAAGCTTTCAAACTCGCTTGAAGCCTCATTCCCCAGCACGCCGGGAATCAGCCGCATTGTGGCATCGAGCACTACCGCTGCCGCCAGCTCACCGCCGCTCAGTACATAGTCGCCGATTGAAAGCTCCATGTCGCAATACAGCTCGTTGATGCGCTCATCCACGCCCTCATACCGTCCGCAGACAAAGACCACTCGCTTGAGCCCAACCAGCTCCCGCGCCACGGCCTGCGTGAATGGCCGTCCCTGAGCGGAAAGAAGCACCACACAAGTTCCATCGTCCTGCGGACGGCTTGATTTCGGCGCGATCCCAAGTGAGGCCAGCGCCTCGGCCAGAGGCTCGGGCTTCAGAACCATCCCCTCGCCGCCGCCAAAGGGCCGGTCGTCCACCGTGCGGTGCCGGTCGTGCGTAAAGCCGCGCAGATCGTGTACGTTTACCGTCACGAGCCCAGCGGTCTGTGCCCGCCGTACAATCCCGTGCTCGAAAAATCCGGCAAAGATGCCGGGAAAGATGGTGATGATCTCAAACTGCATCGCTTCTTTAATGATAGATGGACGCATTTACCCGCTGTATCCGGGAAGTGTGTTTTAATGCTCGGCAGGAACCATGCCTGAAATTGAGAGCCTTCTCGCTCGCTGGCAGTCTGCCGGAGTTCTGGACTCCGAAGCAGCCGCGCGCATTCGTTCCTATGAAACCGGAAACAGGAAGCCCGCCGGGCTGCGCTGGCAGGGCATCGTCGCGCTGATTCTCGGCGCCATTCTGCTTGCCACAGGCGTCATTCTCTTTGTCTCTGCCCACTGGGACGAACTCGGTCCCGGCTCTCGATTTGCGCTCGTACTGGCGATGGTCTCCGTCTTTCACGTCGGGGGTGCGCTCAGCCGAGAGAGCTTCCGCGGCCTGTCTACGGCACTGCATGCTGTCGGCACCGTCTCTACCGGAGCTGCGATTGCGCTTGTCGGGCAGATCTTCAACATTCAAGAGCATTGGCCGGGCGCAATCCTGCTCTGGGCGCTTGCCGCGCTTGCGGGCTGGGCTCTGCTGCGCGACCAGGCACAGCAAATACTCGCCTTGCTGCTTGTTCCGGCGTGGATTTTTTCCGAACTCGACGACGCCATGACAGGTCAGGTTGGCGAGTCGGCCTATCTCGGCCGTTTTCTGTTTGTCTGGGCGCTGCTTTATCTCACCGCCTTTCTGGGATCGAGAAACCGGGTGGTGCGGGGAATTCTATTCGCTGCGGGTGCTATCGCGTCCGTCGTTGGCACCGTCCTGATGATGGAAGGTTGGCGTTCCTGGTCATCCGATCAGACAGCGATTCCATTCTGGCCGCGGTGTATCGGCTGGATGGTCATCGCCGCTCTTCCACTGGCGCTTGCCTTACTGAATGCCGCTAGAAGTCTCATTCCCGTTGCCGTCGCGATCATTTTTGCCATCCTGCTGCCCTGGACCCAACGTCACTGGGTTGAGCATTTTCTGGGTCCCAGGGGCCAGCAAATGCCATACACCGTCTACGGCCCGAATCTCTGGGCTCATGCGCTCGCCAGCGGCTTTTGCATCTTCGTCATCTGGTGGGGAGTGCAACAGGCCAGCCGTGCGCTGGTAAATCTTGGTATTGTGGCCTTTGCCGTCTCGGTCTTCTGGTTTTACTTCAGCAACATCTTTGACAAGGTCGGCCGCTCGCTCGGACTCATCGGCCTCGGCGTGCTCTTTCTGGCGGGTGGATGGGCGCTTGAACGCATGAGGCGGCGTCTGATGGCCTCCATGTCGGCGCCTGCACTCAAGGAGGCGTCATGAGAATTGGCTCTGTCCGCCTCTCCGCTGTCTCCGTGGTTGTGCTGGTTATTCAGCTCGTCATTGTTTCCCTGATTGCCGCGAGGTATCTTTATCAGCGCGCAACCTGCCCTCGCGTCTGGACGCGCTCAGCCGTCTACGATCCGGAGCTCATCATGCGAGGCCGTTACCTGGGCTTGCGGCTTACGGTCGATGGCTGCGGGGCTGCTAAGACATTGGGCGAGCATACATTGGAGCAACCGACTACATTCGTAACGCCGGTAGGGGTTCCAAACAGGCAGATAGCCCAGTTTGAGGCGGCGCTTTCGATCAAGGACAACAAGCTGATTGCAAGCCGCGCTCCGACGCGCCATTTTTCCTTAGCCGCCGAGTATGTGAGCTGGCGTGTTGGTGACTCATGTGACGCGATGACGCTGCAGCAGCCGGTTTACTTTTATATTGCAGAGCACGCAACAAGTCCGTTGCCGGTGAAACAAGGCGACCAGTTGTGGATCGAAGTCACTCTTCCGCCTAAAGGGCCGCCGCGTCCGATTCAGTTAGCGCTGAAACACCAGGGCGGCGCATGGGAGCCGCTCACGTACCGCTGAGTCTCAGCCGTTCAGCTCCAGCAGCCCTTCCGGCAGCGCCATCTCCACGCGCTTGCCAGCCAAGTCCAGCCTGCGCAGAAAGCTCTTCGCAAAAGGAATGAGAACCTCGCCCTTTTCCCCGCGAACAATCAGGAGCGGAACCGCGTCTGCCGCATTCGGACCCGCGCTTCGATCCACATTCTCAATCCGGCCCACAACGACCGGCTCCGCGCCTGCTACATCGACCAGCTCGCAGCCGATCAGGTCGGCGATGTGTACTTCGTCCTCGCCCAGCGCCGCGCGTTCCTCAACGGGGAGGGCCACGATGAGGCCATTCAGCTTTTCGGCGTCGGAGATAGACCCGACTCCGGCAAAATGCAGCACAATGCCGCTCTGGCCGCCGGACTTGTGGGGCCAGTGGTGCTCGAGCTCCACGCAACGCGGGTCCGAAGAGTCACCCGCACCGGAGGTGAGTCGCAGCAGCCAGAGCTGCTTTCGTTCCGCAAATTTTTCGGGGAAATCAGTAAGAACTTCGGCGAATACTTCGCCCTTGCGTCCTTGCGGACGGCGAATCCGCGCCAACCACACCCAGGCGCTCACGCAAGCCTCCGATTAAAGCCTGAAAAGCCCGTAACCGTTGTAATGACGGTTGTGAAAGGGCTAGACACAAAAGAATCAGGCTTCTTCGTCTTCTTCAAGAATGTCCAGCGTATAGCGATGGTGCAGTTTCATGCTCACGGCGCTCAGGATGGTGCGTACTGAACGCGCTGTGCGTCCCTGCTTGCCGATCACCTTGCCCACGTCTCCCGGAGCTACCCTCAGCTTCAAGATCGTGCTTTCGTCCCGCGCTACAGTCTGAACCTCAACCGCCTCTGGCTCATCCACAAGGGCCCGCGCAATTTCGCGGACCAGCTCCTCGACTGCAACCATCTCATGTTGGGTCATGTTCGTGCCCCTGACCGTCTCTGCGGTTTTTCCAGTTTCTGTCATGCATGTGCCAACGGGCAGGAGATTTTTCCCTTGAGAAAAAGCAACCCTGCACGACGCTCAAAAGCACCAGAAACCTGGAAAAACGGCTCCAGCCTTACACAACTTATTGTGCGGCCTTTGCGCGAATAGTATCAGCACCGGACCGTCGCCGTCAGCCATATTACAACTTTATGTGCAGAGCGGAAGTCAATCTTTAAGCAGCTACGGTCTCTTCAGCCTTGGCGGGGAACTTTTGCACCAGCTTGGCCACGGTGTCAGAGAACTGTGCGCCCTTGCTCTTCCAATAGGCGATGCGCTCGTGCTTCAGGTCCACGGAGGCGGGATTGGTGCGGGGATTGTAGGTGCCCACAACCTCGATTGAACGCCCGTTGCGGGCGCGGTCCTTCTCAATGACTACGACACGGTAATAGGGCTGCTTGGTGGCGCCAAAACGCGCCAGACGAATCATGACCACGGTGATACTTCCTTTCAGAAATCTGTTTGGGACTTGTCCGCTAACCGGGAGCGGAGGCGCAAAAGCCTGCCGGCCACCTTAGGCCAGACATAAGGCCACTCGAGCGCAAGACACAACACCTAAGTATCGCCGAAATACGGCTTCCGAGGCAAGTGGGGTGGCGTTTCCTTGTCCCGGCTTTCTGATTTGTTACGCGATCTGGCGGAACCGCCTGCGCCCCGGACGCGAGGCATCTTTCGGGACTGGCTTAATGACCATTGAGCCAGTCGCATTTCTGGAGTGAGAAGACGGTGTTTGCGGAAGAAGTGCATGCTTTACCATGTATGCGGAGCGGGATAGATGCGCAGCCTTTGCTCTCCGGTCGATCTCCGCTAACTGGTTCTCCGGAATGGTGATGTTGACCCGAACAGTGCGGTCCTCCGCCTCCGGGGTTACAAGAAACGCGATACCTCCCTCCCGGGCCGGATCGTCGCGGAGGTCATCCAGAGTAGAAGGCGCTGGGATTGCCTCGTGATCTGCGCGCATTCCGCGGATATGAAAGGCCAGTGCTTCCGCGGCCATTTTGCGGGCTTCTTCAAGGCTGGAGCCGGCAGTCACACATCCGGGGAAGTCCGGAAAGCTGACCCCATAATCCGAATCAGCATCTTTATGCAGATATGCAATGTATTCCATCTCGCCCTCCTAGTGGAATTTAAGTCTGGTGGAATTTAAGTCCGGACTGCTTTTCGATCGAAACAAGTGTTCCTATCGGGAGCTCCTTCTTTGGATGCAGAACGGTTACGCGGCCAGGTTTTACGGGATGTTTGAATTGTTTGTGGCTACCCTCATGAGCCATTTCGTACCATCCATCCGCCTTAAGGCTCTTGATGATCTCCCTGCTCGTCATCCCAATCCCCGGAGTATGTGGAAATTACACACACTTCATACACATAAAAAGAGGGCACGACGCGTAGTTTGCGTCATGCCCTCATGTTTCTGAACCTTACGCCATCAGCCCTGCTGTTGTTCCAGCGGACATGGCTTGGGGAACAATCGGCTACTGAACGAGCTTGCCGCTGATGTCCCGTGTTTCCACAGGACCGAGGCCGGCATCCTTCAGGCTCTGCCCGATCTTCGACTTATCGCCTGCCGTGACAATGACGAGCTGGTCCGCATGCAGATATTTCTGTGCCACGCGGGCAATATCGGCCTGCGTCACCTCTTCGTACTTGCGGGGCAGGTTGGAGTAATAGTCCAGCGGCCGGTTGTTGACGAAGATGTTGCTCAACGCGCTGGTCATCGCGAAGGTGGTCTCAAAGCGGCCTGGCAGCGAGCGTATCTGAGCCTCCTTGGCGGCGGCCAGTTCTTCCTCGGTTGAGGGCTTCTCGGGGAAATTCCTGATCTCGCCCATCATCTCCTTGGCCGCTTCTGCCGTCACGTTGGTTCGCACCAACGCGCCGGAGGAGAAGGAGCCTCCTGCGCGATATTCGTTAAAGCCGGAGCGGGCGCCATAGGTGTAGCCGTGAACCTCGCGCAGGTTCATGTTGATGCGGCTGCCGAAGGCTGCTCCGAGGGTGTAGTTCATGAGGTCAAGTGTGTCCGCATCCGGTGAGCTTACCGGTACGCCGAGACCGAATGCATAGAGTGCTGTCTGCGGCGCGCCGGGCTTGTCGATAATCACGATGCGGGTAGGCTGCGGCGCAGGCGGAGCCGGGATCTCTACTGGGGGCGCGGTTGTCGCATTCCATTTGCCGAAGTAAGTCTTCGCCAGCTTTTCCGCATCCGCGCGCGTAATGTCGCCGGAGAGGATCAGCGCCGAGTTCTTTGGTCCATAGTGGCTTGCGTAAAAGTCTGAGAGATCGCTGCCCGTGATCGACTCCACGCTTTCAGCGGTGCCGTTGCCCGCCTGGCCGTAGGGGCTGTCCCCAAAGATCAGCTTCGGACCGACGCGCATGGCCATGCTCTGTACGTTATCCGTCTCCTGTCCGATGCGAATCAGACGCTGCTTCTTGCGACGGTCCACATCGTCAGCGCGGAAGGCGGGATGCTGCGCCACGTCTGCCAGGAGATCCATACCCTCAGCGGAGTGGTACGTCAGCAGGCTCATCGAAATCGCGCCGGATTCAAGACCGCTGCCGGTTCCGATACGCGTGCCGATCTTCTCCTGGTCCCCAGCCAGTTTGGCCAGGTCGCGGGAGGTTGTTCCATCGCCCATCACTTCGCTGACCAGGGTGGCCAGGCCGCCCTTGCCTGCGGGGTTGTTCTCACTGCCCGCGCGTGAAACCAGTGAAGCGCTCAGAACCGGCAGCGAGTGGTCCTCCACCAGCAGAATCCTCAGGCCGTTGTCCAGCGTGAACTCCGTGGGCACAGGCAGATGAATGGCCGGAGCCGGGCCGGGAGCGGGCTTGGTTTTGCGCCAGTCCTGCGCCTTTTCGAATTCGTCGGTGTAGGGATTCACGATCTTAACGGTTGCATCGGTGTCCGCCGGGCTGCGCGGCACATCGTCCAGCTTCTTTGCGCCGGGAATGCAGTAGACCACCACGGCCGAATCCTTGGTCAGATACTTCGCCGTAGCGGCCTTGGTGCTGGCTGCGGTGACGGCATCCGTCATGGCAATATCCTTTGAAAGGAAGCCCGGATTGCCGGTGTACTGGTTGTAGTAGTTCAGCATGTCCGCCACGCCGCCAAAGCCGCCCAGCCGCTGCAGACCGGTGATCTTTCCGGTCAGTGACAACGCCTTTGAAGCCTGCACTTCTTCCGCCGTCGGGCCATCTTTCTGCAACTTACCCAGCTCAGCCCAGAAGCTTGCTTCCAGATCTTCGAGCTTCACGCCCGGCTTGGCTGTAATGTCGCAGGTGGTAATGCCGGTGAGCGCGTAGGTGCCGTTGCTGCAGCTTACGCTCTGTGCTGTTTGTGCCTTGATCACCAGCGCCTCATCCAGCCTGCTCGCCTTGCCGCCGCCCAGTGCCTGCATGGCCGCGTCAATGCTGTAGGACTCCGGCGTAAAGGCCTTGGGCGTAAGCCATGCCACGGAGAGACGAGGCAGCTTTACCGTGTCTGTGATCGTTTCGCGCTTCTGCGAGGTGATGGGCGGGGTCTGCACATTCACCGCCTCGACTGCCGGGCCCTTTGGAATGGGTCCAAAATACTTTTCCAGCAGGCTCTTCAGCGTCGCCGGATCAAAGTCACCCGCAATCGCAATCGTTGCGTTGTTCGGCGTGTAGAACTGCTGGTGGAAATCGCGCACGTCCGCAATGCGCGCGGATTCAACGTCTGCGTGGCTGCCGATGACCGAGCCATAGTACGGATGTCCCTTGGGGAAAAGCAGATGGAAGACTGCCTCGTCCGCCACGTCGTATGGGCGCCCTTCACCCTGGCGGCGCTCATTGCGGACCACGTCGCGCTGGTTGGTGAGCAGCTCGCGGTTCAGGCCTTCCATGAGGAAGCCCATGCGGTCGCTTTCCAGCCACATCGCCAGCTCAAGCTGGTTGCTCGGCATGGTCTCAAAGTAATTTGTGCGGTCGAAATCCGTGGTGCCGTTCACATCCGTTGCGCCCGCGCCCTGCACGTACTTGATGTGTGCCTTTTCACCCACATGCTCAGAGCCTTCAAACATCATGTGCTCAAAGAGGTGCGCGAATCCTGTTCGCCCCGGCTTCTCGTTCAGCGGACCCACGTGATACCAGAGGTCGACTGCCACCAGCGGCAGCCGGTGATCTTCATGCGTCAGCACCTGCAGACCGTTGGACAGCTTGAACTCCTGATACTTGATCTCAGGCAGTTTGTGCCCGGCCTGCGCCTGGGCCATGGAAGAGCCAAGCAGCGCGGCGCCTGCAAGCGCGCAGAGAGAAGAGCGAAACAGATTTTTCACCAGCAAAATCTCCTTTGAGAGAAAACGGACGGATCCTGAATGAATTCGAAGGAATGATACCAAAGCGGACCTGCGTGAGGCAGCGATGGCTCTGATCGCCGCGGTACGTCTAGCGCCAGCGGAAGATCTTAAGCGCCACCATGAATGGAATCACCAGCCATGCCAGCAGAATTGCCACCGGCGCAATGAGCTGGTTGAGATGCATTCCCTGCAGCATGTTTCCGCGAAAGGCATCAATAGCAGCCGTGAGCGGCAGCGCGTGCACAAAGGGCTGGATCACGGCAGGGAAGCGCGAGGCCGAAAAGAAGACTCCCGAAAGTATCCACATGGGCAGCATGGCCAGGTTCATCAGCCCCGATGCGGCCTCCATCGTTCGCGCGCGCGAGGCGATGAGCAGCCCAAGCGACGAGAAGGCCATTGAGGTGAGGATGCAGAGCAGCCCAAGCTCCCACAGCGAGCCGTGAAACGGCACGCCGAAGACGAAGCGCGAGAAGCCGAGGAACGCCGCAACCTCGATGACGAGCATGATCAGGCGCGAGAGCAAAAACGCCATGAGGTACTGCCAGCGTGGCATGGGCGAGGCCACCATGCGCTTGAGCAGCTTCTTCTGCCGCGCCTCCACAATGGAGAAGCCGAGCCCCCAGATGGCTGATCCCATCAGGTTCATGCCCAGCAGGCCGGGAACCACAAAGTCGATGTAGCGCGAGCCTGCCTCATGCACCAGCGAGTTCTGCGCGCTGACCGGATCCTTGCGTCCTGCTGCGGCCTGGATGTCGCGGTCGGCGAGCATGCGCGCAATGCGCGCATCGGGGTTCGTATCGTCGTACTTGTACGTCACGCCCTGCGGCGTTTGAATTGCCAGCAGTTGAATGGCGCCGATCGTAAGCTCGCGCCCGCCGTCGGTTTCATTGAGCGTTTTCGCATTCAGCCCCTTGTCGGCTGCAAGCGCCTGCGTCAGTTGCGGCGTGGTGGCGGCTACGGGCAACACATCCGCGGGCCGGTTGCGAAAAGCAATTCCCAATCCAAATGCAAGCAGGATAGGAAAGACAAAGATCCAGAAGATCGCTTCAGGTTCGCGCAGAAACAACCGGAACCGCGCGGCCGTGAGCTGAAAAAGCGAGCTTTCTTGCAGCTTACTCATCGCGCAGGTTCCTCCCGGTCAGCGCCACAAAAACATCTTCCAGCGTGGCGGAGTGCGTGCGGAACTCTGTCAGCGTCAGTCCCTTGGCTTCCATTACTTCAAAGACACGCGGCACGGTGGTGTGCAGGCTCGTGACGCTCAGCTGATGCAGGCCAGCATCGATGCGGTGCGAGTGGACGCCTTCAATGGACTTCAGTTGAGTCGCAAGCTCTGCCGCACTTACATCTGAGCCGCCCTTCACGGCAAACTCCACTATATGCTCGCCGCCGATGGAAGCAATCAATTCGCGCACCGTGCCCAGCGCAATGATCTTGCCGTGATCCATAATCGCCACGCGGTCGCAGAGCCGCTCGGCCTCATCCATGTAATGCGTGGTGAGAATGATAGTGCGGCCTGCATGCTTCAGGTCGTCGACCAGATCCCAAAGATGCCGCCGCGCCTGCGGATCGAGCCCTGTTGTCGGCTCATCGAGAAACAGCAGCTCAGGATCGCCCACCAGCGCAGTTGCCATTGCCAACCGCTGCTTCTGCCCGCCGGAGAGCGTGCCCACGCGCGCCTTGCGCTTCTCTTCAAGCTGTGCAATGCGGACCGCTTCATCGGCGGAAATCCCGCGCCGAAAGAAGCTGCGGAAGAGCCGCAGCGTTTCTTCCACCGTCAGCTTTTCCGGGAACTGCGTCTCCTGAAGCTGAATCCCAATGCGCTGCCGCAGCTCATTTGCATTGCGCTTCCAATCCAGCCCCAGCAGCCGCACCTCGCCGGCATCCAGCTCGGTTAGCCCTTCGCAAATCTCAATCGTCGTTGTCTTGCCCGCGCCATTCGGGCCGAGCAGTCCAAAGCACTCGCCCGACTGAACTTCAAGGTCCACGCCGTCCACGGCCTGCACGTCGGCAAAGGCCTTCTTCAGCCCCTTCAGCACAAGCGTTGCGCCGGGAGTTGTGGCCTTCTGATCAGGTTGAAGCGCGGTCAAACTCATACTCAAATCTCGAAGCCATTCTCGCACACCCATTGTGAAGGGACGTTGCCGTACACTGCATCTTTCGTGCAATACTGATGACCGTCAAATAAGGAGATTCAGACGATGAGTTCTACTCCGCGCCGCGATTTTTTGAAGAACGCAAGCTTGCTTGGATCATTTGCCGGTTTTATGAGCGTGACGGGTGCGCCTTCTTTTGCTGCAGGCAGCATGCCCATTGTTGAGGAAAAGCTTGCACCGCAGGAGCAAGAGGCCGCGCCAAAGAACAAGATCAAATTCGCCGTCTGCGGCATGAGCCACGATCATATCTACGGCATGATCGGCGCCATTCAGCATGGCGGTGGCGAGCTGGTAATGGGATGGGCCGGAGAAGAGGATAAGCTCGCCGCATTCAAGAAGCGCTTCCCCGATGTGAAGATCGCTCAGACGCAGAAGGAGATCATCGAGAGCTCTGATATTCAGTTGGTGATGAGCTCGCAGATCGCCAATGAGCGCGCAGGCATCGGCGTCCAGGTGATGAAGCACGGTAAAGATTATTTGGCCGATAAGCCCGGCATCACCACGCTTGAGCAGCTTGCGGAGGTTCGCAAGACAATTGCTGAAACCAAGCGCATCTACGGCATCATGTACTCCGAGCGCCTCGAAGTAAAGGCCGCAGTCTACGCGGGTGAGCTCGTCGAGCAGGGCGCAATCGGCAAAGTCATTCAGACCATCAACATTGCGCCGCATCAGATTGTGCAGGGCCACGGCGATGCAGGCGGAGGCTCAGGCGGACGCCCCGAATGGTTCTGGGTTCCCGAGCAATACGGCGGCATTCTCTGCGACATCGGCTCGCACCAGGTAGATCAGTTTCTCTTCTACACCGGCTGCACAGAGGCTGAAGTTGTGGCCTCACAGATTGCCAACGTTCGTCATCCCAAGCGCCCGAAGTTTCAGGACTTTGGCGATATGATGCTGCGTGGCAACAAGGGCTTTGGCTACGTGCGACTGGACTGGTTTACACCGGACGGCCTGGGCACCTGGGGCGATGGTCGCCTCTTCATCCTCGGGACAGATGGATATATCGAGGTCCGCAAGTACACCAACGTGGCCGTCAGCAAACAGGGCGACAATCTCTTCATCGTGGACAATAAGCAGGCCCGCTATATTGACTGCCACAATATGCCGCTGCCTTTCGGTCCCCAGTTTGTATCGGACATTGTGAACCGCACCCACACCGCGCAGGACCAGGCTCAATGCCTTCTGGCCGCCGAACTTGTCATCAAGGCCCAAAAAAGCGCAAAATTCGTAACGATCCAGGATTAATGCAGGAGCTGAATATGAAAAACATGCTGCCGAAATCCTCAATTAGTTCGCGTCGCAAATTTATTCAGCGGGCCGCTGGCGCTGCGGCCGTCCTCGGCTTTCCGTCTATCGTTCCGGCCAGCGTCTTTGGCCAGTATGCGCCGTCCAAGCGCGTCAATGTCGGCGCCATTGGCGTAGGCCGCATCTCGCGGGAACATGACATGCCGGGGATTCTGCAGTACGACAATGCGCGCATCATCGCCGTCTGCGATCTCGACGCGCATCGCGTGGTGGAAGGGAAGCAGTTCGTCAACGACTTCTACACCAAAAAGACCGGCAACGCATACGACGGCACCGTCGGCTATGCGAATTATCACGAGCTGCTCGCCAATAAGGACATCGATGCCGTGGTCATCAGCACGCCCGACCACTGGCATGCGCTGATCGCCATTGACGCCGTGCGCGCCGGCAAAGATGTCTATCTGCAGAAGCCCGCCTCGCTCACCATCTCCGAAGGCCGTGCAATGTCGAATGCGGTGCAGTCCACAGGGCGCATTCTGCAGATCGGCAGTCAGCAGCGGTCCACGGTTCAGTTTCGCTACGCGGCAGAGCTTGTGCGCAACGGGCGCATCGGCGATCTGGAGCGCGTGGAAATCGGCCTGCCCGGCGATCCCGCAGGCGGCGAAAAAACTCAGATGCCCGTCCCCGCAGGCTTTAACTACGAGATGTGGCTCGGTGAAACGCCGGATGTTTTCTACACCGTCGACCGCGTGCATCCGCCGCAGGGCTACAGTCGCCCCGGCTGGCTGCGCTGCCGCCAGTTTGGGGCAGGCATGATCACTGGCTGGGGCGCGCACCATGTAGACAGCGCGCACTGGGGCATGAACACGGAGTTCACAGGCCCCGTCGAGATCTGGGGCGAAGCGCAGTTCCCGAAGGAAGGTTTGTGGGATGTGCATGGGACCTTCAAAACCCAGGCCCTCTATGCGCCGAATGACGTGTCGTCCAAAGGCGTCCACATGACCATCAGTGGCGGCTTTGAAAACGGCATCAAGTTCTACGGCAGCAAGGGATGGATCTTTGTCTCGCGCGGTATTGAGAAGGTGACGAGCTCTGATCCCGCGGAAAAGCTGAGAGACAACACGGCGCTGACTTCGAGCGACCCCGCGATCATCAAGTCCGTCATAGGCCCGGATGAGATTCATCTCTACGAAAGCAAGGAACAGCACGGCAACTGGCTGGAATGCGTGATCAGCCGGAAGGAGCCCATCTCACCCGCGGAAATGGGCCATCGCGCCTGCTCCACATGCCTGCTGCATGACATGGCGATGGTGCTCAATCGCAAGCTCTACTGGGACCCGGTCAAGGAGCGCTTCAAGGATGATCAGCAGGCCAATGGCATGTTGTCGCGTCCGCAGCGCTCGCCGTATGTGCTGAGCTAACGAAGGATTTTTTCTGATCCCTGATCTCTGACCCCTGACATCTGTTTCCGGCGCTATTGCGCTGGAAACAAAAACTGCAGCATGGGCCGCACACGCGTGGCCCAGCTCGCTTCATCGTGCGTGCCGCCCTCTACGCGCTCAAAATGCAGCGACTCTTCAGGAATCCATCCGTTGGCCTTGAGCCGCCGCATCAGCTGTTCGGCATCGCGCAGCGTCTTGCGGCCTTCGTGGTCGCCCACATCCAGCCATACACGCGGCTTCTCCCATATCTGCGGCGCATACTCGTTTACATAGCCCAGAATGCCTTTGTGCGCCCACCACACGCTCGGTGACATCACGGCCAGCCTGCCGAAGACCGAGGCATACTTGAGCCCCAGGTACAGCGTCACCAACCCGCCCAGCGATGAGCCGCCCATGCCCGTCGATTCCCGGTCTGTCCGCACACGATACTGCGATGCAATCCACGGCAGCAGTTCGCGCGTGAGCAGCTTGCCGTACTTGTCGGCCTCGCCGCCGCCGCGCTGCGCTTCGCGCTCCTGCGTGTATTCGGCCAGCCGGCGCTCGCCGGTGTTGTAAATACCCACAATCACCAGCGGTTCCACTTCGTCTGCTTCAATGGCCGCATCGGCCTGCTCGCGCACCTGCCAGGTGCGCCCTTCAATAAACGATGTCCTGGGGTCAAATAAATTCTGCCCATCATGCATATACAACACTGGATAGCTTCGCTCAGGCTCGCGGCTGTAGCCCGGCGGCAGATACACCACAAGATCGCGATCGCTCAGCAGGTAGCGGCTCTTGAAGCCGCGGTGCAGCTTCAGTCGTGGGTGAGGCGTGAGTAAATCGCGTGCCAGCAGACCTTCAGCTCGCGCTCCAGCTTGCATTTCCAAACTCAGTTCCAAATCTCGCTGCTACCAAATCCTGACTTCAAATCTACAGCCACGGAGGCTGGTGAAGCCCGCAAGGCCATCCTCCTGTGCGCAACCGCCGGCGCCGAAGGCGCAATCCGCCGTACGCGTAGTACTGTTACAGTAGCAAGAATCGGACGCTTCTCCAACCTTCATCAGGGGCCATTTGAAAAAAGATGAATCGCGAATATCATCAATGGCACTCGCCTCGGCTCGGCCGCTCCATGGAACTGCTCGTCTTTGGGCACACGGGCCTGCCTGTCGTCGTCTTCCCCACATCCGGCGGCCGCTTCTTTGAGTTTGAAGACCGCGGAATGATCGGCGCGCTTGCAGACCGCATCAACGGCGGCCATCTGCAGGTCTACTGCGTGGATTCCATCGACCACGAAAGCTGGTACGACAAGCGCGTCTCACCCCGCTGGCGCATTGCGCGGCACGTGCAGTTTGACGATTACCTCATTCACGAAGTGGTTCCGCTCATCCGTCAGAAGAATCGCAATCCGCATCTGGTCTCGCTCGGCTGCAGCTTTGGCGGCTACCATGCGCTCAACATCGCGTTGCGCCATCCCGACGTTTTCACCGGCATGCTCTCCATGTCCGGAGCATTTGATCTGGCGAACTTTCTCAACGGCCATCACGATCAGGACGTCTACTACAATCAGCCCACGCAGTTCCTGCCCAGCCTCGGCGATCCCTGGTTCCTTGATCGCTATCGGCGCAACACATGGGTCTTCGGCACGGGCTGGGATGACCAATGCCTGAGCCAGAACCAGAACATGGACCGCATCTTTAATGACAAGGGCATTCCTCACAAACTTTTTGTGTGGGACACGTGGAACTCGCACGACTGGCCAACATGGGCACAGATGATCCGCGAGTATTTGTAAGACACTCGGAGGCAAGCAATGAGCGCGCAAAACCCTTATGAGCAGTTTCTCGATGGACGGCCGGTAGAGCAGATTCTTCAGCTCACCCCCAATAAAATCGCAATCCAGCTCGCTCAGATCGGAGCAGACAAGTCCACGGTGCAGCCTGCGCCGGGCAAGTGGTCTCCCGCTGAAATTGTCGCCCACCTTGCGGATTGCGAGCTCGTCTTTGGGTTTCGCCTGCGGCAGACGCTGGCGGAAGATCATCCCACTGTTCAGCCGTTCGATCAGGACAAGTGGTCTGCGAATTATTCCGGCATCTCAGCCGGCGAGGCGCACCGCGTATTCAGCTCTATCAGGAACTGGAATCTTCACCTCATCGCAAATGCTCTGCCCGCCGCTGCTTCGCGCCCTGTCTCGCACCCCGAGCGCGGCACGATGACTTTCCTGACGATTGTGGAGACGATGGCTGGCCACGACCTCAACCATCTGGCACAACTTGAGCGCATCGCCGCGCAACTCGCATAAGCCGAGCTCTCACTCAGCAAAAAAGATTTTCCTCTCACGCTCTGGAACCATTTTCCACTCGACGGTGTCCAACTCAGCAGCATTAGCTGTCGTATTGGAGGACCTCGTGAATCGTGGTTTTGCCTTCGTGTGCCTTGCTTCGCTTCTCACTAACCTTTACGCTGAACCTGCTCCGAAACCTGCTCCAAAGCCTGCATCCTCCCCAGCCGCATCCGATCCCGCCTCACCCATCGGCTCCAGCGTTATCAAAGACCTGCCCGTTCGCCGCGTCGTGCTCTATAAAAACGGCGTCGGCTACTTTGAGCATGCCGGCTCCGTCACCGGCAATCAGCGCGTTGGCATTGACTTCACTTCATCGCAGCTCAATGATGTGCTGCAATCGCTTACCGTGCTCGATGAGGGCGGAGGCCGCATTGCCGGCGTGAATTACAACTCCACCACGCCTATCGATCAGCAGTTGCGCACGCTGGCTCTTGGCCTCATTGAGTTTCCGCCCACGCTTGCCATTTACCAGGCTCTTCGCGGCCAGCACGTCGAAGTCACAGGTTCGGGCGCAGCGATCAGCGGCCGCATCGTCAACATTGAATTCCGCACCGTGACGGATAAGAATGGCGCTTCCACGAACGACAATTACTTTCTAATCGTTGCCACTGATGCCGGAGCGTTGCGCACAGCGGAGCTGACAGATGCCGTATCGGTTCGTATGACCGACCCCGCGCTGCAAAAGCAGTTCGCAAGCTATCTTGAGACCATTGCCTCCGGGCAGAACCGGCAGGTGCGCCATCTTACTCTAAGCGCGCTTGGTCAAGGGCCGCGCCAACTCCGCGTCAGCTACATCAGTGAGGTTCCGGTCTGGAAATCCACCTACCGCATCGTCTTTCCGCATGCGGAAAGCAATGCCACCATTCAGGGCTGGGCCGTCGTCGATAACACCGTGGGCGCTGATTGGGAGAATGTTCAGCTCTCGCTCGTCGCAGGTGCGCCGCAGAGCTTCATTCAGCCGCTCTCGCAACCGCTCTACACCCGCCGCCCGGAGATTCCCATTGCCGTCAACGCGCAGACAGCCCCGCAGACGCATGAGGCCGCGGAGGTGGTGAATGCGCCGGTGGCAGGCAAGCTGTCGCAAGTGCTGGCTCGCTCAACTTCACCGACCGCCTCTGTGAATGTTGGCATTGCGGGAATGGAAGGCTACGGTGTCGGCGTCGGTTCCGGATCAGGCTCTGGCGGCAGCTACGGCGGCGGAATAGAGCATATCGGCGGCGGAGTCAACCGCGCCTCTGACGCCTTCGACTCCGGCAGCATCTCAACCAACGCCTTCGACGACTTCTTCTCTTACGCGCTCACGCAGCCCGTCACCATACACAAGAACGAGTCCGCCATGGTGCCCATCCTGCAGGAGCAGATTCCAGCGGAGCACGTCACTCTCTGGTCGCAAAATGAAAGGGCTCCACTCCGCGCCGTTTGGCTCAACAACACATCGAAACTCACGCTTGACTCCGGCAGCTTCTCCATCTTTGAGGGAGGCGAGTTCGCTGGCGAAGGCCTTCTCGATCCGATTCATCCGGGTGAAAAGCGTTTGCTCTCGTATGCTGTCGACCAGGCTGTTAAAGTGCGCCGCGTGGACACCTCCAATAAACGTACGCTCCATCACGTTGCCATGCATAACGGCATCATGGTGGCCTCTTCCACCTTGCTCATCGACACCAATTACAAGATTGCCAACGGCGCAGACGAGCCGCGTACAGTGGTCATTGAGCATCAGCGATACGCCAACGCGGAGATCACGTCTGAGCCTGCACCCGCTGAAACGACTGCCACCGGTTTTCGCTTCCGCGTCGTTGTGCAGCCGCATGAGACCGCCACGCTACACGTGGGCGAGAGCGCCAAACTGGCTGAGAACATTTCCATCGGCGGTCAGCAGAACAACTTCCGCTCCGAATACCTCCTGAATGTCAGTAAGTACTCGCCTGATCTTGAGCAGAAGCTTCGTCCGCTTATGGATGCTCAAAATGCTCTCAGTGAGATCGAGCGGAAGATTACGCTGCTCCAGCAGAAGGAAAAGACACTCGCTGACGATGAGGCTCGCGCGCGAGACAACGTTACCGCGCTCAAAGGCAATGAGGCGGCGAAGCGCTTTGTTGACGAGCTTACTCGCTCCGAGGACGAGCTTCAGCAGGCGCGCCAGCAGCGCGAATCATTGGAAAAAGACCGCGAGGCGGCGCAGGCGCATCTCGATGACCTGATTGCACAAATCTCGTTTGACTCAGACATCTCCGTTACTACGCAGAGTACAACTCAGTAATGAGCCGGTAGTGGGCCGGTAACACGCGCCGAGCTTGCCGTACACTGGGCATACACGGGGCGGCATCACACATGCTGCCCTGTTTTACATAGAGGAGGCAATCAGGGATGAAAAAGATCGGCGTACTCTTCGGCATGGAAAACAGCTTTCCCGGCGCGCTCGTGGAGCACATTAACGCGCGCAACGTCGAAGGCATTCATGCAGAGTTCGTCGAAACCGGCGCTGTGCAGATGAGCAAAGCGCCGCAGTATGCCGTCATCGTTGACCGCATCTCGCATGACATCCCTTTCTATCGCGCCTTCCTCAAGCACGCCGCCATCAACGGCACCGTCATCATCAACAATCCCTTCTGGTGGTCGGCGGACGACAAATTTTTCAATTACACACTTGCGGAAAAACTCGGAGTCGCTGTTCCGCACACGGTTATCCTGCCGCACAAAAAACATCCAAAGGGCACCACGGATCGCTCCATGCGCAACATGGAATACCCGCTCAATTGGGAATCGGTCTTTGAGTACGTTGGGGAGCATGGCTTTATGAAGCCCGTGGATGGCGGCGGTTGGCGTGACGTGTATCACATTCACAATCGCGAGGAATTCTTCGCGGCCTTCGATCAGTCGCATGAGCTCTGCATGCTGTACCAGAAGGCTGTTGATTTCAATGAGTACTTCCGCTGCTATGTCGTCGGCCAGAAGAAGGTCCGCATCATGCCGTACGATCCGCGCCGCGCGCACCACGAGCGCTACATTCAGGATCCGCCGGCTTATGACAAAAAGCTCTTGAAGCGCGTGGAGCAGGATGCGCTGAAGCTCTGCCGCGCGCTTGGCTATGACTTGAATACGGTTGAGTTCGCTGTCGAAAACGGCATTCCCTACGCCATCGACTTCATGAACCCCGCACCCGACGCCGATCTGCACTCCGTCGGCCAGGCCAGCTTTGATTGGATCGTGAAGGAAGTTGCAGATCTGGCAATTGCGAAAGCAAAGCTCGCTCCACAGCACCTCGATCTCAAGTGGTCTGCGTTCCTGGGCGCAGTGCCCGAGCCTGCGAAGAAGTCCGCTGCGAAGAAGACCGAGAAGAAATCGGCTGCGAAGAAAGCTACGGCTGCGCTTGCAGTTGAGACCGCACCTACTGCGTGAACTTCGCCGTGCCGCATCCTGGCGTATTTGTTCTGCCGCTTCGATGTATCCCATGAGAAGATGCCTCTCTTGCAAGTGCATCATCGGTACTGGCTCAGTTTAAATTGTCTTGTAACAGGGCACGGCTTTACAGCTTGCGGAAAAACTCAAATCGGTCCAGCTTTGTAACAGGGCACGACTTGAGTCGTGCCGAAAATCCGGCTGATAAAATCTTTGGGCTTTAGCCCCTGCGGGATTTTTCAAACTAAGCCATTACCGCATCGTCACATCTCTCTGACCATCGTCAAAACCTGCAAAGAAAACAGATGCGCAATTGTAGATCAAGTCTTTAGGTTGATTTACCAGTTGGCAATCGGAACTCAATGAGTGCGTTGTCGTGCAGGTGCCAATCGAGAAACGAGCGTGAGAACGTACTCTTGACGAAGTGATAGTCGAACGTCTACCATCGCTTCGTTTCGATGATTGGATATCTTGCATGGAGAAAAACTCTCAGCAACGCGGGAACCTTCTTCAGGGAACCCTGGATATGCTCATCCTCCGCACACTTCTTTACGGTCCTTCGCACGGTCGCCAGATTGGCAAACACATCCAGCGAACCACCAACGACTTTCTGCAGATGCAGCACGGTTCACTTTACCCGGCGCTGCATCGCCTGGAGCGGAGAGGGTGGGTTGTTTCCAAATGGGAGATGGCCCCAGATCGCAATCGTGAATTGAAGTTTTACCGGTTGACGGTAAAAGGTAAAAAACAGCTTGTGGTCGAAGAATCCCAATGGAAGCAGATGGCCGACGCGGTTGCTCGCGTAATGTGGCCTGCGGCCGAGGAGATCTGAAATGCGATGGTGGCAGTTCAGGAAGCGAGATACGGACCTGGAGCGTGAGCTTTGCTCCGATCTCGAATTGGAAGAGGAAGAACAGCGCGCGAGTGGGCTCTCACCAGAAGAGGCGCATTACGCAGCCCGACGCGCCTTTGGCAACACAGCTCTGATAAAGGAACAGACTCACGAGGCCTGGGGCTGGGCGTCGTTTGAACGATTATTGCAGGACCTGAAATATGCGTTGCGACAGTTGGGCAGATCCCCTGGCTTTACGTCCGTATGTCTAATCACCCTTGCGCTCGGCATCGGAGCTAACACTGCGATGTTCAGTATCGTGCAAGGATTGGTGCTTGCGCCGCTGCCATTCCCGAATGCCAATCGCCTCATGTTCCTTTGGGAGAACCGGCCAGGAAATCCGCAACTGGCTGTTTCGTATCCCAATTTTGAGGACTGGAAACGTACGTCGCGATCGTTTGACAGCATGTCTGCAGTGTCATTTCACAACTTTGATTTAACAGCTCCCGGAAGGGCGGAGCACATACTGGGGATTCGAGCATCTTCTCGTTTTCTTGCGACACTTGGCGTTGAGCCGATCCTTGGGCGGGATTTTACGGCGGCCGAAGACCAGCCGAATGGACAGCCGGTCCTTCTGATAAGCAACCATCTCTGGAAAGAGCGTTTTGGAGCAGATACTCACGTCGTAGGACGCTCAATTGACCTGGATGGCAAGAGTTATACAGTCATCGGTGTCCTGCCGGCCGGCTTCCATTTTCTCGCCGATGCGGACATCGTCACGCTTCTGCGCCCGAATATGCCGATTATCTACGCCGATCGTTCTGTAGATGCAATCGAAGTGCTGGCACGGCTTAAGTTGGGTGTGACAAAGGGGCAGGCTGAGGCTGAGATGAATTCCATTCAGCAAGAACTCGACCGCCAATATCCCGATGCCAACCGTGGCGTAGGCGTCGCCGCCACCTCGCTCATGCAGGAAGTTCTAGGTGACGTAAAGCAAACGGTCCTGCTCCTGTTTGGCGCGGTCAGCGTTTTGCTGATGATCGCCTGTGCCAACCTTGCCAACCTGCTGCTGGCGCGCTCTACCGCGCGTGTTCGTGAATTTGGCATTCGCTCGGCGCTCGGCGCGAGCAGGGGACGTATTGTGCGGCAATTGCTGACGGAAAGCATCGTGCTGTCGCTCGCGGGCGGAGCATTGGGTGTTGCGGTCGCCAGCTTCGGGCTGCGCGTACTCCTTGCAGCGCTTCCGCATGCTCTGCCGCGCTCAGAAAACATAGGTCTCCACCTGCCGGTGCTCCTGTATACAGTCCTTGCTTCGATTGTGGTAGGGGTCGTCTTCGGCTTAACCCCGGCACTTCAATGCGCTGGCCCCAACGTGCAAGACGCGCTCCAACAAGCCTCGAAAGGCATCACAACCGGCCGAAATCGCTTGCTTGGCCGGCTGATAGTGGTACTGTTCGCACTCACTCTCGTACTGATGACCGGGGCAGGAATGCTCCTGCGCAGCATCCGTAACCTCTGGCATGTGAACCCCGGCTTCGATACACGGCACGTGATTTCATTTCGGGTTGGATTGTCCCCTTCATTTACGAGCACCCCAGCCCGAATGCGCACGGCCTATCAACAACTGCTTGTGCGCATCTCTGAGGTGCCGGGAGTTGAAGCAACAGATCTCACCAATATCGTTCCCCTCTCCGGCTCAGATAACAGCGGCCCTTTCTGGATCGGCACTCAACAGCCGGCTTCCCTGCAGGAGGCGCCTCACGCACTCTACTTCTGGACCGGTCCCGGCTATCTGAAGACGATGGGCATTCCTCTTCTGCAAGGCAGGTTCTTCACTGCCGCCGATCAGATCGGATCAGGCAAAGTTGTCGTCATCGACAGCGTTCTCGCGAACAGTTTCTTCCCTGGCAAAAATGCGGTCGGACAGACGCTTACGGTTGGGCATTGGGGAGCAGCCCGCATTGTCGGCGTGGTGGGTCACATCCGCCATTGGGGTCTGGACGATCCTGGCACCTATAACCCAAGGCAGATTTACATCCCCGTGTACCAGTTGCCGGATTCGATGGTCACTGACTTCTTTCGCACTCTCACAGTAGTCGTCCGAACAAATCTTCCACCGCAAGACCTGATGCCGGCCATTCGAAATGTAATCTACGCATCTGCTCCCGATCAACCTGTCTATGCCGTGAGCACTATGGACGATCTGATGTCGGAATCGATGGCCTCCCGAAATCTTCCTGGCCTGCTTCTCGGCATCTTTGCTGTGCTCGCGCTGCTGTTATCTTCTGTAGGCATATATGGAGTTGTGGCCTACTCCGTAATGCGGCGCACGCGGGAGATTGGAATTCGCATGGCTCTTGGGGCGGACCGAGGCCGAGTCTTCCGCATGATTATTGGCCAGGGAGTTGGAATGGCCGGTGCAGGACTCGGTATCGGCACGTTGGCTGCAACTGCGCTCGTATACCTGCTGCCGAGTTACTCTCATCTGCTATATGGAGTCGGCAGGAGCGACCCGCTTACGCTCTTGGAAGTATTGAGTCTATTGCTGCTTGCTGCGTTAATCGCCTGTTATGTTCCGGCACGCCGAGCCATGCGCACAGACCCAACGAATTCCCTGCGCTGCGAATGAAGTACGAGCTTCGAGAGCGAGATATATGCCCATATCGAAGCTCCGGAAGAATATCAATGAGGTTGATTTCGACCATCCTTCCTAAGGATGCGATTGCGTAAGCGGCTGACTCCGCTAACCCCGCCAACTCCGCTCCGATACAATACCCGCAAGCTGTACTCCGTTTTCCCAGACATTCAGGAGCGCACATGCGGCCATCCTTCTCGCTCGGCATCGAAGAAGAGTACCAGACCATCGACCCCGACACGCGCGACCTTCGCTCGCACATTGAAACCGAGATGCTCGCCGTGGGCAAGTTGCGCCTGCAGGAGCGCGTCAAAGCCGAGATGCACACGTCCGTGGTGGAAGTGGGCACGCGAGTCTGCCGCAATATCACGGAGGCGAAGGAAGATATTTACGATCTTCGCCGCCAGATGATCCGTCTCGCAGGCGAGCACAAGCTGAAGCTTGTCGCCGGCGCTACGCATCCTTTTGCTGACTGGCGCACGCAGCAAATCTATCCCGACCCGCGCTACCATCAGGTCGTCAAAGAGCTGCAACTGGCGGCGCGTGCCAATCTCATCTTCGGCCTGCACGTTCACGTGGGCATTGAGGACCGTGAGGCTGCCATCCACATCATGAACTCGATGCGCTACTTTCTGCCGCACATTATGGCGCTCGCTACCAACTCGCCCTTCTGGCTGGGCCTCAATACCGGCTACAAGGGCTACCGCGCCAAGGTCTTCGAGAACTTTCCGCGCACCGGCATCCCGGACGCTTTCCAGAGCTACAGCGAATTCGAGAACTACGTCAATCTGCTCATACGCACCAACTGCATCGACAACGCCAAGAAGATATGGTGGGACATTCGGCCGCATCCGTTCTTCAACACCGTTGAAGTTCGCGCCTGTGACATTCCGCTCCGCGCTGAAGAGACCGTGGCCATCGCCGCGCTCATCCAGGCCACGGCTGCCTATCTCTACCAGCTCCATGAGTCCAACCTGGACTACCGCCATTACGCGCGCCCTCTGCTGATGGAGAATAAATTCCGCGCCGTGCGCTACGGCCTTGAAGGTAAGCTGATCGATTTCGGCAAGCAGGCCGAAGTCCCGGAGCGTGAGCTGCTCGAAGAGTACCTTGCGCTTATCGATCCCGTCGTCGATGAGCTCGACAGCCGCTGGGCAATCGAAGGTATTCGCAAAATCATGCAGACCGGCACCGGTGCCGACCGCCAACTCAAGGTCTTTGAGGAAACCAAAGGCGACCTGAAAGCCGTCGTCGATTACATGGCCAGGGAGACCGCAGAAGGGCTGTAATCGCAGCCGGCCCAGTTGCTGCTGGTTTCATTTCGTTGAATTTCCCGTTAATCTAAATGAATACGCATCCAGCAAGGAGCCACACCCTACCGCGCATGACCGCAACCGCCTCGCAACTGCTCTCCCTGCCATATCCCGCTGACTTTATCGAGGGCGCACGCTCTGCCGTTACCACATGCCTTCGCATCCAGCCTTCGGAGAAGGTTACGCTCATCACGGACGTGCAGACCAAGGCGATCGGTGCTTCGCTTGCCGTGCAGCTTCAAGCGATCGGTTGCACCTGGAATGCCTTTATTCTGGAAGACCTGGCTCCGCGCCCGCTCGGCGATATGCCCGCCGAAGTTCTTGCCGACATGGAAACCTCAGAGGTCTCCATCTTCGCTGTCCAGGTGCAGGCCAATGAGCTTCGCTCCCGCATGCAGATGACGGATGTGGTGAACCGTCGTCACATGCGCCACGCCCACATGGTCAACATCACTTCGGATGTGATGTGCCAGGGCATGCGCGCCGACTTCAACCGCGTCGACCGGCTTTCACAGCAGGTCCTTGAGCGCGTGCGCCGCGCGCATCGTATCCGCGCCACCACCGCTGCGGGAACCAACATCGTCTCCGAGATGAATCCCGGCTACAAGTGGTTCAAGACCTCCGGCATCATCTCGCCGGAGAAATGGGGCAATCTGCCCGGCGGCGAGTGCTTCACCTCGCCCGGCGAAGTGAACGGCACCTTTGTCGTGGATGGCGTTGTGGGGGACTGGCTCTGCGCGCGCTATGGCCTGCTGGCCGGTACTCCGCTCACCATCGAGATTCGCGAGAACCGCATCGTGAGCTGCCAGAGCAAGAACAAGCAGCTTGAGGCCGACTTCTGGGAATACACCCACACCGATGAAAACTCGGATCGCGTGGGCGAGTTCGCCATCGGCACCAATCTCGGCGTCGATCACGTCATTGGCAACATCCTCCAGGACGAAAAATTTCCCGGCATTCACATCGCCTTCGGCAATCCCTACGGCGAGCACACCGGCGCGCCGTGGCGCTGCTCTACGCACATCGATGTTGTCGGTCTTGGCTTCAACATCTGGCTCGAAACCGACGACGGCGAAGAGCAGATCATGCGCGACGGCAAGTTCCTCATCGCCGCCTGACATAATCTCGAGCGCGCTCGAATACCGTGGATTTCCGCAGCCTTGCATGAAGCTGCGCATCTAACCTGATGTAATGACAACCACATCTTCGACTGCACTTCGCACACTGGGCAACTCCGACCTGCACCTCACTCCCATCGGCTTTGGCGCATGGGCTATCGGCGGCGGCAACTGGGATTACGGCTGGGGTCCGCAGGACGACAACGAATCCATCGAGGCCATTCACCGCGCGCTTGATCTTGGCGTCAACTGGATTGATACAGCCGCCATCTACGGTCTCGGCCACTCGGAAGAAGTTGTTTCCCGCGCTCTCAACACCACCAGCCACAAGCCTTATGTCTTCACCAAGTGCTCCATGCGCTGGGATGCGGACCGTTCCATCTACCGCTCGCTCAAGACTGGCTCACTGGCAGAGGAGATCGAAGCCTCGCTGCGTCGCCTTGGCGTCGAGACCATCGACCTCTACCAGATTCACTGGCCCATGCCCGAGGCCGAAATCGAAGAAGGCTGGGAGACTCTGGCCCGCTTTCAGCAGCAGGGCAAGCTGCGCTGGATTGGTGTGTCGAACTTCAACGTGGCGCAGATGAAGCGCGCGCAGCAGATTGCGCCCATCACCAGCCTCCAGCCGCCCTACTCCATGCTTCGCCGTGCCATTGAAGAAGAGATTCTGCCCTTTACGCAGGCCAACAACATTGGCGTCATCAACTACTCGCCCATGGTTTCCGGCCTGCTCACCGGCAAAATGAGTGCAGAGCGCGTCGCCGCCATGCCCGCCGACGACTGGCGCCACAAGGCAGTGGAATTTAACGAGCCGCGTCTCAGCCGCAATCTGCGCCTTGTTGAGCTGCTCCGCGAGATCGGGTCCAGCCACAGCGTCCCCACAAGCGTTGAGCCCGGAGTCGTTGCTGTCGCCTGGACTCTCCGCAATCCTGCGGTTACGGCCGCCATCGTCGGCGGACGCAGCGCTGCCCAGGTGGAAGGTCTTGCCCCCGCACTCGAATTCCGTCTCAGCGATGAAGGGTACGCCCGCATCAACACCTTCCTGGCGGAAAACCCGGTATAGCTGAAACGCGCAACTTCCTGCGAATGCAAGGCACAAAAGATTGCCCCCGGCCAAAGCCGGGGGCAATCTTTTGTATCAGGGCAGAAGGCGATCAGTTGCTCATTCTGCGGAGGGATAACCTTGTTTACATTGCAGCGACAAAGTCAGGCAGAACCGTCGCTGCATTCTCCTGCAGCAACTGCGTCATGCGCGCCGCCATACAGGCGTACATATCGGCTGCACGGTACGCATTGATCCGCACGCCTTCGCTTGCCTGCGTAAAACCATACTGCGCAAGTCCCATCAGCACGCAAAGTCTAATCTGCATCGCGTCGCTGCGAAGCGTCGCTACTAGCACGCGATCCACATTCGGGCAGTTCCGTGCCGCGTAATCTGCCATCTCCATCATCACGCCGGCATTCTGGTAAATCGCCCATAGGCCGCGCGGGCCTTCCATGCGAGTCCAGGCATCGTCCGCGGTGGCGTTCAGGCCTTCCTTCCAAAGGAAGTTATCGCTCAGCTCGCGCGCGCTCCAGTCCACTCGTAGCCGAGACATCAATGTCTCCCAGGTTTGCTGGCTGCGCCGCTTTGCAGCAGTACGCCATTTCACAAACCAAGCGATCAAGGCCGCAAAAATTAACACCTGCAGCAAAGGTAGAATCATTGATTACCCTCAGGTCGCATTCCTCGCAATTTCGCGGAAATGAACAACCAAATTCATACTGATTAACTGCTTGATACCAAGTTTGAACAAATTCGTCGTTCAATGCAAGTAAAAAATGACAAAATCGACCGTTTCCGGACACTCAATGGTGCATTGGACTAAAGTAACGTATCAAAATTCGACATATTTAATTCTGCCTATCTCCGCCGGTTTCCAGGCAGGTTATTGTCCTGCAAAGCAATACGCCCTGCCCGCGCCGCGCCGGAGACCGTCAGTAGAAAGGTCTGCATCTGCGGGCTGAACTCCTGCCGTGGCGCTTCCTTCTGCACAAAGCTTACTGCCCAGTATCCCAGGGAACCCAGATAGCTTATCGACACAACCTGGTCAAGATGGTGATAGGTGTGCGACATGATCGACATCTGTGCCCGGATCAGCGCCGTCGCCAGGCTCACAAGCGAATAAAGTCCAAGCCCTGTTGCCACCTGCAACTCACGATCGCGCCAGCTGAGCGAAAGCAACTGGCTTCCTGCGGCAAGAATTACAAAAAACAAAATCCGCAAAATCGAAAAGGTCTGTTCTAACTGGAGAAATACGCGATATTGCTGAGCCAAGCCATTCAAGATCGCATTATGTTGAACGATAAATCCGGCAAGTGGCCAAACGAGCACCCCGACTCCAAGAATCAGCAGGCCGATTGCCAAGACTGTCCAGCGAGGCAGGGCTGTACGTAGCGGCCGCAGCACAGACCACGCCAATTCCATCAAAACCCCAAATTGAAGCGCCGCGTCGAGTGATAACTCATACATTAGCACCCGGTCAAAACTGTTTTGGAATCGCCTCTGAACAATCATCATGCCTATATCGCTGACGATGGTCCAAAGCAAATAAAGGCTGAAAACAGGCAACAACTTATATAAGCGCCCGCGAATCAACAACACCGCGAGGACTATTTCTACTCCTAAAATGGTGAACCAGAGCGCTAGATCAAGCTGGTTCATGAATCTCCTGTCCTGCTACGGGCAAGCATTTGACTCCGCATAGCAGGTACTCCTCCCAAGTTTAGCAGCGATTGATTAGCCGGTGCTAAACAACTTCCCCGCCGCCTGGAGGATAGGGCATCGGCACACCAGGTCCCTTGGCAACTTCACCGCCACCTGGAGGATAAGGCATCGGTACGCCGGGCCCCTTGGCCACTTCCCCGCCGCCTGGGGGATAGGGCATGGGCACGCCAGGTCCCTTGGCCACTTCTCCGCCGCCCGGAGGATAAGGCATCGGCA
>Ga0116129_1000423_pt1 | contig 27953 bp, 25 predicted proteins | sample June2015DPH_17_2_FD_89732 | JGI IMG/M metagenome (GOLD analysis project Ga0116129, IMG submission 89732) | Peatland microbial communities from SPRUCE experiment site at the Marcell Experimental Forest, Minnesota, USA - June2015DPH_17_10 | ecosystem: Environmental > Terrestrial > Soil > Wetlands...
CTCCTGTCCAAACCGCCTCCTTTCTGGACCGCAAGGCCCAAAACAGGATAATCGGTTTCTGTTCGTGCAGGGGGGCCAAATCAGAGCATCGAAGTGGGCCAATTCAGAATAGCGAAGTCATCCAGACGCGCTCGGCCGAAGCGCGCCGCTCCGCTGGCGGTTCCCGCCCACAAGTTTCCGTTCCCATCGTCGCTGAGTAGTGTGGTTAGGGCGCCAAAGGCGCGATTGAATGAATGCCCATCGAACATGCTTAACCCTTCCGACGTGCCGACCCACAGCATTCCGTTCTCAGCCTGTGCAATTGCGTTGATGATCGACGAGTCGAGCCCGTCCTCCATGGTGAACGTCGCTTCGATATAGCCGCTTCCTGGAGATGTTGTTTGGGATCCCCAAAGAGGCGCGATCGTGGCAATTGCGAGGATCACCAGTAGGCCGGACGACTTCCGGTTCGGCAACATTGCCGATCAGCCTTCGAGATAACCGCGCTTCAACGCGATCGTGACCGCATGCGTCCGGTCGTTCGCCTGAAGTTTTGTTAGGACATTGCGCATATGTCCCTTCACGGTGTCCTCTGAGATGCCAAGTGTATCCGCGACGATCCTGTTGGAATTGCCTTTCGCGATGCAGCGGATCACCTCCAGTTCTCTTTCCGACAAAGGCTCCAGCATCAGGTGGTAGGCTATCTCCTCCGCGATCTCGTGTGGGATGCGCTTTCGTCCGGCATGGACCTCCCGGACGACCGAAACCAATTCCGTTCGCAGCATGCTCTTCAGCATATAGCCCATCGCGCCCAATTTCAGCGCACGGCTGGCGTGAACGTCCCCGGAATAGGTAGTAAGAACGACAATCCGGGCATTGGGAAACTCCCCCAGAATCGTGGTCATTGCGGCCAAGCCATTTATCCCTGGCATTTGCAAATCCATCAGCGTGACGTCTGGGCGATGCTGCCGGAACGCCTTAATTGCTTCGGATCCGTCTCTGGCTTCCGCAACCAACTCGATGTCCCGTTCTTGTTGAAGCGCGAAGGCGATCCCGTCCCGCATTACTGGGTGATCGTCCGCGCAAAGAACGCTAATGGAAGCCGGCATCGATACACCGTCCCGGGGAAAGGCGTGTTCCGGCCGCCAAGCTTTGACCGCATTCGACGACACCGTGAACTTCCCGCAAACTCATCGGTCCACTCTGAAAGCCTTAAGATGACGATAATCGCATTTGCAAGTGTCCGTCTTGAACGAAAGGCATGACTTTTTGAAGGATTCTACTCAGCTCAAGACAAATGGCCACAATCAGTGGCGTCGGGCGCGGCGGTACACCCCGGGAGTCGCACCCACGATCCGCGCGAAGATACGCGTCAGATGGGCCTGATCGCTAAAGCCACATCGAAGGGCAATGCCGGCCAACGGGATCTCTGTGTATGTCAGCAGCTTTCTAGCCTGCGCGACCTTTTCGGCGAGAAGCCATTGATGAGGTGATTTTCCAAATTGCTTCCGAAAACTTCGCTCGAAAGTATGCAGCGGCATGCCGCAAGTGGCGGCTAGTTCTGCCAGGCGCACATTCCGCCGCGGTTCATCGAGCATGATCGCCTTCAGGTTTCGGATTTGAAGGGACGTCAGGCAGCCCTGGGGAGTCGCTGGCAAGCAAAGTCCGCCATACCGCGTGGAGAGGTGAAGTCTCATCGCGGTGAGAATTTGGTCGGCCAGGAGGCTGGGAACGTCCTCGTTGGAGTCAACGATCGACTCCAACGCCCGAGCCAGATGATAGGCCGTCGGGTCGGGAATTGCCTCGGATGGCAGGCAAGTGAGGGTCTCGATTCGCGGCCGGCCCAGCTCCTCGGTAAGTTCGTCAAACGCGGCCTGTGGAACGTACAAACTGATCGTGTGGAAGGCGTAGTTCAACTCGGTTTCCCAACGATGGCGGAGATCGTAACTGTTGACAACGCCCACCCGCTTGGGGGGATTTATGCAGTGCCGTCCGTCTTGCCAGGCGTTTTGCGCTGGTAACGGCATGAGCATGACCGGGACATAATAAACTGGCATGAGCGCGTTGGGCTCGCTCACGCCAAGCGTAGGAGCATCGTTCCGATAGTTTCCGACGGAAATCCCACCGACAGACCAACACGGGGCCAAGTAGTTAGCCTGGTCCATGCGGTGAACTTCAGCGAAGAACGGCCTGCTGAAATTCACAGACTCGTTTGTTTCGTCCTTGGCCAACTTCTGCTGTCCTCTCCGAGGGTCTATATCGAATTTTCCCACCCTGGAGCCCCCGCCGCAACCCACGCGGTCTAGCGACTAAATGGAGGCGCGGTGTATCGTGGAAAGACGTGGAGAAACCGCATCCAGAGGGCCATGGGGATGCCCTGATCGAAGCCATCCCCGCATATATTTGGACAGCTTTGCCCGGTGGGGCAGTTGATTTCTTCAACGAGCGTTGCCTAACGTACAGTGGACGATCACTGGAAAGCTTGTTGGGGTGGAAGTGGCAGTCCATTCTTCATCCGGACGATGTGGGCGCGTTCGTCTCAGACTGGCGCGCGTCGGTCACCTCTGGCGAACCGCTGGAGCGCGAGATCAGGGTTGGGCGAGCGGACGGGGAGTATAACCGGTGGCTCATTCGCAATCAACCTAAGCGCGACGAAACCGGGCGGATCGTCAAGTGGTATGGAGTCGGTTTCGATATTGAGGATCGTAAGCGCGCCGACGAAGTGATCCGTCAACGCGAAGACGCGATTCGCAATCGTACTGAGAAAGAGCTCCGCGACGTAATAGACGACATTCCCGTGCTTTGCGCGGGAATCTGGCCCGACGGTAGGGTCGAGTTTTTCAATAGGCAAACCTTGGATTACTATGGATTGCCGGCGGAGAAGATGGTGGACTTGAACTGGAAATCTGTGGTTCACCCAGATGATCTACCAGGGCATCTCGTGAAAATGCACACTGCGCTTTCAACCGGACAACCACTCGACTCGGAAACGCGGACGCGGCGGGCGGACGGGGAATATCGCTGGCTGTTGCACCGCATCGTGCCTAAGTACGACGAGAAAGGCGAGGTCGTAAAGTTTTATGGCACGTCCTTCGACATCGAAGACCGGAAGCGAGCGGAGGAAGCAGTGTTGGAACAGCGCGTTCTGGAGCGTACGCGCATCGCTCGCGAACTGCACGACACATTGCTGCAAAACTTCCAGGGAACTCTCCTGCTACTTCAAACGGCCACCAACCTTCTTGACGAAGGCCAAGCCAAAGAACAAGTGGGACGCGCGCTCGAGCGCGCCGAACGAGCAATTTTCGAGGCGCGAGGCACTATTCGCGGATTGCGCCTTGGTCTTACACAGGCCGATGACCTTGCGACTACCCTTAGGATGTTGGGCGAAGATCTCGCCGCTTCCGATCGGATCCACAACTCCGTGGACTTCCAACTTCACGTTCAAGGGGCGCCGCTAATTCTCCGGCCAAGTGTCCGTCACGAGGTCTTCAACATCGGCAGCGAGGCGCTGCGTAATGCCTTTCGCCATGCCGGCGCAAAACACATTCAGTTGGAACTCCGCTACAGCGGCGAGGCATTTCAGCTCGCTGTAATCGATGATGGCAACGGCATCGACGCCTCCGTTCTGGCTAAAGGCGGCGCCGAAGGACACTTCGGATTGTCGGGCATGCACGAACGCGCCAAAATCATTAGCGGCGATCTAACCCTGTTCGCTGAACCTGACCGAGGTACGAAAGTGGAGTTACGCCTCACCGCCGAGCACGCGTATGATTCCGCATGAAATCCCTTTGCCGCGCTGTCAATCACGGATCGTGTCAGGTCCCGGACCCTTGCGGAGGAGAAGCTGAAGCTCTTTCCGGCATGCGAAACTGAACACATCCAGTGGGTCCGCCGCCGCGGTGAGCGCGGCAGTACGCACTTGTTCCACCGTCAAATTCGGACTCCCGTAGTGCTCCACGATGCGTTTCACCAGGTCTTCGGCGGCCGCGACCACAGGCTCGGAGGCGAATAAGCGAATTCGACTGACCAAGGAATACAGCGAGACCAAGTCGTCCAGGTCGTCAAGGACGTGCGTGAGGGAAATCAGGTATATCCGCGAGGCCTCCTTGATGAACTCGGCGTATAGCGTTTCCCGGAGGTTGATTTCGCGGCTCGAGAGCTCACGCTGCGCTACGCTTCGCTGCGACACATAGCTGCTAAGCACGGGCGCCATGGCTCCGATCGATGAACCGCCCAGCGCTGCTAAGGCTCCAATAATTGTTGTATTCATCTCCAGCATCCCGAACTCGCCCGGCAACTCATGCAAGGCGGCGCGAACTTAAGACGACTGCTTCGGTCTCACTCATGTTAGGAGCGTTGGTTGGTCTCCGCGAGACCAGATAGGGGCAAACCAGACCAACACTTTCGAGTGAGTAGCGTCGTCGAAAGCGGCACCCGTGGAATGTGTAGGACGCATCCTGACATCACCTTCATCGAGAAGTAACACCTTCAGGGGACAACGGAGCTGCACAAAAGTGTCGTGCGCCGGCCGTTCCAAAGAAGGATTACAGATGAAGGCGGGACGATCACAATGAAGTAGTTAGATACATACAGACTTAGACGGAGGCGCTTCATATTGTCTTATAAACCTGTAAATAATCATGACGACTTAATCAGTGTAGTTGACGGACTACTTATGGAAGCTGGGCTCGACCGCCAAGAGCTTGGCGGGCAGATCACGTTCGCCGGAATGGATCCTATCCGCCCGACTCACATCAAGGTCGGCTGTGCGTCGGCGGCGGTGAGCGCGGCGAACGCCGCGGCCTCCGCGCTGATCTGGAAGCATCGCACGGGGGAAAGCCAGGACATTCACGTGGACCTCAGAAAAGCCTACGTTATACAAAGTCCTTGGCAAGATACTCTGATCGGCTGCACGCTCGTCAATGGTACTCCACAGATGTTCGGAGGAAACGTCGGCGAACTAGGTTCACATATCCTGCCGACCCGGGACGGGCGTTTCGTCATCCTGACCTCGCTGTACAGTTCGAACACCGCGCGTATCATGAATCTGCTCGATAGCGGCACGCTACCAAAACAACTCGAGCGCGCGACCCGGAAGTGGGACGCGCTCGACTTAGAGACCGCCGCGCAGGATGCAGCGGTTCCGCTGGTGATATGCCGAACGCGGAGGGAATTTCAGTCGACTGAACAGTATCAGCGTCACGAGGCGGCTCCCCTGATTCACATCGAAAAGATTGGCGATAGTGAACCAGAACCATTTCCGCCAGGCTCCCGGCCACTCTCCGGGATCCGGGTTCTTGGAATGGTCCACGTCGTGGCTGGGCCGGCGGTATTGCGTCAATTGGCTGCGCAAGGCGCCGATTGCCTGAACCTCAACACCTTGAACTGGGTCGAGGAGCCCACCATGTATTGGCAGTGCCAGGCGGGAATCCGCCAGGCTTACCTTGACGCGCGAATCGACGGGAATCGGAGGGCAATTTATAACCTGGTTAAGGATGCCGACGTATTCGTCGAGAATCTGCGGCCGCACCTGGCGGACAAGCAAGGATTCTCCGCCGAGACCTTGGCCCAGCATCGGCCGGGCATCATCTACGTCAAGGTGAAGTTGAACACTCCGTGCGGACCGTGGGCTGATTGGATGGGGTACGACTTCACCGCGGCTGGCTTGTGTGGACTGTTATCCGATATCGGCTCGGCAGATCAGCCAGAGCTGCCTCACGGAGTAAACGTGGTATGCGATTTTCTGACTGGATATCTCGGAACAATTGGAGCGCAGGCCGCCTTATTGCGCCGCGCGACCGAGGGCGGCAGCTATAAGGTAACCGTCACCTTATCGCAAACGATCATGTTCGAACAGGCCCTTGGGCTGGTCAGCAACAGAGACCTTCTCAATCTGGAAAACCTCGGACCAGAGCATCAACCCGTGAAGCCCAATGTGCAAACGGGGCAGACGGCGTTCGGTGAATTCACACGGCTGGGGTCCCAGGTTGAGATGTCGAAAACCCCCGAATATTGGGCCGATCCCATCATCTCTCCCATCGGCTCGTCGAGGCCTGAGTGGCTTCCTCGTTGAGCGCCGACAGTCCCCGCACCCGGAAAGGATCAGTGATGGATAACGCGAACGGCAGCAAAAAGGTCGTAATTGTGGGTGGTGGCTTCGCCGGCCTAAATTGTGCAGAGCGGCTCGCAAGTCACAAAAACCTGAAAGTGGTTGTGCTGGATAGGAATAACTATCAGCAGTTCCAGCCGCTGCTCTATCAGGTGGCTACAGGCACGTTGTCTCCCGATAACGCCGCATTCAATCTCAGGGCTGTATTATCGAGCCACAAGAATGTCGACGTGACGATGACTGAGATTCAGTCCGTCGATCTCGCCACGCGAACGGCATATTCAGTCAACGGTGATGCCTTTCAGGGCGATTTTCTGGTGCTCGCCGCTGGCGCGGAGGCGAATTTCTTCGATATTCCCGGAGTTCGGGAGCACGCGTTGCCTTTGTACTCCCTGACGGACGCGGAGCGTTTGCGGTCGCGGCTTCTCGAAGCGCTCGAGGTGGCCGACCGGGGGGCCGGGAAGAACGAAACGCCGCTACGATTCGTTGTGATCGGAGGCGGAGCTACCGGCGTCGAGATCGCCGGCGCAATTGGGGATGTGCTACAGCGAACACCTGATCACGTCTTCAAGCATGTCGACCTGAAGCGCGCCTCGGTCACGCTGATCGATATGGCGAATACGGTTCTCACCCCCTTCAGCAAGCACTCGCAGGAGTATGTTACCGAAGTGCTGCGGGAGCGGGGTGTTGACCTGCGGCTCGGGGCATCCGTCCGCGAGGTGTCGAAAGATGCCGTTCTGCTCGCCGACGGGACCAAGATACCCGCGCAGTTGGTTATCTGGGCGGGCGGACTCAAGGCCTCAAGACTCTCCGGGTCACTCGGTATCAAGCCCGGCCGTGGGGGAAGGGTGGACGTGCAGCCGGATTTAAGCGTAGCCGGATCTCCTGGCGTCTATGCGCTGGGTGACTTCGCTAACTTCAAGACGTCCACCGACGGAGTGTTACCCCAATTAGCCTCCGTCGCGCAGCAGGCAGGACGGCATTGCGCTAAGAACATCATCGCCGCTGTGCACGGCGAACCTGGAAAAGCATTCGAATACCAGGACAAGGGGATTATGGCGATGGTCGGCCGGAATGCGGCGGTAGCCGAGGTTGGGGCGCATCGACACACGATTACCGGCACGCTGGCGTTCGCCGCATGGTTAGGGGTACACGCGCTGCTCCTCACCACCGCCCGGGCGAAGCTAGCGACCTTTCTGGAGTGGGGGTGGGAGTACTTCGGACATGTCCATATCGATCCCATCCTCGATCGTCCCAGTATGGACTGGTCCAATGACGCGGAGCAGCGCGACCAGAAGTAAGTGCCGCGCAGCCTGCAGTAAGTGCTGCGCGGCCCGAGTAAGTGCAGCAGAACCGGAAGTAAGTACAGCAGATAAGGAGAACAAAAATGTCATCGAGCAAACCGATTCATCGCATCGCAATTGTCGGCACAGGAGTTATCGGCGCCGGTTGGGCCGCGTACTACCTGGCGCGCGGATTCGACGTGGTCGCCACCGATCCCGCCCCTAACGCGGAGGCAAACCTTCGGGCGTACGTAAAGGACGCCTGGGACCTGCTGAGCGCAACCGGACTGTCAGCGGGCGCCTCGTTGGACCGCCTGTCGTTCGCATCCAGCATGAAAGAAGCCCTGGCGAACGCGGACTTCGTGCAGGAAAACGGGCCGGAGAGACCGGACTTCAAAATCAAGCTCTTCGCCGACATGGATGACGCGACGCCTCCGGAATCCATCATCGCCTCCAGTTCGTCAGGTCTCACGATGGACGTAATTCAGTCGGGGTGCAAGCGCCCGGAGCGTTGCGTCATCGGGCACCCCTTCAACCCCCCGCATGTGATTCCGTTGGTCGAGGTGGTTGGAGGAGCCAAGACGTCGGAAGACACCATTCAACGCGCGATGGCGTTCTATGCGTCTATCGGGAAAAAAGCCATCCGCTTGTACAAAGCGCTTCCGGGGCACGTGGCCAATCGATTTCAGGCCGCTCTCTACAAGGAGGTGTTGTATCTCGTCGAGCAGGGGGTGCTCAGCGTCGAGGACGCCGACACCGCCATTAGTTACGGGCCAGGACTGCGCTGGGGGGTGATGGGTCCCAGCCTCCAGTGGCACCTCGGCGGCGGGCCGGGCGGCATTCACCATTACATGGAGCACCTTATGCCACCTCTCACCGGACTGATCGGGACACTCAGCGCTCCGAATGTCACTGAAGGCTTGAGGCAATCCGTGGTCGATGGCGTCATCCGCGAGGCTGGGAACCGTTCGGTGGAACAGTTGACCAAGCAGGAGAACCAAGTCCTGATGGGCCTCCTATCGCTGCGCGAAAGGGCCGGACTCTAATATGCCCACTAAGAATAACCACTCCGGCCGGATTTTCTTCCTCGATCTCGGAGCTGGCCGCATTCTATGCGCCAATCCGGATGGCTCCGACCTTAATGTCATCGTCCAGGGAGGTCAAAAACACCCGGACGGCATCGCGGCCGACCCGGAGCGCGGCCATCTGTACTGGACCAACATGGGAAACCCGGTGGCGAACGATGGCTCCATTTACCGTTCCGATCTGAATGGCGAAAATGTCACTGTCATCGTCCCCCCGGGAGGAACCTTCACGCCCAAGCAAATTCAAATCGAACTGAAATCGCAGAAGCTCTATTGGTGCGATCGCGAGGGCATGCGAGTCATGCGCTGCAATCTCGACGGTTCTCAGGTAGAGACGCTAGCTGAGACCGGGCACGCCGAAAAGGACCGCCGCGACCAGACCCGATGGTGCGTAGGCATTGCCGTCGATCCCGAGGGCGGCAAGATCTACTGGACACAAAAAGGCGGGGACAACGCGGGGGAGGGCCGCATCTTCCGCGCGGGAATCGAGCTTCCCGAAGGTGAAACGCCCTCCGCCCGTACCGACATCGAACTGCTCTACAGCAATCTGCCGGAGCCTATCGATCTGGATCTCGACCCCGGCAACGGGATGCTGTACTGGACGGATCGCGGCGACCCTCCCCGCGGCAACACGGTGAATCGCGCTCCCATGGACCCGTCACCCGATTCCCATGCCGAATCGCAGATCCTGATTTCGCACCTGATGGAGGGCATTGGATTGGCTTTGGATTTGAAGGGCGGCCGTATGTTCGTCACCGACCTCGCCGGTTCCGTGTACAGCGCCAATCTCGATGGCTCCAACCAGAAGATGCTGATGGCGGCACAGGGGAATTTAACCGGTATTACGTACGTTGAGGGCCGGTAGAACTGCCGCGAAACCGGTCCAGGAGAGGAATTGACAATGATCAGTACAAAATGTCTGTTAAGCGAGACTTTAGAAAACAAACTGAGTAATCCGGAGATGTCTTCAAAGTACGATCTCCATGGCGGCGTCAACGAAATTCTGGCCGACGTTGGGATGGGTGCGGCGGATTGCGGCGGAAAGCTCACTTTCTACGGGAAGGACCCGATTCTTCCCAGCCGCATTCGGTTTGCCACCATGGCAGCACTCGGTCTAGCCGCCAAGTCGGTGGCGGTGGCAGCCCTCTGGAAATTCAGAACGGGTGAAGGCCAAAACATCTCAGTAGACGTCCGGAAAGCGCTACGTCGTTTCTGTTGCTTCTACGAAGGCAAATGGGAAACCATCAACGGCCGGCCGCCCGTGATGGGCGCTGACGAGAATAACCCCTTCTTCAAGATGCCCCTCTTCCATGAGACCAGGGATGGGAGGCACGTATTGCCACTGAACATTTATCCCAAGTTACATGCGAATGCCCTGAACTTCCTCCGCTGCAGCGAGAGCACGGAATCGGTTCGGAACGCCATTCTGCAGTGGCGGGCAGAGGATCTGGAAGCCGCGGCGGCAGAGCGCGGCATCGTCATGGGAATGGTGCGCTCCAACGCGGAGTTTCTTAAGGAGCCCCAATATACCGAGGTCCTTTCCAACATGCCGTTGATCACCCTGGAGAAGATCGGCAAGAGTGCGCCGGAGCCGTTGCCAGAGAACCCAAAGAGCCCGCTGGACGGCATCCGAGCTTTCGGCATGGGGCATGTCATTGCGGGAGCCGCGATGGGCAGGGATCTTGCCTTGTATGGCGCCGACGTGCTTAATATATGGAGGCCCAACGACACCGAGATCGATGCCTTCTTCCGTACGGCGCAGGTCGGCGTGCGCTCAACCGTGCTCGATGACTCGCCGCAAGATCGCGCGATTTTCGATCGGCTCTTGAAAGACGCGGACATCTTTTTCGCCAACAAACGTCCCGGTTTTCTCAAGCGAAACGGGCTCGACGCGGAGGAATTGTGCGGCAAGCGTCCTGGATTAATCCACGCCAGTGTCGTTCTACATGGCGAGCACGGTCCATGGTCGAATCGGCTCGGTTTCGATGAGATCGGCGCAGCGGTCGCGGGCTTATTTGCTATCGAAGGCAGCCTCAATCAACCCAAACAACCACCGATTGTTCCAATCTGCGATTACGTTGTGGGATGGCTGGGAACAGTCGGCGTTCTTGCCGCGTTGCGCCGGCGTGCACTTGAAGGAGGCAGCTATCGGGTGGTTGTATCCTTGACCAGAACCGTGCTTTGGCAGCTCGCGCTCGGCATCTTCGATCGGAGCTATGCCCGGCAGACTGCGGGTTCGACCGACGAACACACCTACGTTCCTCCGGACCTGTTTACCGCTGAGACGCCTTTGGGCACGTACCAAGGCATCACAGAGCAGGTTGTGATGTCACGGACGCCTGGCTCGTTCCGCACTGTGCTGGTTCCGCGGTGCTCATCCAAGCCGGAGTGGCTGGCGCTTTAGGCGCCCGCTCTTCGCGACGCTAGGAGATATCGTGGACACGCTTACGCTCCATCGCATTCATTTCGCCTTTACCATCACGTACCACTATCTGTTTCCGCAGCTCACCATGGGGTTGGCGCTGCTGATCGTCGTGCTGAAGACGTTGGCGCTGCGTACTGCCGATCGGAAGACCGCAGAACACTACGATACGGGCGCGCGATTTTGGGGGAAAATTTTCGGAATCAACTTTCTCCTTGGCGTGGTTACCGGAATTCCGATGGAGTTCCAATTCGGCACGAACTGGGCGGAGTTCTCGCGGCGGGCCGGTGGCGTGATCGGTACGCCCCTGGCGATGGAAGGCGTCTTCTCTTTCTTTCTGGAGTCAGCCTTTCTCGGCCTGTTCCTGTTTGGCGAAAGACGCCTCTCCCGTCGAGCGCATTGGGCATCGGCATTTCTGGTGTTCGTGGGCGCCTGGCTCTCCGGCTTCTTCATTATCGTCACCAATGCCTTCATGCAGCACCCCGTTGGATACAAGCTGCTCAGCAACGGGACGTTGGAAATCGCCAGCTTTCGCGAACTCCTGCTGAATCCCTGGGCGTGGCTTGAGTACTCACACAACATGTGCGCGGCGGTGGTCACGGCATCGTTCTTTATGGCGGCGTTGGGATCTCTCTACCTCCTGCAGGGGCGCGACGTTCCGCATGGACGCACGTTCCTGCGCGTCGGTGTAATCGCGGGAGCCATCGCCTGCGTTGCGCAAGTCTTTCCGACAGGAGATCTTCACGGCAAGTACCTGGCGCAACATCAGGCCGTTGCGATCGCCGCTATGGAAGGATTGTTCCGCACCGAAAAAGGAGCGGGAATGATTCTCATCGGCCAACCGAACTATGAGTCGGGAACAATCGACAATCCACTGGTGGTGAATAAGTTCCTTAGCTTCCTGATCTACGGAACGACAGGAGCTGAGGTGGAGGGCCTGGACCATTTTCCCAGGGAACAGTGGCCGTCAGCACTGCCGCTGTTGTTTTACAGCTATCACATCATGGTCGGGCTGGGAACCTGGTTTGGCGCGTTGATGGCGTTTGCCGCGTTTCTCCTATGGCGCGGCAAATTGTATTCGAGCAGGTGGATTCTATGGCCGATCCTGTTGAGCTGGCCGTTGCCTTATATCGCCACCACAGCGGGCTGGATGACCGCCGAGATAGGACGCCAGCCGTGGCTTGTCTACGGACTCATTCGCACGTCTCAGGGCGCGTCGTCGCATGTCAGCGCCAGTAACACCCTCTTTACTCTGATTGGTTTTCTCGGCCTCTACAGCGTCCTCTCGCTTCTCTGGATTGTTCTTGTCTACAACCACGTGCAAGCCGGACCATCGGTTGCTGTACGCGACCGCCAATTGATACCTGTAACCGTCTAAGGAGCGCATTAAATGGGAACGTTATGGTTTTGGATCGTCGCGCTGATGCTCACGGTTTACGCCGTGCTCGACGGATTCGATCTCGGCGTCGGGATCGTCTACCTTTGGGTGGCGCGTAGCGAAGCAGAGCGCCGCCAAGCCATGCGCTCCATCGGCCCGGTGTGGGACGGCAATGAGGTCTGGCTCCTGGCAGCGGGTGGGACGCTCTTCTTTGCCTTTCCGCTGCTTTATGCTTCGGCGTTCAGCGGTTTCTATCTTCCGCTGATGATGGTGCTCTGGCTCATCATCCTCCGCGGCGTCAGCATCGAACTGCGGAGCCACTCATCGGATGCCGTATGGCGCGCATTCTTCGATGGTTTGTTTTGCTTCGCGAGCGTCCTTCTGGCGATTTTCTTCGGGGCAGCCCTCGCCAATGTGGTAAGGGGCGTCCCTATAGGGCCTGATGGATACTTCTTCCTCCCGCTGTGGACCAACTTCAAAACCGGGTCGAACCCCGGAATACTCGACTGGTACACGGTGCTTGGCGGCTTAATCTCTCTCACCGCTCTTTCCCTGCACGGAGCGATTTATCTCGCGCTGAAGACGCAGGGGAATCTGGCGGCGCGCGCGCAACAGGTCGCCCGATGGGCATGGATGGCAGCGGCGCTACTCACCGCGGCCGGAGTACCGGCCACGATCGTTGCCCGTCCGGAGTCTCTGAAGAATTACACCGCTCACCCGATCGCCTTTGTCATTCCGTTGATCGGCGCCGCGTGCATCGGCGCCATTCGGGTCACCATGTCCAGGCAATCCGGCCTCACGTGCTTTCTCTGTTCCTGCGGCTATCTTGCCTCAGTCCTCATCGGCGCAGCGACCGGTCTCTTCCCCGCGCTTCTACCAGCCGTAGGAGGGCAGGGGCATGATTTGACCATCGAGCGAACCATTTCCGGCGCCTACGGCCTTCATGTGGGACTTATCTGGTGGGGCTTGGGCATCTTCCTGGCCTTGCTCTATACCGTCATCGTCTACGGGTCGTTCCGCGGAAAAGTGGCGATTGAAGACTCGGAGTATGAGCATGAGCACTAAACGGGTTCCGGCGTGGGCGATTTCGCTCGGCGTGCTCGGCTTGGCGGCCGGCATCTTCGTGCTGGTATACGGCGACTGGGGCCGATGGGAGAGCGATGGCGCGACCCAAAGCACCAATGACGCCTACGTGAAGGCGGACGTAACGGCAGTGAGCACCAAGGCCTCCGGAATCCTCGCCGACCTTCGCGTGGCCGATTACGAGCACGTGGATCGTGGCCAGCTGATCGCTTCCATTCGCGATGACGACTACCAGGCGCAGGTGGATGCCGCCCGGGCCGCATTGCGCGCGGCGCAAGCTGCTTTGCCGGAACTTCGTCACCAGGAGGGGGCAGCCGATTCGAAAATTGCGCAAGCGCGTGCCGGCGTGTCCGCCGCTGAGCAACAGGTCGCCGCGGCTGAGGCCGCTGTAGCCGCCGCCGAGGCCGCGGTAAGGGTTTCAGAAGCCGAGTTGAGCAGCGCCAAAGCGGTCATCGAAAACGCCACTCAGGAATCCGAACGGCAGAGTGCTCTGTACGCCGAAAAGGCGACAACGCTGCAGAAGTTGCAAGGGCAGACCGCCCAGACCAGTTCGGCGCAAGCTGCCTTCGATGCCCGCAAGATAGGTGTGAATGCCGCGGGCTCCCAGCTTGCTATTCGCAAGGCCGAGTTGGATCGCGCTCGCATCGCGGTGGAGAGCGCGCATGCCGAGGTCAGCGGGGCGATCAGCGGCCGTGGCGTGCTCGATGCGAAAACAGATGAGATCCGCGCCGATATTGGCGCCCGGCAGGCTGCGCTGGACGCGGCGAAAATCTCGGCCGGCTATACCGCCATCGTGGCGCCGGTAGCCGGTTACGTGGCTTCGCGCAACATTCTTCCAGGTCAGCTGATCACTCCGGGCGCCACAGTCGTCTCGCTTGTGCAGCAGGCGCCATGGGTGCAAGCCAATTTCAAGGAGACCCAGCTCGCGCGCGTGCGGCCCGGCGATCCGGCGGAGATTCGCGTCGACATGTTTCCCGGGCGCGTCTGGAATGGACGAGTGCAGGCCCTAGCTCCCGCTACAGGCTCGCAAACTGCCCTGGTTGTGCCGGACAATGCCACCGGCAACTTCACCAAGATTGTGCAGCGGATACCGGTAAAAGTGGTTCCGGACCAGGGGCAGGACCTTGCGGCGTTGCGTCCGGGAATGTCCGCCGCCGTCACCATTCGGCCCGGCAAAGGGAATTAGGCATGTCTAACGAAACGAATTCCAAAGTGGATCGTCCGGCCACTGCGCGCATCGTCGTTGGCATCCTTGCGGTGCTGTTGGGAGGGTTGCTGTCTACCCTCAACGGCCGCCTGCTGAGTGTGGAGTTACCCGACCTGCGCGGCGCCCTCAGTCTCTCCGTGGAACAGGCCGCGTGGGTCTCCACCACATTCAGCATGGGCTTGATGTTCATGGGCGTCTTCACCGTCTACTTCGGCGCGCTTTTGGGAGTGCGCCGCATTTTGCTCGCGGCTAGCGGCGTGTACATGGCCGCCACATTCCTCCTGCCATTCGCCGCCAGCTACACCGCGATGATCGCCCTGCAGGCGATCGCCGGCCTGAGCGCCGGCACTTTCTATCCCCTTACGCTCTCCTTCATTTTGACCGCGTTGCCCATACGCGTCGCGCACTGGGGGCTGGCCGCCTACTCGCTCAGCATCCTGTTCGGCGTCAATATCGCTTCGCAAACCGCCGCTTGGCTCAACGAACAACACTCCTGGCCATGGATCTTCTGGCTGCTCTCCGCGACCTCCTTCGTGATGCTGCTCTGTGTTTGGGCCGGCGTTCCGCGCACGCCTCTTCCGAAGGCGAACCGCGAGATTCACATCAGTTGGCGCGGACTGCTCTACTGGAGCGCCGGACTGGCTTTACTATACGGCGCTCTCGACATGGGCGAACGCGTGCACTGGTTCGATTCGCCGGCCTTCGCCGCCAGCCTGGCAGCGGCCGCATTCCTGCTGGCGGCATCGATTTTCCGCCGCAAGCAGGACCCGAACCCGCTTCTCACTCTGCCCTTTCTGCGCGATCGCTCGACCATTCTGCTTTCGGGCGTTCTCTTCGCTTTCCGTTTTTTCGTGCTCGGCACAGCGCTGATTATTCCGCAATTTCTGGCTGGCGTCGGCGGCTTCCGCAATGAGCAGGTGGGCCCGGTACTCGCCATCACCGCGCTGTTGCAATTCGCGCTGGCCTGGATTGTCGCCGCAACTCTCCGCGATCTCGACGTGCGCATCCTGCTGGCACTGGGCTTCGCCGTCATCGGCGTCACGGCGTACTTCTGCTCCCGTCTGGATTCCGGCTGGTCTCCCGCCACCTTCGTGCTGCCAGCGGTATTCTTCGCGGTGGGCGAATCGATGGCGATGCTCGGCCTGGTGGCCGGAACAATCCTGCAATTGCTCAGCACCGGCGCCATTGCCCCGTCCGGCAAACCCGAGCGGCCGTTCGATGCGCTGACGTTCTCCAGTTTTTTCCACACCGTGCGCATCATCGGTGGACAGGTCGGCTCGGTGCTTATGCTTCACGTCATTACGGAGCGCACCAAATACCACGTCGCCATTCTGGGCAGCCAGACTGAACCCTTCCGTCCCGCGGTCGGCGGGTTTCTTCGGGGCGTCGCCGGACTGGATGCCGCCGCTGGCGCCGCTCCGGCTCACGCTGCCGGTTTTGCAGGCTACAGCCTGGGCGCCGCCGTACAGAGGCAGGCCGCCACTTTAGCGTTCGCCGATGCGTTTACCGTACTGTCACGGGGAACCGTCGGGGTGCTGTTGTGTATCGCGTTCGTGCGGCTGCGTTACTCGCGGTTAGAGGAGGTGGAATGACCAGAACGCCTGTACTTATCATGGCCGCTGCGTGTCTCGCCGGGGCGGGGCCGGCTCCTGCGAAACTCACGCTGGACCAGGCGATTGACCTCGCTCTAAGGAACAACCGCGCGCTCGCGATTGCTGCCGCGCAAACTGACGAGATGAAGGCAGTCCGCAAGGTTGCGGGCTCCAATTACTTTCCGCAGATTTCTACTTCGGCCAGCTATCTTCGGCTCACTGAGACGGACGTATTGCAGTTCGCCCAGGGATCCTTTGGAGCCTTTCCGAACCTCGGCAGCCTTCCGTCGTCTCAACTGACGGTCAAACAGGGCGATCTCAACCAGGTACTCGTCCGCAATCAGGTAGTGCAGCCGTTGACGCAACTCTTTCGTATCCGCCAAGGCGACCGCGTCGCGCGAGCCGACGAGGCCGCGTCTGTCGCCCGCCTCGATGGGCTCCGCAATCAGGTATCCCTCAAGGTGCGGCAGTTGTACTACGGGCTGATCGCGGCGCAACTCGACCGCGCGCTTGCGCTGGAGCAGGTGCAATTCACCACCGAGGAAGCCGCGGAGTCCGAGCAGGATGTACTGCGCGGCGCTGCCCTGGAGATCTCTCTCACTGAAGCACGGACGCGCTTGCTGCAGGCCAGGCAGGACGAACTCACCGCCAGAATTCGCCAACAGGATCTCTTTGCGCAATTCGACGACCTGGTGGGCTTGCCCGCCGGTACTTCGGTAGAAGTCGACCCGCGGATCTCCACGTCTCTAGATGTGCCTGGACGCGAGGAATGTATGCATCTTGCCGAGGCGGCCACACCCGAAATCGCCGAGGCCGAGCAGATGGTCGGGAAGGCTAAGGCTGCGGTGCGGGCGAGCCAATACGAATACATTCCGGACCTTGCCGTATTCGCGCGTCACGATTACCAGGACGGCGTCGCCTTTCTGTTTCACAACTACGGCGTCGTCGGCGCGGAATTCAGTTTCAAGATCTTCGATGGGGGAAAGCGCCGCGCCGAGATTGCCGAACACCAAGCGCAATACCGCCAGGCTGTGCAGAATCTGGCCCGGCTCAAGGAAGCGGCTGAGGCGAATGTGCAAGTGGCGCTGGACAAGATCGAGCAGAGCCGCAGCCTGACAGATCTCGCGCAACAGGTCGCCGATCTCCGCGCGGAGGCGCTGCGCATCGCTACCGTGCAGCTTACGCAGTCGGCGGTCCTACCCTCGAAGGTTACCGAAGCGAAGGCCGCGCTTTCGAAAGCGCGCGCCGATCTGGTCAAGGCGCAACTCGCGAATGAACAGGCGCAGGCCGAATTGCAGGTGACGATCGGAAGGCTTCCGCGTTGACGGGTACGCTAATGTTCAAACTCATCCAACTTATCGGCAAAGTCAGCCTGTTCGCGTTTCGCGCGATCGTGGACGGAGTCCGCCGCCCTTTGGAAGGCGGGCAGATCCTCCGGCAATTAGACGAAGTCGGTTCGAAGTCGCTTCCGTTGGTGGTGGCCTCCGGGTTCGCACTTGGCGCAGTCATGACCTTGCACACGCGCAACACGCTGGTTACATTTGGGGCCAGAGCGGTAATCCCCACCGTGCAGGCCGCCGCCTTCTTCATTGAGATCGGACCGTTGTTGGCGGGGCTGCTGCTTGCCGGGCGAGTCGGTTCCGGCATCGGCGCGGTGCTGGCCAATATGCGCGCCACGGAACAGATCGATGGCATCGAATCTCTCTCCATCGACTCCTTCAAATTCCTGGTCGCGCCACGAGTTGCCGCCTGCGTGCTGGCGCTCCCGCTGCTGACACTGTTCATGGACTTCGCCGGCCTCTGCGGCGGGTTCCTCTCGGAGTTTGCGGCGTCGCACATCTCCGTGCAGATGTATCTGACGCGAGCGTTCGCCGGCCTTCAATGGGCAAACTTCGTAGCGCCCACGCTTAAGACCGCGATTTTCGGATTCATCATCGGCACGGTATCGGGGTATTTCGGCTACACGACGAACCAGGGGGCACAAGGAGTGGGACGCGCAGCCACCAATAGCGTTGTGGTTTCATCGCTGTTGATCATCCTGGCGGACGTTCTGCTAGTGAAATGCATTTTCTTCATTTTCCCGGAGACAGCGCTGTGAGCGAACGTCCGCAAGCGTCAGTGGTCTTCGACGGCGTTTCCAAAGCCTTCGGTCCCAAACAGGTGTTACGCGACGTGTCGTTTGCTGTCCCAGCGGGGAAGGCGCTTTGCATTCTGGGCCGCAGCGGAACCGGCAAGAGCGTGACGCTGAAACTGCTGATGTCGCTGATAAAACCCGACTCGGGCCGCATCCTGGTGGAGCAGGACGATGTCACCCAGTTGGGCGAGAAGGCGCTTTCCAAAGTGCGGCGGAAGATGGGCTTCCTGTTTCAGGATGCGGCCCTGTTCGACTCCCTGACGCTGTACGAAAACCTCGCGCTGCCGCTGCACCGGCTGACGAAGAAATCACAGGCGGAGATCGACGAGTCGGTCGATCGGGTGCTGGGGCGGGTGGGACTGGCGGCAGACAAGCGCAAAATGCCCGCGGCGCTCTCCGGGGGCATGCGTAAGCGTGCGGGCCTGGCGCGGGCGCTGGTGCTGGAGCCGAAGATCCTGCTGGCGGACGAGCCAAGCAGCGGCCTGGACCGGATCACTGCCTCGGAAATCGATGAGCTACTGCTGCAGCAGAAGCGGGAGCACGGAACCACCATCCTGGTGGTTACTCATGACGTACACGGCGCGCGGCGCGTGGGCGACCTCTTCGCGGTATTTGACAAGGGCGACCTGATCGCTTTCGGCCCGGCTGAGGAAGTCGAGCAGAGCGAACATGAGACCGCGCGCCTATTAATTACGGAGCATTGACGCACTATGAATCGACCATTTGTTGTGGGCCTGTTCGTGTTGGCTGGCCTCGCGCTGTTCGCGACCGGCCTCTTTATGATCGGCAACCGTCATCAGACCTTTGCCAAGCACATTGATTTCTATTCGGAATTCGCCGATCTTTCGGAGATCGCGAAGGGCGCCAAAGTAGAAGTGGCCGGCATGGACGCCGGTCAGGTCATCGCTGTTTTGGTCCCCGATTCGCCTTCATCTAAGTTCCGCATCACCATGCAGGTCAACCAATCGTTGCGCGGATTGGTTCGTACCGATTCGGTAGTGACGGTTGGAACGGCGGGAGTGGTGGGCGAAAAATTTCTTACCATTAGCGCGGGTAGTCCGCAAGCCCCCGCAGCCGCCGCAAACGCTACGCTCGCCAGCAGAGAGCCGACGGAAATCTCGGCGCTCCTTGACCAGGCGAAGGGCGTAATTGGCGACATCGACGCCACGATTCGTAATGCCAATGGCGTCATAACTACCGCCCACGGGGTGCTTACCTCAGTGGGAGGCAATCTCAACGCGGCACTGACGAGCGCGAAGAGTACGCTGACAAATGTCAACGAAGTGGTAGCCGGAGTGAAGGATGGCAAAGGCGCCGCGGGAATGCTGCTGCGCGATCCGGCGCTTGCGGACCAGGTACGGATGTCGGTGACGAATGCTCAAAAAGCGACGGCCGAAATTGAGCGCGCAGCCGAGAATGCCAACGCGGTTATTTCAGAAATCCAATCGCGCGAATTCCCGCGCAAGATTGACCAGACCTTAGGCCAGGTGAACGAGACGGCGGCCAATCTGAACGCGACGTCGCAAACGTTGCATGAAGCCGTGGCACAACTTGCCGCTCCGGACGAGAAAGGATTAACTGCGGCGGTGAATCTTCGGCAATCGGTTTCGAGTCTCCATACGGCGGCCGGCAATATCGCCGACGACACCGAAGCGCTCAAGCACAACTTCCTGCTTCGCGGCTTCTTCAAGAACCGCGGGTATTTCAATCTCACGCACCTTGCTCCGGACCGGTATAGAAACGAGCGCGTGTTCGTGGCGAACACAAACAACAGGGTCTGGCTGGCGGCCGACGAGTTATTTCAGCGCGACAGCAGCGGCGCGGAAAGCCTCAGCCCGGCGGGCGCGTCTCTGTTGGAGCGCGTATTCTCGCAGTATGGCGCAAAGATTCTCGAGAGCGCGATCGTGATCGAAGGCTATTCAGCCGCTCCTGAGGCGTCAGCCCGGCTCGTGTCTTCGCAGAGTCGTTCACTGCTTGTGCGCAATCGCCTGCAGAACGCCTTCCAGCTCGATCCGGAGACGATCGGATCCGTCGCTCTGGAAAATACCCCGCCCAAGGAAGCGGGTCGCACTACTTGGGATGGCGTGGCTATCGTGATTGTGCCGCCGAAATGAACGGAGACGGTTATTTCGGGGTGTGGCGCAGCACGGTCGGGACGGTCACCGTGATTTCCGTGCCGCGCCCCGGGCGGCTCCAGCACTCGAAGCGGGCGCCGATCTTTTGCGCGCGTTCGCGCATTCCGATAAAGCCCCAGTGACGCCGGCAGCCCTTTTTCTCAAACCCAGGATCGATTCCTCCTCCATCGTCGTGACAACGAAGCTGGATCTTCTTGCCGTCAGAGCTGAATTCCACTCGGATCTGGGAAGCGTTGGCGTGGCGAAAGGCATTGGCGATGGCTTCCCTGCCGATAAAATACAACTCGCTCACCACGGCAGGACTTACGACGTCGTAGGAGCCTTCGGTGGTGACGGTAAACTGCACCCGTTGCTCCCAATTCATCTCGGATACAACCTCCGCGAGGGCTTTAGACAGGTCCCTGCCGGACAGTTCCGACCGCAGAGTGCGGACCTGATCTCTGGCTTCCTCGATCACCCGATCGGCGGCCTCCAGCGCCTCTTCCATGGCGGCGCGCGCCGGTTCATGCTCCGGGATCTGCTTCGCCGCGAAATGGAAACGCAACATCAATCCATGCAACCCTTGTAGCAGAGTGTCGTGCAAGTCGCGAGCAATTCGCACGCGTTCGGCGGCGCGCTCTTCCAGCCGGTCCCGAATCCTGGAGGTCACATGCTGAATTCGCAAGCGATGGCTGACGGCGAGGGCCACGATGACTGCAATCCCGCACATCGCAAGAAACCATTTGGTCTGATAGAAGGCCGGGAGCACAACGATATCAGACGGAAGCGTGTACTGGTTCCATTGCCCCCTGCCGATCGAAGCCGCGACCCGAAACCGATAGCTTCCCGGCCCGAGCGAGGAGTAAAATGCCTGCCGCCGAGCGCCCGCCTCTTGCCATCCGTTATCTTCGCCCTCCAGCATGTAGCGATAAGTCACTCGTTGCGGAGAAGCCAGACTGATGCCAACGTAATCGATTTCCAGATTGCGCGATTGGACCACAATTCGATCCGCGCCTCGCGGCCGGCGTTCCTTCCCGTCGGTGCGTAGGGATTCGATCGTAATTTGCGGCGCCGCTTGCTGGCGGCCAAAGTCGGATGGATCGACCGAAACCAGGTTGGAGTCGGTCGCAAACCACAGGCGCCCGGTGGAGTCCGCAATTGCGCTGGGTGTTGGGCGAAGCTGGGCTGCGCCGCCGGAAACGCCATCCCGAAAATCGAAGGTCTCGGCCTGGAAGCGGTACGTGGGCGTTACCAATGCCCGCTCAACCTCGGCCGCTGGCACGCGAATCACTCCACGGGCTCCGTTCAACCACAGGTCCCTGTCCTGGCTGGAAACGATGCCGGAAACTCCTCGTGGTTCCGCTCCCTCTACGGGCAGCAGCGGGCGGAATCCGTCGCCCGTGAAGATCGCAACGCCGTTCGTGCCGCCGGCCCAGATGCGATCCCCATCCTGATAGATCGTCATCACGCTCCCAAAGTTGCCGTTGGCGCCCACCTGAAAGACTCGGGCGCTTCCTCGTTGGAATCCGGCAATGCGGCCGTCAGCGTATCCGGCCCAAAGCCTGCCCATCGAATCGAAGTAAATGGTAGAGGGCGTTTTGGAGGGCGCCACGGTATCGGCAACGCGGGTCCACTGCGAATTCTGCCAGTGCCAGATTCCATGGCCTTCAAACGCAACGTGAATGCCGTCGCCGCCATCGCCGGTGATGCTCTGGGCGACGACGTGCTCCCATTCGGGCGGGAATGGAATCTGCTCGAATTCGCCGTCCCGAAGCCTCCAGAGTTTACTGCCCCAGTAATCGTAATCCCAGACAGCGCCATTCCGATCGGCATACACGGGCCCCCATCCCCGTTTCGGGCCGAACTCCGTGGTCTTGTCTCCCCGGTGCAGCAGCAGCGGCTTTCCCCAGTCGCCTATCCAAACAACTCCGCCTATGCCGGCCGCAACGCCGGGGAATGACCGCAACGCCGCGTCATCAAACTGGCGGAACCTTGCCTGCTCGAAGCGATCGAGCCCCAGAGCGGTGCCAACCCAGATATTGCCTTCGCGATCTTCCAGCATGCCGCCGCATTCATTCGATGTCAGTCCGTCAGTCGCGTCGAAGTGGTCTAATGGCGTGGTATTAGGACCGTGGGTCCAATTTTGCTGCCCGGCAAGGTCGAGTCCGTAATAATCGTGGGCAATCCAAAGCCAACCTCGGGTATCGAACAAGAAGGTTGCGGCGCCTTTAAGGCGAGTGATCCATTGCGGCTCCTGAAAGCCGGAGATGGGACGGAGACTCGTCCACCCATCGGCCGTCCAGACGCTGCCATCCGGGGCCTCTGCGAATTGCATGATTTGGCGAACCGTATCACCCGTATCCGAGAAGGCCGGCTGCCCAATTCGACGGACGTAAATGCGCGTGGCCGCGTTCAGCCACAGATCCCCCGATCGGTCGATGTAAGCTCTTTTTACTTGATGGGAGTCTGGTCCCTGACCAGCGACAGCGTCCTGCCACGCCGTGCCCGTCAATTTCATGAACTCGCCGCCGGTCACACTCCACACCTCGCCGTCGGATCGCGCCAGGATCTGATCGACTTGGGCGGATGGCAGGCCGTTGCGATCGCCATAGTTCGTAAGCCGGCCGTCCTTCAGATACGCGATTCCTCCCACACGGAAGCCGATCCACAGGCCGTCCTGTCCATCCGCGGTCAGGCAAGAAATGTCGAGCGAACTGAACTGCGGACTATCGGCCGGCGGGATGAACATCGTAAAACGAAGCCCATCGAACCGGAACAGTCCCGCCGTGGTTCCGAGCCAAAGATACCCATCGCTGGTTTGTGCGAGTGCGCGAATTCCGTGGGGGGCGCCATCGCGCTCCGTCCAGCTGGAATGGCGCAAACTGCGCGCCAGTTTTCCGGGAGGAGCTGGTTGCGGAATTCCGTAAACCGACAGAGGCAGTGCACACAGACCTAAAACCTGGAGTATCCGCAAAACGAAAACAGGAAGAGCCCTACGCATCCAGGAAACCGCGCTTCATACCGATCATCACGGCGTGCGTTCTATCGTTCGCGCGAAGCTTCCCAAGGATGCTTCTCATATGAGTTTTTACCGTATCTTCGGTAATATCCAACTGGGAAGCGACGATTTTGTTGGAACGCCCTTGCGAGATATTGCGGAGAACCTCAACTTCTCGGTCGGAGAGAGCGTCGGAGGCGACATGCTCGGCCAGCTCCCGCGCAACCACGCCAGGAACCCGCCGGCTGCCGGCATGCACAATGCGGATGGTTTCGATCAGTTCCTTTCGCAGCATGCTCTTTAGAAGGTACGCGGCAGCTCCCGCCTTCAGCGCACGCGACGCCTGTACGTCACCGGAATATGTACTCAATACGATGAAGCGGGCTGTGGGGTGGCGCTGGCGGATCTCGATAATGGCGTCGATCCCGCTCATAACGGGCATCTGAAGATCCATCAAGGTGACATCCGGCCGGTGCTTGTCGAACAGGTCGACCGCTTCCTGGCCGTTTGCAGCCTCGGCTACGAGCTGGAAGTCCTTCTGCGATTGCAGTGCAAAAGCGATTCCATCGCGGACAAGAGGATGGTCATCCACCGAGAGAATTTTTACTAGATCTTGCATCCCGAGCTCCTTTAGTTTCTCGTCGCGAGCGAAGTGTCGGGCGAGCTACCGCCCGGCAGATGGTAGTAACATATCACCCTTGCGGTCTGACCGAATCACTAGAAAGTGTAAGTTGTGCGCACCACTTTCAGCGGCTTTCTGAGGCCTCGGAACGTATACCCTGAGGTGTGCTGCGAAGTTTTCCTCGTGGTTTACCCGGTATCGCGCTCCTGGTGCTCCGCGTCACGTTGGCCGTGATGTTGATCCGCTTCGGACAGAATTCGCGGCTGACTTCTCCCTTCGGACCTGCAACAGCCGCAATTGCAGTGGCGGTGCTCCTTTTGTTCGGAGGTGGGCTCACGAGACTGGTTGCGTCTTTCTGCGGCGTGGCAGTTGTCGCAGCTTCAATTGTCGACTCACATGGATGTATCGAAGCCGCCGCGCTTATGAGTGCGGTTTCGTTCTGCGTGGCTGGCCTTGGGCCGGGGTCCTACTCGATCGATTCTCTCTGGTTCGGCCCTCCGAAGCGGATCTTTCCGCCGGATCAGTAGGGAAGCGAAAACGGCTATCGAAAATCGAAGGTCAAAGCTCCTCGTAGCGGCTGCACGGTTCCCGAAAAGACTCCTGCTGATGCGCCGACCATGCCGGCTTAAGGATGCGACCAAGAGCGCGGCCATCAGAATCGAGGCCGCTTTCAGAGGTGATTGATCCGGCGTTGACCATATTTGGAGATTTGGTTTCGTTCGGTGGGGATTCCGACGACGCCGAACGCTGAATCCGGGATGAATCCGAACGGCATTCTGGGATGATCCCGGACACCATCGGAGCGTATCGAACGCTGTCACTTCGACTTTGCAAGAAGTGTTCGGCTTGTCAAGAGAAACCGTCCGAAGCGCAGCGAGGAAGGATGCTGCTGGCGGCGCGCCCGTAGCCTTCTGGTTATCGGCGGCGATCTTCTCGTGATGCACCTGGAAGGAAACTACGGCGCTCAGCGCGACGCAGCAGCGGAAAACGGGAGGAAGCACACAACGAGCCGAAGAAGATTTCTCTTCGGTCGGACACTGGCGAGGCTTTCCATGATTTCTTTTTCAATCAGAAATGCCGCGCCGAGCAGCCCCGGACGAAGGCACCCTGGACTACCGTCCAGCCGCTGACTCCCATGAGGATCAGCGCCGGCACGTACATCGGATTCTGCAAACGAACTGAGGGGCGCATTATTGCACCCCTTGATCGCACACTTGCTGGATCTGGCGAAGAACGGCGTTTTGCGCCGCGGCGCAGAGCATCGCCGGCCCGGCGCGCAGGCGACCGCTCCGCTCGAAGTCAACGCCAATCAGCGGCTCTGGCGAGATCTACAAGCTATTCACCCGCGCCGCGTCTTTTATCAGCAATTGTGAAATCGCTGCCGACTTTGCGCGGTAGGCGGCCGCCTGTGATCGCCCCGTGGTTGTTTTCGCCATCCGGTTTGCACCGAAGGCGCGGTTTATTAGCGCCGTGATGTTGGAATCACGAGAAGCAATCAAGATCGTCCGGAACGTCCGCCGGGGGCTCCGGCGAATCGTATTCTCCATGCTCATGGCCTGAGAATCAGGCCCGCCACCTATCCAAGGAAATAAGTAGTTTCCGACTGGTTCTGACTTAACCATTGGAGCGAGATTGACAGACTGTGTCAGTGATTTCTGGCTGAACGATCCATACTAATTCGCGCGATCCATGTTATGCGAGGTTCGGAAAACGACTGTTGCAAGCGGCGCTTAAGGATCAGTGGTCGCCCCGACATAACCATCCCAGAATGACATGACGCGAAACGAGGCGGGCCGAAGGAAGTGGGCGACGACAAAGGACGCGATGGCCCGAAGTGCGGAATGCTCCCACAGGATCAGATCGCCGTCGCCTGACCCTCATTGTGGCCTCACGCATTGGCCCGAAGTAGAATCCGCCAGATCCATGTCAGTGGCGCCGGGCGAAGGGGCCATTTTTGGACCCCCTCTTTCGCTAGCTCTTCGCCGAGCCTTTCTCTTGCTCCAGTCAGAACGGTCCTCGCCGTCAAGGGTCCGCTTCGCCGCGCCCAACAACGGCGCGCCCTTGACCGCTCCGGGCCGTTCTGAACTACATCACCTAATAAGAGAGAAAGGCTCATTCTGGAAGGCTGCGGGCACCTCGGCGCCAACGGCGCCAAGCCCCTTTTTCAATGCCACCGACACAGATCCAAGCAGGAGTGGGGCAAGCCGTTCGATGTGTTTTCCGGCCTAAGGCCAGACAACCATTGCCCAATGTGGGTCAGAACTTCAAGGGCCACTCTCTCCTGCAGGTGGATCAGCGCAGTGCCTCCTACCAGTGAGTCCACTTGATGCGACCACAGTAGCCGGCTATCGGCAGTAGTGGCTCGGGCGGTGACCCGCAAGAGATTGTCGTGAACCCGAACGGTTCCTCGAATCACCACCAGGGCGCGAGAACCGGGACACTCTTCTTCGAGATGCCGCCATCCCGCCAGGAACTGCGCACCGGAAGCCAGATCACCCGAATTCCCGCGATGTGCGTCAACTGGTGGAGAATCTCGTCTGAGATGCCGAACGCACACTTCCAGGCGAGCGCATTGGCGCCATCGCACTCAAAGGGTTCGACGGCAACAGAAACTTCTTCCTCTGAAGCATTGCCGGCCACAGTCGAAACCAATCTCACTCGATGGACCGGAATGTAACTTCCGCGCCGGAAAGCAATGACGATCGAATCTCCTTTACCTTCTGTGTCGTAGTATTCCTTGAGCTTCCTCCGCAGCCGCCTCGCCTCGGAACGTACTATGGTGTCCAGGGTAGGATCGAAGTCATCGTTTCGACCGTAGACCTCGGTCGCGATTGTGTACTCCTTCAACTCGCCCGCTTTCCCCTGGAGAGTATGTTCCACGGTAAATCGGAGGAATTGCGAAAGCCTGCTTGATTTAACAAACTTGCTGCTCATCAGGATTCGTTCCAACGGCTAGTGTCACCTGTTCTGAGGTGAGTGTCTCGCTTTCCGCGATCATTTCACTGTCTATACGATTTACAGGTTCAGCGAGGGTATCGACTTATAAAGATCCCAGGTGCACTCGTAGTTGCCGGTCGTCAGCATCCGTCCGCCGCGCATGTGGTAACCGGCCACGGCGTCTCCAGCGCCGCCCAGACTCCCGCCCAAGACGGACGCCGCTTCGAGAATCGAAATGTTTTCGCCAGGCAAATCGCCGTCGCGGATCATGAAAGCGGTGGCTGCCAGAGATCCGATGCCGCCACCCACCAGATAGGCCTTTGATTTCGTGTGCATGTCCTCCAGTTCCCGAAAGAGCAGGGTGACGTGCCCAATACGCCCGCGTCATCTACCGGTGTGAAATCGTGGATGACGTTTCGGGCGCGAAATCTCTTACGGATCTTCAACTAGCAGATTGTCGGCCAAAGCGGCATGGACGCTGCCGTCCGTCCATACAACTATCGGTAGAGCAGATGTTTCCGTTTGCCGCGTCGTCCCGTCGATGCGTTTCAACGTGGTTCAAGACCCGACCGCCTGTGGTCGCATGACCATATATCGTTACGGCGCAAGGGGGGCGCGTGGCCGTGGCGTGAAATGGGGGCTAGGGTGGAAGCGCTTGCCGAAGATGGCCTTTGTCCATTTGGCGAACCGTCCGATCGAATCGAACCCAAAAGCTTGTCGTGCCGCAACTCTCGCAGCCGAAAAGCGGGCGCACGTCGGCCAGCGCGGCGTAGGCTACGTTGGGTACCATCTGGAAGGGTCGTATTCCGAACTGGAGGACGGCGAAACTGGAGGCAACCCATTTGGTTTTGGGCAAATTCCGCAGGACCTCCGCGACAGCTTCACCTCCTAGTACCTAATTGCAAAAATCAACGTATTCGCTTATAATCTGGTCATGAGCCAACGATCGACGATTTCTTTGACCTCTGAAGAAGAGCAGACTCTGCGACAGTGGGCGCGCTCTGGTACCA
>Ga0116129_1000424_pt1 | contig 27814 bp, 26 predicted proteins | sample June2015DPH_17_2_FD_89732 | JGI IMG/M metagenome (GOLD analysis project Ga0116129, IMG submission 89732) | Peatland microbial communities from SPRUCE experiment site at the Marcell Experimental Forest, Minnesota, USA - June2015DPH_17_10 | ecosystem: Environmental > Terrestrial > Soil > Wetlands...
GGCTCCGGTAGAGGAGTTGAGGGTCAGGGTTGGGGGCAAGGCTCCGGTAATCGAAAAGGTATAGGGGGGCGTGCCACCGGTGGCAGACAGAAACGAGTTATAGAAGGCGCCGATCTGGGCTGTCGGGGAGGGACAGGCGACGGAGAGCGGTCCTGGAGGGCCGGTGGTGGAGGCTCCGGGGTTGATGACCGAATTGCCTTGCAGGGTGACGGCGCCGGTGCGGGCCAAGGCGCGGCCGTTGAGGGAGGCTCCGGTGGTGAGGGTGATGGAGGCCTGCGCCATGATGGTTCCTTGAAAGACGGAGGTGGTTCCGAGAGTGGCTGAGCTGCCGATTTGCCAAAAAATATTGGCCGCTTGCGCGCCGCCCTCCAGCACAATCTGGCTGCTGCTGGCGGTGGTGAGCGCGGTGCCGATCTGAAAGATGAAGACGCTGTTGGTATTGCCTTGGCCATTGAGGAAGAGCGTGCCGGTGATGCCGATGGAGCTGGAGGATTGGTACAGGCCGGGGTTCAGAGTGCTGCCTCCGAGGTCGCCCGCGATGACGGTTGGCGTCAATCTACCGGCGGCGTTATTGTAGGCGGTGGTGAGGTCGATCTGGGCCGTGCGGGCGACGCTATCGGCGATGTGAATCGCGCCGTTGATGACGGTGCCGGGAGGGAATCCGCTGACGGCGGTGCCGGGGCTAAGGCCCAGATTTCCGCTAATGACGGTGGGGCCTGTGCTGGTTACGGTTGAGCCGGCGAGGATCGTAAAAGTGGAGTCCGAGCCGAGCGGTACGGGCGTTTGACCGACGGGGCCGCAGAGGCCGATGGTCGCGCAGAGTAGAAAGAGCTTCTTCAAAATGGCTCTCCTTTATCAAGAGAAAAAGCTACCCTTTTGTTGCGGGGAGCCCGCTGAGCCAATTTGGCTGAGCCGGAATTCGCGGCGACGGCGGATCCGATTCAGAGGTCCAACACGGCGGATGGTAATCGGCGATTGAGAACTATATATATCGGATCGGGGGCGTGTTGTCAAACGGAAATCGCATGGCGGCTCGGTGGTACGTGCCGGGTGTCCGGGCTGCGCCCGGATGGACCGATTGATAATCGGTCCGCAGGGTGGCAACCTGCCCCACGACGGACCAATGGGTTCATTGCTATTGGTGCGGGGGCGCTGCACTGGTGATGTTGATGATAGGGTAGTCGGAGTGATTCTTGATCTTTCGCGATTTGTGGAGACGGAGAGGCCGCATTGGACGGCGCTGGAGCGGTCGCTTGAGTGGCTGGAGGCGAATCCGGAGGCGCGGCTGAGTTTGAGCGAGGCGGAGAATCTGCACACGCTGTATCAAAGGGCATCGGCGGATCTGGGAAGGGTTCCGGATGGGGAACTGCGAAGGTATCTGGAATGGCTGGTGGCGCGGGCTTATGCGGAGATTCATGAGGCTCGGGAACGGAAGCGGTTTCGGCCCTGGAGATGGGTGAGCGAGGAGTATCCGCGGGTGTTCCGGAAGCATTTGCGGGCGTTTCAATTAGCCGCGGTGTTGACGATCGGAGGGGTGGCGTTCGGGGCGCTGGCGCTGCGGATCGATCCGGAGGCGAAGAGCGTCATCATGCCGTTTGAGGGGCTACAGAGTTCGCCTGGAGAGCGTGTGGCGAAGGAACTGGCGGATCAGGGCCGGCACATGGCGGGGCAGAAGGATCGGTTTTCGGCGGAGCTAATGACGCACAATACGCAGGTCGCGCTGACGACGCTCGCGTTGGGGATGACGTTCGGGTTCGGCACCTTGGTCATGCTGTTTTATAACGGCGTGATCTTGGGGGCGGTGGCGTTCGACTACATTCACGGCGGGCAGGGGGTGTTCCTGATGGGATGGCTGCTGCCGCATGGGGTGATCGAGATTCCAGCGATTTTAGTGGGAGGGCAGGCGGGGTTCGTGATCGCCTATGCGCTGATCGGGTGGGGGAGCAGGATTTCGCGGGCGGAGCGGTTGCGGAGGATTTCGGGAGACGTGGTGACGCTGGCGGGTGGGGCGGCGATGATGCTGGTGTGGGCGGGCATTGTCGAATCGTTCCTCTCGCAGTATCACGAGCCGGTGATTTCCTACGGGACGAAGATCGCGTTCGGGCTGGTGGAGGCGGCGCTGCTGACCTTTTATTTAGCTTTTGCGGGGCGGCGAGCATGAGAAACAGCGGGACGCAATCGTTGACGATCCGGACGCCGGAAGGGATCGAGTTTGCGCTGCCTTTGGCGGGTCCGGTGAGCAGGATGCTGGCGCTGGTGGTGGATCTGGCGGTGGTGATGACGATCGCGCAAGTGGCGGAACAGATTCTGGCACCGCTGGGATTTTTGGGGGCGGATTTTTCAGAGGCGATTAAGGTACTGGCGTATTTCGTGATTTCGCTGGTGTATATGGCGCTGGCGGAGTGGTTGTGGAGGGGGCAGACGGTGGGCAAGCGGCTGCTGCGACTGAGGGTCGTCGATGCGGGCGGGCTGAGGCTGGAGCCGAGCCAGGTAATCGTGCGCAATCTGATGCGATTCGTGGACGCGCTGCCGGCGCTGTATTTAGTAGGCGGGATGGCGTGCCTGGTGAATCGGCACCGGCAGCGATTGGGGGATCTGGCGGCGGGGACGGTGGTGACGCGGGCGCCGAGGTTGTCGCGTCCGGATCTGGATCGGATATTGGGCGGGAAGTTTAATACGCTGGCGGAGACGAGGCATCTGGCGGCTCGGCTGCGGCACAAGATTTCGCCGGAGTTGGGTGCGATTGCGCTGGAGGCGCTGCTGCGGAGAGGCGAAATTGAGCCGCAGGCCCGGTTGGCGCTGTTTGGGGAGATGGCGGGATATTTCCGTGGGGTGGTGGAGTATCCGGCGGAGGTGGTGGAGCAGCTTTCCGATGAGCAGTATGTTCGCAATGTGGTGGAGGTGCTGTTTAAGGAAGGAGCCAGTAGCCAGCAACACGTAACGAGCAGCCAGTAGCCAGAATCAGGTGAAAGAGGTATTCTGGCTCCTGAGTACTGGGTACAGGCTCCTGGCGGGCCATTGCAACAAATACTCGTTTGTGGTGAAGTGGAGTGGTTATGAAAAGCTGTAAAGTCCTGAAATTTCTACCTCTATTGCTCCTGGTGCTGGCTTCGTGTAACCGCGATCCTAAGGTCCAGGCGCAACGGCAATTGGACAATGCCAATAAATTTTTCGCCAAAGCCAAATACCGGGAAGCGGCGATTATGTACAAGCGAGCGATTCAGAAGGACATGCGCTTCGGGGAGGCGTATTACCGGCTGGCGCTAACGGAGCTGAAGCTGGGCAATTACGGCGACGCGATGCGAGGGCTGCGGCGGGCGGTGGAGTTGCAGCCGCAGAATTCAGATGCCGCGACGAAGCTGGCGGACCTGTATTTACTGGCGTCCACGCAGAATCCGACGCAGGCGCCGCAACTGCTGGGCGAGGTGAAGGACTTATCGGACAAGCTGCTGGCGCAGAATCCGGATTCGTTCGACGGGCACCGGCTGAAGGGGCAAATCGCGCTGCTGAGCAAGGATCCGGCGGGAGCGGTGGCGGAGTTCTCGAAAGCCAACCAGGTGAAGCCGAACCAGACCGATCTGGTGCTGGTGTATTTTCAGGCGCTGGTCTTGAACAAGCAATTTCCGGAGGCGGAGAAACTGGCGCGGGCTTTAATCGAGCGGGAAAAAACATATTCGCCGATTTACGATTTGCTCTATGTGCAGTATGCGCGGCAGAACAATGTGGCCGCCGCCGAAGACATTCTGAAGCTGAAGGTGGCGAATAATCCGACGCAATCGCGATACCTGGTGCAACTGGCGTCGCACTATTTCTTCACCGGCAAAAAGACCGAGATGGCCGCTACGATCCAGAAGCTGGCCGACGACAAAGCGTTTCCAGAAGGGCATCTTCTGGCGGGAGATTTCTACTTCCTACAGTTGAAGGATGCCGATGACGCGCGGACGCAGTTTGAAGAGGGGATGAAGGCGCATCCAAAAGACAAGCTGGTCTATCAGAAGAAGCTGGTGGAGTTGTTCGCGATCACGGGAAAGAGTCAGCAGGCGAACGATTTGCTGGCTACGATTCTGAAAGAAAATCCTAAGGACAACGACGCGATCGCAATGCGGGCGGCGCTGATGCTGACGACGGGGAATCGCGACCAGATCAACCTGGCGGCGAACGATTTCCAAGCCTTAGTGACAAAGTCTCCGCAGAATCATTTGTACCACTACAATCTGGCGCGGGCGCTGATCGCCAAAGGAGAGCTGGAACCGGCGCGGCTGCAACTGGAAGAGGCGATCAAGATTCGCACCGATTACGTGCAGGCTCGGGAATTGCTGGCGCGGATTTACATGGCGAAGAACGACCCGGCGAAAGCGCTGAAAGAGGCGGATGGCATCCTGACCTTCGATAAGAACAATTTGCGGGCGCATCTGATCCGCTCGAGCGCGCTGCTGGGAATAGGCGATAAGGAAAAGGCGCGGCAGGAGCTGGACCTGATTACGAAGGCGTATCCGCAGAACGCGGAGGCCCGGTTCCAGGTGGGAGCACTGGCGTTCGAGGAAAAAGACTACAAGAAGTCCGAGCAGATTTTCACCGAAATCTACAAAGCGAATCCGAAGGATGCGCGGGGCCTGGCGGCGATGACGCAATCGATGGTGGAGCAGCATCGGATCGGCGACGCGATCAAGGAAACGCAAAAGGCGGTCGACGCCGAGCCGCAGCGCAGGGATTTGAAGCTGGTGCTGGCGAAGTTTTACGTGCAAGCGGAGCGCTATGACGAGGCGATCGGGATCTATCAGACGCTGTTGACGCAGGATCCGCGGTCTCCTGATCTGTTGTTCCAAATGGCGGAAACGGAGCGGCGCAAAGGCGATCTGAACATGGCGGTCGACACGTTCCGGCGGTGCAGCCAGGCGGCTCCGGCAGATACGATGTGCCTGACGCAGTTGGGGCTGATTCTGGATGGCACGGGGAAGGCCGAACAGGCGAAGCCGATTTACGAGCAGATCCTGAAAATCCAGCCCGATCATCCGGTGGCGTTGAACAATCTGGCGTACATCAAGGCGCAAGAGGGAGTGGATCTGGATCAGGCATTAACGATGTCCCAAAGAGCGCGGCAGAAGATGCCAAACTCGGCGGAGGTAAGTGACACGCTGGGGTGGATTTACATCAAGAAGAACCTGAGCGAGGACGCAGTGCGCCTGTATAAGGACCTTACCGACAAGTATCCGGCGAATCCGACGTTCCACTATCACTACGGGATGGCGCTGCTGCAAAAAGGCGATAAACCGCTGGCGAAAAAGGAATTCGAGACGGCGCTTTCCGACAAACCATCGAAGGACGACGCGACGAAGATTCGGGACTTGCTGCAAAAGATATAGCCGCTGATGAAATTTAAGTCCCGACGGCAGCGCATGGCGCCGCCTCACAAACACGAAGGGGCGATGAACTGAGACAATCTCCGTCGTTCCCTTACATCGCTCCGTTTGCGGTGTTCATGGGGTTGCTGGCGCTCCATTCGGTGATACCGCTACCCGATCTTGCCGATCAGATTCTGCGCGTGACGGTGATGACGGCGGTGCTGTGGTTCATTGCGCGTCCGGTGATCGATCTGCGGGTGCGGCACCTGGCGCTTACGCTCGCCATTGGAGCCGGGGTGTTTGTGGTGTGGGTTGCACCCGATCTGCTGATTCCTGGCTACCGCCATTTCCGGCTGTTCGACAATGCGGTGACGGGCCACGCTTCGTCGTCCCTCTCGACATCGGCGCCGTTGAGCTGGCCGGTGCTGGGGCTGCGCATGATTCGCGCTGTGGTAATCGTGCCGATTGTCGAAGAGCTGTTCTGGCGCGCGTGGCTGATGCGCTGGCTGATCGATAACGATTTTAAGAAAATCCCGCTCGGGAAATACACGGCGTTTTCCTTCTGGGTGGTAGCGGTGCTGTTCGCGTCAGAGCACGGCCCTTTCTGGGACGTCGGTCTGGCCGCGGGAATCATTTATAACTGGTGGATGGTGCGCACAAGGAGTCTGGGAGATTTGATTCTGGCGCACGCGGTGACAAATTTCATCCTGAGCGCGTACGTGATCGCGGCGGGAAAATGGGAATACTGGCTATGACAATAGAACAAATTCGCCGGGAAGCGTCGGCGGCGAACGCCAAGGTGGCGCTTTTCGATTTCGACGGCACGCTGTCGCTGGTGCGCTCCGGATGGATGGATGTGATGGTCCCGATGATGGTCGAGATTCTGGCCGGCCTCAAGACGGGCGAGACGGACGCGGAGCTGAAGGCGGTGGTGGAGGACTTCGTGTGGCGGCTGACCGGCAAGGAGACGATCTATCAAATGATCGAGTTTGCCGTCCAGGTCGAGAAACGCGGAGGCAAGGCGCTGGATCCTCTGGAATATAAGAAGATGTATCTCGACTTATTGTGGGAGCGCATCCGAGGCCGGGTGGAGGAGTTGAAAAGCGGTCATGTTTCGCCCGAAAAGTACATGGTTCCGGGCACGCGGGCGCTGCTCGAAAGTCTGAAGGAGCGCGGGCTGAAGATGTATCTAGCCAGCGGGACCGATGAAGTGTACATGAAAGAAGAGGCGCGGCTGATCGACGTGGCGAAGTATTTCGACGGCGGCGTGTACGGCGCTCTGGACGACTATAAAAGTTTTTCCAAAAAGATTTTAGTGCAGCGAATTCTGGCTGGCGCGGACGTTCGCGGCGAAGAGATTATCGGGTTCGGCGACGGGTACGTGGAGATTGAAGAGGTAAAGCTGGTGGGCGGCGTGGCGGTGGGAGTGGCGTCGACGGAGCCGGAATGCATGGTGGTCGACGATTGGAAACGGCAGAGGCTGATTGGCGTGGGCGCCGATTACATTGTGCCGAATTACCTGTGTCATGCGGAGTTGATGGGAGCGCTGTTTGGCTCCGGCTCGAACTGATCGCGCGTCTATCCCCTCCCTGACGGTCAGGGTTCGGTAAGAAGGAAGAATGTCCAAGTATGAAACGTTCGATCGCGGGCGGCTGGAGATTAAGGCGCTGGGCGAGCGGAAAAACGATTTAGAGATCGGGCACTGGCTAAGGCTGGAGGACGAGACTCCGGCGTTCGAGCATGTTGATTTGCCGGAGATCGCGCGCAGGCTGAGAGCGGCCAAGGAGACGGGCGCGGCGCGGCTGGTTTGCATGGGAGCGCACGTGTTGCGGTCCGGCGTGAACCGGCATCTGATCGACCTGATGGAGCGCGGATTTATTTCGCACATCGCGGTGAACGGCGCGGCGGCGATTCACGATTACGAACTGGCTCGCATCGGTGCGACGACGGAGAGCGTGGCTCGCTATGTGCGCAGCGGGGAGTTCGGATTGTGGCGCGAAACGGGCGAGCTGAACGATTGGATTGTCGAGGCGGCGCGCGAAGGATATGGGCTGGGAGAGAACGTCGGGCGCAGGATCGCGGAGAGCGATTATCCTTATCGCGACTGGAGCGTGTTCGCGGCGGCGTATCGATTGGCGGTGCCGGTGACGGTGCATGTCGGGATCGGCTACGATATTCTGCACGAGCATCCGAACTGCGATGGAGGAGCGGTGGGCGCGGCGAGTTATCGCGATTTTCTGATTTTTGCGCGCGCGGTGGAGAAGCTGGAAGGCGGCGTGCTGCTGAATTTCGGCTCGGCGATCATGGGGCCTGAAGTTTATCTGAAGGCTTTGGCGATGGCGCGAAATGTCGCGCATCAGGAAGGGCGCAGCATCACGAAATTCACGACGTCGGTGTTCGATGTGGCGCCAATTCATGGCGATTTTCGGAGTGAGCTGCCGAAGTCCGATCCCGGATATTATTTCCGTCCGCACAAGACGATTCTGGTGCGCACGGTGAAGGATGGCGGCGAGAGTTTTTACTTTTGCGGGGAGCACAGAGGGACGGTGCCCGCCTTATGGCGGTCGCTGAAGGAGCCAGTAGCCAGTAGCCAGTTGCCAAAATGAATATAAGCGAGATTTTGCGGACATTTCGGGGGTTGAGAGTTTTGGTGGCGGGAGATGTGTGTCTCGACCGGTGGTGCAGGTATGATCCTCGGGAGGGGCTGCCTTCAAGGGAGACCGGATTGCCTCGGATCGGCGTGGTGTCGACGGAGGTGACGGCGGGGGCGGGCGGGACGATCGCGAATAATCTGGCGGCGCTGGGAGCGGGGCGCGTGGCGGTGCTGGGCGTGGTGGGCGACGATGGATTCGGATGGGAGCTTTCCCGGACCCTCGAAGCGAGAGGGATCGCCACGGACCTGCTGATCCGGTCCTCAGAAGTGCCGACGTTCACATACACCAAGTTAATTAATAACGCGACGGGGGAAGAGGATTTGCCGCGGGTCGATTTTATCCATACACGGGAGATCTCCGGAGCGCTGGAATCGCGGATCGTGGGTTCGTTGAGCAATGTAGCCGGGAATTTCGATGTGGTGATTGTTTCCGATCAGGCGGAGACGGCGGTGGGCGGCATTGTGACGGCGCGGGTACGCGAGACGCTGACGGCGATCGCGGAGAAAAAGATCGTGTGGGTGGATTCGCGGGTGCGGCCGGAACATTTTCGAGGAGTGATTCTGAAGCCGAATCGCGAGGAGGCGGAAGCAGCGTCGATGAGAGCGCTGGGGCGGGTGGACTTTCCCGCGCTGCGCGCGCACACTCGCGCGCGACTGCTGATTGTTACGCACGGGATTGATGGCGCGCAGGTGCTCGATGAGCGGGGAGCGACGATGGTGGCGGGGCGCGCGATTGAAACTCCGGTGGATATCTGCGGCGCGGGCGACAGCTTTTCGGCGGGCGCGGCGATGACTCTGGCGGTGACAGGGTCGGGATTGGAGGCGGCGCGATTCGGGAACCTGGTGGCGTCGATCACGATCATGAAGAAGGGCACGGGGACGGCTTCGCCGGAGGAAATATTGGCCGCGCAATGAACACGCTGGCGATCGATATCGGCGGGACCAAGTTCACGGTGGCTCTATTTGAGGATGAGCGGATGGTCCGCCGGGAATCGCGGGCGACCGATCGCGAAGGTGGCCCGGAATGGATGATGGCGCAGATCGAAGCGATCGCGCCGGCTTGGAAGTTCGATTGTTGCGGAATCGGATTTGGCGGGCCGGTGGACTTCGCGTCGCAGAAAGTTGTCCTTTCCACACATGTCGGGGGCTGGCGGGATTTTGACCTTGTGAAAAGGATCAAGGACCTTTTTCACGTGCCCGTCGTGATGGATAACGATGCGAATGTGGGCGCGCTAGGGGAGGCGATTTACGGGGCGGGGCGCGGGGCGCGGCCGCTGTTCTATATGACGCTTTCGACGGGGATCGGCGGAGGCATCGTCCTTAATGATTCGACCGTGTATCGGGGGGCGGATTCTTATGCGGGCGAACTGGGACACATTACGCTGCAGCCGGGTGGGCCGGAATGTCTATGCGGGTCGCACGGGTGCTTTGAGCGGCTGTGCTGCGGGATGTGGCTGGAGCGCGATTATGGCAGGAGCGCGAAAGAACTGATGCAGGATGAGGCATTCGTGCGCCGCTACGTGGTGGATCTGGCGCAGGGGCTGAAGGCGGCGGTGATGATGCTGAATCCGGCGCGCATTGTGATCGGCGGAGGAATCGCGAAAGCCGGCGACGCGCTGTTCGTACCATTACACGCAGAACTGCGGCGGCAGGTGACGGGATGGTCCCGGGCGCGGCTGGACGTGGTTCCGGCGGGGCTGGGGGACGACAGCGTCCTCTACGGCAGCGTGGCCCTTATTCGATCTTTTTAAACAGGCTGTCGAACGCCGCCCGCGCATCGCTGGCATTCCGCGGAACTGCCGCGTTCGGCAGCGGAACGGAGTTTCCGTTCGAATGTCCGTAGCCGTTCGAAGCAGGTGGATGGACGGCGTCGCGAGCCACGGTAAAACGCGGCTTGAACAGCGTGCATTCGTTACCCTGGTCCTTGACCGCGATCCGCACCGGCACCGGTTTCAGGCATTGGAAGCGGGTGGAGGGCTCAAAATACGAGCACTGCTTGCAGCAGTGCAGAGCCGCGCCGCACTTCGGACATTTACCTTTAAAGTCGATATCGGGAAGAAGCGTCTGGGAGCAATTAAAGCATCGTGCCGCGGTCACCGACTGCACCATGCGCGGAAGCCGCGGGCCGGTGATATCGATGGGCGGGCGTGGACCCTGGGGCTTGGGGCGCTCGTCGCGCCGCTCGCCTCTATTGGTTGAAAAATCGCGGCTAGTCGAGTCCTGATAGCCGTTTTGACGGTACTTGCGTTCGCCTTCCATAGATTACATTTGCCTTAAAAAAGGTGGATGGCTCACTCCTTTGATGAGAAGGTATACAACACTGCTGGGATAGAAATTCGGAATTGTTTCTTTCGTTCGGGAAGACCGCGGAACCAACCGGCTGGAAACGTGGGAAGTTGGAACCCGCTCAAAAAGCCTAAACCACTATGTACCACGGATTTCAGTAAGAATCCAGCGAAATCTTACTTTAAACAAGAATATCGGCATTCCCTTCACAATTCTTTAGGATTCGCCGGCCCACTTCAGCAGCGCATTGCAGGGCCGGTTTAACGGATCGTCACAATGATTGGGGCTGACGCGCAAAGCGTATCCCAATCGGCCAGTGGTGAACGGGGCGAAATCGCGCCCAAACATAAATAGTGCTTCCTGTTGACCTGTCGGACTGAGCGTCAGGACCTGTGTTTCCTCCAATTCGCCGTTGGCGGCGACCCGGCCCACCACCGCTTCGACGCGAACGTCCTGCGGCGTCAGGCCCGCCAGGTCCAGGCTGGCGCGCATTGGCACGGAGCTGCCGGCGGAGACCGTCTCACCGCCGATTCCGATATCGACGAACTTCACGGCGGACCACTTTTCGGCAACCATGCGATGCCAGCGGACATGCTCGCGGGAGTAGGCGAAACGATCGCGGCAAACACGTTCATAGCCTAGATGCGCGGGCTCGTATAATTGTGTCGCATATTCCATCACCATGCGCTGGCAATTGAAGTTCGCGCTGACCGACTTCAAAGACTGTTTGACGCGACGCATCCATTCGACCGGTACGCCCTGCTCCCGGCCTTCATAAAACATGGGGACGATTTCGTTTTCGAGCACGGAGTAGATGCCGGCGGCGTGGGCATCGTCGCGATCAACGGAGTAGGGGTCGCGGTCGCCGATGACCCAGCCGCCGGATTCCTCCGCCGCTTCGTCGAACCAGCCGTCGAGAATGCTCAAGTTGAGCGTGCCATTGATGCCGGCCTTCATGCCGCTGGTGCCGCTGGCTTCCTCGCCGCGGCGCGGATTGTTGAGCCATACGTCGACACCCTGCACCAGCTCCCGAGCCACTTGCAGGCCGTAGTCTTCGACAAACACCACGCGTGTCGAAAGGTCGGGATCCTTCGAAAACTGAACAATTTCGCGGATCAGCGTCTTCCCGGGAAGATCGAGCGGATGGGCCTTGCCGGCAATCACGACCTGCACCGGCATGCGCGCATTGGTGAGGATTTTTTTCAAGCGCGCGAGATCGCGGAACAGCAGCGTGGCGCGTTTATAGGTGGCGAAGCGGCGGGCGAAGCCGATGGTCAGGGCATCGGGGTCCAGCACTTCCTGTAGCCGCCTGACCTCAGAAGCGGGAGCGCTGCGCTCGGTGGCGCGAACGGCGGCGCGGTCCCGAACGTAGGCAATCAACCGGCGCTTGCGGCGGCGATGCGCTTCCCAAAGCTCGGCCTCGGGAATCTCAGCGATCTGATCCCATACGGAGGGTTCGGAATGGCCCTCGCGCCAATCCGGCTGGAGCGACTGATCGTAAATGCCGGCCAGGTCGCCGTTGATCCAGGTGGGCAGGTGCACGCCATTGGTGACGGACGTAATCGGGACTTCCCACACCGGCAGATTCGGCCATAAATTCTGCCACATCTGCTGCGAGACGTGACGATGGATGCGGCTGACCGCGTTTCGATAGGCCGAAGTCTTAAATGCGGCGATGGCCATCGAAAACGACTCCTGCGCATCGCCCGGATTGCTGCGCCCCAGCGCCAGAAGCTGGTCGAAGGAGATGCCGGAATCGCGGCAATAGTCCTGAAAATACTCGTACATGACGCCGGAGTTGAATAAGTCGATGCCGGCGGGTACGGAAGTGTGCGTGGTAAAGACGTTGTTGGTGCGAGAGGCGTCCAGAGCCTCCTCAAAGGTCATCTGCTGACCGGCCATCAGGCGGCGAATCCGCTCGATCGCGAGAAATGCCGAATGACCTTCATTCATGTGATAGACGGTGGGGTGAAGGCCCAGTTCTTCGAGCGCGCGCAATCCGCCGATGCCGAGCACAATCTCCTGCCGCATGCGGTTGTGCAGATCGCCGCCGTAAAGCTGGGCGGTGATCAGCCGATGGATCGGGCTCTGATTCTGCGGGATATTGCTATCGAGCAGATAGAGTTTCACCCGGCCGACGTCGATGCGCCAGACCTTCAAAAACACCTCTGCGCCGGAGAGCAGCACGCTGACTAGCATTTCGCTGCCATCGGCGCGCTGGACCGGACTGACCGGCAGCGAATAAAAGTCGTTAACCGGGGTACGCTCCTTCTGCCACCCATCGGGATCGATCGATTGGCTGAAGTACCCATTCTGATAGAGCAGACCGACGCCGGTGAGGGGCAGATTGGCGTCGCTCGACGCCTTCAGATGATCGCCCGAAAGGACGCCCAGGCCGCCGGAGTAAATCGGCATGCAATCGAGCAATCCGTACTCCATCGAAAAGTAGGCGATCAGCATGCCCGAGGGCTGCGGGGAAACGGCCGCCAGATACGCATCGTGCGTGTCGCAGGCGCGGCGATAGAGCGCCAGGTACCGCGGGTCCGCCGCGGCGCGTTCGAGCGTGGCTTGCGAAACACGGCCCAACATGACGATCGGGTTGTGATTCGATGCTTTCCAAATGACGGGGTCCAGGCGGCGGAACAGGGAGCGCAGAGAGTGGTTCCAGCTCCAGTGAAGATTCAATGCGATTTCGGACATGCGCTGGAGAGCGGCAGGCAACGCGGGCCGGACCAGGAATTCTTTAAGCGGACGGATCTGAAAGGACATCTCAAGAATGTTAGTCCTACAGAATAGCAGAGCTTCGCGGTATCCTAAATCGCGGATGAATCGAAAAAGTTCTATAGCGGTGCTGACCGCAGTCCTGCTGGTTTCGAGCTGTGGCGGGCAAAAGAAAGCGATTGTGGTGGGATCGAAGAGCGCAACGGCTCAAGTGGTGCTGGGCGAGATCGTGGCGCAGCATCTGGAGCACCGGCTGGGGCGCAAGATCGGGCGGAGCCTGAACCTGGGCAATACGGCGCTGGTGTATCAGGCGCTGGTGAATGGCGAGATCGGTCTCTATCCGGAAGAGACGGGAACGGTGCAGACTGGCATCCTGAAAGAGTCTCCGTCCTACGACGCGGCCAGTGCACTGGAGCGCGTCCGCAACGAGCTGCGCCGGATGGCTCAGATTGAGGTGCTGGATCCTCTCGGGATCAATAATTCCTGGGCCGTGATTAGCAAAGATCAGACAATTGAAACATTGGGCGACGCCGAGCACGCCAAAACGGCCTGGGAACTCGGGATCACCCGCGATTTTAATGAGCGTAGCGATGGCCTGGCCAGTCTCCATCAATATCATTTGCCGATGGACGCCTCGCCAAAGGTTTTCGATCCCGCCGCGTTATACGCTGCCTTCGAATCGGGCGAAATAACGATGCTGGTGGGTAACGCGACCGACGGTCCGCTGGCTCGCCACAACGACTGGAAAGTGTTGCGTGACGATAAGAAAGTCTTTCCGGTTTATCAAACATGCCTGCTGGTGCGAGGCGATTTGCTGCTCAACGATCCGCAGATTCAGCCCGCGCTCGCTGAACTATCAGGCAAGATTACGAACGATGCGCTGCGCAAGCTAGATGCGGAAGTCGACCTCGATCATAAGAAGCCGGCTGATGTGGCAGCGGAATTTTTATTGCAGGCAAGCTTGAAATAATTCTCTAGGAACATAACCAGACGCGTTTGCGTCCGTCTTAATATGTAAAGCAGTCAGCCTCCGTGCGGATCCTTTCCCCAACAACAACCCACCGCGCGGAGGCTTCTGTCATTTCAAGACTTTCAACAAGTTTACAGCGAATTCCAAAAGCGGTCAATAGAGACAATCGGAGTCCCGCAAGCGAACACCTACAGATGGCAAAGCCGAGCGATGGTCTTTAGGCTGTTAATCGCGAAATTCGACCGATCGCGCCACGGTAATCGCTTTGTTTTCGAGTAACTGATCGAGCACTGCCTGGCTGACCGGCTCATCCGTCTTCACAACGGCGATCGCTTCGAGCACTCCGCCTTCTTCTGACGGCGCCTGCTGCCTGCCGAGCGAGAAGTTCGCGATGTTGATATTATTCCGGCCCGTCACAGACCCGACATAACCGATCACGCCCGGCACATCCGCATTGCGCAGATACATTAAATGTCCAGTCAGAGGAGCCTCGCAGCGGATCCCGCCCACCGAGAGCAGACGAGGCCGGTCGAGCACCAGCGCTCCTTCCACCTGCGTAGTGCCTTCATCCGTTTCGAGCTCCAGCTTGACGGAATCGGCGTGACCCACGCGTTTGTCATGCCGCTCGGCATAGCCCAGGCCGCGCTCCGTGGCGATTTGCAGCGCATTCACCACATTCGCTTTCCGGTGCAGGGAGCGGCTTAACACTCCGGCCAGTCCCGCGTTGCGAATCAGGTGCGTGTTCTGATCGGAAATGTTGCCGTGATAAATAAGCCGCACCATGCGCGGATTTCCGGTAGCGACGTAAGCGGCGAACGTCCCCAGCCGTTCGGCCAGCGCCGCGTATGGACCCACCGTGCGATATTGCTCCGTGGTCATCGCCGGAACGTTCAGTGCATGGGTCGCGACGCCCTGGCGCAGATACTGCACCAGTTGTTCCGCGATGCGGACACCCACTGTTTCCTCGGCCTCCTCGGTGGCTCCGCCGATGTGGGGGGTCGCGATCACCTGATCCAGCTTGAGCAAAGGCTCGCCGGAATCGGGCGGCTCCGTCTGAAATACGTCCAGCGCGGCGCCGTAAACCTTGCCTGATTCGATTGCCTTCCGCAGCGCCTCCCCATCGATCAATTCGCCGCGCGCGCAGTTGACGATGCGCACGCCTTTCTTCATTTTCTGGAACGCCGCGGCGTTCAGCAGGCCGAATGTTTCGAGCGTCAGCGCGACGTGCAGAGTAATGTAGTCGCTCTGCGCGAACAGCTCGCTCAAAGGCTTCAGCGTAGTCCCCAGATCGGCCGCGCTCTGCGAATTGACGTACGGATCGTTGGCGATGATCTTCATATCGAACGCCCGCGCCCGCCGCACCACTTCCTGGCCGATACTGCCCAGTCCGACCACGCCCAGCGTTTTACCGCGCAGCTCCGTGCCGACGTATTTCACCCGGCCCCAGTGGCCGCTCTTGGTCGAAGCGCACGCCTGCGGAATCGAGCGCGCCATCGCCAGCATCAGCCCCAGCGTGTGTTCCGCCACTGAGACAGCGTTGCCGCCCGGCGTGTTCATCACCAGGACGCCCGCCGCCGTGGCCGCCTCCACGTCGATATTCTCCGCGCCCACGCCGGCCTTCCCCACCACTTTCAAGTGCGGAGCGCCGGCCAGCAGCGCAGCGTCCACCTTAATCGTGTTGCGAACGATCAGCGCGTCGGCATCGGCCAAATGCTGCCCGAATTCTGCGGGATTCGAAAGGATCACATTCCAGCCGGGTTGGGGCCGCAGCAGCTCCAGGCCCGCGTCCGGAATCGATTCGGCGACCAGAATGTTCATTCGATATTTAGACGTTTGCAAGTTCCTTCCCGGTTATCTTATCTGTCGTCTTATCTGTGATGGCGATCTCGGCATAAACCCGCTGCACTGCCGCGACACCGGCGCCTAACGTCACCGGAATCCCATTTGCGTAGAGGATCAGTTCGAGCTCCGCAATGACCGCGAACAGATCCGCGACATCGAAATATCCGAGATGTGCTATCCGGAATATGCGGCCCTTCATCTCACCCTGCCCATTGGCGATGATGGCGCCGAAGCGCTGCCGGAATTCCTTCACAACGACGCCCGAATCGAGCCCGTCCGGCGCCTTCACCGCCGTCACCGATGCACTGGGATTCTCCGCCGCGAATAATTCCAGACCCAAAGCATGACAAGCTTCCCGCGTGGCGCGGGCAAGCTGCTCCGCATTGTCGATCAGCGTGGCCATCCCGATGCTCTTGATATATTGCAGCGCTTCGTTCAGCGCCAGCATCAACGCGGTGGACGCGGTCCAAGCCGATTCGCCGCTCGCCGCATATTTCTTTTCGCGCTTCAGATCGAAGTAATAGCGCGGCAGCTTCGCCCTTTCCATGTGCGCCCAGGCCTTGGGACTGATCGATAGAAACGCCAGCCCGGGCGGCACCATGAACGCTTTTTGCGATCCTCCGATGACGATATCGAGCCCCCAGGAATCGATATAGAGCGGCATCGTACCCAGTCCGGTAATCGCATCGACCACAAAAATCGCGCCGGTCTTCTGAACCGCCTCGCCCATCGCGCGAACATCGTGCACCGCGCCGGTCGAAGTTTCAGAAGCCTGCACGAATACGCCTTTTACATCGGGGGTCAGCGCTTTCTCCAACGCTTCCGCGCTCACAGCTTTTCCATAGGGAGCTTCGAGCACGATTACGTCGAGCCCGTAAGCTCGCGTCATTTCCACCCATCGCTCGCCGAACTTTCCCGCCGTGCAAACGATCACGCGATCGCCCGCCGAAAAACAATTCGTCACCGACGCTTCCATCGCGCCCGTTCCCGAAGCGACCAGCACCAGGACGTCATTTGCAGTGCCCATTACCTGTTTGAGGTCGGCCAGCACGGCCAGGAACACATTGCGGAAATCCTGCGTGCGATGGTGCATACCCGCGCCCAGCATCGCGTGCAGCGCCTTCGGATAAATCGGCGTCGGACCGGGAGTCAGCAGGCGTGTCTTCTTGATATGCACGATGAACTTTCAGAATACCCTCTCTGCGAACCCTGCGTCTCTCATCCCGCGACCACCCACATCTGACATAATTCTCGAATAATCTTAACCGAGCCATGACCACAGGGAGCGGTGTCAAGTCGTGGTATGAGCCCTAAAGCCAAAATCCGAACCCTCGCCGCTTTCGGCTGCGCAAGTCTAGCGCTTGCGGCCCTCCAATATGCCGGCGGCAACCCAGGAGCGATGCCAGCGCCTTTTGTGCTGTTTGAAATGATCTGCGAAATCATTTGCGGAGCAGGCCCGCTATTTTACGCCAAGAGGCTGCACGAGAAACAAAAGCGCAGCGACTCGTAGCCGCGACGAATGGGAGCGCTAAACTGGAGATCAGACATGCCCTTGCTCGACCAAATTCAAAAAGACATGACCGCCGCCATGAAGGGCCGGGAGGAAGCGCGCCTCGACGCGCTCCGCATGATTAAGACCGCGCTCAAGAAACATGAGATCGATTCCATGAAGCCACTCGACGAAGCGACCGAGCTGCAAATTCTGAACACCCTCATTAAACAGCGCAAGGAAGCCTCGGACATGTTCCGCAAAGGCAATCGTCCGGAGCTTGCCGACAAGGAAGACGCCGAGCAGAAGCTGATCGCAGCCTACATGCCCTCTGCGCCCACCTCAGAAGAAATGGACGCCGCGATCGCAGCCGCCATGGCCGAATCCGGCATCACGTCGCTCAAACAAATGGGCGTCGTGATGAAGGCCGCGCAGGCGAAACTCGCCGGTAAGCGCGTCGACGGCAAGGCGCTCAGCGACCGCATCCGCGCCAAGCTCGCTTAAACCGAGCCGTGACCACAGGGAGCGGTTTCTTAATCGCCGCGGGCAGCCCCTCCTTGACGCCGACCTTCGCGCGCGATATAACAAAACGGTTAATTTCATATGACTCCTGCACTGATGACGGAACCCACGTCCGAGTTTTCCCAAGAAAACGTGCTAAATTCCATCGCACACGAAATCCGGCAGCCGCTGAGCGCCATCGAATCCATCGCTTATTACCTGTCATTGGTGCTACCCGAAGATGAAAACCATCGCGAGCAGCTCTCGCGCGTCCAGCAGTTGGTGGAGCAATCGAACTGGATCCTCTCGAACGGCTTGGTGCTTTCGAGTTCACAGCCGCCCGCACCCCAGGCCATCGATCTGGAAGACCTGATCACGCAGACCATCACCACCCGCTCCCCCGCGATGGATCCGCCGATGAACTTCGGACCGGCGCCCGATCTCCCCTTAGTGCATCTCGATCCCGGCCTCGGTCGCGCCCTGATCGAGAATATTTTCGGGCTGTTCCGGCAACTGGCCACGACCGCGCATCCCATGACCGTACGAACAACCGCTGCCAATATGGTTGTGTTGGAGGTATCGACCTCCGCGCCGGGCTACCGTTCGATTCTCGCGCTGCCTCCGGGATCTGCCTTGAGCCTCGATTGCGCGCAAAGGATCGCGATGCTGCATGGCGGTTCGTGCACCCACTCGATCGACCCGGCCAGTGGGATTCGGCTGCGCGTGATGCTACCATGAAGTTTCCCCGACATGGCTGTTGTTGTTCCGGACATCCTCGCTCGCATTGTCGACCATAAGCGCACTGAGCTGCGAAACATTTTCGAGCGGCGCGCCGAATGGGAGCGGGCTGCGGCCAATCGCAAGGACGTTCGGAATTTCCGAGCCGCGCTAACCTCATCCCAACCGGCCATCATTGCGGAGATCAAGAAAGCGTCGCCCAGCAAAGGCGTTTTGTCCGCCGATTTCGATCCCGCCGCCATCGCGCGCCTCTATGCTTCGGGCGGAGCGGCGACGCTCAGCGTCCTCACCGATCGCGAATTCTTCAAAGGATCCTGGGACGATCTTCTCGTCGCGCGCGCCGCGATGGCGCTTCCTGTCTTAAGAAAAGATTTCACCATTGACGAAGTTCAAGTCATCGAGGCCGCCGCGCATGGAGCCGACGCGATTCTATTGATCGCCGCGCTCCTCGATCAATCGGACCTGCGCCGGTTCCGTGAGCTAGCCGCACTGTACGATATGGACGCGCTGGTCGAAGTGCACGATCAGCCGGAGCTGGATCGCGCTCTGGCCTCGGGCGCCGAAATCGTTGGCGTGAACAATCGCAATCTCCATACCTTTGAAGTGACCCTGGAAACATCATTGCGGCTGGCTGAAAACATTCCCGGCAGCATCATCAAGGTGAGTGAGAGCGGCATTCATTCTTCCGCCGATATCAAGTTGCTGGCCGGCGCGGGCTTCCACGCATTTTTAGTCGGCGAACATCTGATGAAGTCGCCCGACCCAGCCGCCGCGCTGCGGGAGCTGCGGTCATGATGATCAAGGTATGTGGCATCACTCGCCGCGAAGACGCGCAAGCGGCGGTTGAAGCCGGCGCCTCCGCGCTCGGATTTATTTTCTACCCGAAAAGCCCGCGCTACGTAACGCCAGAAGCCGCCGCCGCGCTCGCCGAAGGCCTCGCGACCTTGAAAGTCGGTGTCTTCGTCGACGAATCTCCCGCCGCCATTGAGTCCGTGATGCGCGCGGCCAAGCTCGACGTAGCGCAGATCTACGGCGACGCCATCCCCGAAAACACGCGAGTATGGAAAGCGTTTCGACCCGCCGCCAGCGTTGCCACCGATGGCGCGGAAGCCATTCTTCTCGACGGCCCAGCCAATGGCATTTCCTTCAACTGGGCCGTCGCTCGAGACCTTAATCACAAAGTAATCGTCGCCGGCGGACTCGACGCATCGAACGTCGCCGACGCCATCCGCATCGCCAAGCCCTGGGGCGTCGACGCCAGTTCAAAACTCGAATCCGCACCCGGAATCAAAGACCACCAAAAAATCCGCGCCTTCGTCAAAGCCGCACAGGAAGCAAAATGATCACTTCGCAACCAGACGCAACCGGACACTTCGGCCCCTACGGCGGACGCTTCGTGCCCGAGGTCCTCATGACCCCTCTTGAAGAGCTGGAGCAAGCCTACCTCGAAGCCCGCGACGATCCGGCGTTTCAAGCCGAACTCAACGATCTGCTCACCAACTTCGCCGGACGCCCCACGCCGCTCTACTACGCCAAACGTCTGACCGAGCAACTCGGCGGCGCGAAGATTTACATCAAACGTGAAGATCTGCTGCACACCGGCGCGCACAAAATAAATAACTGTCTTGGCCAGGCATTGCTCGCGCGAAAGATGGGCAAGAAGCGCATTATCGCCGAGACGGGAGCCGGTCAGCACGGGGTCGCGAGCGCCACCGTCTGCGCTCTGTTCGGCCTCGAATGCATCGTCTATATGGGCGAAGAGGACATGCGCCGCCAGCGGTTGAACGTGTTCCGCATGCGCCTGCTGGGCGCGAAAGTCGTCTCCGTAACTAATGGCAGCCGGACATTAAAAGACGCCGTCAGCGAAGCTCTTCGCGATTGGGTCACCAACGTTCACTCCACCTACTACCTGCTTGGGTCGGCCCTGGGCCCGCATCCTTATCCCGTGATGGTGCGCGATTTTCATCGCGTGATCGGCGAGGAAACACGCGCCGAAATTTTGAAGCGCGAAGGCCGCTTGCCGGATTCGATTTTCGCCTGCGTCGGTGGAGGCTCGAACGCGATCGGCATGTTCCACTCGTTCATCGGCGACGAAACTGTAAAGCTGATCGGCGTCGAAGCCGGCGGCCGTAGTGAGAAACTCGGCGATCACGCCGCAAGATTTTCCGGCGGCTCGCCCGGCGCGCTGCAAGGCGCGTACAGCTATCTTTTGCAGGACGACGATGGCCAAGTCTCGCTGACCCATTCCATTTCCGCCGGTCTCGATTACGCGTTGGTCGGCCCCGAGCACGCCTGGCTGCACGACAGTCATCGCGCCGAATATACGTCGTGCAGCGACGCCAAAGCGCTCGCCGCTGCGCAGAGACTGGCCCGTACCGAAGGAATTATTCCCGCGCTCGAATCCGCCCATGCAGTCGCCGAAGCCATCGAGCGCGCGCCGCGGGAACCGGGGAAATTGTTCATCGTGAATCTTTCCGGCCGCGGCGACAAAGATACCGATATTTACCGGGAGAACCTACCTGAATTAGATGACGACCCGAATCCAGCAGTTATTTAATCGCCGCAAGAGCGAAGGAAAGGCGGCCCTCGTCGCCTATCTGACGGCGGGCGATCCGTCGGCCGATGCGACCCCCGGATTCATCGCCGCGCTCGAACGCGGAGGCGCGGATTTAATCGAACTGGGTGTTCCCTTCTCCGACCCCATCGCCGACGGTCCGGTCATCCAAAGAGGCTCGGATCGGGCGCTTAAAGCCGGCTTAAACGTCCATAAAGTGCTGGAAATCGCATCGCAAGTGCGTTTAAAGAGCCATATTCCGCTCTTATTATTCACCTATGTAAATCCCGTTTTGCGCTACGGATTAGAAAATCTCGCCCGCGACGCGAAAGCCGCCGGCATCGACGGCTGCCTCCTCACCGATGTCAGCGTCGAAGAAGCCGAAGTGTATGTAAACGCTATGCGCGCAGCCGGCCTCGACACCGTATTTCTGGCCGCGCCCACTTCAACGCCCGAGCGTTTGAAACTGGTCGCGAAATATTCCAGCGGTTTTATCTATTTGGTCTCGCGCACCGGCGTCACCGGAGAGCGTGCGGAGCTTTCGGATTCGCTTCAACCGTTGATAGATTCCACCCGCGCTATCAGCAATTTACCGCTCGCAGCCGGCTTCGGAATTTCCACGCCGGCGCAAGCTGGAGCAGTAGCAAAGATTGCCGATGGAGTCGTCGTCGGCAGCGCGATCGTGCGGCTGATTGAACAAAATGCCGGCGAAGAAGGGCTGGAAAAATTCGCCCGGTCACTGCGCGATGGAATGGACCAATGACCAGAGAAGAAGCGTTGCGTGCGCTCGCGGAGTCCAGGAAAACGATCGACGCGATCGATGTAAAGTTACTCGAATTGCTCAATCAGCGCACGCGCGCGGTGGAAGAAATCGGGCGGGCCAAGGAATCGCTGGCGATGCCGGTTTATGAGCCGAAACGCGAAGAAGACGTCTTCCGCAACGTGACGGATCATAACCAGGGGCCGCTCACCAGCGACGCGGTAAAAAGTATTTTCGAACGGATCATCGACGAAATGCGCACGCTCCAACGGATGCGGCGCCAACAGAGACAGGGAGAGAAAGAATGTTAGTCGTAATGCAGCAGGGGGCGACCGACCTCACGATTCAGGCCGTGATCGACCGCCTGGTGAGCATGGGATTCACCGTCCACCGTTCCACCGGGGTCACGCACACGGTACTGGGAGGCGTGGGCCCCGTGGAGGATTTCGAGCCGGCGGATTTTGAAGCGATGGAAGGAGTGAAGGAATGTCATCGCATCGTTTCCCCTTATAAACTGGTCAGTAAAAATTTTAAGCCGCAAGGAACGATCATCAAGATCGGCAAGGTCGAAATCGGCGGTCCGCACGTGGTCACCATGGCCGGCCCGTGCAGCGTCGAGAGCCGCGAGCAGATTGAAACGGTAGCCGATATCGTCACCAATGCCGGTGCTCAAGTAATGCGCGGCGGCGCGTTCAAGCCTCGTTCTTCGCCCTACAGTTTTCAGGGAATGGGCGAAGAAGGCCTGAAAATCATGCGCTCCGCGGCCGACCGCCGCGAACTGCTGGTCGTCAGCGAAGTGATGGACCAGACGCAAATCGCCCTGTTGACCCAGTATTCCGACATTTTGCAGATCGGCGCGCGCAACATGCAGAATTTCAATCTGCTGCGCGAGATCGGCAAAACGCGCAAGCCAGTGCTGTTGAAACGAGGCATCGCCGCAACCATCGAAGAGCTGCTGCTGGCCGCCGAATACGTCATGAGTGGCGGAAACTACGACGTGATTCTGTGCGAACGCGGCATCCGCACCTTCGAGACCTACACGCGCAACACCATGGACATCGCCGCGATTCCGGTGGTGAAAAAATTGTCGCATCTGCCCATCGTCGGCGACCCTTCGCACGGCACCGGCCGTCGCGATATGGTCATCCCAATGGCCCGCGCAGCAGTGGCCGCGGGCGCCGACGGCCTCCTCGTCGAAGTGCATCCGGATCCAGACAAAGCCGCCAGCGACGGCGCGCAAACGTTGACTCCCGGCCAGTTCGCGGAGATGATGCAACAGGTTCGCGCGATCGCAACGGCGGTTGGCAGAACCGCGTGAAAACGGTCGCCATCGTCGGCGTCGGATTAATCGGTGGATCTTTCGGGCTCGCATTGCGCGCGGCGGGATTCACCGGAAAAATCATCGGCGTTAGTTCTCCCGACGCCGCGCGCGAAGCGCTGGGCCGCGGCATCATCGACGAAGCTCTGCCGTTAGCGGACGCCGCGGCGCGCGCTGATCTCATCTACCTGGCGCGCCCCATAGAAGGAATTCTTTCGGTGCTCGATGAGATCGATCAATCCGTAAAGCCGGGCACGCTGATTACCGACGCGGGCAGCACCAAAAGCGCCATCTGCTGCCGCGCAACGGAAAAAATTGCGCGTGGACAATTCGTCGGCGGCCACCCGATGGCTGGTAAGGAAGCCCGCGGCGCGGCGGCAGCCGAAGCAACTTTATTCCGCGCCCGCCCTTACATCCTGACGTCGGAATGCTCTCAATTGGAAGAGCTCATCGCAAGCTTTGGAGCCCGGGTCGTCATCATGCCGGCGGAGGAACACGATCGTCTGGTCGCGCTAACCTCGCACCTCCCGCAACTGATCTCGACCGCGCTCGCCGCATCGATCGGAACCGAGCCCGAGGCCTTTCGCGTAGCAGGTCCGGCGGCGATGGATTTAACCAGGCTCGCCTTAAGTCCCTACGAGATCTGGCGCGATATTTTTGACACAAATGCCACCAATATCGACGCTGCCTTGGGAGTGTTCATCGCCAAGCTTGAAGGCCTGCGGGACGAATTGCGCAGCCCCCGGATTGAACATGAATTCGAAAATGCCGCAGCCGCGGCCCGACGGCTGAGAGGATCGAGTTAACGGGCCAAAATCTGACTACGCACCTTCAATTGTAGAATTGAGACAAAGTCCGCCGCGTTGATCAGGGCGTCATATGCTCCGCGCTCTTCATCGCTGAGCAGTCCTTCGTTGGCGCGTTCGGCAAGGCTCTCGATTGTTTCCTGTACCGGGGATGGAATGCGCAAGGCGACCAGGCGCTGCGCTGACTCTGCGTCGAGACAACGGGTCAACGGATCCAGAAGTTCATCGAGAACCGTAGCGGCATTCATCCTTCGACGGTATCACGATTCACCTGTGAAAGCCCACCTGTGCGCCCTGTGCACACCTGAGCACACGCCAACTTATTGTAAATACAAGGTAATTCAGTGGCATATGGCGTGCGTCTGAGAACCGCACTATGAACAAGCTGTTGCTTGCGGCCATCCTCTGCGCGATACCGCTAGCCGGCTGCGACGTTAACGATCGCAGCGACGACGAGAAGGCGCTTCAGGAACTCAACGTCAACTCGAAATACACCGTCGAGAGCGTGCAGGTCTCCGGCCAGAAGAACTGGCGCATCAGCAACGCGTTGCGCAAGGAGGTCGATAAGATGGTCGGCTCCAAGCTCGACTATCCCGCCCTCGATCGCCTGGCCGACCGCATCAAAAAGGAGTTGCGCGTGCCCGCCGTCTCCGTGAACGTCGGCAAAGGCACCGTGCCCGATCACGTGGTCGTGAACTTTGACGTACCGCCGGCGCATGAGCAGCCGGTCGAACTCAACGTCGCGAAGTTTCTTTATGATTCCAAGCTCGGGTGGAACGCCGAAGGCTCCGGCTCCGCCACCGTTCACGGGAACACCTTCACCTTCGGCGTGATCAGCGACAACGATTCCATGATCGAGCGTTTCGCCGGCATCAAAGCCCGCTATGAGCGGAAGCATCTGGGCACGGACCGGCTGCGCTTCCATTTCGAATTCGACAGTTTTCACGACCAATGGAATCAGGCCACGCTCGTCGCCACGAACGACGAGGCCGGCATTTATCGTTCCCGTCAGGTCTTTGCCCCGGAGGCGACGCTTGTCATCGCAGCGCCTCTTGAACTCGACTTCGGGACCAGCTTTTCGCACTTCCGGCCGGAGCAGCCAGGTGCGAATACCGAATCGTCCAACGCGGTGGTCAGCACCCTGCGGTACCACCAGCGTTGGGGTTCGGACAAAGACGCCGACGAGCAGGAACTTAACTCCAGTTACTCCCTGCGGGCCGGAATCCGCGCTTTCGAGACCGATAACGATTTCACACGTCAGATGGGACAAGCGCGCTACCGCTTCCGGCACGATCATAATACGGTCGAGGTGGGGTTCATGGCGGGAGCCATCAACGGAGACGCGCCGCTGTTCGAGAAATTCGTTGCCGGCAACGCCACTGTTTTGCGCGGCTGGAACAAGTTCGACCTGGACCCTTTAGGAGGATCGCATATCGTGACTGGATCGATCGACTATAGTTTTCACTGGTTGCAGGTCTTCTACGACACCGGCGCAATTTGGGACACGCCACAGGAACGCCAGCAACGACAATCCGTCGGCACTGGGTTCAAAGCCGACGGCTTCCAATTGGCAGTCGCCTTTCCCGTCCGCTCCGGGCGCGTCGAACCGGTCTTCTATGCGGGTTTAAACTTTTAAAAGGATGCTCGTGCGGACCATCAAGACGTGGTGGTTGGTGGCGGCGTTTGTCTCGGGCTTCGGCCTCGCGATGTTGGCGGAGGATCTCGCTCTTCGCTGGCATAATAATCTGATCGAGTTCTCCGCCCCGCATCTCCATTTTCTTGCCGGCCAGCCATTGGAGCGGCTGCAACACGGCGCGCAGGTGCCATTCGATTTCAAAATTTCACTTTACTCCGGCGCGAAGAACCATCTGTTCAAACAACTCGCCGAACGATTCCTTTTTAGCTACGATGTGTGGGGAGAGCAATTTTCGGTGGTAAAAACGCAGTCGCCGAGGATTCAGGTGACCCATCTGGATGTGGCGGACGCCGAAGCGTGGTGTTGGAAGCAAATGCATATGGATCCGTCCGGTCTCGACGATGCCGAAAAATTGTGGACCCGGGTGGAAATTCGCGTACCGCCCGACACCAAAATTTCCAACCCCCTCGGCCCGGACCGCATCAGCGAATCGGGCATCAACCTGAACGGATTGATCGAATTGTTCAGCCGTCCTCCGGCCTCGACCCAGCCGCACTGGATGCTGGAGAACGGTCCTCTGACGTTCGAAGAAGTAAAACGCGGCAGCCGCAGAGGCAGCTAGTGAGCACCCGCTGGCGCGAGCCTCAGCCTGCACAATGAACCGCCTGCGCACACGACTGATTTTCGTCTTCGTCCTGGCCACCATGCTGCCTCTCGGCCTGACGCTATGGACCTCTCTTGCCCTGCTGGAACGCAGCCTCAAACTTGCCCCGCTGATCGAGCTCGACGAAGTCTCCCAGTCTCTGCAAAAAACCGGACGCGAGCTCTTTAAGGAATCGGAGGAACTCCTGAAACGCGACGCGGCGGAAGGCAGGATCGCGCCGAGGCATTTGACGCCGCAAGAAGCGCAGGCCTTTTGGGACAGCGGAAAAACAGAGTGGTCCGAACTGGCCGGTAACGAGGGCGACCGCCTGGATTACTATGTGCGCGGGAAGAATGAGGTGCTGGTCTATTCGCATCCCATGGGAATCGCCATGGACAAGCTGGCGAGACAGTACGCCGCAGCGCGCGCCACGTTTGAGCGTTCGGCGACGCGTGACTTGCGCCGCGGATTTTCGACCGCGCTGCTGGTGGTCGCCGCGGCGTTGTGGCTGGCCGCCTTGGCCGCCCTGATTTTTCTCGCCGCGCGCATCAGCCGCCCGGTGCGCCGTCTGACGCAAGCGTTAGGCCGCGTCGCCGCCGGCGATTTGGACGCCCGCGTGGACGAGACGGGAGCCGACGAGATCGGCGCCGCAGTGGCCGCCTTCAATCATATGGCGGATCAGCTTCAGCAAGCGCGCGAACATCTGATTCACGTCACGCGCCTGGCAAGCTGGCAGGCATTGGCGCGCAAGATGGCGCATGAAGTAAAAAATTCGCTGACGCCGATCCGCCTCACTATGGAGGAAATCATCAGCCGCGGACCTAACCAGGACGGAGCGTTCCTGGAACAAGCCTCGCAAATCGTCGCCGATGAAGTCCAAACACTGGAAAAGCGAGTCCGGGCGTTCACCCAATTCGCCGCCGAGCCTCCCGTCGAACCCTGCGAGTTCGACGTCAACGCGATGCTCGAAGAACGCGTTTCCTTTCTCAAATCCTCCCATCCGGAAGTCACCTACAACATCACCCTGGCCCCCGGCAAGCCGACAGCGGTGGCCGATCCTGACCTGATCAAAGGCGTGCTGACCAATCTGCTGGAAAACGCCGCTGAGGCCGCCAGACCCGGTGGAGTCGTGCTGGCGCGCACCTCGCTAACCGGATCAAAACTGAATATCGAAGTGCACGATTCCGGCCCTGGCCTGAGCATGCAGGCGCGATCAAGTTTATTTGAACCCACCATCTCTTTCAAAAAAGGAGGCATGGGCCTGGGCCTTTCCATCGCCCGCCGTAGCGCGTTACTCTGCGGCGGCGACCTGCAAACGCTGGACGGAGAATTAGGAGGCGCAGCGTTCCGCGTAATTCTTGCTACGCACCCCCAATGACAAAATTATGCCGCAAAGACGAATTCTAATCGTCGATGATGAAGAAAACATCGGCCGCTCCCTGAAGCTGATTCTGGAGCGCGAAGGCTATGCCGTGACCGTCTGCCTCTCCGTTGGCGAAGCGCGCGCCCATCCTCATCGTCCGGACGCGTACCTGATTGACGTCCGCCTTCCAGA
>Ga0116129_1000426_pt1 | contig 27633 bp, 24 predicted proteins | sample June2015DPH_17_2_FD_89732 | JGI IMG/M metagenome (GOLD analysis project Ga0116129, IMG submission 89732) | Peatland microbial communities from SPRUCE experiment site at the Marcell Experimental Forest, Minnesota, USA - June2015DPH_17_10 | ecosystem: Environmental > Terrestrial > Soil > Wetlands...
AGCTCAAGCAATTCCGACGGGTCGCCACCCGATACGACAAATTGCTCGTCAACTTCATGGGATTCGTCAAACTCGCCGCCATCGCCATCTGGCTCAAATAACTAATTCGTCACCGCGCCCTAGCGTTTGCTTTGCCAGATCAGCACGAGGCCAAGGCCGGAAAGCGCCGCGCCATAACCGGCCCACTGGATTTGCCGGATCATGAAGCTTGAGGCCGGCCAGGCGATCATGCCGGTGCCTTGACCGATCCACAGCAGGCCGATTGCCAGCGCAACGAGGCCAAGGACCAGTAACAACGTGCGCATATGGCTTCCTCCGGTGGATGGCTTTGGTAGTTTGAAAATACCGCCGTCTTTACGAAGACCGTATGGGCTCCGTCACGCGATAATTCAGACGCAAAAAAGCCCCGGACCATGCCGGGGCTTTTTAACAGTGAAAGTCTCAGGAAGCGATCAGTACTTCGCAACCACCGGGCCGCCCCAGTTGAAGCGATAGACCAGCGAGGTCGAGATCGTCTGCACGAGCGGGTGGAAGCTGGTGGAGGTACCGGTCGGAACACCAGCCAAGGTGGTTTCGGCCAGTGTCGCACGGTCGAAATAGGCCGCGCGATATTCGGTCTTCATGAACAAGCCGGGCGCCGTGATGCCGAAAATGTTCAGGTTGTTTTCGACGCCGCCACCGACGAACCAGCCGTTACTGTTGAAGGAAGACGTATTGACGGTTGCGCCGGTACCAGTGACGGGACCAAGCGAGGCGCCGCTCCAGAACGATTCGGTAAAGCCCGCGTTGACGTAAGAAAAAACATTGGGCGCGACGAGATAGCCCAAACGCACGCCAGCAGCCCATGTATCCTGAAGCTTGACGTTGCCGGTCAAACCGCCCAAGGGGTCGGTGATATTGCCGCGGAGACCGCCGAACTGTCCATCGGCAAAGATGCCGGCTACCCAAGACGTGTTGAACTGCCAGTCATAACCGGCGCCGACCGTGCCGAACCAGCCGTCGCCACCTTGACGCTGACTGATGGAACTCGCGTTGCCGGCAGCATTTATGCTGTAGTTGTCAGCATCCCAAACGCCGCCGCCGCCGCCGCCGAAGATGTAGAAGCCGGTCCAGTTCATGACCGGTGCGGGCATTGCGGGAGCCTTAGTGTAGGCGGGGGCCGGAGCAAGGTCGGCCGCGAAAGCCGATCCGCTGAATGCCGCGACCGCAGCGAATGCCAATACCAGCTTTTTCATATTCGTTCCCCAAACATTGGCGCCCAGTCAGGGCGCATCGTCGAATCCTGTTTCTACTTGTACACGGTTCTTGCCAAAAAGCTGTGGCTGGGTGGGCACAGCAGTCCATAAAACGACCGGATTCGAGGGGGTTAAAAAATCCTTTAAAATCAACGGGTCGAAGTGGACTTATTCTCTTTGCTCCGCGGGGGCGGTAAAATGGTGCCAGAAGTCTCCTGCAACCTAGTGTGGTGGATTTGAAATTAGCTTCAGTATTGCCGCGAGTTCTCCAAGCAATATGAGTCGAACTTCCGAATCAGGACACTCGAACTAGACGTCCAACAGGTCCTCGCTCGCAAATTCCGCCTTGTCGGAAATGAAGGCAAAACGCGCTTCGGCCTTGGTCCCCATCAGTCGCTCCACCGAATCGGCGGTACCCTCCCGGTCGTCGGCCAGCAGCACCACCCGCAGCAAGGTGCGTTTGGCCGGATCCATGGTGGTTTCCTTCAACTGCGCCGGCATCATTTCACCAAGACCTTTGAATCGGCTGATATCGACCTTTGCGTTGGCGTTGAACTCGCTCTTGAGCAGGGCGTCCCGGTGGGCCTCGTCGCGGGCATAAACCGTCCTGCTGCCATGGTTGAGCCGATAGAGCGGGGGAACCGCGAGATAGAGATGGCCCTCATCGATCAGCCGCGGCATCTGCCGGTAGAAGAACGTGATGAGGAGCGAGGCGATATGCGCGCCGTCGACGTCGGCATCGGTCATGATGATGATGCGCGAATAGCGCAAATCCTCTTCGCGGTAATGCGCGAGGGTGCCGCAGCCGATCGCCTGGATCAGGTCGCCGAGCTGCGCATTGGCCACGAGCTTGTCCTTGGTCGCTGATGCAACGTTGAGGATCTTGCCGCGCAGCGGCAGGATTGCCTGCGTCTTGCGGTCACGCGCCTGCTTGGCGCTGCCGCCGGCCGAGTCGCCTTCGACGATGAACAGCTCCGAGCCGTCCGCCGCCGTGTCGGTGCAGTCGGCGAGCTTGCCGGGCAGACGGAGTTTTTTCACCGCCGTCTTGCGTGAAATCTCCTTTTCGGCGCGACGGCGCAACCGCTCTTCGGCGCGCTCGACGACAAAATCGAGGAGTTTGTTGGCTTGCAGCGGATTGCCGGAGAGCCAATGGTCGAACGGGTCCTTGATTGCCTGCTCGACGATGCGCTGCGCTTCGGCGGTCGCGAGGCGGTCCTTGGTCTGGCCCTGAAATTCCGGCTCGCGGACGAAGACGGACAGCATCACGGCAGCGCCCACCATCACGTCTTCCGAGGTGACGGAGGCGGCGCGTTTGCCATGGCCGATGCGTTCGGCGTGATCCTTCAGGCCGCGCAACAGCGCGCTGCGCATGCCGGATTCGTGCGTGCCGCCATCCTGCGTCGGCACCGTGTTGCAGTAGGAGGACAAGAAGCCGTCGGCATCCGCCGTCCAGGCCACCGCCCATTCGCACGCGCCGTGAGCGCCGACGCGCCCCGACTTGCCGGAAAAAATATCCGGATGCACCAGCGTGTCGGCGTGGATTGCCGCGGCGAGATAATCCTTCAGGCCGCCGGGAAAGTGAAAGCTGTCCTCGGCCGGGACATCCTCAATACCTTTCAGCAAAGATGGATCGCAGCGCCAGCGAATTTCGACGCCGCCGAACAGGTAGGCTTTCGAGCGCGCCATCTTGAACAGCCGTTGCGGCTTGAACACGGCCTTGGCGCCGAAAATGTCGGGATCGGGTTTGAAGCGCACTTTCGTGCCGCGGCGATTGTTGACCTTGCCGAGGTCTTCCAGTTTGCCCTTGGGATGGCCGCGTTCGAACGCCAGGCGATAAAGCTTCTGTCCGCGCGCGACTTCGACTTCCAGTCGCGACGACAGCGCGTTGACCACCGACACGCCGACGCCGTGCAGACCGCCTGAGGTCTCGTACACCTTGGAATCGAATTTGCCGCCGGCATGCAGCGTGCACATGATGACTTCGAGCGCGGATTTTTTTGGAAATTTTGGATGCGGATCGACCGGGATGCCGCGGCCGTTATCGGTGACGGTCAGGAAGCCATCGGCGCCGAGCTCGACCTCGATGAAGGTGGCATGGCCCGCAAGCGCCTCGTCCATCGAGTTGTCGATGACTTCGGCGAACAAGTGATGCAGCGCCTTTTCATCGGTGCCGCCGATATACATGCCCGGGCGCCGCCGCACCGGCTCAAGCCCCTCGAGAACTTCGATGTCGCGTGCGGTATAGCCCGCCTCGGCATTGTTCGACGGCGCCGCTTTCGCCGCTCCACGGGCTTTCGGCGCGGCAGCCTCAAAGAGGTCCGATGGCTTTGCTTTAGCGTTCGATTTCAGTGGCTTGGGCATAGTTCTTTATGTGAATCGGAGGATCGTATGGCGAATCGGTAGTGGCCGACTATGCCACGGATGGGCCTGAAAAGTGACGGTCGTAAGGGGAGGCGGCAGTGCTCTGACCGGATTCTCAAGCGTGCGAGGTACAGAAAACGATCAGCGCAAACAAGGCCATCGCTACTAGTGTCATCAGCGAGCCGCCTCGGGCGTCATTGTGACTTGATGCTGACGATCCAGCCAGCTTAAACAGAACGATTGCCGGGAAGGGCCTTTTGGAATGGAAGAATATACACGCGCGCTGGCGGATTTCGTGCGCGACCATCAGGCTTGGGCTTCGCCCATCGTGTTGCTGCTGGCGTTCGGGGAATCGCTTGCTTTCATTTCGCTGCTGATTCCCGCCTGGGGCGCGCTGGTGGCGATCGGTGCGCTGATCGGCGTCAGCGGCATGAGCTTCTGGCCGCTTTGGATCGCGGGTGGAATTGGTGCGGCTCTCGGCGACTGGGTCTCCTACTGGTTCGGCTTCAAATACAAGGAACAGGTCGCGCAGATGTGGCCGCTGTCGCGCTATCCTGAAATCCTGCCGCGCGGCGAGGCCTTCGTGAAATCCTGGGGCGTGCCGAGCATTTTCATCGGCCGGTTTTTCGGACCCCTGCGCGCCTCCGTGCCGCTCGCGGCCGGGATTTTCGAAATGCCGTACTGGCAATTCCAGGTGGCCAATTTCGTTTCCGCGCTGATCTGGTCGGCGGCGCTGTTGCTGTTCGGCGACGTGATTGCCGAGATCGCCGAGTGGCTTTGGCGGGTGTTCTGACGGCAACTTCGCCGACGTGATAAAGGCCGCGCTTGCCTTGACGTTGTCAGGCATACGTCTTATACGCCGGGCCCATGATTGATCTCGCGACCATGTCTATCGCTCGCTGCCGCCGCGCCTCCGCGGTATGGGTGATCGTTTCGGTTTGAGATTTCGCCCCTGCCGCCGGATCCGTCCCGCGGCTTGCTTCCTTAAAAATACGCGGTTCGATCTGGCGGCTCCTACTTCGAAGCAGGAGTTGAAAATGTATACGCCCCCGATGTTCAAGACCGAGCGCGCCGCAAGCCTTGCGTTTGCCGAGGCGCGCGGCTTCGGGATGATGTGCGCTTTCGACGGCCAGAAGCCGGTCGCGTCACTGCTTCCGTTTTACCTCAGCTATGCGGATGACGGCACGCCGAGAGCGGCCTTTCATGTCGCGCGCGGCAATCCGCTGATCCAGCTCGCCGACGGCACGACATCGTGGCTGCTGGCGGTGAGCGGCCCGGACGCCTATGTGTCGGCAGACTGGTACGTCTCGCCGGATCAGGTGCCGACCTGGCTCTATCAGGCCGTGCATCTGACGGGGCCGGTGCGAAGATTGTCGGACGACGAACTCGCCGTGCAGATCGACGTGCTCAGCGCGAAGTTTGAGAATTGGCTTTTGCCCAAAAAACCCTGGACGCCGGCTAAGATGACGGCCGGCCGGCTTGAGGCGATGAAGAAAGCAATTGTCGGGTTTGTCATGACGGTGGAAGAAGTCGAGGGTAGCTTCAAGCTGAACCAGCACAAAACCGAGGCCGATTATGCTGCGGTCGCGGGAGCATTGGCGCAGCAAACCGATACGGCTTCGCAACAGATTGCTGGTCTGATGCGGGAAGCGCGGCTGCAGGCCTTCGCAGGCGAAACGAATAAACTTGAAGGGAACGTGCCATGAGCCTTTCCGAAACCAGAGAGAGCGAGACCACCGGCGCATCCACCAGGCCCGCCGTGTTCGTCGATGGTGCATCCGGAACGACTGGCCTTGGCATCAACGAGCGCCTCCGGCTCCAGAACGATGTCGTGGTGAAGAGTATCGCCGAAGACAAACGCAAGGACGCGGGCGCCAAGCGCGCCTTGATGGAGGAAGTCGATCTTGTTGTCCTCTGTTTGCCCGACGAAGCCGCACGCGAAACCGTGGCGCTGGTCGACAGCATGGGCGCAACCGCGCCGAAGATCCTGGACGCCTCGACCGCGTTCCGGGTTGCGCCCGACTGGGCCTATGGTTTTCCCGAACTCGCGCCCGATCAGGCCGACAAGATCAGGCAATCGCGGAAGGTCGCCAATCCCGGCTGCTATCCGACCGGCGCGATCGCGCTGATCAGGCCGCTGGTCGATGCCGGCATCCTGCCGGCCGACTATCCCGTCACCGTCAACGCGGTGAGCGGCTATTCCGGCGGCGGCAAATCGATGATCGAAAGCCACGAGAGCGGGCATGCGCCGGCTTTCGAGCTTTACGGCCTCACCTTCGAGCACAAGCATTTGCCGGAGATGCAGCTTTACTCGAAGCTTGCGCACCGGCCGATCTTCGTGCCTTCAGTAGGCAACTTCCGGCAAGGCATGCTGGTGTCGGTGCCGCTACAACTCGATACGCTCAAGGGAAAACCAGGCGCTGCTGATCTGCGCGCCGCGCTCGCCAGGCGCTATGCGGGCTCTCGCTATGTTTCGGTGATGCCGCTTGAGAATGCGGCGGCCAAAAGCGGGCGGATCGAGCCGGAGGCGCTCAACGAAACCAACATGCTCGAGCTCTACGTCTTTGCCAGCGACAAATATCGTCAGGCGGTGCTGGTCGCGCGCCTCGACAATCTCGGCAAGGGTGCTTCGGGCGCGGCGGTGCAGAACATGCGGCTGATGCTGGGTCTGTCCGATAGCTGACGCGGCGAGCGCCGCAGACCAGGCCGCGCCGCAATTTTTTCACCGCAACACAGGGGCCTACGCGCGTGGGCGAAAGCGCCGTCGCCTCGGCTTGTCGGCCGTCAAAGGAAACGAGCTATGAGCATAAAGAAGAAAGTCGCGGTCCTGGGCGCGTCCGGCTACACAGGCTCCGATGCCATACGCTTGCTGGCGCGGCATCCGAATGTCGAGATCTCTGCGCTTACCGCCAATAGCCATGCCGGCAAGCCGATGAGCGAGGTGTTTCCGCATTTCTTCGCACTTAACCTGCCTGTTCTGTCCGAATGGGAAGCGGTCGACTGGACGAAGCAGGATGCGGTCGTCTGCGGGTTACCGCATGGCACCACGCAGGAGATCATTGCTGCGGTGCTGAATGCCCACCCCGCCATCAAGGTCCTCGACATGTCCGCGGATTTTCGGCTGCGGGACAAGGCGGCTTACGCACACTGGTACGGCCACGAGCATCGCGCATTGGCGTTGCAGGGCGAGGCGGTCTACGGGTTGACGGAGCTGTACCGATCCAAGATCGCCACCGGGCGGCTGGTCGCTTGTCCCGGTTGCTACCCGACGGCCGTGTTGCTCGCCCTTGTACCGCTGGTGAAGGCTGGCCTCGTCGACGCCCATGACCTTGTCATCGATGCCAAATCGGGCGTCACCGGTTCCGGCCGCGGGCTGAAGCAGGCCTCGCTGTTCTCGGAGGCTGGCGAGGGCTTGTCGCCATATTCGATCGGCACGCACAGGCACTCATCCGAGATCGAGCAGGAAATCGGCGTTGTTACGGGCACTGCGGTGACAGTCAACTTCACGCCGCATCTGGTACCGATGGCGCGTGGCGAGCTCTGCACTTGTTATGTCAGGCTCAACGGCGCTACGGCGGACGATTTGCGCGCGAGGCTGGAGGAGACGTATCGGGATGAGCCGTTCGTGCATGTTGCCGAGAAGGGCATGATACCGCAGACCAGGAACGTGCGCGGCTCGAACTATGTGCAGATCGGAGTGTTTCCCGATCGCATCAATGGCCGTGCCATTATCATTGCAACGCTGGATAATCTGGTGAAAGGTTCGGCGGGGCAGGCGATCCAGAACATGAACCTGATGTTCGGTTGGCCAGAGGCAACCGCTCTCGAGCAGATCGCGCTGTTGCCGTAACATGAGGTAATTGTGGACGAGGAGACGCTGAAATTTTATCGCCATAACGCCGAGTCCTATGCGGCGTGGGCCAAGGCACCGTCGAGGCGCCTGATCGGCTTTCTCGGCTTGCTGCCGCCGAGTGGCTCTATCCTCGAACTCGGCTGCGGCGCAGGCAATCATGCGGCTGAAATGCTGGCGCGGGGTTTTACGCTTCGCGCCACCGATGGCTCGCCAGAGATGGCAGTAGTGGCGTCACGCAAGTTGAATCACCCCGTCGAGGTGATGCTGTTCGATCAACTCGATGCGCGTGAGGTTTATGACGGCGTTTGGGCCAGCGCCTGTCTATTGCATGTTCCGAAGGAAGAACTCGCGGGCATTCTCGCCCGTATTCACCGCGCTCTGAAACCGGACGGCATATTTTACGCGAGCTTCAAGACCGGAGAGAGCGACGGCCGGGATTCGCTCGGCCGTTATTATAATTATCCGTCCGCCGATTGGCTTTCCGCGACCTACGCGGCGGCCGGGCCGTGGCAGACGCTTGGTTGTGACACCAGCGATATCAAAAGTTTCGACGAGACGCCGGCCACGATGCTGCATCTCGTCGTGCGCAAGGGTTGAAGGCGGGCGAGGGCGGCAGCGCCTTCAGGACGCTGCCGCAAGCCGCTCAGGCGAGTTTGAAGATCCCCAGCGCGAGAACCACTTGCGCGATGAAGCCGACGGTAAACGCCAGAGTGCGGAACACCGGCAGGCCCAGCGTATAGACGACGAGATGGGCGACGCGCGCCCAGAAATACACCGCGCAGGCATAGGCCGTCGCTTTCGTCGAATAATCGAGTTCAGCCAGGATCAGAACCAGCGGCGCAAACACCACGAGGTTTTCCACCGCATTGTCGTGGGCGAACATCAGACGCGTCGCCCATTCCGCATGCGGCTTGTCGTTGCGAGATGGATTGGCCATCGAACCGAACAGGCCACGCACCGCAACACGATTGAGGATGTAGGGGACCCACAACAAGCCTGTCAGAATCACGGTGCACGTCAGCCAGAACAGTTCAGGCGTCATCAATCCAGGCGTCATCGTTTTCCCCCTGCCAGATTTAAAATGCTCGTCCCCCTCGGGACGTCAGCTTATAGCACTACGCGGCACGAGCAGGTAGCGTTACGCGCGGACCCGAACGTAACTGCCGGGCGCGTCCTCGATCAACGGCAGCGCAGCCCCGCCGACCTCGCGGGCAGCCACTTGCTCGGGATCGATCGCCTCTAACCATTGCCGCCAGTCGGGCCACCACGAGCCCTTGTGCTCCTGGGCGCCCTTGAGCCAATCCGCGAGCGTCACGTCCTTGATGTTGTCGTTGGTCCAGTACTGATATTTTCCGGAACCGGGCGGGTTGACGACGCCTGCGATATGTCCTGACCCCGACAGCACATATTTCACCGGGCCGCCGAAAAATTGCGAGCCGTAGAGCACCGAATCGGCCGGCGCGATGTGGTCCTCGCGGGTTGCGAGGTTGTAGACGGGCACCTTGACCTTCGAAAGATCGAGCAGGGTGTTATCGAGCACCAAGGTTCCTGCCGAGAGCCGGTTCTCCAGATAGCAGTTGCGCAGGTAATAGGAGTGGTTTGCCGCCGGCATCCGCGTCGCATCCGAATTCCAGTGCAAGAGATCGAACGAAGACGGCTGCTTTCCCTTCAGATAGTTGCTCACGACATAGGACCAGATCAGGTCGTTTGATCGCAACATGTTGAACGCCATGGCCATCTTGGCGCCCTCGAGCACGCCGGAGGCCCGCATGTCGCGTTCGATCGCGGAAATCTGGTCTTCGTCGACGAACACCAGCAAATCGCCGGCATGGGTGAAGTCCACCTGCGCCGCCAGGAACGTCGCCGAGGTGACGCGGACGCGGCGCTTTTCGGCCAGCCACGCCAAAGTTGTCGCGAGTAGCGTGCCGCCGACGCAATAGCCCATGGTATGGACCTTCATTTCGCCGGTGACGCGCTCGATCGCGTTCATCGCGGCGAGCGGGCCTTCCTTCATGTAGTCTTCCCAGGTCTTGGCTCCGAGATCCTTGTCCGGATTGACCCAGGAAATCACGAACACCGTGGTGCCCTGATCGACGCACCATTTGATGAAGGATTTTTCTGGCTTGAGATCGAGAATGTAGAATTTGTTGATCCACGGCGGCACGATCAGGAGCGGCGTTCTCAGCACGCTTTCCGTCGTGGGCGCATACTGGATCAACTGCATCAGATCGTTCTGGAAGATCACCTTGCCCGGCGTGGTCGCCATGTTGACGCCGACTTCCAGGTTAGACGGATCGGACTGGCGGATGCGAAGCGTGCCGTGCCCGGCCTCGATATCCTCGGCGAGCATCTTCATGCCGCGCACGAGATTGTCGCCGTTCGAGGTCAACGTCTCGCGCAATACCTCCGGATTGGTCAGAACGAAGTTGGAAGGGGCCAGCGCATTGGTGAGTTGCTGGACATAAAACGCGGCCTTCTTGCGGGTATGCGGGTCGAGGCCGTCCGCGTCGCGCACCAGGTCGTTGGCCCACTGCGTTGTGAGCAGATAAAGCTGCAGGATAAAATCGAAAAACTGGTTCGATTTCCACTCGGGATCGGCAAACCGCTTGTCGCGCGGCGAGGGCGCGACGACGGGGGCTGCTTCCTCGCCGGCGAGGCGCCGTGCCGAGTTGCCCCACAGGTCGAGATAGGCCTTGCCGATCTTGGTCTGGATTTCGTTGGCGCGATCGGGGTCTGCCAGCCAGTATTCTGCGACCGCGCTGAACGTCTTGACCAGTTCGGTGAGTTCGTTCGGCGGCTTGTCGGGCACGTCACCGTTCGCGGCCGGCTTGAGATAGGCCGCGAGTGCCTGACCGCTGCTTTCCATCGCCTTGGCGATGTTCATCGCGAAAGCTTCGGCATTGAACTTGTTGTCGGTCTGGGCTTCTGTGGTGACGTTCGTCATGGGGCAACACTACAGCTTCGTTTCACCTTCGTCACCGAAGAGATCGGCGCTAGTGCCCCGATTCCGAAGTTCGTCGCATGATCTAGTGTGGCCTTGGTTCAGAAGTCCGCATAACGAACCTGCGGCGAAACGATGCGGACTTCTGAACCGCCACACTAGTGTCCTGGTTCTGCGTCGTCACATTAGAAACAGGCAATTTGCTCGCAAAAAGTTGCTATTGCACTGCGATATTTATGATGGCTTGGTCTTATTGAGGCCCCAGACGCCCGGTTTTCTTGTGTGTGGTTTAGTGATTTCAGGTAACAGTTGATTGGGCACCGTGGCCCGGCTGGCCTGGTTTGGTTAAAATTGTGCCGGCGCTTGCCGCGCCCGGAGCAGGTCAAGGACGGGATATGTCGGGAAGACACCAAAACGGAGCGTTTGCCGGAGCAGCCTTGCTGCTCGTGGCGCTGGCTCTGGGCGGCTGCTCGACGTCGATCGCCGAAATGCCGCTCGGCGTCGCCTCATCGGACCCGCATGCCAAAGAACCGACCGCCTATCTGCCGGTGAACGAGCTGCCGCCCGCACGGGATGAGGCCGCCATGGATCCGGCCGAACGCGCCAAGGTCCAGAAAGAGCTGATCGCCGCGCGGGAACGCCAGGCCTTGGCCGCAGCGTCCAAAGACCAGACCCCAAGCAAAGACCAAAGCCAGAACCAGGCCCAAGCCGGGAAATAATCTCGTTGCTGGCGCGCATCGGACTCCGTGCTAGAATTGGTTTGCATGCTCCGCCAGGTTGTGGCGAAACTTAAATCACTTCCGCCCGAATTCGCATTAAGTGGTTGATTTGATGCTATTTATGGGCAGCGCCGAACGGTATCTGTCACAGGGATGTCACGGCGAATCTGTCCCGTCACGGGGATTGCTGGAGTTGAAGGTCCAATGGAAGATTTTTACCGCATCCGCCGCCTGCCGCCTTACGTGTTCGAACAGGTCAACCGCGCCAAGGCGGCCGCGCGCAATGCCGGGGCCGATATCATCGATCTCGGCATGGGCAATCCGGACCTTTCGACGCCGGCCCACGTCCTGGAGAAACTGAAGGAAACGCTGGGGAAGCCGCGCACCGACCGCTACTCGGCGTCTCGGGGAATTCCCGGTCTGCGGCGGGCGCAAGCTGCCTATTATGAGCGGCGCTTCGGCGTCAAACTCAATCCGGAGACCCAGATCGTCGCCACGCTGGGCTCAAAGGAAGGGTTTGCAAACGTAGCGCAAGCGATCACCGCGCCGGGCGACGTAGTGCTGTGCCCCAATCCAAGTTACCCGATTCATGCGTTCGGCTTTTTGATGGCGGGCGGCGTGATCCGATCGGTTCCGTCCGAGCCGACGCCGCAGTTTTTCGAGGCGGTCGAGCGGGCGATCGTCCATTCGATCCCAAAACCGCTCGCGCTCGTCGTCTGTTATCCCTCCAATCCGACCGCTTATGTTGCGAGCCTCGATTTCTATCGGGACCTCGTGGCTTTCGCCAAAAAGCACGACATCTTCATCCTGTCCGACCTCGCTTACGCCGAGGTCTATTTCGACGACAAGTCACCGCCGCCTTCGGTGTTGCAGGTGCCCGGCGCGATCGACGTGACCGTGGAATTCACCTCAATGTCGAAAACCTTTTCGATGGCCGGTTGGCGAATGGGATTTGCCGTCGGCAACGAGCGAATCATTGCGGCGTTGGCGCGGGTGAAATCCTACCTCGACTACGGCGCTTTCACGCCGATCCAGGTCGCGGCCACCGCCGCGCTCAATGGTCCGGAGGATTGCATTCGCGAGATGCGCGATACCTATCGCAAGCGGCGTGATGCGCTGGTGGAATCCTTCGGCCGCGCGGGGTGGGAGATTCCGCCCCCCGAAGCCTCGATGTTCGCCTGGGCGCCGTTGCCGGAAGCGTTTCGTGGGCTCGGCAGCATGCAGTTCGCGACCCTGATGGTGGAAAAATCAGGTGTCGTGGTTTCGCCAGGGGTTGCCTTCGGCGAGCACGGCGAGGGGTACGTGCGCATAGCCATGGTGGAAAACGAGCAACGAATCCGGCAGGCCGCCCGTGGGGTGCGCCGCTTCCTTGAAAGCGGCATCGAAACGTTGCACAACGTGGTTCCTCTCGCCAACCGGCGCTAGTGTCCCGGTTCTGACATTCGTATGGTTTCGCGGCGGGTTCGTTTACGAATGTCAGAACCAAAGGGACACTAGCTAACGTTGGATTCTAGTGTGGTTTTGGATTTGACATTCGCTATGACAGCTCGCGGCTATACTGTATCGAATGTCAAATCCACCACACTAGGCATGATCCCGAAAAGTGGACTTCCGGTTTTCGGACCAGATCATGCCTAAGAAGTCTCTCCTGTAGGTTTTTCTAAGTCATGGTCGCACCCCTGAAAGTGGGTATTGCGGGGCTCGGCACCGTCGGCGCCGAGGTGGTCCGTCTTATCGAGCAGCAGAGCCGAACGCTGTCGCTGCGATCGGGCCGGGCGGTGCGGGTAGTGGCGGTCACGGCGCGCTCGAAAGCCAAAAAACGCGGCATTGACCTCGGCGGGATCGGCTGGGCCAAAAATCCGCTGGAACTGGCCGGAGATCCCAACGTCGATTGTTTTATCGAGTTGATGGGGGGCGCGGGCGAGCCTGCGCTGTCCGCAATCGAAGCCGCGCTCAAGGCCGGCAAGTCGGTCGTCACCGCCAACAAGGCGCTGATCGCCAAACACGGACTCAAGCTCGCCAAGGCCGCCGAGCAATATGGCGGCGCCTTGAATTTCGAGGCGGCGGTGGGAGCCGCGATCCCTGTCGTCAAGACGTTGCGCGAGGGTCTGGCCGGCACCGCGGTCAATCGCGTCTACGGAATTCTCAACGGCACCTGTAACTACATCCTGACCCGCATGGAGCAGGAGGGTTTGTCGTTTGCCGAATGTCTGAAGGACGCGCAGCGCCTCGGCTATGCCGAGGCCAATCCTTCGTTCGACGTCGATGGTCACGACACCGCGCAGAAGCTCGCCATTCTGGCAAGCCTCGCTTTCGGGACCAGGGTTTCGCAAGGCGCGGTCTATGTCGAAGGCATCTCGTCGATCACGCCGGAAGATTTGCGCGCCGCCGCCGAACTTGGCTACCGCGTCAAATTGCTTGGGGTTGCGGTACGCACCGCAAAAGGCATCGAGCAGCGCGTGCACCCGACCATGGTGCCGAAGGCATCCTCGATCGCGCAGGTCATGGGCGTCACCAACGCCGTCACCATCGACGGCGAGGGCATTTCGCCGATTACGCTGGTTGGTCCGGGCGCCGGCGGAGCGGCGACGGCTTCCGCGGTTGTGGCTGATATTGCCGACGTGGCGCGCGGCGTCCGCGCCCTGCCGTTTGGCCGTCCCGTGGAGCGGTTGCGCGCGATCGAGAAAGCGCCGATGGAGCGCCACGAGGGCGGTTACTACATCCGCCTGATGGCGCGCGATCTGGCGGGCACCGCCGCTACCATCGCCACCCGCCTGGCCGAACAAAAAATTTCCATTGAATCGATCGTCCAGCGTCATGCCGACGGCGTTGACCCCGTGCGGATGACGGGGAAAGCTGCGCCGGTCCCGGTCATCCTGATCACCTATGCCACGAGCGAGGACGCCGTGCACCGGGCGTTGGAGGCTGTGCAGCGCGACAAGGTAATCAGCGGGCGCCCGCAGGTCATCCGGATCGAAAAGAACTGAAAAGAATTGAGATGTTGCCGGAACCGGCGATGAGTGAGAGCGCAAGGTCCGTAAGTTAGTGTAAGGAGGAGACCGCCGATGTCGACCCATATTTCCGTGCCGCCCCAATTGCTGCTCGAGCGGATCCTGACGCTGGAGCTTGTGCGGGTGACGGAGCGGGCGGCGGTCTCGGCCGCGCGCCTGCGCGGCCACGGCAACGAGAAGGCGGCCGATCAGGCGGCGGTGGATGCCATGCGCCGCGAGCTCAACAAGCTGCCGATCGAAGGTACCATCGTGATCGGCGAGGGCGAACGCGACGAAGCCCCGATGCTGTTCATCGGCGAGACGGTCGGGCTTAAAGCCGGGCCGAAGGTCGATATCGCCGTCGATCCGCTCGAAGGCACCACGCTCTGCGCTAAGAACATGCCGGGCGCGATCGCAACCATGGCGATGGCTGACGGCGGCACGTTGCTTCATGCGCCCGACGTTTACATGCAGAAATTGGCCATCGGTCCAGGCTACGCCAAGGGTGTGGTTGAGCTGGACGCTCCGCCAGCCGACAACGTCCGCCGCCTCGCCAAGGCCAAGGGCGTCGATCCCTCGGGAATCACGGTGCTGGTGCTCGACAGGCCGCGCCATGCCGACATCATCAACAGCGTGCGCTCGACGGGCGCAGCCGTCCGCCTGATAACCGACGGCGACGTTGCCGGCGTCATCCACTGCGCCACGCCCGACGAAACCGGCGTCGACATGTATATAGGCACGGGTGGCGCGCCGGAGGGCGTGCTGGCGGCCGTGGCGCTACGCTGCATCGGCGGTCAGATGCAATGCCGGCTGATCCTGGACAGTGAAGAAAAGCGCGAGCGCGCGCACAAGATGGGCGTATCTGATCCGAAGATGATCTACGGGATCGAAGACATGGCGAGGGGCGACTGCCTGTTCGCGGCCACTGGCGTCACCGATGGCTCGCTGTTGTCGGGTGTCAAGTTCCGGAAAGATGTCATCCAGACCGAAACCGTCGTGATGCGTTCGGTCACTGGCACCGTACGCTATATCAAGGCCGAGCATCGTCAGCTCGACAAGTTTTATCTGGACTAGTGCTCCGTCATTCCGGAAGCCGCGTTAGCGGCTGTCCGGAATCCATTTCTCCGAGCGCTCTGGTAGTGCGATGGATTCTCAGGTGCGCAATTGCGCACCTTAGTTCGCCGCTGCCGCGGCGCCCCGGAATGACAACAACAAAAGGGGACGCCCTATGTCCGACCTTTCGCAGGTTAAGGCCCTCGTCTTCGACGTCTTCGGCACGGTGGTCGATTGGCGCACCAGCCTGATCAAAGATTTCACGGCTTGGGCCGAAAAGCGCGGCATTGATGCGGATTGGACGGCGCTTGTCGATGGCTGGCGCGCCGTCTATGTCGCGTCGATGAATGACGTACGCAAGCATCCCGAACGGGGCTATGTCATCCTCGACGTGTTGCACCGCCGTTCGCTGGAAAAACTGGTTGAGCAACTCGGAATTTCCGGTTTGAACGACGCCGACCTGAATTACCTCACGATGGGCTGGCACCGGCTTTATCCCTGGGCCGACAGTGTCGGCGGTCTGACCCGCCTGAAGACCAGATACATCATCAGTCCGCTCTCGAACGGCAATGTCGCGCTTTTGACCGAGATGGCGAAATTCGCAGGCCTTCCCTGGGACCTGATCATGTCGGCCGAACTGTTCGAGCACTACAAGCCAGATCCCGAGACTTATCTCGGCGCCGCGCGGCTTTTGTGCCTGCCGCCGGAGCAGATGATGATGGTGGCGGCGCATAATCACGATCTGGCGGCCGCCCAGGAATTGGGCCTGAAGACCGCCTTCGTCGCGCGTCCAACCGAATACGGCCCGTTGCAGAAATACGACATCGAGGCCAAGGGCGACTGGGATATCGTCGCCAAGGATTTCGGGGAGTTAGCCGGCCGGATGGGGTGTTGAGTGAGTCTAACGCGCGATGAGATTAGGTTGAATCGCCATCGCGCTTTAGCTTTTTGATTGAGCATGACCTTTTCGGAAAACCGCTACACACTTTTCCGGATCATGCTCTAATGACGTAGTAGCCCGGATGAGCGAAAGCGATATCCGGGGCTTTTTACCGATCCCCACATGTCGCTTCGCTCATGCGGGCTACGCTTGCTCGAAGGGTGATCATATTTGAGTGGTCATCGATCACCGGTGACATTCCAGGGGCTTTCCGCGGTGCCGAAAGCCCCTGGGAAACTTAGGAGGTCGTGATCGAGCCGACGGGCGGGATAGTGCCGGGGCCGCTGACGCTGCAGGCGAGCGCGCTGGGGTTGGTCACGGCAAGCGGCTGCGCGAGCTGAGGCGGCTTGGCGAAGTGCGGGTGGTTCAGGTCCAGCATGTCCAGCATCGGTATGGCGTTGGCGTCGCGGAAGGTCAGCGCCGGGAGGTTCCACTTCGTCTGGATCAGCTTCAGGATCGACGTGTGGTCGAACACCTGATGCGAGACGTAGTGCGGACGTGCCCACGGGGACACGATCGCGCACGGCACGCGGAAGCCGTAGCGGTTGAACCCGTCGAAGCCGTTCTCGCCGGGCTGCAGGATCGGGCCGATGTCGTCCGGCGCTATGGCCGCGGGCGGCGGCACGTGGTCGTAGTACCCGCCGTGCTCGTCATACGTCAGGATGAGAAGCGTCCGGTCCCAGTTCGGGCCGTTGATGACCGCGTTGATGACCTTGGCCGCGAACTCCTCGCCCACCGCGATGTTCTGCGGGTTCTCCTCGGACCCTTGCCCGTAGTCAGGCTCGACGAAGCTGTAGCCCGGCAGCGTGCCGGCCGCCGCGTCCGTGAAGAAGTTGCTGATGTTGACGATCTTGTTGTTGTTCTCGTTCTTCAAGAACAGCGGCGGGAACAGTTCGAGCGACGACGTCGTGGAAAAGTAGTTCTTCCACGAGATGCCGTGCGCGTCGAGCGAGTCGAAGATCGTCCCGTTCACCGGGAAGTCGGTCAGGTTGACCCCGATGTCGTCGATCTGGCCGAGGGACGTCGCCCCCATCACGTAGCGGCGGTTGGGGAAGGTCTGGCCGAGTACCGAGCAGAAGTAACGGTCGGCGATCGGGAAGCTCTTGTAGAGGGAGTCGTAGAACGGCTGGTCCTCTGCCTGCCAGTAGCCCATGGCGACGCCGCCCACGATCTCGGTGCTCAGCGGAGAGATGGTGGTCCGCACGAACCCGTCATTCTTGCCGTTGTTAAAGGCGTTGTGGCTCGCGGTCCACTCCTGGCTGGGCTGCGAGTTTAGCTGGCACGTCGTCGGCATCCGGAACGCGTGCTGGATGGTGCCGTCTGGGTACGGGTTCGTGGCAGTGGGCAGCCCATTACGGCCGAGCCGGAAGCCATCCACGTCGGGCCGGTCGAGCGTGCCCAGCCGGTTGTCGAAGGAGTGGTTCTCCATCATGAGGAGCACGATGTGCTCGATCTGCGGGATGGTGTCTGTGCCCGGCGGCAGGAACGGGAACGGGAGCGAGCCCGGCTGGCGCAGCCCCGGAAAGCCCCGGCCATCCCCCGGATCGCGCGCCCACGCTCCGGTGCCGGTCATGACACCAGCCGCGAGCCCTGCCTTGAGAACTCCACGCCGCGTGAGCTTCCGGAATTTCGAATCAGTCACCTGCTATCCTCCACCGCATTTCTCGCATGGCAACATGCCATACTGAACGTCTCTCTCTCGCAGCGAGACGTGACAACGGTGCTACGGGGAACTAACCGTAAGATGACGAGCTCCTGTGATCCGCAAAAATTAGAGTCAGACCCAGTCCACGGATCAAGCGGCAACCAATGTGTATTCGTTATGCAGTCCGTAGCCCGGATGAGCGCCAGCGATATCCGGGCATACCCACCACTCCCGCTACCAGTAGCAATTGTAGCTCGGATGAGTGATTTGCTGCATTGTCCGAGTCCGCCGCGAAAAATATTTCGCTTCGGTTGTGAAGAAATAGGTCCCGCCGGGTACAAAGTTGCGTCGATACCGAACCATCTTGGTTCATCCGTTCCAAGCAGATGATACATCCAATGACGCCTGAAACGTAGCCCGGATGAGCGAAGCGATATCCGGGGCTTACCTACCTGTTTAGTCCCGGCATTTCGCTGACGCTCATGCGGGCTACCAGGATAATTGTAGCCCGGCGCGAGAGTAATAAACCGTGGCCGAATGCCCGCGAATCATTGAACAAACGCGTGTCTGGCCTATCTTCGGCAGGCATCATGACGCTTCCCGCATCCGCATTGCCTGTCGAGGCCCCGCCGGCCTTTCTCGGCGTCGCCCATTCCCTGACCGGAAAGTTGTGGCGTGACCGGCTCGACGCGCGGGGCGCAGCTCGGGCGCTGGCGATCACGCAGCGCTATCAACTGCCGGAAATGCTGGCGCGCGTGCTCGCCGGGCGCGACGTCGACATCGATGCGGTCGAGGACTTTCTTGATCCGACCATCCGCAAGCTGATGCCCGACCCCTTTACCGTGACGCAGATGGAAGCGGCGGCCAAACGCATCGCGGACGCGGCCGTGCGCAACGAAAAGGTCGCGATCTTCGGCGACTATGACGTCGATGGCGCCACTTCCGCAGCGCTCCTCGCCTGGCATCTGCGCCATTGCGGGCTCGACCCGCTGATCCACATTCCCGACCGGATTTTTGAGGGCTACGGGCCCAATACCGAGGCGATACGGACGTTGGCGGGGAAAGGCGCGACGCTGCTCGTGACCGTCGATTGCGGCACCACCAGCCTCGAACCGCTCGTTGAAGCGCGCAAGCTCGGAATGTCGGTGGTCGTGATCGATCACCACCAGTGCGGCGATGAATTGCCCGACGTCGATGCGTTGGTGAATCCGAACCGGGCCGACGATCTCTCGGGCCTCGGTCATCTCGCGGCGGTCGGGCTCGTTCTGGTTACGCTGGTTGCGGTCAATCGCGGGCTGCGCGCGCGGGGCTTTTGGACGCCGGAGATGCCGGAGCCGGATTTATTGGGCATGCTGCATCATGTGGCGCTCGGCACGGTTGCCGACGTGGCGCCGTTGATCGGGCTCAATCGCGCTTTCGTCGCCAAAGGCTTGATTGCGATGCGCCGGCGCGACCATATCGGCCATACCGCGCTGATGGATGTGGCGCGGATGAACGGGCCGCCGGAAGCCTGGCATCTCGGTTTCATGCTGGGACCGCGCATCAACGCGGGCGGGCGGATCGGGCGCGCCGACCTCGGCGTGCGGCTGTTGCTCGAAGGGGATGTTTCGGAAGCGGCGCGGATCGCCGCCGAACTCGACCGGCTGAACAACGAACGCCGCTTGATCGAACAGGCGGCCGAAGCACAGGCCGAAGCCGAGGCGCTGGCCTCGCTTGGGGTTGAGGACAAGGGGGCCGTCATCGTCACGGCATCGGAAGGCTGGCATCCCGGGGTGGTCGGACTCGTCGCCTCGCGGCTGAAAGACAAATTCTTGCGGCCCGTTTTTGCCGTCGCGCTCGAGCCTGGCGGCATCGGCACGGGATCGGGCCGCTCGATCGGCGGCGTCGATCTCGGCAAGGCGGTGCGGCAGGCGGTCCACGACGGCCTGCTGCTCAAGGGCGGCGGCCACGCCATGGCGGCTGGCGTGACCTTGCGCAAGGAGAGGCTCGCCGAATTCCGCGCCTACATGGAGAATGCGCTTGCCGCTGACGTAGCGCAGTCGCGTCATGTCAACGAAATCTTCGTCGACGGTGCGGTCAGTGCGCGCGGCGTGACGACGGAATTGGCCGCAACGCTCAATCGCGCCGGTCCCTTCGGCAGCGGCAATCCGGAACCGGTTCTGGCATTGCCGTCGCACCAACTGGTTTATGCCGACGAGATCGGCGAGGCGCATCTGCGTGTGCGCTTCAAGTCGGGCGATGGCACAATCGTCAACGGCGTGGCGTTTCGCTCGATCGGGCAGAAATTGGGGAATGCGCTTGCCGCGCATCGTGGGCAAGTTTTGCATGTGGCGGGATCGATCGCGGTCGATCGCTGGCAGGGCACCGAGCGCGTGCAACTGCGCGTGCTCGATGTCGCCGTGCCGGATCAGGGGCCTGAGGTGATCAGGTAAGCCAGGACGAAGCGAACGGGAGCGGACATGGCAGGGCAAGTCGCAGGCAAGGTTGCGTTGGTTACCGGAGGAGCGTCGGGCATCGGCGAGGCGATTGCCGAGTTGCTGGCGGAGGAGGGTGCCTCCGTCGTCGTGACCGACATCGACGAGTTGAAGGGGCCTGACGTCGTGAGCGGCATCAGAAAGAGCGGCCGCGAGGCGTTATTTCTGCATCAGGACGTGACCATTGAAGCGCGCTGGGCGGAGGTCGTCGGCGAAATCGAAGAGCGTTTCGGTCGGCTCGACGTGCTGGTCTCGAACGCCGGCATCGGGATCGGCGCGTCTTCGATTGTGGAGATGTCGCTGACCGACTGGCGCCGGCAGACCGCCATCAATCTCGACGGCGTGTTCCTGTCGGTGAAGTACAGCCTGCCCCTGATGCGCAAAACCGGCGGCGGCTCGATCATCATGATGTCGTCGCTTGCGGGCTTGCGCGGCTCGTCGACGCTTGCCGGCTATTCCGCGACCAAGGGCGGTGTGCGTCTGTTCGCCAAGTCGGTTGCGATGGAATGCGCTTCCATGGGCGACGGAATTCGCGTGAACTCCGTACATCCCGGTATCATCGATACGCCGATCTGGGGCAAGATTCCAGGCGGCGGCTCTGCAAGTGGCCAGAATGCGCCGATCGATTGCGAGGCGTTGGCAAAGCTCGCGACGCCTTTGGGGCGCGCGGGTCGCGCACGCGAGATCGCCCAAGGGGTGCTTTATCTCGCTTCCGACGCATCGAGCTACGTGACCGGCAGCGAACTCGTCATCGACGGCGGCATGTTCGCCGGCACAGCGCCGCCTAGACCGTCGTGAAACGAGCTAGTTTCCCTGCCGCAACCGCGCCAGCACCTTCAGGCCACCATAGCCGTCAGCCGGTTCAAGTCCCATCCTGGTCTGATAGTCGCGGACGGCCTGCATCGTATCATTGCCGACGCGGCCATCGGTGCCCCCGGTATCGAAACCTGCTTTGGTCAGCCGCACCTGCATCTCCTGCACTTCGGCCAGCGTCAGCGCGCGCTCAGAGCCGGGGAATGGCTGGATAAAGGGCGGGCCGCCGAGGATACGATCGCCGAGATGACAGATCGCGAGCGCATAGCTCATGGCGGGATTGTAGCTTCGTACCGAATAGAAATTCGGCCCCAACAGGAAACTCGGTCCGTTCGGCACAGGCGTCCATAGTTGTGCGGAGGCGTTGGGTTGCGGGAAGGGCTTGTCGTCGGCGCGGGTGACGCCGGCGCTTGCCCATGCCGCATAGCTGCGGTTGCCTTTTGATGGGGCGCCATTGGCGCGCACTTCATAACCCCAATGTTCGCCGCGGTGATATTTGCCGCGGTCGACGAGAAAGCGAGCTGTGGAGCCAAGCGCGTCGTCCGGTCTGCCGAATGGCGATACCCGGCCATCATGATCGTAGTCGATGCCGACGTTGAGCCAGACCTCCGGCATCCACTGGGTGTGCCCCATCGCGCCGGCCCACGAGCCGCGCATTTCCTCCGGCGTGCTCCAGCCACGATCGACGATCCGCAGCGCGTTGATCAACTCGCTTTCCCAATAGACGCGGCGACGCGGTTCGTTCCAGGCCAGTGCGGCAAGTGCCGGGAAGACCGGCCGCATGTGGTTCTGTTGCACCAAGGGGTCGCCATAGGCGGATTCGACGCCCCATAGCGCCAACAGCGTGCCGCGTTCGACGCCAAAGTCCTGCTCGACCCGCGCAAACAGCGCCTCGTTTTTCCGGAGCGCTTGCTTCCCGTGGATGATCCTCCAGTCCGAGACGCGGCGATTGATGTATTGCCAGAGCTCCTCGCTGAACTCCGGCTGGTTCCGAAGCTCGCTGAACACTGACATATCCGGTTCGATCCGGCCCATCACACGGTTCCAGGTCGCTTCCGAAATGCCCTTCGACAAGGCATGCGCCCGAAATCGGTCGCGCCATTGTTCGAAGCCGGGCGGAGCTGCCGCTAAGGCTTGAAACGGACGAGCCAGCAGAGCGGCGCCTGTGCTTAGTCCAGCAACCAGGCCGCCTCGTAGCATCGCGCGTCGCGTGGGCATTTTCCAGGAATCAGGCGATGTCATCCAGACAGTCTAGCCATGATGGGCCCGGCGCGGCAGCGGAGCCTAAGCATCTTCCGGCAAATTTAAGGCAATTTGCAGATGTTAGAATCGGACCACTAGTTTTCGCCGCCTTCTTCCAAATCCAGGCGGTTGATATCGTCGGGAAGCGCGTGAGCCAGATCGGCGGCGACCGGAATACCATGAGGCCCGACTTCGCGTCCACGTCCGCCGATCAGGCGCTCATAGGCGGAGACCAGCGTGACATAGGGATTGACCCACAGCCATCCATCGCGCGTGAACACCTGAACGTCGAAATGGAGGTGACGGGTGGTGCCGTTGGGACGGTCGAGATAGTTGGAAACAACCCCGATTTTTTCGCCTTCCTCGACGTGGCGGCCACTCAGGACGCCGTCGGTATCCATGATGGACGGATCCATGTGCATGTAGCGGAAGCGAATATGCTCGTTGCGGGTGTTGATCTGTAGCGTTGCCGCCTGCTGCTTCGGTGCGCGGATCAGGACGGCATCCCGGACCGCCACGACCGGGCGTTGCTTGGGGTCGCAATGCTCCGGCCCCTCGTTGTGGGCGGGACAGGGGGCAGGCCGCATGTCCTGGCCTTGATGGCCGAATCCGCTCGCGCACTGGCCGACGCCAAAGCTGCGCGCTTCGCAAAAATTGTCCTGCCAGGGATAACTGGTCGGCCCGCTCGCCGGCTCATCGAGCCGATCGCTCTTGCGCAAGCCGAGCGATTGGGAATGGGCGAACGCCGGTGCCTTCTCCAACGGAAAACGGATTTGCGAATAGGCCGTGAAATCGACCCGGCCGCTCTGCTTGTGCGATCCGCTCCTGGAGATGATGTCTCCGGGGGGCCGATAGGTGAAATCCGGAGACGCGAGGGAAGGGCGCTCGACGATTTCCGGGGCGATATCCATGCGTGGTCGCGACGGCAGACCACCCGCGACGCGCAGCGCTTTCAGGAATCGCTCGGCGATCGGATAGGCCTCACGACAGGCCAAACGCTTTGGCTTTGCCACGCTGTCGAGGCATTGGATCGAAACGACATAGGGGATGCCGAAGCGCGTAAAGGCATAGCGCACATAGCCTTCCCGGATAAAACGGCGGAGGTCGGGAAATTGCGCTGCCAGCGACCTGACCGGCTCACCCTTGCCGCCCGGCGGATCGTTGAGATCGTAGGTCAGGAGCGAGCCCGTGATCTGAACTTCCACCGGCTTGGCGAAAATCCGGTGCGGCAGGCCATCGCCAGCGCCGGGTTCGAGCGAAAATACCGCGTCGAAGCCGGCCGGACCTGCATCGAACAGGTCGGCCGCGCGAAAATCGGCCTGGAAGCGCGCCAGCAAGGCGCTTTCAGACGCATCCCGCCATCGGGCTTCGAGATAGGCGGCGGTGTCGAAGGGCAGCAGGACCGGCACCGGGCTGCGGCTGATGCCGGTGAATATCTGGGACGTCGTGGCGTTGAGCTGCACGAGTGCCGGCATCGAGCGCGGATCGGAGGCGGGCAACCGGTATCGGCTGACGAAAGTGAACGCAGGAATAACCGATGGCCGGGCGCCGATCTCGGCGCGGAGTTGATCAAGCGCGGCGCGCCAGTCCGCACGCGCAACAGAGATGGCCGGGCTTCTGAACTCGTCGGCGGCAAGCGGGCTAGCGCCGGCGCCGAGCAAACAGAAGGCTAGCTGAAGACACGCAAGGAAACTGCCAGCCCCCGATCTCACCTGAACGCCCCCGGCGTGACCCTGTGCGGTGGATATTAATCCTTTGCGCGTTCGACGTAAGACCCATCTTCCGTCATCACCACAATCCGCGTGCCGGCGGCAACGTGCGGCGGCACGGCGGTGCGGACGCCATTGGACAAGACGGCGGGCTTGTAAGAGGAAGACGCCGTTTGTCCCTTCGTGACCGGCTCGGTCTCTACGACTTCCAGCGTCGCGCGCTGTGGCAACTGGATCGAGACCGGATTACCGTCGTGAAGCGACAGCTTCACGGTCATGTTCTCTTGCAAATAAGGTGCCGAAGAACCGACGATTTCCTTGGAGACCTGGACTTGGTCGTAATTCTCGGCATTCATGAAGTGGAAGCCGTCGGCATCCTCGTAGAGGTAGTTGAAATTGTGGTCCTCTACCGTCGCCTTTTCCACCTGGTCGGTGGTCTTGTAGCGCTCGGAAATCTTCACCCCGTCGCCGATACGGCGCATTTCGATCTGGCTGACCGGGGTTCCCTTGCCGGGGTGGATGTTTTCGGCGGTGAGGACCACGTAAAGCTTGCCGTCTTGCTCGATGATATTGCCCTTGCGAATGGAACTGGCGATGACTTTCAAAGCTGTTTTTCCTGATATTGTGGCCCAAGACCTTGTAGCAGATGCATACCGGGGCCAACTGAGGCGGTTTCGGGCTGCAACATACTGATTTTGTGCTTGGAAGCTAGCGTTTTAGGGCGGTCGGTTGATGGTTGCGGACAATAAGGCTTCGCCATGGTGGTCCGCCGCCCGATACGCCGATATCAGGCCGTTTTTGGCGGCCAGGAATGCCATCACGCAAGCGACCCGGGCCTGGTTCGACGAACAAGGATTTACCGAGATCGAAACCGCGATCCTGCAGGTATCGCCGGGCAATGAGACCCATTTGCATGCGCCGCGCACGGAATTGATCGCCGCCGATGGCGGTCGTGTGGCGCGGTACTTGCGGACCTCGCCGGAATTCGCCTGCAAGAAACTGCTCGCCGCCGGAGAAACCCGGATATTCGAATTTGCACGGGTATTTCGTGACCGGGAGCGCGGCCGACTGCATTTGCCTGAATTTACTATGCTCGAATGGTACCGGGCGAACGAGGCTTACGATACCGTCATGGCCGACAGTATTGTTCTGATCGCGCATGCCGCGCAGGCAACCGGAATCGGGCAATTTGCATTTCGAGGGAAGATCGCCGACCCCTTTGCCGAACCCGAGATGTTGACGGTGGCTGCCGCATTCGAACGCTTCGCCGGCGTCGATCTGCTGGCCACCATTGACGACGGCGAAGGCGATCAGACCAAGCTTGCGGCGGCCGCCGGCGCAAAAATTCGCATTGCAGCCGACGACAGCTGGTCCGACATCTTCAGCAAGATATTGGTGGAATATGTTGAACCGAATCTAGGGCAGGGGCGCCTTACGATCCTCTACGAATATCCGCTGCCGGAGGCGGCCTTGGCGCGTGCGGCTTCATCCGACGCGCGCGTTGCCGAGCGTTTCGAGATTTATGCCTGCGGCGTGGAACTGGCGAATGGATTTGGTGAATTGACCGATGCAGCCGAGCAACGCCGCCGCTTTACGCTGGCCATGGACGAAAAGCAGCGCCGTTACGGCGAGCGCTATCCGCTGGATGAAGATTTCCTCGCCGCGGTGGCTTGCATGCCGGAGGCAAGCGGCGTTGCGCTTGGTTTTGACAGGCTGGTGATGCTGGCAAGCGGTGCAGTGTCGGTCGATCAGGTGGTGTGGACGCCCACGTAGCGTGGTGGATTTGCTAGTGTGGCGGTTCAGAAGTTCGAAACGAGGCTCCGCAAAATGCTACGAACTTCGGAATCGGGACACCAGTGTTCTTACGGTCCTGACATTCGTGAACGAAACGGCCGGGAAATGATACGAATGTCAGAACGGGGACACTACTTGGAGAGACATGAGCAGTATCATTTTTAAGCCCGTCACTACCCTGCGTGAGCCTGCGGAACTGGCCGCGCGCGGCCTTGTGCCTGTTGTGGATATTCCCTCACTGGAAAAAGTCGCGGCACGGTACGCGATCGCGGTGACGCCCGAGGTGGCAGCGTTGATCGATCCTGACGATCCGCTTGATCCAATTGCACGGCAATACATCCCAAGCGCCGAGGAATTGGTAGTTCAGCCCAACGAGAAGCCAGATCCGATCGGCGACGAGGTGCGCTCGCCGGTATCGGGCATCGTGCATCGCTATCCGGACCGGGTTCTGTTCAAACTGGTGCATGTCTGCGCGGTTTATTGCCGGTTTTGCTTTCGCCGCGAGATGGTCGGACCGGGCAAGGCGACTACCCTCTCGGAAGGGGCTTATCGAAATGCGCTGGCCTATATCCGCGCCCATCCTGAAGTATGGGAAGTCATCCTGACCGGCGGCGATCCGCTGATGTTGTCGCCGCGGCGACTTTCCGAGGTGATGGCGGACCTCGCACGGATCGATCATGTCAGGATCATCCGCATTCACACCCGCGTACCGGTCGCCGAGCCCCAGCGCATCAACGACAAAATGGTTGCCGCCCTGAAGGTCAAGGGTGCCACGACGTGGGTGGCGCTCCACGCGAATCACGTCCGGGAGCTGACGCCGAATGCGCGTGCCGCCTGCGCCGCCATGATCGATGCCGGTATCCCGATGGTCAGCCAATCGGTGCTGCTGCGGGGGATCAATGATGATCCAGAGACCCTGGAGGCGCTGATGCGCGGCTTCGTCGAGTGCCGGATCAAGCCCTATTACCTGCATCACGGCGATCTGGCACCAGGGACTTCGCATCTGCGAACGACCGTGGCGCAGGGCCAGGAAATCGTGCGCGCCCTGCGCGGGCGGGTGTCCGGACTGTGTCAGCCGGATTTCGTGGTTGATATTCCCGGCGGCCACGGCAAGTCCCCGGCCGGCCCGAATTACATTTCTGCCGAAAAATCTTTTTCCGCAGATCGTGAACAGTCTGCCGAAACCCGCTATCGTATTGTGGATTATTGCGGTGACGTTCATCTCTACCCGCCGGGCCCGTGACCGCTTTGTCCCGGAATCGGATTGCGGCGGACAGGCGTCGAAGATGGAAAAAGAAGATGCGAAAACTATTGGTGACGGCCACATTTTTGATGCTGACGATTGCTCCGGCGGCGATCGCGCAAACCGGCAATTCGTCTGGGAAGAGGGCAGAACCACTGCCTGCGCCCGTCGGTCACCGCCAGCCGCGGGCCGATCAGGTGCCGGAGGGGAAGGATAATCCTAGCGCCACGGACGCCGAGAAGCGCCAAGACGCCGAGCTCGATCGCAAGATCAAGAGCATTTGCCGCGGCTGCTAGTGGTCCGATTCTAATATTCGAATCCCTTCTCGGTGAGCACTTTTGCGAATGTTACAATCATAGCCCGGGAGGCGGTAAAGGTTTGACATTTACGGCGGTCGCCCATCGCCGAGACTTCCGATTGTGAGCCACCACGCACACGAAAGGAATCTTGAAGACGGACGAGTACGAGAGCCTAAGCCACTGCAAGTGGAAGAACGTCGCGATCAGGCGTTGCGTGCGGCGAGCGCCACGCCGATTAAAGTCGCTCCGCCGAACAGCAGGTTGACGCCGACCAGAAGGCCGAGCGCCCACAGGGCTGATTGCGGAAGTCCGGCAATAATGA
>Ga0116129_1000427_pt1 | contig 27632 bp, 17 predicted proteins | sample June2015DPH_17_2_FD_89732 | JGI IMG/M metagenome (GOLD analysis project Ga0116129, IMG submission 89732) | Peatland microbial communities from SPRUCE experiment site at the Marcell Experimental Forest, Minnesota, USA - June2015DPH_17_10 | ecosystem: Environmental > Terrestrial > Soil > Wetlands...
ACCGTGACGCCCATTTGCATCGGAAGCGTCCATCCCGTCACATCGTACGGCGTTTCAAACGAGCTTCCGGTCGGATTCGCCGCCGCCGTTGGTCCCGCGCCCGCTCCTCCCCGCCCTCCGCCGCGACCACCACCCGCCGCCGGAGTCGCCGGTGTTGCAGCCGTCGCGGGCGCAGTTACTTGAGGTGCCGCAGGGGGTGTCGCAGGAGCTGCCGCGGTAGTTGCTCCGCCGCGTCCCCCTCCTCCACGACCACCACCGCCTTCCCCACCCGCGGAACGAAGATCCGGATAATGCTGCGGCTCAAACAACTCCTTCACCAGCGACGCGAACGGCTGATCCATTAGCACCACCCAGTCGCCCGCCTTGTACATCGATCCGTTCATTTTGAAATCGCGCGTCGCCTGCCGCACCTCGATTCCATTGATCAACAGCTTCTCCACCAGGATCGCCGCGGTAGGCAAATCATGCTGCTCCTGCGGAATCACATACGCGTACGGAGGATCGGTTTCGAACCTCTTGATCACATCGCGGCCCGCCTGATAGCGGTTGTAGAGCAGCTCCTCACGGCTTTTTGCCGCCGTGTCCAACACTGCCATCGATGCGCCCAGCATGTAGTTCGTCGCGTCCCGCAAACGCCACCAGCCGCCCTTCCATGGACTGGAATAAAATACCTCGGCCTTTAAGTCCTGTTTATCGCGAGGAAACTCCTCGATGGTGTAAAAATGCGGCGTCGCGTAGCGATAGAGCGCCGTCTCCGTCAGGAACGAAACCGTATTGCGAAAGCTATTCACGTGGTCGACGAAGCCCGGATACCAGTCGTCGAATCGTCCGCGATGCATCGCGCCCGGCATGTCGTGCTCGTCCAGATACGCCGCCATCGAAGTGCCGAATTTATTCACCCAGCGCCACATCAGAGGATGCGGATTCGCCGAAATAGGCTCGGCAAACGGTGGAATCCAGATCCGCGCCGGAAACGGAGCCGTCTGGTGATGGTTATAAAAAACCTGCGGATAATATTCCAGAACCGACTTGGTAATCGCCTGCGACTCGACCATATTATTCATGTACCCGTCGCGATTGTTGTCGTGCCCGATATATTCCTGCCATAATCCCGGCGCCGGGCTCACTTCATAAACCGTTCCCAGATTGCTGCGATACCAGTTAGCCACCTGGTTCTGCCCGTCGGGATTGATCGAAAACCACAACACCAGAATCACGTTGTCGAGAATGGTCATCGTCTCGGGATCGGTTTTCGTCACCAGGTTGTAGGCCAGTTGAATAGTGTGCTGCGCGCCCGCGACCTCGGTGGCATGCAGTCCTCCATCGATATGCACGATCGCCTTCCCGCTGCGGGCCAGCGCATGCGCATCGGCGTCGCTCAGCCCCTTCACCAGCGCCAGCCGTTTGGCAATTTCTTTATATTTATCGAGGTCGGCTAAATTTTTAGCAGAAGAAATGATCGCCACATCCCAATCCAGCCCGCGCGTAGTCTTGCCCACGCGCGCCAGCTTCAGCTTGTCGGTCGACGCCGCTAGCTTCTGGAAATAGGCCAGTGATTCATCGTAAGTCGCCAGATAAAAATCGTCACCAGGCTTGTGGCCAAGCACCGATTCCGGAGTCGGGACCTGCGCAACAAGAACCATGGAAAGCAGGAACACCGGCAGAAATCGCATAAGACGGATAGCCTAGCACGCTTTGGGTAGGACGGCCAATGCCCCGTGCCCTCGGTCTTCAGCAAGGTCGCGTCATCCTGTCCAACTGCGTGTCGATCGAATCGAGGATCGCCTTTATCCCCGCAACCGCGCGACCTTCGAGGACAATCCCCAAAATCACCACCGCGATCGTCGGAATCTGCGCGATCAAAGAAGGAAGGAAGCCGTGGAACGTCATGGACTCTTCCATCATAAGCCTCTCATTGCTACCATCGAAGAGCGGGCGCGTAGCTCAGGTGGATAGAGCATCAGCCTTCTAAGCTGAGGGTCGCAGGTTCGAGTCCTGCCGCGCCTACCACGCAAATGTGTCAAATAATAAAAGCATGTTAGATACACAATTTACAGCTACATTACAAAAGAGCCCCAACAAGGGCGGCTGGTGCTATGTGATCTGGCCTGACTCCGGGGAATTCTTCGGTACCCGAGGCCTCGTCAAGGTTCGCGGCACTCTCGACGGCGAACCGTTCCGGAGCTCTTTCATGGCCATGGGTGGTGGCGTGCACATGCTGCCCGTCAAAGCGGAATTGCGAAAGATCATCGGGAAAGATACGGGCGACACAGTGACGGTGCGCTTGTTGGAACGCTTGAACTGAGCGCGCGCTGTTGCGCTTGGAGCCTGAATTTCCCCGTTGAGTACCATGTTCTGCAACAATTCTACTGAGCCGTGACCACAGGGAGCGGAGTAAAAAGCCAACGCATCTCCCTAACTGAACGGCTCCGCTGTATCTCGCGGGTATTCTCGTACCATGGAGCCGTGGAGAATACTTGACACCATCGATCAACGAAGTCCTGCAACAACTGCTGGACGTTCAGGCCACTCTGCACGGGGCGGGCACCCTATCCGCCGACGCTCTTTCGGCATTAGCGGCGCACGCGAGTAAGCGTCAGATTCGGAACTCCGTCGAAACAGGCTGCGGAGCCACAACGTTGCTGCTTTCTCACCTCAGCCAGAACCATAAAGTGTTCGCACTCGACATCGGCAACAGCATCTCCAGCGTTCGCCGTTCAGCCCTGCTTCGACCCGGAGTCGTTACGTTCATTGAGGGTCCATCCCAACGCACACTGCCCGTGCATCACTTCTCCGAAAAGCTCCAGTTAGCCCTGATCGACGGCCCCCATGCTTATCCATTCCCCGATCTCGAATACTACTTTCTTTATCCTCATCTCGAAACCGGAGCGCTTCTAATACTCGACGACATCCAGATCCGCAGCATTCACAATCTTTTCGAGTTTCTGCGCTCGGACTCCATGTTTCGGCTCGACGAGGTCGTTCGTTCCACCGCGTTCTTCACCCGCACAGACGCTCCGACATTTGATCCTACCGGGGATGGGTGGCAGCAGCAGTCGTATAACCAACACACATCGATGCGCTACGACTGGAGGTCGAAGTTAAAGGACGCGCTTCCTCGCTCCCTAACCAGACGTCTTGAAGCCTATACATATCGCAGTTCCGGCTGCTCGATCGAGATTCGTTCCATCTCTGAAACCGGTGTGGTCGCAGGCACGGCCCATCTGTCGGCAGACGCGCACCTGTGGATTCTCGTACATCGCAAGGACGTAAATGGCTGGTGGCCTCAGGGTGGAGGGGAGATCGCTGTGGCCGATAGTCATTGGAGTGTCGAAGTCAAATATGGCGGTCCGGAGGATGCCGGCTACGATTTTGAGATCGCCGCAGTAATCGTCTCCCGTCCCGTTGATGAGCAATGGCAGGCCGCCTTTCCTCCAGTTCAATTGCCGGGGCGAGCAGCAATACTTTCAGTGGAGTATAGAACCATCACAAAAAAATTGTGATACTATCCTCGTTTTACATCTCCGTTAGGGAGCTTTCTCCGATGAAAGTTTACGAAACGAGCGATATCCGGAACGTTGCCCTTGTTGGCCACGGACATTCCGGTAAGACGGCCCTTACAGCGGCCCTTCTCTTCACTGCGGGCGCTACTCCTCGCCTGGATACGATTACGGATTTTGACGACGAGGAGATTGCGCGAAAAATCACGATCTCTTCCGCGGTCGCCGCGATCGAGTGGAAGGGGAAAAAGATCAATCTCATCGATACGCCGGGGTTCAATATCTTTATAAATGATACCCGTGGCACTCTCATTGCCGCCGATGCGGCGCTGGTGGTGGTAGACGGCATCGCCGGCGTCGAGGTGCAGACGGAAAAGGTCTGGACTTTTACCGACGAATTTGTGCTGCCGCGGGCGATTGTTATCAATAAGCTGGATCGCGAGCGGTCCAGTTTTGAGCGCACGCTCGAAAGCGTTCAATCGGCGTTCGGGCGCACGGCGGTGCCGATTCAACTACCGATTGGCGCGGAGAAGGAGTTCAAAGGCGTCGTCGATCTGGTCCGCATGAAGTCTTATGTGGGTGGAAAAGAAGGAGATATTCCGGCCGATCTGGCCGAGGCGGCGAAGGCCGGGCACGAAGCGCTGGTCGAAATGGTGGCGGAGGGGAACGACGCGCTGCTGGAGGAATTTTTCAACGAAGGCACGCTGCCGGTAGATCATATTCTCGACGGATTGCGCGAGGCGGTTCGGGTAAGGCGTATCTTTCCGGTGCTTTGCGCAACGGCGACAGGCAATATTGGAAGCGATCAGATTCTATCTTTTATCAATGAACATTTTCCCAGTCCGCTCGAATGCGGGTCATGGAAAGGGACGAAAGGAGAGCGCGCGATCAAGGATTCCGCGCCGGTTTCGGCATTTGTTTTCAAGACGATTGCCGATCCGTTCGCGGGCCGGGTTTCCTATTTCAAAGTGATCTCAGGGGTAGTGAAAAACGACGCCCACCTGATCAATTCGCGCTCCAGTGTGGACGAGCGCCTGGCCCATATCGGGGCTTTATTCGGGAAGGCCATCGTACCGGTAACTGAACTACACGCAGGAGATATCGGCGGCGTGGCCAAGCTGCGCGACACTTTGACCGGCGATACTCTGGCCGATAAAACCGCCATGATCGAGTATCCGGAAGTCCGTTTACCGGAGCCTTCGATTGCCTATGCCATCGCGGCCAAAACACGCAACGATGAAGACCGGATGGGGAACGCTATCCATAAGATTCTAGAGGAAGACCGGTCGCTGCGGTTCTACAGGGATGCTCAGACGAAGGAGTTTTTGCTGGCCGGGTGCGGGCAGCAGCATATCGAGATCATCGTGAGCCGTTTGAAGAAGCGCTATGGTGTTGAAGTTGCACTACATGCGCCGAAAATTCCTTACCGCGAAACCATCCGCGGACGGGCTGAAGTACAAGGCCGCCACAAAAAACAAACCGGAGGCCATGGCCAGTTTGGCGATTGCTGGATTCGGTTGGAGCCTCTGCAAAGGGGCGGAAAATTCGAATTTGCGAACGAGGTTTTTGGCGGCGCGATTCCGAAGAACTTCATTCCTGCCATAGAGAAAGGCATTATAGAGACGGCCGAAAAAGGCTATCTGGCGGGCTTTCCGGTGGTCGATTTTAAGGTAGTGGTTTATGACGGGTCCTATCACGATGTTGATTCGTCGGAAATGTCGTTTAAGCTGGCGGCGCGGAAAGCTTTCCGGGCCGGAATGGAGGCGGCGAAACCTTCGCTGCTGGAACCGGTGATGAACGTGGAAGTGCAAGCTCCTGTTGAGTTTGCGGGGGATTTGATGGGTGACATGAACGGCCGGCGGGGACGCATTTCGGGGATGGACACCAAAGGTGGCACCCAGATTATTAAAGCGCAAGTGCCGATGGCGGAAATGCTCAATTATTTGAACGACTTGACGTCGATGACGCAGGGGCGCGGGTCGTTTTCGATGGAATTTGACCATTACGATTTCGTGCCCGGCTTGCAGGCCGAAAAGATCATTGCAGCGGCCAAGGCGGCGCGCGCGGGTGAGGAGGAAGAGGAAGAATAGGGTTCCTTAAGGGCGCATAAAACGCCAATAATGGAGCTGGACGGAGGCTTAATTGAGCATAATCGCACGTGGTTCGGGGGGAGCCTTCGCTCTGCTGCTGATCGGCAGCGCCGCCGCGATGGGCCAGTGTACAGAGACTTCGCAGGACAGTCTTTTCTACCTGACCGGCGGCAACATCAATGATACAGGCACCGTGGTTTATTTCCCTTCGGGGAGCATTCACATCACGGGTTCTTATAAAGGCGGCACCAACATCAGAGAGTATCTTAAGAAACCGGACGGCATGTATGGTGACCCGGTTACTTTAAGCCGGGATGCGGCCATCACAACGCTTAACAATTTATGTAACGGGCTGGGAACCACGCTGGTGGGGCAAGGCGCTTTGTTGCGGCATGCCGCGGCGGGGGTTTCGATCTCGGAGATGGGAGCGGGCTCCGGGTACGTCGCCTATGCCGATTTAAATGGCGACGGCAATCCTGATTCGGTGCAGGTGGCAGTCAGTAACAATGGAGGTCAGGTGACGGTGCAGCTTCTGGGCAGCACAGGCCTGGTCACTTCCACCGGCCAGTATGCGATTAGTTCCACCACAATCAACGAAATTGTGGTCGCCGATTTCAATGGCGATGGGTTTCCGGATCTGGCGGTCGGGGATGACGGAGGGCAAGTTGCACCGGGCGCGGTTTGGATCTTGGTCAATAACGGAGACGGCACCTTCAAGCCGGCGGTGAAAACGACGGTGAAAGATGGACCGTACCATCTTTTCGCGGCCGATTTCAATGGAGACGGCAAGATCGACATCGCAACAGCCAACGATCAGGTCGCGGCCGAAATAAACGTGCTGTTCGGAAAGGGCGATGGAACGTTTCAAAGCCCAATTACTTTAACCGGCCTACAAGGTGCGGGCTCGCTGGTGGCAGCGGATTTCCAGGGAACCGGACGGGCGGACATTGCGGTTTTGGATTACCTGGCCAATGCCATTGTTGTTTTTACTGCGAATGCGAATGGCACGTTCCAGCCGGCGCAGAGTTTTCCAGGCGGGAATGGGGCGGGTTATCTGATTTATGCCGACCTGAACAACGACGGCATCCCGGATCTGGCGGCGGCATACACGAATGCCAATTCAGTGCAATTTCTGATCAACAACGGAGCCGGTGGTTTTACCGTTTCGCCCCCTTATGTAATCGGCGCGGAGCCAAGCTCGATGGCGGTTCTCAACCTGGGTGGTCCTATCGCTTTGTTGAGTGGGGACAACATCACGGGGAATGCTCTGGTGCAACTCGGGCCCGGAGACGGGACGTTGCATGCGCCGCAATATATCTATACGGGAGTGAATCCAACCGCGGTTGCGACGGGCGATGTGAACGGGGATGGCAAGGACGATGCGGTGGTGCTGGAACCGGGGGCGAACTCGGCTTACCTGCTGTTGAATTCGGGAAACGGGACGTTCGCGAGTCCGGTGACTTCTAGTGTTCCATCGCCGAAGGCGGCGGCGCTGGTAGCGTTGACGAAAGGCGGTAAGCCGGATCTGGTAATCGCAAGCGGGTCAGGCAATATCGAGGTTCTTCCCAACAACGGGAGTGGAGGATTCGGTGCACCGCTGGCATTTTCAACAGGGACCAGCGCGGTGGGCCTGGCGATTGCGGATTTTAACGGTGATGGAAATCCGGATGTCGCGGTGGCCGATGGAGGGTCCTTTACGGCTGGCGTTTCCGTGTTGATGGGGAACGGACAAGGCAGCTTGGGAACGGCCGCCACGTACTTAACTGGCCAATCCGGAAACGCGATTGCGACGGCGGATTTGAACAGCGACGGACATCCGGATTTGATCGTGGGCACATCGAATCCAGTGGGTGGAGGGGCGCAGGGATATCCATTGGCGTTGACGGTGCTGATGAATAAAGGAAATGGGACGTTCACCGCGCTGGCGCCGATTTACACGATCCCCGCGACAGCCGAGTTCAACGGTATTTTTCAAATTCTCACTGGCGATTTCAACGGCGATGGAAAGATGGATGTGGCGGTATTGCAGCAGAACCAGTATCCACAGATTCAGATTCTGCTGGGCAACGGGGACGGGACTTTCCGAACAGGCCAGCTCCTGACGACGGAATTTGGAGCCAATGCGGCTGTGGTTGCCGACATGAATGGCGACGGCTACCTGGACCTGGTGGTGGGCCATTGCTGCGGTGAAACAGACGACACCTATCTGTTAGGAAACGGGGATGGGACGTTCCAGGCGGAGGTGGATTTTCCGGCGGGAGCTTCGCCGCAGGGGTTGGCGGTGGCGGATTGGACGGGGTCGGGAAAGCCGGATTTAGCGATCGCGGGGCAGATTCTAAATGGCCTGCCTGGCGCGAAGGGCTACTTTCTGCCGCTGACGAATTGGTTTGCGCCGGTGGTTCTTTCGGGCGCGAGTTTAACGGCGGGTGCGATCGCGCCATCGGAGATCGTCACACTGAAAGGCAATTTGCTGGCATCTTCGACGGCGAGCGAGTTTCCGCTGCCGACGACGCTGGGAGGGGCGACGGTGACTGTGACGGACGCGGCGGGTAATTCGCAGCCGGCGCCGCTCTATTATGTCTCGCCGACGCAGATTAATTTCGAGGTTCCGGCGGGCGTCGCATTGGGACAGGGGAGCGTCAGCCTAACGGAGTCCGACGGGACACAGGTGATTTCATCTGTCAGTTTTGCGAACATCGCGCCGGGGATTTTCCAGTTGAACACGTCGAGCCTGGCAGCGGCGGAGGCGCTGGTGGTGACGAGTACCGGCCAGCAGGATCTAGACCAGGTCTACCAGTTGGGGGCCGGCAACAGCATTATTCCGCTGCCGATCGATTTGAGCCAGGGACAGGTTTTTCTGGTGCTGTATGGGACGGGGATCCGGAATGCGAAGAGCGTCCAGGTGACGGTGGGCGGGCAGAGCGTACCGGTTCCTTTTTTCGGAGCGCAGGGGACTTTTGCGGGGGAAGACCAGATTAATGTAGGTCCTTTACCGGGGACGCTGGCGGGGAGCGGGAACGTGAATATCGTGCTGACGGCGGATGGGCTGGCGGCGAATACGGTGAATGTCACGATCAAGTGAGCTGGTTCCGGAAGGCCGCTTAAGTTGGTCGGTCGCGAGCTTGATGGCGCGGCTCACCCGTTCAGCCGCTATGCCGTCCATCGGCTGCCAGGAATTCTTCATGGATGGGTTTCACATGCCGCTTTCGTCGGTACAACGCGACTGCTCACAGCATTTGCGCGTTTTTCTGCCCCTTGAGAACCAGTTCTGTAGCCAGCAGGGCAGCGGACTGATCCTGGGCGAGGCGGGTGCGGCTCACGATATCTTGAACGAACTGGCGCCCGAACGGTAACGGCAGATTCCTGCAATCTATGTAGCGGGCCGACTTCCGGTCGACGATGAACACGTGGTCCGCGCCTGGCCGCCCGGCGATATCGATCGTCTTCCGCATTTCGATGTACCCTTCGGTTCCGAGAAGGAAGGTCCGATCGTCGCCGAACACTCCGAGGCCGTCCGGGGTGAACCAATCCACTCGAAAATATCCGAAGCCTGCATCGCCGCGGAGCATCATTTCGCCGAAATCCTGGAACTTCGGGCGATCCGGATGATTCACGTTTGCCACGCGCGACATCGCGACCTCGGCGGAGGTGGATCCGGTAAAGTAAACGAACTCGTCGGCCTGGTGCGATCCGAGGTCACACAGTGTTCCACCATAGCGCTCCGGATCCCAAAACCATTCGGGGCGGGTATTCGGGTTGACCAGATGCGGAGCGAGCTGAAGCGTTTGCACCAGCCGGCCGATGGCGCCGTCCTTCACCAGAGTCCCGGCGTGCAACGTGGCCCTTGAATCCAGCCGGCCATACATGATTCCGAAAATGCGGCCGGTTTCCTGGATGGCGCCACGGACATCGGCAAGCTGTTCCAGGGTGGTGATGGCGGGTTTGTCGACCAGAAAGTCCTTCCGGTGGCGCATCACACGCACGCCGAGCGGTCCGCGCAGATTGGGAACGGCGGCGGAACAGACCAACTGTATGGACGAGTCATTCAGAATTTCATCTTCGCTACGGGCCACCCTCGCTCGAAAGCGCTTCTGAAACGCGGCGAGCGCCGGAGGATTTGTGGAGTATACGCTCACCAGTTCGCCGCCGCTACGCTGGATCGTATCGACGATGCTGTTGATGTGGCTGTGGTCCAACCCGATGACCGCGAATCTGATCGAGGGTTTGCGCGTGTCGTCCTCTCTGGGAGGCGCGGCTATCTCCTGTTGAACCGGGCGCGCCGGCCCAAATGCTAACGCCGCCTCTGACAATCCGCCCGTGAACCCGGCGACCTTGAGAACGGAACGCCGGCTTACGTTTTCGCTCGCCACATCAGTAGTGTAGCTCGGCGCGCGGCTGCTGGTCGTCGTGGTCCCGGAGCTCGCTCCCTCCCTCACCATCGCGTCGCGAAAACCTCCGTCGGCCGTTACGCCTCATTTGGAAACATCCGGGGGCTGAGCCACGAATGGCCGCAAAAATTACTCATGGGAATATTAGCTCATTCTGCCGATGAACGATATATGGAATTCCTTGGGCTCGATCCGCAGGTCACGGATGACGAGCGAAAACTCGCTGCGATTCACGATTTAGCGTTCGACGCGGTGTTTGAGCTGAATTCCGAGGGACGGATTACCGGGTGGAGCCCGTCAGCCGAAAGGCTGTTCGGGTGGACACCCAGCGATGCGATCGGGCAGCACGTAGAATCGATCGTGTCGCCAAAACATCGGGTAGCGTTTCTGTCGAGTCTTTTTCAGACGATCACCTCCGGTCTGGCGCCTGAAAAGCCGCTGCCGATGCGATCGGTTCATCGCGACGGGCGCAGATTCTCCACCGAGCTTTTTCTGTACATCCGTCAATCGGGATCGGTATCCGTTTTCGTGAGGAATCTCATGGACCGGGAACAGTTTGAGAACCTGTTGTCGGAGCGCGCGAATCAAAGGGCGATTCTGAATTTCCTGGAGGACGGATACGCGGAGCTCGATCTGGCGGGGAATTATCAGTGGGTGAACGATGCGTATTGCAGGATATTCGGCCGCTTGCGCGAAGAGGTTCTGGACACCCGCTATCAGCGAATTTCCCATCATCCCGTTTCCGCGGATTTGCGCGAGATTTTTAAGACGGTTTACAAGACCGGCGAACCGGTCCGCTCCTTTGAATTTGAATACCTGCCGGGTCAGTTCTGCGAGTCGACGTTTTCATTGAAGCGCGGCGAGAATGGGCAACCCACGGGTTTTGTCACGCTGACACGCAACATTACCGAGCGCAAGCGGCATGAACGAGAACTCGCGGATGCGAAAGATGCGGCGGAATCCGCGAATAGAGCGAAGAGCGAGTTTCTGGCGAACATGAGCCATGAGATCCGCACGCCGATGAACGGAATCATCGGTATGACAGAACTCGCGCTTTCGACCGATCTGGCCGCGGAACCCAGGGAATATCTGGGGATGGTCCGCTCCTCGGCGGAAGATCTACTGGTCATCATTAATGACATTCTCGACTACTCCAAGATCGAGGCCGGGAAAATCGATTTAGATCGAGTACAGTTTAATCTGATCGAACTGGTTGGCGATACGCTGAAGTGTCTGGCAATGCCGGCTCATCGTAAGAGCCTCGAACTGTCGTTCCACGCGGATGCAAACGTGCCCGAAGTGGCGATCGGCGATCCGGTAAGGCTGCGCCAAGTGCTCATGAATCTCGCCGGAAACGCGGTGAAGTTCACCGCCAAGGGCGAGGTGGTTGTCGATGTCAACCTGGAGTCGCAAGAAGAGGCGTACTCGACGGTGCACTTTACCGTGCGCGATACCGGTATCGGAGTTCCGCTCGAAGCTCAAAAGCGTCTGTTTCGGGCGTTTGAACAAGCCGACTGCTCGACCACTCGCGAATATGGAGGAACCGGACTGGGCTTAGCGATCTCAAAAAAAATCGTGGATTTGATGAGCGGTGAAATATGGATGGAAAGCACGGAAGCAGGCTCCGCGTTCCACTTTACGGCCAAGTTGGAGGTTGCCCAGTCTCGCGAGGAGCCCTTTATTCCTTACTCGGACCTGAGTGGGATTTCCGTGCTGATCATCGACGACAACGAGACCAACCGGCGCATTCTCGAAAAGACTGTCGAACGGTGGGGAATGGATCCCCACACGGCGGACTCCGGGGCGGCTGGATTGGCGAAGATTGAAGACTCCGCGGCATTGGGACGGCCCTTCCAGTTGGTTCTGCTCGATGAGGAGATGCCGGAGATGGGCGGTCTGGAGATGATTGAGCGTGTTCGGGGCATGCCCCACTTGCGCGGCGTTACGATCCTGATGCTTACCTCTTCCGACCAAACATCGAGCGCTGCGCGATGCCGTGAATTGGGCGTGGAAACGTACCTGGTGAAACCGGTCAAGCCCGCGGAATTGTTGTCGATGATACAGAAAGCGTTGGGAGCCGCGTTACCGGAGCGGAAGGCAACTCCAAAGGGCATTCCCGCCACGGATTGCTCTTTGTCGATATTGGTTGCCGAAGATAACGCGGTCAACCAAAGACTGGTGATGGCGATCCTACAGAAGATGGGGCATCGTCCGGTGCTGGCGGTGAACGGCTTTGAAGCCATCGCTAAAGCGAGTGAGGCGGCATTCGATTTAATCATGATGGATGTGCAGATGCCGGGGATGGACGGTTTTGAAGCCACACGGCGCCTTCGCAGCCAGCAGCAAGTCACAGGATGGCGCACGTCTATCATCGCGATGACGGCGTACGCAATGAGCGGCGACAGGGAACGCTGCTTGGACGCCGGTATGGACGATTATGTGTCGAAGCCGGTAACGCTCGAAAGTATCGCGCGCGTTTTAGCACGTTATTCCGAATCCGCACCGCTCTAGCCCGACTCCGACCCGACCCGCTACCGAGCGGCTTGGCACCGAAAATGGTCGCTCACCACTTTCGACACCGAGGTCGACATTGCTCGCATCTGTGCGAGATTCAATTGCTTCCCGTCGCGGTCCATTTCCCGAGAAACTTGTCCAGAAATGTCTCCATCCGGCCAAGTGTGTACAGCCACCGGCTGTGCAGCAGCGACTCGTGCACATCGTCCGGAAAAACGATCAGTTCGTGATAGACATTGCGCTGCCGCAGCAGTTGCACCAGACCGACCGTCTGGAGGAAAGAAACATTGCGATCGTCGTCGCCCTGCACTAGCAGCACTGGCGACTTCCAGCCATCGATGGCGCTGATCGCCGAGGACTTGTAAGAGACCGATTCCGGGTCGAGCGAATTTCCCTCCAAATGCACGCCCGCCAGGTCGACGCCCGCCTTGAAGATATCCGAGTTGCGCGCCAGAGCCTCGGCCGTCAGCAAACCTCCGTAGGACAGTCCCCAGATCCCGACGCGGTTGGGATCGACATCCGGTCTGGTTTGCAGGTATTTCCCGCCGGCCAGAACGTCTTTGTACTCGCTATTGCCCTGGGCTCCGCCATTGGCGGCCCGCTGGAACGAGTGGCCGTAGCCCACGCCGAGACGGTAATTGATCGACATCACGATATAGCCCTGATTTGCGAGCCATTGATTGATGCCGTAGGCCCAGTGGTAAAACTGCATGTAGTGATAAGCGGGCATCATCTGGCGCGGGGGGCCTCCGTGCACGAAGACAATGGCCGGGCGGCGCTCTCCAGGCTTCAGATCTTTGGGGAGGAATAGCTGATTGTGGATTTCGAGTCCGTCATCGGCCTTGGTGAGGATGATCTCCGGCTTCACGTGCGCATCCTTCGGAAAGCCGGGCATGGACGCGGGGAAGACGATCTTCTGCTTGGCTTCTACCCCGAGTTTCCAGACGCCGATCGATTGCGGCATGTTCCAATCCGCGCTCAGCGTGGCGAGGTATTTGCCGGAGGCGAGTGGCGTAGGATATGTTTCCACACCTTCGCCGGTGGTGATTTGCGCGGGTGTGCCGCCTGCCACCGGTATCGCCCAGATATGCCTCCGCTCGATATCTTTGGCGTTGGTGCAGTAATAGAACGTCTTCTGGTCGGCGGAAAACGCAATGGAAGTTTGATTTTCAATCAAGCCGTCGGTGGTGGTGAGGAGAACGGGACGCGCCGCGGCGTCCATGATGTTCAGAGAGTAGTAACGGTCCCATTCATCGACCGGAGCCTCTGGCTTGGGAGGCTCTTTCGCTTCGGGATCCGGCACTCTGGCCGCCGCGCCCGCTCTGCCACCCCCCCGGCCACCGCGTCCGCCTCTGCCTCCCGGACCGGGCACAACGAACTGGAAGACCAGCGTATCGCCCGCCAGATGCAGATTTCCGATGTTGGCGACGATCTTATCGTTTTCCTGATTGTGCCAGATCTCCTGCGCATCGCCGGTGGTGACATCGGCTTTATAGAAGCCGATGGTATAGCCTCCTTTGAAGGTCGCGCGCATGATCCCCGGAGCATTGTTGATAGGAGCTTCGGCGTTTTGAGTGGCGGGCGCTGCACCGCGTCCACCCCCGCGGCCGGCCGTCGCAGCGGGAGTCTGGGGAGGCGCTGCGTAGTTCGCGCCGCTGCCCGCTCCCGTCTGGAGCGTCTGTTGCCCGAAAGGCAAACCTGGCTGCCGCATGAAGATCAGATGCTTGCTGTCGGCCATCCACATCGGTGTCGTGTCGAAATCCACGCCGGGCGACATATACTTCACCAAGCGCGTAGCAACGTCGTAGACCATGATGAAGCTGTGATCCACTCTGGTGCTGACCCAGGCGATCTTTTTTCCGTCGGGCGACCACCGCGGGTCGCTCTGCACGCCCCATTCGGTGATGAAGGCCTTCTCGCCGCGATCGACTTCGGACGCGGGCTTGGCCGGAGTGACCTTTGCGCGGAAGATCTGGCCATCCTTAATAAAGAGGATCGAACTGCCGTCGGGCGCTAGTTCGGGATTGGCTGCGTCAACGACCTTCCATGCAGCTCCGCCGGCGGTGCGGGCCGCCCAAATGGCATGTTCCGGACCATTGGGATCCGCAGTCGGGTTCGGCGCCCAGCCCGAGCGGTTAGGAGCCTCGCCGCGCAGGAACACCACGGTGCTGCCGTCATCGGAGATGCGGATCGCTGACATCATGATGCCGTCGTCTTTCATGAAACTGGTCAGACGCACCGGCACGAACTGGGGCGCCACAGCCGTATAGGCATTCCTTTTGCCTTCGGCGTAATCAACCCAGGCGATGCGATCTACCTTGCGCGCCGCGACGACCTCTTGCGGCGAGGCGGGACTCAAGAACGCCTTGTAAGAAGGTCCGGTGGGCGGAGCGGCCACCAGAAAAGCGGCTGCTGCAATCATGAGAATCGAAGGAAGGGTGAAGGTGCGCATGGTGGCTCCAGAGAGCGATTAGTTTAGCATGAGCGGCCGGCGTGATCTCGACAGGTTCCTGCGCAAGACGCGGCGCAAACCAGGCGAGGAGGACCCACAATGACCATCGTGCCACAACCCACGCGCCGCCCCCTTTCCCTGCGCCGCCAGCTTCCAGAACGGTCCCCGCCTTGACCCGCAACCGAAGTTCGTGCCAACCGAAGCTGGGATTTTTGGCCGTCTAGGTCCTCCCGAGCCCGGTTTACGGGCCTGAAAGTTCCAGAGACTGAGTAGAGTTGAACTTTCCCCGCACGTTTGCGAAGGCGGCCGATCTCATTCAATACCCGCTTCGGGATGCCGGCGTCAGCGAGGGCCAAAGATTTGAAGGCTACTTCAAAGCGGCGGGCGCTTGTCCGCAAATCATGAACCTGTTCAGGCACGGGATCGCTGTCCAGCTTCATTAACAGCTTCCGCAACTTCTTCACCGGTTTGACGAGTCGTGTCTGGTTGAGGGCCATTTATCCGGCTCCGCTTATATCTTGATACTTTTGAGGCCGGAAGGTATTGCTCGTATGTGATGTCTCCATCTCCCGCGAGATCGGCGGCGCTATCGAGCGCAGTTCGTCCAGCGCATCTGGCGTTAGGCGCGGATGTCTTTGAGCTTCCGCGAAGCCGGTCCCTATTCAGGCGCGGGATTAATAAAACCGAAAAACGCTAGTACCGGAAGCACGCGGGCGTCTGGCTCACCAGAAAGGATCAATTTCCGCCGATCGGAATCAGCACCCCGCTCGGCGAAGTCGACCCGTCATAGGTCACCACCACCTGCTGGTTGCCCGCCGGCGCTGTCTGCGGCACCTGCACATTGATCTGGAACAGACCCGGACTCACTATTCCCGCGTAGGATACCGGGGCGTTCACGCCTCCGATCGTCACCGTGGGAAATGTCTGCAAGGTATTAACAGGATTGATTGAACCCGACCGCGATGCAACCAGGCTGTTACAGTACAATTCCACGAACGCGCCTGGGCCAACCTTGGCCGTCCCCGGCTCGACTGCTGGATCTCCCACGATGACTCCCGTGGCCACGGCAACGGCGGCGGCGAAGGTCAGGCCCCCGGCGGGATACGTGAACAGTGCGGGATCCACCCCCTCTAAATTAACCTTCACCGTGTTACTAGTCTGTCCGTCATGCGTCAGGACCACGGTCGCCGGGCTGGTATTGACCGACGCTTCAGGAGCCTGCACGTCGATTTGCGTCGGCGACACATAATAGACTGATGCTGGCAGTCCGTTGATTTGGACCGAGACTCCGTCGACATTGGTGGGTAGGATGTTGCCGTTGAACTCGGAGTTGTACCAGATCCTGGTGGCAGTCGCGAGATTGGTCCCGTAGAGACTCACCCAGGATCCGGGCACAATCCTTGACAAGCCGCTCGCCGCATTTTCCACCGGCTCGGTGGCGCGGAAAGCGGGTTGCATCAGGGTGCTGGCGAAGGTTGGAAACTGATCGGTGGTCGGCCACGTCGTTACGGCGGCGATCGCGGTTTCGATCTGATTCACATAGTCGGATTCGAAGGTATTGGTGGAACTCTCCTCCAGCGCTCCGGAGGGCGCCGAATTGAAGATTACGGCGAAGGCCACCTTGTTGGCACCCTTATAAAGATACGCAGCGGTTCCAGGCAATCCTCCGTCTTTGAACCAGTTGAACCCTCCGCTGGTTGTGGTGTGCATATCGAAGCCGAGTCCGTAGAACGCAGCGCCCGAGAATGCCGCCGTCTCCGTCTCCATCAACTGGATGGTCGCCGGCTGCAACAAAGGACCACCGTTCACTCCGTCGATGCCGTTCACGAACCGCAGCAGTTCGATCGGCGTCGCCACCCAGGAACCCGAGGCTTCGCTGGCGAGAAAATCATGGTTTCCATAAGGCGCCGGAACCAGAGGACCGGTCGGATTGTAGAGATTGGTCGCCAGAGGCGCACCGGAATAATCGTAATAGGTGACTTCGCCGTTCACCGTATCCGACATCAACCCTTCCGCCTGCTTCGCCCTCTGGATGCCGAGCGGAGTGAGCACGTTCTGGCGGACAAAATCGACATAGTCCACTCCGCTCACCTGCTGAATAATTGCCCCCAGGATGCAGTATCCAAAATTCGAATACGCGTAAGTGCTGCCCGGTGTGTGCTGCAAAGGCAAGCCTAACTGATATTGAATCACTTCGGAACACGAAAGTGGATTCACCAAGCCTGTAGCTTTCGAAATTGCCAGCGTATTGTCGACAGGATCGGGCACGATCGAACGGTCCCATCCTCCGGTCATGTTGAGCAGATCCTGAACCGTCACGCCGGCCAATTGCGGATTGAGAGTCGCGCCGGTCAGCGGAGTAAGATTCGGAAGCAAACTGAAGGCGGATTGCGTGAGCTGGATCTTGCCCTGCTGGATCAGCTCCATCACCGCAATGGCGGTAAATGTCTTGCTCACGCTTCCAATCCTGAACAGAGAATCCGGCTGTACGGGCGTCGCATTGGCAACATTGGCGTAGCCGAATCCGCGCGCGTACAGCAAGGCTCCATTGCGCGATACGGCCAGCGCGGCGCCCGGGATCGAGTATTTCAATAGCAATCCCTGCATTACAGTGTCTATCCCGGCCGTCCCCGGCGAGGACTGCCCGGTGATGGGCTGTCCAGATAAGGCGGATAAGAAGAGGCAGAGGGTGATCGCTAGCTGCTTAAACATATAGATTGTCCATAGTCGCAGAATTCAAGAGCGCCGACGGAGGGGTGCCCTTGCGCAAGAGGTCCGCGAACTCAGTGGCGACATCAAAATGGAGCGGATGAACGCCACCAACTATCGGTGCTCTTGGACAACTCCCGCCTTCAGGTATTCGATGAAAACATCCGCGGCTTCCTGCTCGCGGATGTACTGGCGGACCTACTCCCGTTCGAACCCGACCATGGACGCGGCGTAGCCGGGGTGGGCTGCCCTGCGCCGCTGAAGTTCATACTCTGCATGTGGGGGATGTCCGTCACGTAAACGGTTAGTCGCGCGGCTTCCACCTGAACCCTGGCCTAGCTTAGCTCGCGAAGAGATTGGTGTTCAAAAAGTCGTTCCGAAACTTTCCCTTCGGATCGTATTTCGTTGCAAGCTGCCGGAAATCGGACAGCTTTTCATACTTCGAGCGGAGCTGAGTTGGCGGCATTGTAAACAGCTTGCCCCAATGTGGTCGCGGTTGAAACGGTGAAAGTTCCTTTTCGATGATGGGAAGCAGCCGCTTCACTGCGGCCCAGTCCTGCTTCCATGTGAAGTGAATCGTTACGCTCGGTTGGTGGTAACAGGTGCTCATCCATAGGTCATCCGCTGCGATCGTGCGGATCTCCGAGATCAACAGATGCGGAGTCACCTGGTCGCGCAGCCTCTCCACCGCCAGAATCGCGTCGCCCGCATTTCGTCGAGGCACGAAGTATTCCGACTGCAATTCCTTCCCTGCGCTCGGCGTGAAACCCATGCGAAAGTGAGGCAGCCGCTCATACCAAGGGCCGGCCACTCCCATCTGTTCGGTACAGTTCTCGGCGGAGAGTTCGGCGATCGGGTGAAGATTTCGGACAGCGGCCTTTGCGCCAAAGAACTCCCCAGGCGCCTGGAATCCCGGCCCGTCGCCCACACGACTCTTGATCCAGACTTCATTGATGCGCTGTTTCTGCCAGTCAGTAAACAGGCTGACGCTATAGCCGCTCGCCTGAATCTCATCGAAGTGAGCCTTCATCTGTGCCAGCGGCAGATTCTCATACACGTACTGACGGACCGAATAAGTGGGCTGAATATCGAGGGTGATCCGAGTGATCACGCCGAGAGCGCCCAGCCCCACCACGGCTCCCCGGAATTGTTCGCCGTCCTTGCGAGATAGTTTCACGACGTCCCCTGCCGCATTCACCATCTCGACCGCCGAAACCGCGGTGGCCAGGTTGCCGTTCTTCTCGCCTGAGCCGTGCGTCGCGGTGCTGCACGCTCCGGCGACCGAGATGTGGGGCAGCGAGGCCAGGTTGTGCAGCGCAAAGCCCTTTCCGTCGAGATACGGACCCAACTGGCCGTAGGTAACGCCAGCATCGACAGTCACTGTGCGGGCGCCCGCATCGACCGCAGCTATCTCGCGCATCGGTTTCAGCGACAGCAAGTGATGGCGGCTATCCGCAATCGAGTTGAAGCAATGGCGCGTACCCAGCACCTTTACTTTATCCTGCGACCGCAGAACGGCCCGGATCTGCTCGATCGATGCGGCCTCCTCCACTTGATCCGTACTATAGGTGACGTTCCCCGCCCAGTTGCTGAGCCGCTGCTTCTCCGCCCACGTAGAGAGAGGCGCCACCACAGAACTCGCCATGGCGGTCGAAAATAGGTTAAGGAAAGTTCGCTTTTTCACCGTCGCTAGGGATCATATCAAGTCCCGAGAGCCGATGGCGACGGTTCATCGGACCACCCATCCCTCACGCTCCGAGGCAAAGATAAGTCTTCGCATGAGCGTTGAATCCCGCCTATTTAACCAGATCTACCAGCGTTAATCGCGCAAGTGCTTTATATTCGAATAGGGTCTGGGCCCCCCTCGTTCGATTCGACACTTTATCCCCACTGTTTAACAGCGCCTCGCCTTCAGGTTCGTATAGTTGCCGCAATTGGTGGCTTCACGCAGATTGCGGCGTCTCCGCTGCAGATTTGCCGCATTATAAGGAGTCGCCACCTCCGGCATAGTCAGCGGCCGTAAGGCCTCACAGCGACTGACCACCTCCGTCGGATTCCGGTCGCCAGAGGCGCATGGAGGACGATCGAAGGCTACGAGGCAATGCACATGATTCGAAAAGACTCGATGGTTGGACAAGGGGGACGTGATTGGACAGCGTCAATTCAACCCGTCAATTCAATCCACTACAGCACTGGAAGTGTCACACTCTGGCCCACATACAGCGTGATGGCGATCCTGCCTGAGTTTTCTAGGCGATGATACTCCAATTGGGCGTCACCATCCCGTAACGGTGTCTTTCTGAGCGGCACAGTCATGCCGCCAATCTTGAGGCTGACATGATCGAGTCCCACCTGCCTCTTGCCGCTGTCGCCGCCGAAAGTCGCGCGGCCCGACACTTTGGAGCCGATGGGCGCTACAATCACGCCGTCTACTTCAAGATCAGCGGCGAGCAGAAAGGCGACCGGTACGCCGCTCTCCGCAGGCTTCGAATTCCAGTCTTCCACTGAGATAAGCGACACCGCAGTTCCTTCGCCCAGAGTACGCTGCGAGAGTCCCGCCACCATTGCGGGCGCGTGGGTGGTTAGCCTGCGAACGACGAACTCATGCAGCAGATTGTGTGCCGCTCTGCCCGCGAATCCGAGCATGACATCATCGGCAAGCCGACGCACGGGCCGCGAACTGGATGGGTAATAGAGCGTGGAAATTTCGTGGGACGCGATGCCTCCCAGAACGTCGGAGTAGTCAAGCTGCCAGTGCCCGTTGTCGCCCTTGCGGACAAATGCCGTTCCGATGGCGTAAAGCGCTCGCGAGCGGATGCTGCCGGTGCCCTTATAAAAATAGCGGGGGTCCTGATGAAAAATCGACTGCATGACTACGTCGCCAATAACGATGCCGCTTACTCTGTCAGCGTACTGCGCGCCGAAACGCTTCGCGTATCCCTCCACCCCCTGGCCGAATTCAGGATAGTTGTTCCGCCCCTGTTGGATTCCCGCAGCGACCCCAGAGCTGATGAACGCAACCGGATCGGTAATCGTCTTCCAACCGAGTTGAAACTTCTGCGCCGCCGTGAGCGGAGCCGCGTCGGGTGCATAGCTGACGAAGAAATCGGGAAACACGCCGAGCAGACGTTGCTTCTCCTCCGCCTTCAGTTGCTCCGCAGCCAGTTCGTGTGGCGGCAACGTAACATTGACCGAATTGGATGTGGCAGCGACTTTCAGTACGGCCGAGAGCGACGGCTTATTCTCGCCAGCGCTGATTGCCGCCGTCCAGGCTTCGAATCCAAGGGCCGCGATCGTGATCTTGTAGTCCCCTGGCTCCACGGCGACAAAGCGAAAAAGCCCCGCCTGGTCTGTAATCACAGTGCGAGGAATCGTGGCGGCAGATGTTTCGAGCGTGACAAACGCGCCCTCCACCGCCAAACCAGAAGCGTCTTTGACCGTACCTTCAACCTCGGCGGGTTGAGCCGATGCCAATCCTGGAATCAGCAGAATCCAAAGGATTGGCGCCATCTGTAATGCAGTCATCCACTGCCTGCGGACGGTCTATACCGCCAAGCGACCGTACGAAACGCCATCAATGCATGGACGCGGCCCAATCGTGCCGGGTTTCTACATCGCCACGTCGCCCTATCGCCACCCGATATTCGCCAACTCCGAGAAGCGCACCTTTGCAGGAATAAGGTGTTTCGCCAGCCTGTTGTCGTTCTGATGCCGTCCCGCCTTGTTGCGGAGGAAGCGGGCAAATTTACTGCATTGCAATAGGAACCAATATGCGACATGGCTATTGAGAGGGACTGCGGGCGCTAAAGCGATTTGCGTTCCGGCTGAAAGAAGATTCCATCGCCGTGAACGATATGTTCTACCGCTTTCAAAAGTTTCTCAGCATACGTCATCATCCAAGAGGGCAGCCACGGGAGAGCCGCCGGTCAAGTTAACTTTAGGAGAATCGAATCGTGAAGATCCCGCGCGTGCAGATCGAGCAGCCAGGGACGCTCAACGGCCGCCTCCCTGCACGACCGGCTCTATGCCCGGACCAGCACAAGCGGGCTCAAAGCCCTATTCTTCAACGCCCGTGGTCCTTACCGAATTCATGGACTTTGTAATGGTTGCGAAAGTTGCCATGGTCGCCATATTCCCAAACGTCGCCAGTGTTGGTGTTGAAGAACGCGTGGTTTCCTCCGCTATACGAGAATTGGATACCGGCGTAACTTCCGTCCGCCATGGCTGCTTGGGGTTGAAGAAGTGGTTTCAATGTGAACACCGCCATAAGCAGGGCGATGATCGTGAGGATCGTCTTGGTGTAAAGGTCAATGCGCATGTGAGCGCCTCCATTTATTTCCGCAGATTTCCGAACGCACGAGATTCAGCACGTTTGAGACCAACGGATTTGAATCACATGCATTCCAGCGATTCTGCTGCCCTTGCGGATTCTGAAGTCCGATAGGACCGACCGCAGCGCGTCACATGACCGCATTTGGTCGTGACGCATCGCCATTCCCGCCCGTCGAACCATTAGCAGTGCGACCCGCATGGCCGGCTCTTTTTGCTTGCGAGTGCCCAGGAAGCAGCGTTGCGCGCGGCGCAGATGGCGACGTGGAAGGATTTCACGAACGCGCTGATGGTATTCGGCTTCCTTGCCATACGTTTTGTGCGGAGAAGCTGTACGGGCGGGAGCCCGAGATCGACACGCTGCTGGCGGCCTTCGACCGGGTCGTGGCCCAGGGCACACCCGAACTGGTGCTCGTATCCGGTTATTCCGGCGTCGGCAAATCCTCCGTGGTGAACGAGCTGCACAAAGTGCTGGTTCCGCCGCGCGGACTTTTCGCAGGGGGTAAGTTCGATCAGTACAAGCGTGACATCCCGTACGCGACGCTGGCACAGGCTTTCCAGACCCTGGTCCGTCAGATCCTCGTGAAGAGCGAAGCGGAGGTGCGCCAGTGGCGGTCTGCGCTGTCGGAGGAGGTGGGCCCGAATGGCCAGCTTATCGTGGGCCTTGCCCCGAGGTCGAGTTCATCATCGGGAAACAACCGCCCGTTCCGGACCTGCCGCCGCAAGATACGCAGCGCAGGTTCCAAATGGTGTTCCGGCGATTCCTCGGCGAGTTCGCTCGGCCGGAGCACCCGCTCGCCTTGTTTCTCGACGATCTGCAATGGCTGGACGCGGCCACGCTTGAACTGATGGAACACCTGATTACCGATCCGGACATGCGGCACCTGATGCTGGTGGGGGCCTACCGCGACAACGAAGTCAGTCCGGCTCACCCGCTGATGCGGACGCTGGGAGCGATCCGCAAGTCCGGAGCGAGAATGCAGGACATCCTGCTGGCGCCCCTAAGGCTCGAAGATGTTGGCCAACCCGTCGCCGATGCCTTACACTGCGCGCGGGATGCTGCCCAACCTCTGGCGCTGTTAGTGCACGAAAAGACCGGCGGCAATCCGTTTTTCTCGATTCAGTTCGTCACCGCGTTGGCCGAGGAAGGACTGCTCGCGTTCGATCCAGATGCGGCGGCTTGGACCTGGGATTTGGATAAGATCCGGGCGAAGGGCTACACCGAGAATGTAGTGGATCTCATGGTGGGAAAGCTAAAGCGATTGCCGGACGCCACACAGAACGTACTCCGGCAACTCGCCTCTCTCGGAAACGTGGTCCAGATCGCCACCCTGACTCTGATTCACGGGCAATCGGAAGAGGAGATCCACAAGACGCTCCGGGAGGCCGCCCGCACGGGGCTGATCCACCGGCTGGAGGGTGCCTACGCGTTCCTCCACGACCGCGTTCAGGAGGCGGCCTACGCGCTCATCCCCGAAGGCGAGCGCGCGGCGGCACACCTGCGGATTGGCCGGGCGCTGGCGTCACGGACGGCGCCGGACGAGATCGAGGAGAAGATCTTCGAGATTGTGAACCAATTCGATCGCGGCGCCGCACTGATCGATTCGCGGGAAGAGCGCGAGCGGGTTGCCGAGCTGAATCTGATGCCGGCAAGCGAGCAAAAACTTCCACAGCGTACGCCGCGGCTCTGAATTATCTCACCGCAGGCCGCTGGCCCAGGACAGTTGGGGGCGGCGATACGAGCTCACGTTTTCGCTCGAGTATCATCTTGCCGAATGCGAGTTGCTGACCGCGGATCTGGTGGCGGCGGAAGAACGGCTGACCACGCTTTCCAGCCGCGCCATGAACGTCGTCGACAGCGCCGCGGTCGCCTGCTTGCGCCTGACGCTGTACACCACGCTGGATCGGAGCGACCGCAGTGTCGAGGTGTGCCTCGAATACCAGCGGCGCCGAGGCGTCATCTGGTCGGCGCATCCCACAGACGACGAGGTCCGGCGGGAATACGAGCTGTTCTGGGAAAGCTCGGGAGCCGTTCGATCGAAGAACTTGTTGACTTGCCGCTGATGAGCGATCCGGAGTGCCTCGCTACCCTCGATGTTCTGACCGGGGTCGTGACGCCGGCATTGTTTACCGACAAGAACCTGGTCTCGCTGGTGATTTGCTGGATGGTAAATCTCAGCCTCGAGTATGGTAATAGCGCCGGATCATGCTTCGCTTATGTCTGGCTTGGTATCATTCTGGGACCGTACTTTGCAAAATATCAGGCCGGATTCAGATTCGGCAGGCTGGGCTACGATCTGGTGGAGAAGCGCGAACTGCATCGCCACCAGGCCCGTGTCTACATGTCCTTCGGAAACCTTCTCATACCCTGGATTAAACACGTCCAAGCCGGCCGGGATCTGATCCGGCGTGCTTTCGACGCCGCCAACAGAATTGGCGATCTTACGTTCGCGGCTTATGGCTGCAACCAGCTCAACACCAATCTTCTCGCCGCCGGAGATCCGCTCGGCGATGTGCAGCGCGAAGCCGAGAATGGGTTCGAATTCGCACGGAAAGCCCGGTTCGGGTTGATTGTCGACATTATCGCCGTCCAGCTCGGTCTAATCCGGACGCTGCGCGGCCTCACACCGGAATTCGGCTCCTTCAACGATGAACAATTCGACGAGAGCCGGTTCGAACATCATCTGCAGAGCGATCCACGTTTGGCGATCGCCGAATGTTGGTACTGGATCCGCAAGCTCGAAGCGCGCGTTTACGCGAACGACTACGCTTCCGCTATCGAGTCCGCATCGAAGGCGCAGCAGCTTCTGTGGACCTCGCCGCGGCAAAGCAGGCGGAAGAGAAGATCCGGGAGAGCGAAAGAGAGCTTCGACAGATCCTGGATTTCGCGCCTCAGCAGGTTGCTGTATTAGGGCCCGATCACGATCATGTGTTTATCAATCCAGGCTGCGCTCGATTACACCGGTCTTACCTTGGAGGAGAGTCGGCGCCTCGAACGTCGCCTTTTTTTTCATCCAGACGATTGGGAGCGCATGATGAGCGAAACTCAAAGTAAATTCTTAAGCGGGCTCCCGCACGAGGCCGAATTTCGTTTACGGAGAAAAGACGGGCAGTATCGATGGTTTCTCTTCCGTTATAACCCGCTACGAGATGGACAAGGACGCCTCCGGCGTTGGTATGTCGCTGGGACGGATATCGAGGACCGCAAGCAGGCTGAGCAGAGACTCCAGAGCGAGAACGTCGCATTGCGCGAGGAAATCGATAAAGCCTTCGAGGAGATCGTGGGAACTTCGCCGCCGCTGCGGAGGGTGCTTTCCCGCATAGCCAAGGTTGCCCCGACGGATTCCAACGTTCTGATCACCGGCGAGACCGGCACCGGCAAGGAATTGGTGGCCCGCGCCATTCACAAGCGCTCCCGGCGCTCCCCACGCGCGTTTGTGACGGTGAACTGCGCAGCTACCCCGCGCGACTTGATCGCGTCGGAATTGTTCGGCCATGAGAAGGGCGCCTTTACCGGCGCGACGCAGCGGCGTTTAGGGCGCTTTGAGCTGGCCGAAGGAGGCAGCATCTTCCTGGACGAGGTCGGAGAGCTTCCCGCCGAAACCCAGATCGCTCTGTTGCGTGTTTTGCAGGAACACGAATTCGAGCGTGTTGGAGGAACCGGATCCATCAGAACGGATGTTCGGGTGATTGCCGCCACGAACCGCGACCTGGAGGCGGCCATCTCCGAGGGCAACTTTCGCAGAGATCTATTCTACCGGCTCAACGTCTTTCCGATTGAGATCCCTCCTCTTCGCGAACGTGTAGAGGATATTCCACTGCTGGTTGACTACTTCATCGATCGTTACGCAAGGAGAGCCGGGAAGAGCTTTCGGACAGTAAACAAAAAGAGCCTCGATCTGCTTCAGTCTTACCGGTGGCCAGGCAATATCCGCGAATTGCAGAACGTGATTGAGCGGTCCGTCATTGTTTGTGCCACACAGACTTTCTCGGTGGATGAAAGTTGGCTCTCCAGACAACCTCTCGCAACCGAGCCGAACAGGGGGCTTGACCGTCGACGTGAGGCAGGTGAATGGACACGGAACAACTCTGCTGGGAGAACACAGTCCCACCAACGGAAGCGTTCTAAGTTGCCCCTAACTCAAAGGCGTAGCCTTCGATGAGCCAGAGTTGGCCCGACACGAATTTAAAGATGAGGTACTCTCCCGGCGTTAGATCGGCCACGGGCCGTAGGGTGATCACATCGTCAGCCGTTGCCGCCACATCCAACTCTGTCGGCGCTCCCGAAGCGAACCTCATCCGAGGTTCTCTCGCGAATACATCCGGGATGGTGGCAATCAATTCGCGGTGATCGGTCTGCGGCACAAGGCGCACCACCGACCATCCGCGCTCGGGACGTTGGCCGCGGAGATAAAGGGCGGGACGCGGCCCGGCCACGCGTGCTCGGGCCTCACGCCCCGGAACGATATAGATCCGGCTCTCCCGCGCGCGATCCCAGCTTCCCAGCGCTTTCCAGTTGGTCTTCGAGCGGGCATGAACGTCGGGAAAAAGGATGACCGAATCCAGAGCGTTCCAGCCCTGTGAAGACTGGGAATATAGACCGTGCGACACCGGCAGACCTGGAACGGTCATGCTTGGCTCGTAACGATGAACCGCCGGAGCGGTAAGAATGAAGTTGAGAATCGGCTCGGTTGCACCCTTGTTTTTCAGATCAATCAAGCCTTGCGGGGTGCCATCGAAGTCGGTATTCCCCTCCGTGACGGCTCGTTGAATGGCGAGAACTACGGTTCCTTCCGGTAGACCCGCCTTGATCATATTCGCGATGTCAGAATTGTTAAGTGGTTTCTCCGTCACCTGCGCCGGTGTCATGGCGCAAATGAAAAAAAGCGTGAGATTCGCTTTGAGGCTCATGTTCCCTCCCCGTCCCTATTGTAAAACGGACGGATTGTAGTTCGAGGCCGCTGACAAACGGTAGGCTGTTTTGCGGTCTGATTCCGAAGGCAAGGTGTCCGACGGCCTTCATGCATCACATCGCGTTTTACGCCGTACTGTTTCTCTACTGGTCCTTAACCGGGATCGTGAAGAAAAACGTCGATCCCCGGCCGAGGTCTGATTCGACCCAAATCTTTCCTCCAGCCCGCTCGATGATCCGCTGGCAAATTGCCAGTCCCATACCGCTGCCGGGATACTCCTCGGAGTTGTGTAATCGCTTGAACATTTCAAAGATTTGTTCCTTATATTCAGGTTCGATACCGATGCCGTTGTCCTGAACCGCAAACAACCAATTCGTTCCTTCGATCCGCGCCATGACATGAATTTGAGGCGAATCATTTCTCCTGTATCGAATGGCATTCCCGATCAGGTTTTGGAAGAGTAGTTCTAATTCGAACTTGTGGATGCGAACGGCGGGCAATGAGGTGCGGGTGAGCGAAGCTTCGTTTTCGCGGATTGCTGCCTCCAAATTTGTGAGAGCCTTATCTACGGCTGCCCCCGAATCGATATCTTCCGTGGGTTCTTGACCGGAGGCTGAAACGTGCACGTACGCGCGGAGGTCGCTCAATAGCCGCTCCATGCGCGCCGCACCCCGCAAGGTATGGGCGAGGTACGCTTCTCCGGTCTCCCCAAGTTTCCCGCCGAATTCTTCCTTCAA
>Ga0116129_1000428_pt1 | contig 27630 bp, 30 predicted proteins | sample June2015DPH_17_2_FD_89732 | JGI IMG/M metagenome (GOLD analysis project Ga0116129, IMG submission 89732) | Peatland microbial communities from SPRUCE experiment site at the Marcell Experimental Forest, Minnesota, USA - June2015DPH_17_10 | ecosystem: Environmental > Terrestrial > Soil > Wetlands...
ATCGGGCAGCGCGCCGGTTCAGATTCTTCCCGCCGACTATGAGGCCTTCGAGCGATTGCTTGGCGAAACCCAGGACGCCTGGTCGAACGAGGACGTCGCGCGGCTTCATACGCTGGCGACACCGGAGATGGTGTCGTATTTCGTCCGCGATCTCGATCAGAACAAGGCGCGCAACGTCGTCAACAAGGTTGCCGGCACGCGGCTTCTGCAAGGCGATCTTGCCGAGGCCTGGCGCGAGGGCGATACCGATTATGCGAGCGTTGCGATGCGTTATTCGCTCGTTGACACCACGCTTGACCGCACCACCGGCCGCGTGGTCGAGGGCAACGGGCAGCCGGAGGAGGTCACGGAAGTCTGGACCTTCATGCGCCCGCGCGGCGGCAACTGGATATTGTCGGCGATCCAGCAGACTTCTTGATCGCCGCAGGCAAGGCTCAAAACTTCAAGACGCCGCGGCAAGGTCGCGGCGTCTTTTCATGTCGGCGTCGCCAAAGTGGAATAATTCAGGTCACGACGTGTTGCATTATTATTCAATCAAAAAACCATGGGAGGATTTCAAATGCCCGCTATCGCCCGAAACATCAGCCTCGTCTCAGCCGTTCTGTTCGCGAGCGTTGCCATCCAGCCGGCGCAGGCGCAATCGGCCAATACCACCTTCTTCGTCACCTCGGTCGGCGTCGGCAAGGGCGCCGACCTCGGCGGTCTTGAGGGCGCTGACAAGCAGTGCGCGACACTCGCCACGGCCGCGGGCGCGACCGCCAAGACCTGGCACGCTTATCTTTCGACGCAAGCCACCGACGGCAAGCCCGCGGTCAATGCACGCGATCGCATCGGCAAGGGACCGTGGCAGAATTCAAAGGGCGTGGTGATCGCCAAGGATGTCGCTGATCTGCACAGCGCCTCCAACAACCTCACCAAGCAGACCGCGCTCAGCGAAAAGGGCGAGGTGATCAATGGCCGCGGCGACACGCCGAACCGTCATGACGCGCTGACGGGTTCGCAACCGGACGGCACCGCGTTTGCGCCGGGTGAAGACCGCACCTGCAAGAACTGGACGAGCTCGACGCAAGGTGCGGCGATGCTCGGCCATATCGACCGCATCGGGCTGCGCGATGACGACGCCTCGAAATCCTGGAACTCTTCGCATCCCTCGCGCGGTCCGGACGGCGGTTGTTCGCAAGCCGACCTCAAGAGCACCGGCGGCGACGGGTTGCTGTATTGTTTCGCGGCGAACTGACCCCGCGCGTCCGAACCTCAACGGCGGCTGCCGTGAGCAAAAAGCCCGTCGGCTTTCGTCGACGGGCTGGATTTAAGTCAGGTCAGGCGATCAATCGCTGACATATGTTGGCAAGATATTGGCCGTCTTGCCGGCCCGCGTCAGAATAACGCTTTCCGGAAAATCCTGTTCATACATGACGCCAAGGTCTTGCAGGCGCTGAAGCAGTTCGGAAAGGCGAGGTAAACAACCCCGTTCGACGTCATGCAGGACAACGACGCTCCACTCGTTTTCCAGCACCTGCGCGACGCAGCTCTCAACCCACCCCGCCTGGTCCTTCCAATCTCCGGGAACATTGTTCCACAGAACGGTCTGGAACCTGTTCGCCAGGAGGTGGGCAATGGACGCCCTGCTCAACAGATGGGGCCCGATGAGACCGGATTTTCCATAGGGTCGAAACAGTTTATTCGGGTGAGACAATTCGGAGATAGCGCTTTGGGCGCTCTCAATTTCATGCGCGGCATATTCCGGATCTGGACGATCACCGAGAGCGACCGAATGCGAGAACGTGTGGTTGCCGATCCAGTGGCCAGCGGAATGAGCGGTTCGTGCCAGCGAGACGGCGGCGGGATCGGCTAAATTGCGGCCAATCACGAAAAAGGTGCTGAGGATTCCTTCGTTGTCGAGAACCTCAAGCACCCGTTCTGTGATCCCGGGCGTTGGCCCGTTGTCAAACGTCAGGGTGACACGTCGCGGTACCATAGCTTTCTCATTCGGCGGCTTTGATGCGGCATCGGGTGCCAATACCGGTTCGAGGTGTTGTTTATAGAGATCGCCAATTGAGGCGGCCTTACTCTTTCGTCGGCGGGATTTCCTTTGAAGAGTCCCACGGGCGCTTTCCATCGACGCCGCGATCCCAATAACGGGCCTTTGGACTGTTTTCCTCCTCTACCTTGGCCCTGGCCCGGTCAGCTCTGATTTGCTCGTGAATTGAGAGAGGCTCCGGGATTGGCGCAGTCGCAGGCTGCCCCTCAGCGGAGGCGACGAGCAGCATCACCAGAAGTACCATTTTCATCGACCAGCCTCATCGACTTTCAAAAGGGCTCATTCGGCAGTCTGGCCGAAAAGCCGCTTGTTGTGAGCCAGAAGTGTTAGAGAGGGCGCAACTCAGCGCTTCTTCGGGTGCGAAGTCCATCTAATTCGTATCACAGCTTTGTTCCGCCCGAGATAAGACCGGTGTGGTGCTTGAACGTCGCCTAAAGCCGTCAAAAATACAATTCGATCCGATCTTGGCATCTCAGCGGCTCGCAAAGGTATCAGCACCGCGCAACGACTACTTTGTTGCCTTCCCGCTACCTTCCGCCGTCTCGCGCCCTCATACGCTCTTTTTCACGAAAGCGATGATGGCGTCGTTGAAGGCGCCGGGATTCACGAGCTGAGGAAAATGATTCATCGACGGCACGATCACGTGCTCGCCGTGTGTCAGGTCGGCGGCCAATTCGCTGACAGCATCGAAAATCGGGCTCCACCCCCCGGATATGACAAGCACCGGGATTTCCGCGCGTGCCACGGTTTCGGCCGCGGCTCTCAACGATGCGGGGCTGGCCATGCCCGCTCGCAACAGGGCACAGCCGAGCGAAGCCGCCTTGCCCGGGTCGTTAGCGAGAGCCGTTGCGGCGTCGGTACCCGGCCCAAGGCTCCGGGAAAAGATCGTGCCATACTCGGCAGGTGTCTTGCTGGAAAGCAACGTTTCGCCGAATTCCAGAAATGCCTTGCGGGCTTCCTGGTTGGTTTCCATGACCTTGCTTCGCGGCAGCAAGGCATGAAGCGCCGGTTCGACGAGAACCAAAGCGCGCACCCCGTCAGGGCGCCGCGCCGCAGCCAGCAAAGCCTCAGCGCCTCCGAAGGAATGACCGACGAGAACGACATCATCGAGCATATCGGAGATCCAGACCGCGTCCGTTTCCATGTCGTCGGGCCCGCGACTGGGGCTTTTGCCAAAGCCGGGCCTGTCCGGCAGGATCAATTGCCATCCTTGCTCACCGAGAGCCTGTTGCTTGGCGAACGTAGCGGGACCGCCGCCCAGATTTCCCTGAACGCCGCCATGGATGATCACCATGCGCGGTCCCGACTGTCCCCAATGCGTCAGATGGATCGGCAGCTTATCGACCGCTACACCGGAAGCTGCGGGCATGGCAGGACACTGCGACAGCAGCGCCTCGCGATGCCCCGGCAAACGCAGCGCCAGTTTGATGCCACGCAATAGATCGTTGTTGTTGGCCCCGTACCACAGCAGCACGAACCCTGCGAAAACCACACCGATTGAAATCGCGATGACCATGTGTCGGCTCATCCGACCGCTCGCAGCTCAAGCTTGCTCGCCACGTCGTGACGATCGGCGGGCGGATAGCGGTAAGGGCCCAGGATCAAGGTCAACCCGGTGGCTACGGCCAACAGCAGGCTGTAGACGACCAGCGTGGCGGAATAGCTGTGGGTCAACTGGAACGCCCATCCCAGGATCGATGATCCCACGGCATTGCCGACCAATGCAGCGGTGAAAATCCATCCGTAGATCGTGCCGAATTTGGCCAGTCCGAAATAACGCGAGACCATATAGGACAGCAGGTCCGTTTCACCGCCGATGCCGAGGCCGAGCAGGAGAACGCCGGCCAGGGGCGGCACAGCGGCCGGCTGAAGCGCCAGGATCAGAAGTCCCACCAACGGCGCGAGCAGGAAGAAGACCGCGACATAGGGCGCGAATATCCGATCGATGATCCATCCAGCGAGCAGCCGGCCGACAATGAGCGCGATACCGGACGAGGAGATGATCGTGACGGCGTCTGCCGACGACATTCCGCGATCGGTCAGCATCGGCACCACATGCACGAGACTGCCGTTGATCGCGACCACGGCCAGAAAGAAGGAAATCAGCATGTACCAGAAGCGCCGGTCGCGCGCGGCCTCCTTCATGGAAACACCGGGAAGGGTAGCGCCCGGCGACAGGTCGCCCGCGGGAGTTCCCGCATGGGCACTGGCCGGCTCTCTGACAAACGCCAGCACGGGCAGCAGCGCCAGCAGGATGATCACACCGCCCAGACCGAGATAGGCTTCGCGCCAACCGAGCGTTCGGATCAGGGTGTTGCAGATCATCGGGATGATGACGGTCCCCATCCCGACCCCCGCCAGCACGATGCCCAGCGCAAAGCCGCGCTGACGATCGAACCAGGCCGCAACGACTTTTGAATAAGAACCCGGCGTTTGACCGATCGCGACCAGACCTGTCAGCGCGAACATCGCGTAGAGGGCGAACAGCGAGCCCGGCAGCAGCGACAATGCCGCCGTCGCCAGCGCAAAGAGGACGATGGAAATGGCGAGCGGCGTCCGCACGCCAAAGCGATCGATCATGCGGCCAAAAAATGGCGATGCGACCGCCGTCATGAGGCTGGAAATGCCGATGGCGGTTGCGATATCGCCGCGGCCGAAGCCGAGCTCCAGAGAGATGGGTTTGATGAATATGCCGGTGGCGAAAACATTGATGGGCCCCTGGCCCGCGACGAGGGCTAACGAGGAGGCCGCGACGATTGACCAACGCTTAAAGTCCATTTTTCCTCCGGTTCGTCCCTCGATCATGATCTCCGCGCAAACGTCTTTTGCGTTTGTCGCGCGCGCAAACGTCTTTTGCGTTTGTCGCGACGGAAAACCGCTACCCGCTATTCCGGATCATGCTCTTGCTTTTCGTCTCGTTCATCTTGTCATTCACCGAGCCGCCGACCGCGTGTGCGAGCACGGTTGCGGGATCGACGATGGAATCCGCGATGTGCCGCCACGCCACGATTTGATCTGGGCGGATCAGCACCAGATCGCTTTCGTAGAGGTCGCGCGCTTCCTCGTCGTCGATGGTGATCACCTTGAGGTCCAGCCCGGCTTTGATAGCCGCCACAGAGAATTCACCGGCCTGACGCGCATGATCGCCAAGGCAAAGCAGCGTCCATTCAAAACCGAAGCAATCGAACAACGAGCGGCCGTCGGGCAGCCAGACATGCGGGGCGCGGCCGCCGGGTTTGCCTGATGGCACGTAGGCGTTGGGCGTATCGGGAGGAGAGGGCGCGTCGTCGCTGGCAATAATGGGCGAACCATCGTATCGCGCGCCGAGCGTAAAGCCGGGAATGTTGAATTCGGCTCTCGCATGGTTGGCGAGATATTCGCCCGCACGCCGGCGCGAGCTTTCGCCAGCCCGACCGTCGGCCTCAAGCGCGGGCGAAGGCCGATACAGGCCGATGGAATCGGCAAAGGCTCGGGCAAAACCGGTGTTGCGAAGTGCAACCGGCCTGCGCTCGGCCTCATAGCTGTCGAGCAATGCTTCGCCCGCCTGTCGTTTCAGGACCGCTGCGAGTTTCCAGCCAAGATTGACCGCATCCTCGATCGCCGTGTTGTAGCCCATGCCGCCGGTCGGCGTGAACAGATGGACCGCGTCGCCGCCGAGGAACATGCGGCCGGAACCGAAACGGTCAGCCACCAGTGCACGTCCGGCGAGCCAGAAATCGCGCGACAGGATTTCGACCGGTATGGTCGCGCCGAGCGCCTGGTAGAACATGTCCAGCGCCTTGGCGTCATCCACCGAATTCGGATCTTCGTCGGGGCGCACCTGCGTATGGAAAACGAACTCGCCTTTGCCGTCGACCGCAATCAAGAGGGCGCGCCGCTCGGCGTTGAAGGTGCAGTACATCCACGATCTGGCGTGCGGACAGGCGTTGTAAAACTCTGGCGACCGCAGATAAAGCGCCAGCATTCGCCCGCCCATGAAGTCGCGACTGGTATCGCTGTTGCCGGAATATTCGATACCGAGGTGACGGCGCACCAGACTGCGCGGCCCGTCGGCGCCGAAGAGGTATTGCGCCCGGATCTGCCGCTTCGGCCCGCCGTCGATGGGTTCTATCTCTGCCGTGACGCCATCCGCGGTCTGTTCGATCGCGACTGCGCGCGACGAAAAGGCCAGCTCGATCGAAGGACAGGCCTTGGCGTGTCGATAAAGAACGGCCTCGACAAATTTCTGGCCCACCCGGTGCGGGAGTTCCGCGGCACTCCAGGAACCGTCCATGGTCTTGATTAGTCGTTGCGCCTCGCGCGCGGACGGCAGGCTGACCCGCCCCAGCTCATGCATGGTCAATCGCGTGAAATAGGCAATGTCGGTGGGATAGTCCTCCGGCATACCCATGGCGCGGATTTCGTCGGCAAAACCCAGCCGCCGGAAATGCTCCATGGTGCGAGCCTGCGTGGCGTTGGCCTGCGGGTTGAACGCCGTCGACAGCTTCTGATCGATCAGAATGGCGTTGATGCCGCGACGCCCGAGTTCATTCGCCAGCATCAGGCCGCAAGGTCCTCCGCCGACGATCAAAACTTGCGTCGTTTCTTGCGTGGTTTCCCGGTGCATGGCGCGGCTCGCTTGTCCCGGCGAAGGGTGCATGACATTCCCCGGAGGGTCAATCATGCCTCCAGCCGCGTCCTGGCCCGCTTATTTCGGCATCGGCAGGGCGATCGCCTTATCCTTGGCGCGGTCGCCAACCCACAAGGTATCCGCGGTCGGCTCGATCGCAGTCGGCCGGGTGAGGCCATCGAGAATGGTGACGACGGTCGCTTGATCGCCGTTGACGGTGACCACGCTGGCGCGGCCGTTCCGGTTCTCGGTCAGATAGAGCTTGCCGTTATAGGCGCGCATGCCGTCCGGCCCCTTGATCGGGCGGTCGGGCCAGATCTGTATCGGCGCGCCGGCCTTGCCGGACTGATCCAGTGGAATCCGGTACAGATTGTTGGAGATCACGTTGTTGACGTAGAGCTCGCTGCCGAGAAAGGTGATGCCGTCAATGCCGTCGAGCGTGCGGTCTTCGATCAGCAATTCGGGCTCCGAAGCGCGGGCTTGAGACGGAAAATCTTGCTGCCGAAGGTATCGCTCACATAAAGCGCCTTATCCGGCCCGATGACGAAATCATTGCACAGGTTGATATCGCCGGGGAGCGGCCAGCGGAATTTCGGGGCTCCGCTGGCGAGATCGAAGCTGCGCAGGATCGAGTGGCGGTTCTTGCCGGTGCCGATGATCTGACAGGCCCACAGCGTATTGGTCGCACCGTCGGCCAGCACACCGAGGAAGCTGACGTTGCCCTCGGCGGCGCTGACGTCGATGAAGACCTTTGCCTGGGTCTCGCCTTTTGCGGCGCGGTAGATCACGGGCTTTGCGGCGCTGCCGAGGATCAGCGAACCGTCCGGCGCCTCAGCGACGCTTTCCGGATCCGATCCCGGATCGGTGGTGACGACGAGCTTGGGCTCTGCCGCCTGCGCGACGGAACAGACCAACACTGCCACCACGGCCAAACCCAGGACAGGCGATAAGACAGATGACCAAACAGCCCAAGGGAGACTCTTACTGGCGTGCGCGTTCAACGTCATTTTTTGATCTCTCCCTTTGCAGCCCGTCGCCATTTGGATCACGGGCTCAATTTGTTGCACGCCTGCGATTTCAAATATTTAAACGGCAGCGCGTGTTGAAACACAAGTTTTAGATTGGCACGAAGACGGCCGATACAAACCTTCGTGATGGGATCGCGTAGCGCAGGTCGAGCCGACGCGTCGGATTGCATCTGCGGGCATTGACGCGGGCGTACTGACGGCCGATGCTAGGCCGTCCAATCGAGGCGGAGAGGTATGACATGGGGCTCATTTCAGTTCTGATCGGCGTGCTGATCATCGTAATCATCGGCGCAATCTGCTTTTGGGCCATCGACAAGTTCGCCGTTGATCGCCGATTGTCACAGCTTCTGAAATTGCTTGTTGTGCTGATTTGCCTCGGCGCGATTTTGCAGCGACTGCTTCCGCTGATTTAAGCGTCGGCGGTCGCCTCAGACGGGCAGATCGACCCGGACTTGATGTCACGGTTGCAGCGCAAGATTGCCATTTGGGACCGGCGGGAGGATGCTGTCGCTCGCGGGCACCATGGAGAGCAGCATGAGCAAGACCGGTCTCGACAATCGCCACAGCAACCACGACGGCCAGATCAGCCACAAGCACGGCAACACCCTCATCGGCACGTTGCGCAAGATTTACGGACAAGGTTTTGCCGCCGGTTACCCCGCGACCGACAAGCTCAGCGACGTGCTGCTTCAGCTGAACGAGACCTCACTGAGCCAGCTCCGCCGCGATCATGAGACCGGCCATCTGGAGCACAAGATCGCCAAGGCTTCGTAAGGCTCAATTGGAACCAGGACGCCGGGCGCCTGTCACTCGAAGCCGTCGCCGAAGATTCCTTGCGCGATATAGTCGCGGCGCTGGTCTTCGTCGTGGCTGATCACGATGGAAAGGTTTTTCTCGGTCTGGCTGAGGCCGTTGAGCCAGTCGAGTTCGGCGGCCATCAGCTCCGGTGGCTCCTTGATCCACGGCGCGTCCTTGCCCCGATTCAACCGCACGCCGTCCATGTGCCAGGCGACGTCGCCGGCCAGCAATAATTCTTTGCCCGATTGCAAAGCGACATAGACCATTTGGGAGCCCGGCGTGTGGCCGGGCGCCTTGATCAGCACGATGCCCGGCGCGAACGCCATGGTGTCGGCATAGTCGATGACGTGAAGCCTGGCCGCTATCTCGGGCGTGGCCTTGAGCTCCGGCATCTGCGGCTCGTTGAGCAGCGTGTCCAGTTGGGCGCGCGTCAGCACGGCCTTGGGCGCGAGTTCGTTGAAGGACGGGCTCTTGATCAGGCCCGCGATGTGGTCGCCATGCTCATGGGTGACGATGATGGCTTTCGCTTTTTGTAAAGCGAGCGCCACGCGCGCTTCGGCTTCCGGAAAATAAGGCTCTTCCGCGCCGCGGCCAAAGAAGCGATGGGTGGCAAGGTCCATGCCGGTATCGACCATGATCGTTCCGTCGGCATAAACAATCTGATAGGCGGTGCGCGCCTGCACGCTGGGCTCGGTGGGCAAGCCTTTCACCGCAAAATTCTTGGTGCGCCGGCTTTCAGCGAATTTGATCACGTTGACGCGTAAGGGACGCGGCCCCGGGATCATGCGGGCCATCTGCCGGATCTCGGCGATGTCAGCGTGCCATGGCGGCGCGGATTCGGCGGCTAATGCTGCTTGCGCCAGAGCGGCGAAGGCTGCGCACCATACGAGCAGCCCCAGTGACTTGTTCAACGACTTGCGCATGATCCGGAAAGTTTCCTGATGACAGCCATGGTAAGAGGGCGGGATGAACCCACCAAAGCATATTGCGTGGCTGAAAGGCTAGATCGGACTATGCCGCGACGGTCTCGCGCAGGTCCTCGATGGCCCGCGCGCGTTCGCGATCGAAGCGCGCGGCGGCCGCGATCGCGGCCGGCAATTGCGCCACCGCCACGGGCTTGGCGAACAGATAGCCCTGTCCCTTGGCGCAGCCTTCGCGCGCCAAAAACTCCCATTGTGCTTCGGTCTCGATGCCCTCGGCCAGAACCGGCATGCGCAGGCTTTCGCCGAGCGCGAGCACGGTGCGGACGATGGCGGCCGCGGCCGCATCGTGCGGCAACCTTTTGACGAAGGACTGGTCGAGCTTGATCTTGTCGAACGGGAAGGCGTGAAGCGTCGCCAGCGACGAATATCCCGTGCCGAAATCGTCCACCGCAACCGAAATCCCCATGGCCTTCAGCTTGCGCAGGATATGCAAGCCGCGGCTCTGATCCGACATGATGGTCGATTCCGTGACCTCGACCTCCAATCGCGCCGGCGACAATCCGGTTTCCAGCAGGATGCCATGGATCATCTCGGCGAGATCCTCGCGGCCAAACTGCACCGGCGAGAGGTTGACGGCGACGGTGCCGGGCAGCTTGCCTTCGGCGGCGTCGCGACAAGCGGCACGCAATGCCCATTCGCCCATTTCGTAGATCGCTTCGGTTTCTTCGGCGAGCGGAATGAACTCCGCCGGTGAAATCATGCCGAGCTTGGGATGCTTCCACCGCATCAAGGCTTCCGAGCCGCAGATCCGGCCGTCGTCCAGCGTCATCTGGAGCTGATAATACAGCATCAATTCCTGACGCTCGGTGGCGTGGTCGAGGTCGCGGGCGAGCGCGCGGCGCTTGCGGGCGCTGTCGTCCATTTCCGGGCTATACATGCAGATCGAGCCACCTTGCTTGCTCTTGCCGCGATGCATCGCGAGCTTGGCATTGCTCAGGAGTTGATCGCGTTCCGGCGTATCGGTCGGGAAGATCGAGAAGCCGATCGAGGCGGTGAGGGTGACGCTGTTGCCCTGGACGGTGAACGGCTCGGCAAAAGCCTGCGAGATGCGCTGCGCAAAGGCGTGCGCATCGTGCGGGTGATTACCCGACGTGGTCAGCGCCAGGAATTCGTCACCGCTCTGGCGCGCCAGGAATTCGCCTGACGCGAGCTGCTTGCGCATGCGCTCGGCCACCTCGATCAGGAGCAGGTCGCCGGCGCCGTGGCCGTAGAGATCGTTGATGTCCTTGAAACCGTCGATGTCGATCGAGTAGGCGGCGAGCTTGTGCGCCTTCTCGTGGGCCTCGGAGGCGTCGAAGGCGAGCCGTTCGTTGAAGGCGATACGGTTGGGCAGGCCGGTCATGGTGTCGTTGAACGACAATTGGTGAATGCGGTCTGCCGATTCCGTGCGCGCGCGCAGGTCGATGACATAGGTCGAAAAGCCGCTGCCCATGACGAGCAGAACGGCGCCGACCACGGCAACGGCCAGGAAGTTCGCGGGCAAAAGATTTGCCGGCAGCGCCACCGAGGCATCCGCCATCGCCGAGGTCGCAACCGTGAGCGCGTAATGCATGGCGCAGATCATGAAGGTGAACACGATCGCGGCACCATGGCGGCACCAGCGCGTCACCGGACGGTTGGCGCGGCTGACGGCGAGCGCGCTCAAGCCGAGGCCAAGCAGCAGGGTCAGGGACATGCCATAGGCATTCCGTTCGAAACTGCCCTGGATGTGCCATCCCCTGAGCGCGATGAAGTGCATGGCGAAGATGCCGGCGCCCATGGCGAGGCCGCCGACTTCCGGCGCCAGCGTAAAGTGCCGGCTGCCGATTTCGAAGCCGATGAGGCAGGCGACGACGGCGATGATCAGCACCGCGCCGGTCGCCAGCGGTTCGAAGCCGCTGTCCAGTAACGGATCGAGCGCCAGGATCGAGATGAAGGTCGACGCCCACAAGGCGGCGCCGGTGCCGACCGAGGCCATGAACAGCCAGCCATGGCGGGTGGTGCCTTCGGTGGCGCGGGCGCGCGCGAAATGGCGCATGCCGACCCAGGTGCCGAACAGGCATACGGCGCCTGATATCAGGACCAGCATTTGTTGATAGGCGAATGTATAAGCGGCCGAGTGGAGCATGGCGTTCTCCTCGACACCAACCTACGGCCGGCGGGTTAACCGGCGAAGGGTTTGCCCGCTGAAGCACCCTGAATCCGGCGCGCTTTGTGAAATAGCGTTGAAATTTTGTAAGAAACACCAGCAAAAGATGGGCGTTGTTGTGAACGATCCCCGTTGTCGCGCGTCGCTTTAACCCTCCGTTAGGCAAAGAAAGGCTCCCGATGCGATACGAGCTCTATTACTGGCCCTCGATTCAGGGCCGCGGCGAATATGTCCGTCTCGCGCTGGAAGAGGCCGGAGCCGGCTATGTGGATGTCGCACGCGAGCGCGGCGTGCCTGCCATGATGCGGATGATGGAAACGGGCAGCGGCACGCCGCCTTTCGCGCCGCCCTTCCTGAAAGCCGGCAAACTCGTGATCGGGCAAACCGCCAACATCCTGTTCTATCTCGGCGCGCGGCATTCCCTTGCGCCGAAAACCGAGGCCGGCCGGCTGTGGGTGCATCAGCTTCAGCTGACCGTCACGGACTTCGTGCTGGAAGTGCATGACACCCACCATCCGCTCGGCCCCTCGCTTTATTACGAGGATCAAAAGAGCGAGGCGAAAAAGCGTACGCAGGAATTCTGGAACGAGCGGGTGCCTAAATATCTGGGCTATTTCGAGCAGCTATTGGACGGCAGTGCAGGGCATTACGTCACCGGCCGCAAACTTACTTATGTCGATCTGTCGTTGTTCCAGCTTGTCGAGGGGCTGCGCTACGCTTTTCCGAAGCGCATGAAGGCTTTCGAGCGCAAAATCCCCTCAGTTTGCAAGCTGCACGACCGCATCGCCGCTCGCCCCAATATCAAGGCCTATCTCTCAAGTGAGCGCCGTATACCGTTCAATGAGGACGGCATCTTCCGGCATTACAAGGAGCTGGATGTTTGAACCACTCGCCAGGCGCAGCATCTAAGCTGCCGGCTTACAGCATTGCAAGCGCGTCGCGCGATGGCGCGATTGGCAGCCATTCAGGGATGTGGCGTTTGGCGAGCCAGTACGGCCGCCACAAGGATAGCCAGCTGGCGCGGTCGAGCGGCGCGGTTCGCGGGCCACGCCGTCTCATGTCGATCTGCGAGAGGTCATGCATGTGCAGCCACTGGCGCGCGGCCCACCACAGCTCGCGCGGCACCAGTGCGTTTCTTGCGCCCTTGAGTTCGACGATGTTCGGCAGCGGGTCGAGATAGCGGGTGGCGACCCCCAGCGTAGCGACGCGCTCCCCGTCGCGGCGGACGCTCCAAAGCCGCGAGCGATTGTATCTCAGGTTATCGCCGTACGTGCGAAGGCAATTTTCCATGGCGTCCGCCTCTTCGGTGATTGTGAGGATCGAGTTCAAAGGTAAAAAATCGTAACCAGCGACGTGGCCCGCTTGGAGCCACATATCGGCGATCGGCTGCGCACCGAGGTTCACATGCAACGCGACGTTGGCTCGCCAGTCGTTTGCGGCGACAAGAGCCGAACCAATACGCATGTCCGGGGTCCATGGCCTCTCGATCAACCCGTGTCCGAATGTGTCCCGTTCGCGTGAAAACCATGCCCAAAGACAGATGAGCCGCAATCGAGCCGGGTTCACGCGCCGCGGCTCGCGGACAAGCTCACGTGCGATCCACACTGCAGCCGATTCATGCGCGAGTTCGGCGACGTCCGACACGAGCTGTAGCCAGGTTGGGGCCAGCTTTGGAGACCGCGGGAGATGGTTTGCGATCTGTCGACGAAAGAGGTCGCCGTCGGGCAGCCGCGCGATCGGACGCACGAGTGCCTCCGGCGGCAGCTTTCGCAACCACAACGGGACGTCAGCGACCGCCGCGACGTCCGCCAAAGCGAGGCCATCGATCACGCGTGCAAGCGCCGGCGCCGGATCGATCCCTGGCCGTGGCACGGCCAGCGCAAAGAGCAGCGCGGGGAAGCTCGAGGCGAGGTCGGCAATGCGGGAGTGACGCTTTGCCAGCGAGCGTACCGATCCCTGGAAGCGAGGATGATATCGCCGCAGCCGTCGCTCCAGCAGGTCGTAACGCCCGGCGCCCTGACGAGGGGCAAGCATAAGATTGGAAGTCATGACAATATTCCGCAACCGCGGACTAGGAGGCCAGCGGGCAAATTTCGCTTGAGACGGGATTTTGGGATGTCGCCCGGGAATGTGATCCCGGGGGCGCGCTAAATATCGCGCATTGAACCCGGGAAGCGCGCAATCGTAGCCATGGTCGCCTCCAACAATGTAATTAAGAGCGGACCCTGTAGCTTGGTTTCCGCCAGGATGCAACTCAAGACTGCGTCTCTTTGCCATCGCTAAAGAATTCACAGTTTACGAACGGTAGGATATTCATCGGTTCCGTCCGTCGATCGGCGTCAGCTTCAGTTTGGCAAGCTCAATGCCGTCGATGCAGCTGACATTGAGCGCGATCACCGCCGTGCCGTCGGGCTTTTCGCCGCGCGCAAATACCTCGACGCCGCAATCGCTGCAGGACTGATGGCGGATCGCGTGCTTGTTAAAGAGATATTCCTTGAGATTGTCTTCGCCTGCGCGCAACTGAAAACTTGCCGGTGCAAGAAAGGTGAAATGCAAGCCTCGCTTGGTGCAGATCGAGCAGTTACACGCCGTCACCATCGCGAGATCGGTGGTGCATTCGAAGCGAACCAGGCCGCAATGGCAGCCGCCGGTCAAGGTTTTGCTGTCAGACATCGTTCTCACCACATTCCGGGCACGAGACGATAGCGCACCCGCGCCGCGTAGTCAGAATAATCGGGCAGCCCGGCCGTCAAGGTCTTCTCCTCGATCCGGGTGCGGATGCCAAACAGAATAACGAAGATCGGCGACATTGCTGTACCCCACCACGATCCCAGAAGCAGCGGTATCCCGACCAGGAACAATACCACGCCGCTATACATCGGATGCCGGACAAAGGCGTAGGGCCCGGTCGAGATCACGCGGTGACCGCGTTCGGACTGAAGTCTCACCATCGCCGACGCAAACGAGTTTTCGTTGAACACCCACGCGATGAAAGCCGACGATAAAACCAACAGCACCAGTCCCAGCGTCTGCCAGGCGATCGACATGTCGGACCAATGAAAGCGCTTGTCGAGGCCGACCGTGATGAACCAGATCAGGATTGCAAGTCCCAATACGAGGATGAGCTTCTTGTCGGCGGCAGGCTGGTCAGGCTGAATCGGCGCGCGCATGCGCTCGGCAAGCAGCGCCGGGTTCTTTTTGGAAAGCCACAGTCCAAAGCCGAGGCCGATCGCCGTCATAAAGCCGAGGAAGACCCACGCCGCCGGCCAGTGCAGCGTGCCGGCCGGCACGAACAGCAGCACCGCCAATGCAGCGATCCAGGCGAGCGTCTGGAACAGCCATTTTCCGATCATCCGGTGCCCTCCTTAACGGGGACACTTGATGATCGCGCGGTCTTTCGGGCAAATTAGCGGCGGGGAACTCTTGCTCAGACGAGCTGATTGACCCGCGTTCCCTGTCCGGGCGGGAGCGGGGGCGGCGCCGGCGGCTGGGTTGCTGCGGCGTCGGTGCTGTCGTTGCTCGAGTCGGCGGTGGCCGCAGGCGCTACTTGCGCGTTGTTGTTGGTGTCGAGGTAGTTGAACGGCAGCGGCGCCGGCGAGGAAGAGGTGCTTGAAACGCTCATGGGTCGTAATCCCTGATGCAAACCCGACCTTTAGCGGAGCGCCAGCGAAGCCTGCCTAAATCCAATCGATAAAATCCAATCGATCCCGCTGTCCCTCGCGGGATGGTGACCGGGACGCCCGGTAAATTCGTTCAAATCTGGCGAAAATTGCGAATACCTATTGGTCGATGCCGCGCGAAATCGCGATCGCGGCGTCAGCCTTGGTCCGCATGCAGTTCATGTCGAGGCGGCGGTAACGGATCGAGACGTCGTCGCCGCGGAAAATCCCCATCCGCGACATGCAACTCGAAACGCCCTTGAGCAACTCGTCCTTGGGCAGGGTAAAGACGATCGCGGCGGCGCCGGCAACGAAGGCGATGAATTCCGGCTTCGGCTTGCGGCTGTCTCCCTTGACGTAGAGCTCGTTGGAATATTTGCGGTTGGCGCAGCCGAGCGACATTTCCTTTGCCATCGGGTGCGACAGATAGACGATGTTGGCCGCCGTGATGCCGACCTTCAGGCCGTCGATCTGTTCCTTCAGCTGGTTGGCGATGTCCGTGCAGCGGTCGGCGTGCGCGGGACAGGCAGCGAGGGCGGCGTATACCCCCAGTACAACGGCAAGCAGGATCGGTCGGCGAGAAAACAAAAGTGTCATTGTGGCAGCCCCTCAAGCTCCCGGCATAAAAGCCTCAAGCAGGCGGGGAGCGCAAGGGTGCTTTCCTGGTGAGTACGGGATGATGCCGAGAAAGGGGTGATTTGCCTTGTTCGACATGCTAATTATCCTACAATGCAGAAGCGCCGAGGCGCATGGATTGGAACGTCACCGTCATGCTCGACGAACAAAAAATTGAGGAGATTGCGCAAAAGGTGGCCAGCGCCAACCTGACCAGCACCAATGTCACCTCTGTTTCGAGCAGTCCGACGATTGACTCGCTCGGGCATGACGCTCTTCGGATTACGATTGTTATCAAGTCGGGCGCTGAATCCATCATCAGCGGAGAGGCAGCGCTTGATACGCTTGTGGGTATAACAGACCAGTTGCGGCGCGCTGGTGAAGAACGGCTGGCAATCATCGAATACGCCACCAAGGAAGAGCTCGACGCGAGTGGCGATTCTTAATCCTGATCATCCGTTTGAGCAGGCCGAGAGGCTCATTACAATCGCGGCTGGGCCGCCACGCCAAGTGGATATTCGGCGGGCTATTTCTGCAGCTTATTATGCCACGTTTCACGCGACTATCACTGCCGCGGCGGATCAGTTTATTGGTACAACAAATCGCGATACAAGCCGCTACGGCTTGGTATATCGCAGCGTGAGTCATGCTTGGCTTCGCGACTTATGCAAGGAAGCCAAAAGGCCGATCCCATCAAATAAATTTGGGCCATACGTTCCGAGCACTGGATTTGGCGCTAACATCAATGCATTCGCTACGGCCGTTGCCGAACTTCAAGAAAAACGACATGCTGCCGACTATGATGTGATGATCCGCATGAACAAATCGGATGCCGCCTTGGCGATTAGCACCGCCAGGGCAGCATTAGGTCGCCTTGACAGAGCAAGCGGACCGGAACGGCTGGCTTTTCTCAGCCTTCTGCTGTTCTCTCCGCGATAATTAATCTAACCGACGAGTCCTCCCATGAACGCCCCCTCCGCATTCCCCGACCAAAAACCCGTTCCGCCCTATAAGCACACGCCACTGTTTCCATTAGGCGCGGACACCACGCCCTACAAGAAAATCACGGTTGAAGGCGTTCGGGTCGAGAAAGTGCTCGGCAAGGACATGCTGGTCGTGTCCCGCGAGGCGCTGCGGGCGCTGTCGGAAGCCGCGTTCGGCGAGATCAATCATTATTTGCGGCCGGGGCATCTGAAGCAGTTGCGCTCGATCCTCGACGACAAGGAAGCCAGCTCCAACGACAAGTTCGTCGCACTGGATTTCCTGAAGAACGCCAATATCGCCGCCGGCGGCGTATTGCCGATGTGCCAGGACACCGGTACCGCGATCATCATGGGCAAGAAGGGCTGCAACGTCATCACCGACGGCGAGGACGAGGCCGCGCTGTCCGAAGGCGCGCGTGATGCGTATCTGCGTCGAAACTTGCGCTACTCGCAGGTGGCGCCGCTGTCGATGTATGAGGAAAAGAACACCGCCAACAACATGCCGGCGCAGTGCGAGATCTATGCCGAGGGCGACGACGCCTACAAATTCATGTTCATGGCCAAGGGCGGCGGCAGCGCCAACAAGAGTTTTCTGTTCCAGGCCACGCCCTCGGTGCTGACGAAAGACCGCCTGCTGGCCTTCCTGAAAGAGAAGGTGCTCACGCTCGGCACCGCGGCGTGCCCGCCCTATCACCTTGCCATTGTGATCGGAGGCACCTCGGCCGAGCTCTGCATGAAGACGGTGAAGCTTGCGTCGGCGCGCTATCTCGATGCGCTCCCCACTCGCGGGTCGGCGGATGGCAATGCTTTCCGCGATCTCGAGATGGAGCAAGAGATATTGAAGATGACGCAAAGCCTCGGCGTCGGTGCGCAGTTCGGCGGCAAGTATTTCTGCCACGACGTCCGCGTCATCCGGCTGCCGCGCCATGGCGCGTCGCTCCCGATCGGGCTTGGCGTGTCGTGCTCGGCGGACCGCCAGGTGCTCGGCAAGATCACCAAGGACGGCGTCTATCTCGAGGAACTCGAGCACAATCCGGCGCAATACCTGCCGCAGGTGGAGCAGGCGCTTGGCGGCGAGGTCATAAAGATCGACCTCAACCAGCCGATGAAGGACATTCTCGCAGCGCTGTCGAAGCATCCGACCAAGACGCGGCTGTCGCTGACCGGCATCATGATCGTGGCGCGGGATTCGGCGCATGCGAAGTTGCGCGAACGGCTGGAAAAGGGCGAGCCGCTGCCGGATTATTTCAAGAACCATCCGGTCTATTACGCCGGTCCCGCCAAGACGCCGGAAGGTTACGCGTCCGGCGCGTTCGGCCCGACCACCGCGGGACGCATGGATTCATTTGTCGATCAGTTCCAGGCGGCCGGCGGCTCGATGGTGATGGTCGCCAAGGGCAATCGCGCGGTCGCGGTGCGCGAGGCCTGCAAGAAGCACGGCGGCTTCTATCTCGGCTCGATCGGAGGTGCTGCGGCCAATCTCGCCGAGCACTGCATCAAGAAGGTCGAGGTTGTCGAATATCCTGAATTGGGCATGGAAGCGATCTGGCGCATCGAGGTGGTGGATTTCCCCGCCTTCATCATCATCGACGACAAGGGCAACGACTTCTTCAAGGAATTGAACCTGGGGTGAGGGTTCCCGTGCCCCGGATGCTGCGCAGTACAAAGTGCTGCGCTGCGGATCCGGGGTCCATGACGGCGCTCGGTCCAGGCTCTGCGTCGCACCGTTTCACGCTGCAACGCGTCCGGGACACGAGGGGATCGCGATGGTCAACTGGCCCGACGATGCCCGGTCGGTCTCTCTAGCCGCCGTCCGAGCCTGAAGCCTTCCGATCAGGATCGTCATAGATCGGAGGTGGCCATATCTTGCACTCGAAGCTTCTGCCGATGCCGGGGCAAACTTCGCCGGACCGAGCAGGCGCACTCGCGCCTGGCCATGTTCGATCGGCGGTTCGGCGGACGCCGAAATCACCGGCATGCCTGAGATGTCGAAGATGCATCGCGTGCTTGACGTGTTTGCCGTGGCTTGTCTCGGACGTCGCTGCGGCCGCAGTGGCCCCCAGCGTCATCGCACAAACGATCAATGTCGAAAGTCGGATCGCCGATCTTGTCATACGGCCCTCCAGAATTGTCCGGGGCACGCGACCCCCTTGCATGATAGACTCCTCTCTGCAGCGGGGTATTCCCGCCATTATACTCTATCTTTCGGTCCGAGGGCAGATGCTACGCGCGCCGCTGGAGAAAATAGATCATGGTTGAATGGTTCGACGACCTGAAGATCGGGATGCGCTTTACGAGCGACAGGATCACTGTCTCCAAGGAGGACATCCTGCGCTTTGCCGGCGAATTCGATCCACAGCCGTTTCACCTCGATCACGAGGCGGCCAAGGATACGATCCTCGGCGGACTGGCCGCCTCCGGCTGGCATACGGCGGCGATTTCGATGCGGCTCGCGATTTCGGCAAAGCCGTTCGGGCCACATCCCTTGTTCGGCGCGGGCGTGGATGAACTGCGCTGGATGAAGCCGGTGCGGCCGGGCGACACGCTTCATCTCGAAGGCGAGGTGGTCGAACTGATCCCGTCGAAGACCAAACCGCAGGGCATTGCGCGGGTCAAATGGATCGCATTCAACCAGGACGGCGAGGCCGTCTACACCTTCAATCCGATTGCGATCGTGCCGCGCCGGGTGGCGTGAGGAACGGGCGTCAAGGCGGATTGAAACCGTCAATCACGGCCGCCCGCGCCATGGCGTCTGCCTTGGCGGCCTGATTGCCGGGCATCCTCTGTCGCTTCTCGCCGGGGTCGTCGAAATCATGTGTCGCGCCGGGATAGAGCGTCAAGTTGACGTGTGTGCCCGCGTCGATCGAGCGTTGCGCGACATGCTGGCAGATTTCTGGCGAGACCTCCTCGTCGTCGGCCCCGAGAAACATCGACAGGTCCAAGGAAGTCGTGACCGTGTTCTCGATCAGCGCCTGGCGCCCGCAGCCGGGATAGAAGACAAGCGCGGCGCGGAAGCCGCCAGCCTCGGCAGGGGGAACTTTCTCATAACCTCAGATGGCCCAGGGAGAAGGAATTTTTCATTCGCGTTCAGCCGACCCCGTTCGCAGGACGATTTCTTTCACGCGAAAGCTAACAGTCGGGGCGTGCACACAGAAACAATAAATTAATAAAACCCTAACCAAAATTCATAACTGCGATTCAACATCCAGTCTGTATTCCCCTTCCGAGGGGGAGCAGATGACCAAAGGGCAATCACAGCCGCACTATGCCGACGAAGGCGCGGCTCTGGCCTATTTCACGCACGCCAAACGGACCGGATTCCTGACTGACGCAGGGCCGGTGTTCTGGGTCGTTTCTTCCGGTGCGATGCTAATCGCCGCTATCGCGCTGGGCGTGAGCCTCATGATCATCAATTTTCGTGACCGGGCCCTGACGGCTACGGAGCGACAGCTGGAAAATACAGTTCAACTGCTGACCCGTCATTTCGATCGCCAGATCGAGGACTTCGCGTCCATTGAAAAATATGTCGCCATCGAAATCCAGCGCCTGATTCATTCGCCTGAACAATTGAGGAAGCTTCTCGCTACGGAGGAGTATCACCACCATCTGAAGGCGAAGGTAAGCGAGGCGTCCGATTTTGCCGGCGTCAATATCTTCGATGCAGACGGGAACTACGTCAACTCTTCGGAGAAGTGGCCGGTGCCGCCGGTCAATCTTGCAGACCGGCATTACTTTCAGCAACTGAAGAACGGATCGACGGACAAACTGGTCCTGGTCGAACTGGTGCAGAGCCGTGTTTCGCGGGGGCGAACCGTGGTATTTGCACGCAAGATATCGGGTCCTGCGGGCGAGTTCCTTGGGATAATTACCCGAAGCCTTACACCGGACGTATTCGAGAGCTTCTTTTCCTCGGTGGTGCTGAAAGACGGGGCCATCAATCTTCTCCAGGAAGATGGCACCATGATCGCCCGATATCCGCACATCGAAGCGGCTATCGGCCAGAATTACTCGAGCTCGACCTTGTTCGAGCGCACAGGGCCCTCGGGGCAATACATCACGACGCATCTGTTGAGTCCGGTCGACGGACAGGAGCGTCTGGCCGCGGCAGGACGGTTATCCTTTTATCCGTTGACGGTCGTATCTTCGCAGCCGGTTTCCACCGCGCTGGCCGACTGGCGGGAACAGACCCGCGCATTGCTGTGGGCCGCGTGCGCGATGGCAAGCGTGATCTCCCTGATGCTCTGGTTTGTTACCCGGCATCTGAAGAGGCAGCACCGCAGACTGGATGTTGCCGTCAATCACATGACGCAAGCGCTTCTTCTCTTCGACCGGTCCGAGCGGCTGGTCATTTGCAATCGCCGCTATCTCGAGATGTTCGGGCTCTCGTCAGATATCATCAAACCGGGCTGCCTCCTGCGAGATATCGTCCAGCACCGAAAGGAAAACGGAACGTTCAGCGGTGACGTCGATGCGTATTGCAAGGTCATCAAGGAAGCTTGCAGGCTCGGCGAAGTCAGCCAGAATGAGGCAAGCATTCCCGACGGGCGGTGGATGCAGGTCGTCAATCAGCCTCTTTCCGAAGGCGGCTGGGTGTCGACGATCGAAGACGTGACGGAGCGGCGTCGATCCGAACAACGGACCATCAGGCTGGCTCATTACGACACGCTGACGGATCTGCCAAACCGCGCTCTGTTCCTCAAGCGGCTTGAAGACGAGATAGACCGATGCAGCGACGGCAACCAGCTTGCCGTGTTGTTCCTGGACATCGACGAATTCAAAACCGTCAACGATTCTCTCGGCCATCACGTCGGCGATGAATTGCTGAGATCGATGGCGCGGAACCTTCAGACATGTCTGGGTCCGAACGACTTCGTGGCAAGGCTCGGAGGCGACGAGTTTTCCGTTCTGGCCTCGGGGATAACGAGCAAAGAGGATGTGTTGCCGCTCGTCCATCGCATTCATGAAGCCATTCGCCAGCCCCATGATTGTGCCGGACATCAGCTTACGGTCGATTCCAGTATCGGAATTGCGATGGCGCCTGCCGATGGAACTTCCTCGGATCAGATTTTGCAAAAAGCGGATCTGGCGATGTACGAGGCCAAGTCGTCGGGTCGCAGAACCCACCGGTTCTTCGAAGCGGGCATGGAGAAAAAGGCCAGGGAGCGCCAGCTCCTGGAGACCGAACTGCGAAAGGCCATCGAAGCCGGGCAAATCGATGTTTACTACCAGCCCATCGTGGACCTGCATCACAACAGGATCGTCGGCTGCGAAGCCCTCGCCAGATGGAATCATGCGGAGCGCGGCTTTGTCTCGCCGGCGGATTTCATTCCGGTGGCAGAGCAATCCGGCCTGATCGATGACCTCGGCGAATACGTTCTCCGGAAGGCTTGCAAGGAAGCGGCGGATTGGCCCGACCATGTCAAACTGGCGGTCAACGTTTCTCCGGTCCAGCTCAAAAGCGGTCTGCTCGCCCTGAGGGTCGTTTCCGCACTTGCTGAAACCGGATTGTCCGCCCGCCGGCTTGAGCTGGAGATCACCGAAGCCGTCTTGATCGGGGACGACGAGGCGGCGCTGAAGATTTTGCACGAGTTGCGGGCGATCGGCGTTCGCGTCGCGCTTGACGATTTCGGAACGGGGTATTCGTCCCTCAGCTACTTGCAGCGATTCCCGTTTGACAAGATCAAGATCGATCGCTCGTTCGTAGCCAGTTTGACCCAGCAGCGCGGCTCATCCGGCATTGTACGAGCCGTCGTGGCCATGGCGTCCGAGCACAAGATGGTCACGACAGCCGAAGGCGTCGAGACTGAAGAGCAGCGAAGCATGCTTCGACATCTTCACTGCGATGAGATGCAGGGATTTCTGTTCAGTCCCGCCCGGTCGAGCGAGGACATCAGAAAGTTGTTGCAGGCGAACGCGGTGAAAGAGTTCGTGCGCCGTGGCTGAAGGCTGGCCATTCGCGCCAGGCGGTCCCGGCCGGAACTGACCGTGTCCGGTCAGCCCCACCTTTTCCCGAACGCGGGTGCTTCCGGCTTGTCGACTTTCCAGCCGAAGAAATCATGATTGCCGGACCACGCGTGGACTGTCGTCTCGCAAACCTCGCAGTTGAAACTGCCGGAATGCTTGGTGGTATGCTGCTCCCTCGTCGCGGCGTAGGGCAACGCGCAACTCGGGCAGCTAAAGAACTCGACCGTGAAAAGACTGCCTGCCATTCGGAGATGATGCTACGCGGGCTGAATTTGCGCCAGTTCGAGTGCTTGCCATCATCAATGACCTGCTACCTGGACAGCCGAAGCTCAGCCGTACCTGGTAGCGCTTTTTTAACTCGCCGGTTTTTCTTAAAGCCACCCAAGCGTCAAACCCGCGTCTTTCGCGGCCGTTGGAGCGCTCAGGTGACTGGTTTATCTACACCGCCCGCCACCCCGGCTTTGACGGATCCGTTAGCTTGTAGCCAACCGGTCCCATGCCGCAAATGGCGATGATCGCAGGCTCGGCATGGTTGCGGATGACCCCGTCATAATGCGATGTGCCGGCGACGCGGCGAACGAAGCTGCCGGCAGGGACGGGCACGCAGGATGCCGGGTCAAAGTCGTCGCCACTGTTGCACCACCATGTGCCGGATACGACCACGCACAAGCGGTCCGTGACGTAGGTGTGGGGCGCGCTCATGTAGCCGGGCCACCAGCGCACCAGCGTGAAATATAGCCCCGGCTCGCCGGTTGAGCCTGCCAGCGGACACATTTCCACGCTGCGCTCGGGATACTCCTTGCTGGAAATCCAGTGGCGATCTGCCGGCGGCTGGATGATGGTTTGTGCTGGGTTGATCGGGCTTGCCCCGGCCTCGCTCACGACCATCGCAGGCAGTGTCGCGAGCAGGGACGCGAGAAGCATGTCCCGCCTCGATGTATCCATGTTATTGGTTCTCCGATTGTTGGTTTCCATCCCGGAGGCAGACTGCCGCATTCCAGCGCTTCCGACAATTCAAGATTGGGCAACGGGTGAGGCAATTCCCGCTCTTGCGGATCATGACGGCTTGAAAAATGATCCGATATGGCGAAGCATTGCCGCACAATGGCATAGTTGAACGACGGAGAACCCCGGTGCGGAAAGACCTGTTTGTGGCGCTGGCCTCGGCGATGCTCGTTTCGGCCCACGCGGCGGCTTACGCCGAAGAGCTCACCGGCACGCTCGCGAAGGTGAAAGAGCTCGGATACATCACCATCGGGCACCGCGAGGCATCGATCCCCTTCTCCTACCTGGACGACAACCGGCAGCCGGTCGGCTTCGCCATGGAGATCTGCGGCAAGATCGTCGAGGCGGTGAAGCGCGAGCTGAAGCTCGACAAACTCGAAGTGCGGTATCAGCTCGTGACATCGCCGTCACGCATTCCGCTCATGGCCAACGGCACCATCGACCTCGAATGCGGCAACACCACCAACAACGCCGAACGTCAGCAGCAGGTCTGGTACACCAACACGCATTTTCTCACCGCGAGCCGTTTCGTCTCGAAGGTGGAGTCGCACATCGGATCGATCGCGGACCTCAAGGGCAAGACGATCGTCGCTCCGGCAGGCTCGACCAACATCAAGCAGGCGCTGGAATTCAACAGCCGATTGAACCTGGGGATGACCATCGTTCCGGCCCAGGATCAGGGCGAAGCGTTCCTGATGGTCGAGACCGGCAGGGCGGTGGCCTTTGTTCAGGACGATATCGTGCTCGCGGGCCTGATCGCCAACGCCAAGGATCCAAAGGCGTTCGTGATCTCGGAGGACGCGTTTTCGAGGCCCGAGCCGTATGGAGTCATGCTGCGCAAGGACGATGTCGCGTTCAAGGCCGTTGCCGATGCCGCGACGGCAGCCCTTTACAAGAGCCCGGAAGGCGCGGCGCTCTATGCCAAGTGGTTCACGCAACCGATCCCCCCGAAGGGGGCCAACCTGAACATTCCGATGAGCCCGGCGATGAAGCGGGCCTTCGAGAAGCCGACGGATTCGCCGGATCCATCGACCTACTGAGCGGCGATGCCGGTTTGATAATGGCTGCCGCGGAGGACGCACGACAGTTCGCAAACAAGAAGCCGGGATGTGATCCCGGCTTCTTCGTGTTTGAGCGATAATCGTTTTGTTTGGTAGATGTCTCAGTAGGTACCAAAGCCATTCAGGGCGCCGCCGATCAGGCCGCCGACGATCGCCGCTCCCGGATCATAGCCGCAGCCATTGTAGCCATAGTCATAGCCGTTGCAGTCATAACCACCGCCATAGTAGCCGCCGCCATAACCTCCGCCGTAACCGCGTCGGCCGCCGGCAACTCTGCGTCCGCCACCGCCAACTTGGGCGCGCCCGCTCATCGCGTGGCCGCCCATGGCATGTCCGCCCGCGTGACCTGCCGCTGCGCGTCCGCCGCCACCGTGACCGCCCGGATGGCCGGCCGCCAGCGCACTGGAGGCCACCGGCACGCAACCAAGCGCAACCACGGCGGTAAAGGCAATCAATGTCCGATAACCCATTTAACTCTCCCATTATAACTTGAACAACGAATGTTGTGTCTGGAACACCAAGTCCGGTCGCCACGTAAAGTTGCAGGCGCCGAGAGCACGTTTGCGTGTTGCTGATATCTTCAGGTGTTGCCGTCTCTATTCCCTGTGAGGGGCAGCGCGTCGCGCAGACCCGCGTCGCGCAACGGCTACTCCCAGCAGAAACGCGATCAGCAGCGAACCGAGCGGCGCTTCGCGCGTGATGTTGCTCACGATGCTGAGCGGCATTCCGGGCTTTCGACCGGCTTCGATCGCGCTCGTGAGGCGATTGACCGCGCCATTTACCGCGTCAGAAATTTCCGAAATGGCGGATTTCGACTCGGGAACGGGATCCAACCCTTCATAGACCAGCGGGGGGCTTTCATCGCTCATGATCAAATCTCCAGAGCTTTCGTCTCCGTCAGGCGATTCCGCCGACGCCATCTCACTACCGCCAGCGCGACGGTGAGCGGCGCGGCTGCCGCGTCATCAACAGCGCCAGCGCAAAGCCGATGCCGCCCGCGATCAGCAACGAACCGAGCGGATTGTCCTGCACGCCTTTCGCGATCGCTTGCGAGCCGTCGCGGAACGTGTCGCCGCTTTTCTCGTAAGAGTCCTTGGCGTAGCCGATGGCGGCGTCCTTGGCGTCGCGCGCGGCATCCTTCGCCTGGCCATACAGGTTTTGCGCTGCACCTGCCGCCTCGCGGGCGCGACCCTCGAGCTGACTGCGGGCATCGCCCGCGACGTTGCCGGCTGTGCCCTCGACCTTGCCCGCGAAATCCCTCGCTGAGCCTGTAATCCGATCCTTGTCCATGCGCATACTCCCTGATGAGGTTCTGCGAAGCTAATAGACGGGATCGGTTTCGGTTCCGGAGAGTTTCATCGGTACCATCGGCTGAGGCTTGGAAGGGAATTGCGGAACCCATGAAACGGACAGCGGCAAAGCGGGCATTGCAAAAGACGATCCTGGCGGTGGACGTCGGCGGGTCGCATGTGAAGGTGATGACCAACAAGGGACGCACCAGGCGCGAGTTTGCCTCCGGGCCGCGTTTGTCCGCCAGGGAGATGGTGAAGGAGGTCAAGGCCCTCACCAAGGATTGGTCTTACAACCTCGTTTCCATTGGCTATCCCGGGCCCGTCGTCCACGACCGGCCGCTGGCAGAGCCGCATAACCTGGGCAAAGGGTGGATCGGTTTTGATTTTGGAAAGGCGTTTGGTCGCCCGACCAAGGTGGTCAATGACGCGCTGATGCAGGCGCTCGGCAGCTATCGGGGCGGCCGGATGCTTTTTCTCGGGCTGGGAACGGGTCTCGGCTCCGCCATGATCGTGGACGGCATCCTGGAGCCGATGGAGCTTGGTCATTTGCCGTACCGCAAAAGCGAGACTTTCGAGGATTATGTGGGAGCCAAAGGTCTTGAGCGTCTCGGAAAGAAAAAATGGCGACGAGAAGTTGCCGACGTCGTCAAGCATTTCGTTGCGGCCTTGGAGCCCGATTACGTCGTGCTGGGCGGCGGCAATGCCGAGAAACTCGGACGGCTGCCGCCGAAAGCGCGGTTGGGAGACAACGCGAACGCGTTCAAGGGTGGTTTCAAACTTTGGGATGCACGCGCAACCAAGCGGCGCAAGACCAGATAGCAGTGCTGATGCGCCTTTTGACCGTCGCGCCCGATCCTCTGAACCGGACAAAGCAAAAAGGCGGCTCGGGATTTGCGCCGGCCGCCTTTGTTGGGACTGTCCCGCTCCCGCAGAATTCCATCGCCGCCTAGACAATGCTTGAGTGGTCTTCGAGTTCCCGCTGCTCTGTATTTATCGCGCAGGCCTGTCGGGTGGGGCCCGCCGGCCTCATCCGCGGGCTTAGGCTTTTGTTGGGCTAAATCCTGATCGCTCTCACCGCGGCGATTCAGCCCTTCCAGCCCAACGTCGGAGTTTGTCACGGAAGATGACATAAAGTGCACTCAGGAAGACAAGGGGCGGCCATAGGCCGCCCCTTTCTTGCTGGCGATAGAACCTCGGGGCTACATCGGCGGAATCACGCCGTCCTTGCCGAAGAGAACGGCGCCGCCGTTCAAGGAGCCATCGGGCTGACGTTGGGTCGGCACGAACACGACAGCACCGGGCTTGATCTCTTCCTTGGTCGCCGGAACAAGCGCAACGACCGGGACATTGGCTGGAATGTCGATTTTCTTTTCGCCGCCTTTATAAGTGACGGTCACGGTTTGACCTTCAACACCTTTGACGGCATTCGCGACAGTCGCATTTGTCATCATACTTGATGAGCCA
>Ga0116129_1000430_pt1 | contig 27510 bp, 25 predicted proteins | sample June2015DPH_17_2_FD_89732 | JGI IMG/M metagenome (GOLD analysis project Ga0116129, IMG submission 89732) | Peatland microbial communities from SPRUCE experiment site at the Marcell Experimental Forest, Minnesota, USA - June2015DPH_17_10 | ecosystem: Environmental > Terrestrial > Soil > Wetlands...
GCACTTCTACTATCAGTTGGCGATGATGTCGCATGGAGTGCGGCGGGCGGGAGCGGCGGCGCTGGATTTGGCGTACGTAGCGTGCGGCCGGCTGGACGCATTCTGGGAGTTCGGATTGAACCCGTGGGATATGGCGGCGGGAGTGCTGCTGGTGCGCGAGGCGGGCGGGATCGTGAGCGACATGCACGGGGGCGCGTACAGCGTGAGGGGGCCGCACATGCTGGCCGATAATGCGCTGCTGCATGAGCCGATGCTGGGCGTGTTCGGGGAGATTTTCGCGGGGCAATACCGGTATCCGATGCCGGAGATCGGGAAGTAGCCAGTAGCCAGGAGCCAGAATAAAGGCTCCTGACTCCTGAGTTCCGACTCCTGATATCTTTCTTCATCGAGTACTCCCTTTTTTTCGCTGATAGGACGATGGTGCTAGGCGGGGGTGGGGGGGCGATTCGGTACTAACACTCCATAGGTCACGTTGTGGGCGGAGAAGTATTCTCTAATCACACTCATGACTACCCAATTTCGAAGTGTCCGGCGGGATTGTTTACCACAACTGGTTTCTGCGACTGCTGCTGCTGCGCCTGATGCTATGGCGCTGCGGATGGGGGCGGCACGGCTTACTTATGGGCAGCTCAATGCGCGGGCGGAGGAATTGGCGCGGCGGTTGCGATCGCTGGGAGTGGGACCGGAAGTGGTGGTGGCGATTTGTCTCGACCGGTCGTTCGATTATGTGATCGCGACGCTGGCGGTGTGGAAGGCGGGCGGGGCATATTTACCGGTGGATCTGGAATGGCCGCAGGAGCGGCGGGGGCTGGTGCTGGAAGATGCGCGGGCGGCGGTAGTGATTTCGCGCGGGCTGAAGGTGGAAGTGCTGCGGGAGACGGCGGCTGCGGCCGTTGGCGAGATTACACGCGAAAGTCTGGCGTACATCATTTATACGTCGGGATCAACCGGGCGGCCGAAGGGGGTCGAGGTGACGCACGGGAATCTGCTCAACCTTGTTTTCTGGCATAGGAGGACGTTTGGGATCACGGCGGCGGATCGGGGGAGCCATGTGGCAGGGCTCGCATTCGACGCGGCGGTATGGGAGTTGTGGCCGTACCTGAGCGCGGGCGCGAGCGTGACGCTGGCCGATGAGACGACGCGCAGGTCGCCCGACCTGTTGCGGGCGTGGCTGGCGGCGGAGAACGTGACCATTTCCTTCGTACCGACGGCGCTGGCGGAGCCGATGTTTCAAGGGCAATGGACGACGACGATGCTGCGTTACCTGTTGACGGGCGCGGACACGCTGCATCGCTATCCGGCGGCGGGGCTGCCGTTCCAACTGGTGAACAATTACGGGCCGACGGAGTGCACGGTGGTGGCGACGTCGGGGGTGGTGAAGCCGGCGAGCAATCCCCAGAAACCGGGCATCGGCACAGCAATCGCGAACATGCAGATTCATTTGTTGAACGAAAAACAGGAGCCGGTGGCGGCGGGCGAGACGGGAGAGATTTACATCGGAGGCACCGGCGTGGCGCGCGGCTACCGCAATCAGCCGGAACTGACGGCGCAGAAATTTATCACGGTGGAAGGCGGAAGGATGTATCGCACGGGCGATCTGGGCGCGCTGATGCCGGATGGGCAGATCGCGTTTCACGGTCGGCTCGATAATCAGGAAAAGATTCGCGGGAATCGGATCGAGCCGGATGAGATTGTGAGTGTGCTGGCGCGTCACCCGAAGGTCGCGACGGCGGCGGTGGCCGGAGTGGGAGTGAACGGCAATAAGCAGCTTGTGGCATATATCGTTCCGGCAGGACAAGCTCCGCGATCGAGCGAATTGCGAGAGTTTCTGGCGCGGGTACTGCCGGAGTATATGATTCCTTCAGCTTTCGTGAAGCTGGCGGCGCTGCCGCTGACTTCGAACGGCAAGCTGGACCGGGCGGCGTTGCCGGCGCCATCGGCTGAAAATGCATTGGACACGACGGCGTACAGGGCTCCGGAATCGCCGGTGGAAATACAGATGGCGTCGATTCTGGCGGAGTTGCTGCATGTGGAACGCGTGGGACTGGATGATAATTTCTTTCTGTTGGGCGGGCACTCTCTGCTGGGAACGCAGTTGGTGTTGCGGGCGAAGGACAGATTCGGAGTGACGCTGACGCTGCGGGATTTATTCACCGCCCAGACGGTGGGAAAACTATCGGACGAGATCGAGCGGCAGTTGATCGAAAAACTGGAATCGATGAGCGAAGAGGAAGCAGGGCTGATGCTGGCGCGGATGGAGATCCAATAATGGACGCCAGTTTGGAGATGCCGGGTTCCCGAACATGATTCCTGAAAAAATGTCTGTCGCCAAGCGGCGTCTTCTGGAAAAATTATTGCGTGGCGAAGTGTCCCGGCAAAACTGGGAAGCTCCGCTAGAGCAGCGCGTAGCCGGGGCTGCGATTCCATTGGCTCCCGACCAGTACGTGATGTGGCTTTCTTCGCAGATGGCCGCGAGCGAACCCGCTTACAACGAGCCGGTGACGATTCACTATCGCGGCGCGCTAAACCGGGAGGCGCTGGAACGAGCTTTCCACGAAGTGGTGCGGCGCCACGAAATTCTACGCACTACATTCGCTCCAGTGGATCACGAAATCGTACAGGCCGTTCATGACCACCTTACGATTCGTATCCCGTTCTTGGATCTGTCTAAATTAGAAAGACAGCATCGCGAAGAAGAGGCTAACGATACAGCGGTGGCCGATGCGCGGCGTTTATTCGATTTGGGAGTCGGGCCGCTGATCCGTGCGCGCCTGGTGAAGATGGAGCCGGAATATCATCGCCTCTATTTGACGACGCATCACGTCATTTTAGACGCCGTGTCGCTCTACCAGGTGCTGTTGCCGGAGCTGGCGGCGATTTATAAATCGTTCGCGGCGGGCGAAGGTTCGCCGCTTCCCGAGCCACGCTATCAATATGCCGATTTCGCGCTGTGGCAGAAGCGGATGCTGGCGAACGATTCGGTGGCGCGGCAAACCAGCTACTGGCGGGAGCAACTGGCGGGGGATCTGCCGGAGTTGCAGTTGCCTGCCGACCGGCCTCGTCCGGCGGTGCATTCTTATCGTGGCGCGATGAAAACATTTGCGCTGTCGCCGGAGCTGACCGCGGCGATCAAGACGGCCAGCCGCGCTGAAGGCGTCACACTCTACATGTTCCTGCTGGCCGGTTTCAAGACGCTGCTTCATCGCTACTCCGGACAGCAGGACATTCTGGTGGGCGGCGTATCCGACATGCGGCGGCGGCCCGAGTTCGAAAACATGATGGGGCTGTTTCTCAAATTTCTGGCGCTGCGCACGCACCCATCGGGGGAAATAACGTTTCGCGAATATCTGGCGCAGGTGAAAGATACCGTGCTGGGCGCGCTCGCCAATAGCGACGTGCCGTTCGACCATCTGATTCGGGAGCTCGAACTGAAGCGCGAGTCGACCAGACGGCCGTTTTTTCAAGCCACTTTATCAATGAAACCGTCCGGCACTGCGTTGGTCGATCCGCAATGGGACCTGACCCAGATGGATACGGAGAGCGGTTTCACGAAGCTCGATCTGTATCTGGAAATCGACGAGCGGCCGGAGAGTGTGACGGCAAAGTTCGTCTACAGCACCGATCTGTTTGACGCCGCGACGATCGATCGGATGACCGGCCACTGGCTGACGCTCCTTGAATCGGCGGCGAACCATCCGGCGGCGAGGCTCAGCGACCTGACGATGTTGACCGCGGCCGAGGATCGTCAACTGCGCGACGATTGGAACCACACGAATCGCGAAATTCCGAATACGACGACGCTGGGGCTGATCGAGCAACAGGTGGAGCGTACGCCGGATGCCATCGCTGTGGAGGCCGCCGGCGTGCGTTTGACGTACGGTGAGTTGAATGAGCGGGCGAATCGGCTGGCCCATCGTCTGCGCCGCGCGGGTGTCAGCGAAGGCGCCTTGGTGGCGATATGCATCGAGCGAACAGTGGATCTGGCGATCGCGCCGCTGGCGGTTTGGAAGGCCGGCGGAGCTTATCTGCCGCTCGACCCGGCGTTCCCCAAAGACCGTCTCCAATATCTGCTCGAAGACGCACAAGCGGCGGTGTTGCTGACGATGCGTTCGCTTGCGGGACAATTGTCGTCGGTTGTGCAGACCATATTTTGTGATGAAAAGGACACCACTCCCTATGGTCACGGTTCGGAATCACAATGTTCTCCGCTGGGCGGCGCGGCGCTCGCCTATGTGCGCTACACTTCAGGCTCCACAGGCCGGCCGAAAGGCGTCGGGATTCATCATCGGGCGCTGGTGAATCTGTTGCTGTCGATGCAGCGCGAGCCTGGATTCAGGGCCTCCGACGCGTTGCTTGCGGTGACCACATTCTCCTTCGATATTGCCGAGCTGGAGCTGTATCTTCCCCTGATCTCCGGCGGCCGGCTGGTCATTGCGAGCCGCGAGGATGCGCGCGATCCGCGGCGGTTGATGGACCGTCTACGCGAATCGAAGTGCAATGTGCTGCAAGCCACGCCCGCCGTGTGGCGCGGATTGATCGACGCGAACTGGATCGGACAGACAAATTTGCGAGCGTTCTGTGGAGGCGAAGCGCTGCCGCGCGATCTGGCCGAACAACTGCTGCCGCGCGTCGCTGAACTGTGGAATCTCTACGGTCCGACTGAGACGACCGTGTGGTCGGCGGTGCACCGGGTGAGCCCAGGCGTGGGTCCGGTGCCGATCGGCCATCCCATCGACAACACCGAAGTTTATATCTTAGACGGGCATCGGAATCTGGCGCCCATCGGCGCATCGGGCGAACTCTACATCGGCGGAGCGGGTGTGGCGCGCGGATATCTGCGCCGCGAGGAACTCACCGAAGAACGTTTTGTGCCGGATCCGTTTAAAACAAATGAGCGGGTTTATCGTACGGGCGATCTGGCTCGCCGCTGGCCGGACGGCACGCTCGAATGCCTTGGCCGCGTCGACCATCAAATCAAGATTCGCGGCTTCCGCATTGAGCCGGGCGAGATTGAAGCCGCGCTGCTGGAGCATCCGCAAGTGCGGATGGCCGCGGTTCGGGTGTGGCCCGATGCGTCGGGAAATCTGAGCATTGCCGCCTATATCGCTCCCGAAGTAAAAGACGATCTGCGGCGTTTTCTCCAGCAAAAATTGCCCGATTATATGATTCCCGCGCGTTTCGTGCCGCTCCAAGCGATGCCGCTGACGCCCAATGGCAAGGTGGATCGCAACGCGTTGCCGGAGCCTTCGGTGGCGGAAAAAGTGGCGGGCACGGAACCGCGCAATGAAGCCGAGCGCAAGCTGGCGTCGATCTGGCAAGCGTTGCTCCAGATACGCACAGTGGGTATCGAAGACAATTTTTTCGATCTCGGTGGCCACTCCCTTCTCGTGGCGAAACTACTGCGCCAAATCGAGATCGAGTTCGGTCATCGCCTCTCCATGGCGGCGGTGTTCGAAGCGCCGACGATCGCCCGCCTGGCGGAGGTGCTGGGGGACGCGTCCTCGATCGCACGCATGCCCGGCACCATCAATTTGCAGCCGGCCGGCGCGCGCGAACCGCTGTTTTGGATTCAGGGCGGCCCCTTGTTCCGGCCCCTAGCGGCCAATCTCGATCTCAACCGTCCGTTTCTTGGCGTAGATTTCGATGAAACCGAGAAGGACTTGCCGCTCGCCACGCTTCCTGAGTTCGCGGCGTGCCTGGTGCGCAAGATACGCGCAGCACAACCTCATGGGCCGTATCATGTGGGCGGCTGGTGCGTGGCCGGATTGCTAGCCTACGAAGTGGCGTCGCAGTTGCTGGATGCGGGCCAGGAAGTGTCGCTCGTGGTAATGCTGGACGCTGTGAATCCCATACATTTTTGCGCGATCCCAAAAGTGCGCATGATGGCCAGTAAAGCAGCGTTTCACGTGCGGCAGATGTTACGCACGCGAATCGGCGACGTGCTGCCGTATCTGTTCAAGCGAACAAAAGGATTTGTAACGGAAGCGGCCAACCGCGCACCGGAGCAGGCGACTCAATTCGATCTGAAGCTGCTGGCCGCAGCCATCGCCTATCGTCCGAAGCCAATAAAAGCAAGGGTTCTGGCGCTCCAACCGGCCGAGCGCCCGCATGCCCGCGACCTGGAGCAGAGCTGGGCGGCATACCTGAAACACGGCAACATAGAAGTGCGCGACGTTCCCGGCCACCACCTGACGATGTTCGAAGAGCCGCACGTGAAAACGCTCGCCCGCTGTATAAAGAACAAATTGCGTGATAACGTGGTGGAGATTCGGCGTGCAAGCTGATGTCGAAATTCACTACGTTTCTCTCGATGCCGTAGCTCGTTTAAACGAACTGGCTGATTTATTGTCCGCGGAAGAACGCGAGCGCGCGTCACGCTTCCGCTTCGAACGGGACCGCAATCGATTCATCGTATGCCGCGGATCTCTTCGCGAGTTCCTCGCCCTGAAGCTGGGTGTCGCGCCGGCAAGCGTGCAATTTGTCTATGGCAGTTTCGGCAAGCCGATGCTTGCAGACCCGGAGATTCAATTCAACGTCTCCCACGCGCATGGCATGGCGATGATCGCGATGACGCAGGGCAGGGAAGTGGGTTGCGATATTGAACGGATCGATCCCTCATTCGCCGCCGGGCAAATACCGGAGCGTTTTTTTTCACCTTACGAAATAGCGGCTCTGCGAGCGCTTCCCATCGCCGAGCAGTGCGACGCATTTTTCCGATGCTGGACCAGGAAAGAAGCGTACATCAAGGCGTGCGGAATGGGAGTGTCGCTCGACCTCGCGAGCTTCGATGTCACGCTCGCGCCCGATCAGCCCGCGGCGTTGCTGCGCGGCGCGGACGGATGGTCTTTGCATCCGGTCGACGCTCCCGCGGGCTACGCGGCCGCCGTGGTATTGCGGGATCAGCCGGCGATCACCATGCCGACCAGTTCGCTCATCTCATCGATCACGAAATCGGGCGGCGCGGCGGCGAACGTCTCCGGCTGAAATCCCCAACTGACGCCGCAGGCGCGCACTTGAGCGTTGCGCGCGGTCATCACATCCACGGCGCTATCGCCCACCATGATGGTCTGCGCGCGCCCGATGCCGGACTCCTCCATCAACAGCTCGATCCCTTTCGGATGCGGCTTCTTCTCCTCGAAACTGTTCCCGCCGTAGATGCGAAAAAAATGTTTTTCGAGGCCCAGCCCTTTGACTAAGTGCTCGCTGAAACGCACCGGTTTGTTGGTCAGCACCGCCATTTTCACATCTGCCGCGAGCAATTCGTCAAGGCCCTCGCGGATCCCTGGATAGAGCGTGGTCGCATCCAGCATATGATCGCGATAATAGTCGAGAAAAAATCGCAGCCCGCGTTCAATCTCCTCTTCATCTCGGCCCGGCAGAGCGCGCCGGACCAGCACGGACGCGCCATTTCCGACATACGAATAAACAGTTTCGTCGGCCAGATGAGGCTCGCCCAGATAAACGCGCATCGCGTTGACTGAATCCGCGAGGTCACGTTTCGAATCGATCAAAGTACCATCGAGATCAAATATTAAGAGTTCGTTCAACTGTCGACCTTCTTGAGTTTTTCCTGTTTCTTCTTTTTCTTTTCCAGTTCTTCTTCCCATAGCTTGCGGATTTCGAACATGCTGTCCCGAAATGCTTCCTTCACCGCGGTCGGCGCGAGCTTCGAGCAAAGGTTCGATGCATCGACCACGTAGGGCAAAATTTCCGATCCGACCATCCACGTAGGCAGGGGCTTCGGTGTGAACGCCATGATCACGGCGACGAAAATTACGGCCATCAACGCTCCGCGTACGAATCCGAAAATGCCGCCCAGTATTCGATCGAGCCAGTTCAATCCGGTCCACTTAAATAGCTTCGAGAGTAGCTTGCCGAGCATCGCGCCGAGGCTGAGGAACGCCAGGAAAACGACGAAAAAGCCCAGCATATTCGCCGCATCGGGCGACATTTTCCAATGTTCGCGCAGCCACGCCGCCGGTACGTTGTAATACCAGAAACCGAACAGCAGGCCGGAGATGGACGCGATGAATCCGATACCGACCCGTGCGAAGCCCGCCATAAATCCCGTCGCGACGGAGATTCCCAGGATCACCACCAGCAACAGATCGAGCAGATTCATATCGATTTTCCCGATAGCGTGCGATACGCGTCTTTATATTTTTCGCTGGTCCGCCGCGCCACATCTTCCGGCAGCGCGGGCGCGGGAGGCTGCTTATTCCATCGAATTGATTCCAGATAATCGCGCACGAACTGCTTATCGTAGGAAGGCTGCGCGCCGCCCGGCGAATAGGTTTCCGCCGGCCAGAAGCGCGAAGAATCGGGCGTCAGAACTTCGTCCGCCAGAACAATCTGTCCATCTACGACACCAAATTCGAACTTCGTGTCGGCGATGATGATGCCGCGCAACCGGGCATATTCCGCCGCCTTTTTATAAATCGCCAGCGTCAGATCGCGAAGGCGCGATGCGGTCTCCGCGCCAATCAGGTTCACAACAGTTTCGTAAGAAATGTTTTCATCGTGGCCGCTTTGCGCCTTCGTCGCCGGCGTGAAAATCGGTTCGGGAAGCACGTCGCTTTCGCGCAGTCCCGCAGGAAGGGGAATCCCGCACAACGCGCCGGTGCGCACATAATCCTTCCATCCGGAACCCGATAAATAACCGCGCGCCACGCATTCAACGTCAAACATCCGCGCCTTCTTCACCCACATCGACCGGCCCGCAAATTCAGGCGGCAGATCACTGACGTCGGTACTCAGCAAATGATTGGGAACCACGCCGCGCAGAAAGTCGAGCCAGAACAATGTCATCTGCGTCAGCACGCGGCCCTTATCGGGAATGCCGGTGGCCAGAATATAGTCGAACGCGGAAATGCGATCCGTCGCGACAATCAACAGGCGGTCCCCGTCTTCGTAAATATCGCGCACTTTTCCGCGGGCCCGCAGCTTGGTGCCGGGCAGATTTGTCTCAAGCAAAGGTTCAGAGGTCAAACCCAATTATACTTATGGAATTGCATGCTTCTCTCGATCTTGATCCCGGTCTATAACGAACGTACGGTGGTGGAGCGCAGTCTTTCGCTGGTGCTCGCGGCGTCCTTACCGGAGAACATGGACCGCGAACTGGTCATCGTCGACGATTGTTCTACCGACGGCACCTCCGATATTCTGACTCGTCTCGCCGCCGCTGAGCCTCGCATCCGCCTCCATCGCCACCAGGTGAATCAGGGCAAGGGCGCAGCCGTGCGCACGGCGATCGAAAAAGCGCAAGGTGATTTTTGTCTGGTGCAGGATGCCGATCTCGAATACGATCCTTCGGAATATGTGAAGCTGATGCGCCCTCTGCTCGACGGCCGCGCCGATGCGGTCTTCGGCTCGCGCTACCTGGTGGGCGAACAATCGCGTGTGCTGCCCTTCTGGCATTCCATGATCAACAAGGGGCTGACGCTGGTTTCGAACATGTTCAGCAACCTGAATGTCACTGACATGGAGACGTGTTACAAGGTTTTCCGCACCGATCTTTTAAAGAGCATTCCCATCCGCTCCAATCGCTTCGGCTTTGAGCCGGAGATCACCATGAAGGCGTCCAAGCGCAAGCTGCGCGTCTACGAAGTGCCCATCAGCTATCACGGCCGCACTTACGAAGAGGGAAAGAAAATCGGTTGGAAAGACGGCGTGAAGGCGCTTGGCGTGATCCTCCACTTCTGGGTGGTCGACGATCTGTACGTCGCCAGCTATGGCCGAGGTTTGCTCAACAGCCTGACCGGCACGCCCCAATATCTGAGCTGGCTGACGCGTGTTGTTCGCCCTCATCTTGGGGATACCGTGTTCGAAGCCGGCGCCGGACTCGGGAATCTTACCGGCCGACTGATGGCGCGCAAGCTCGCCTATGTTGCCGGTGAAAAGGATCCTCTTTATCTGCATGCCCTGCGGAATCGTTTTTTTAAAACCCCCAGCGTGACCGTGATTAAGCTAGATCCTGAAAATCCCGAAGATTATCAGCCCTGGAAAGAAAAATTCGAAAGCGCCTTGTGCGTGAACCTGCTCGAATCGGTGGACAATCCGGCAACCGTGCTCACTCAGCTCGCCGGAATCTTGAAGCCCGGCGGAGCGGCCGTCGTGCTGGTGCCGCAAAGTCCCGGATTGTACGGATCGCTTGACCGCGCACTCGGCCACAAGCGCCGTTTTTCCGCCGCCGAACTGCGCGAAATGCTCGAGAAAACGGGCCTCCGCGTGGACCGTCTTTATCAGATGAATAAAATCGGCGCGGTCTCCTGGTGGATTTTCGGCAAGATGCTGGGCCGCACCCGCATCAATAAATTTTCGCTGAAGTTGTTCGACAAAACCGTTTGGATCTGGCGCCGCATCGACGGATTACTGCCCTGGAAAGGACTGTCCGTCATCGCCGTCGCAACAAAAAGGCCATGAAATCCCTCGCGCTGGATTTCGAGGCGCGCACGCTTGGTTGGAGCGAGTTGGATCCTCCCGAGTTTTTCGCCAATAAAGATGTCTTGTACCGCGTGCATGAGGTTGGCGTCTGCGGCACCGATCGCGCGCTCGCATCGTTTCAATTGGGCAAGCCTCCGGAGGGCGAAACGCGTCTGGTGCTGGGCCATGAAGCGCTCGGCCAGGTGATGGATACGGGCCCTGGAGTGCGCGCTCTTAATCGTGGCGATTGGGTCGTTCCCATGGTGCGCCGCCCGTGCAAGCCCGCCTGTAGCTCCTGCGCGCGCGGCCGCCGCGACCTCTGTATCAGCGGGAAATATACGGAGCGCGGCATCTTCGGCCTCCACGGCTATTTCACGGAGCGCGCCGTCGACGCCGAGGAGGATCTGGTTCGCGTGCCTCTCAAGCTGGTCGATTTCGGCGTGCTGATTGAGCCGCTCAGTGTCGCCGAAAAAGCCGTCGTCCGCGCCCTCGCCGTGCATGAAGGAGAACCGCAAACAGCCGTCGTTCTCGGCCTCGGCCCCATCGGGATTCTCGCGGCGATGGCTCTGAAAGCCCGTGGATACGCGGTCCGCGTGCAGTCTTTGGAGCCGGCCGATCATCCTCGCGCCGCCATTCTGAAGCTTCAGGACATCGCCTACGAACCGGGATTGAAAGGTTCAGCCGACATTGTCATTGAGGCCACTGGATCCACCGAAGCGGCGTTATTCGCGCTCCAGCAAATGCCGCCGCTCGGCGTGATGGTGGTGCTCGGAGCCCCGGATGGCGCGGGTCCAGTGCCTTTTCTGCGCATGATCATCAACAACCAAACCGTAGTCGGTAGCGTCAACGCCGACCCCGAATCGTTCCGCGCCGCCGTCGAAGATCTGGCCAGATTCGACCGCCGCGCGCTAGCCGCGCTCATCTCCCGTGCCCGTTTTTCCACCCTCGATCGAAGCCTGACCGATCCCCCCAGCGTCGCCCCCAAAGTCGTCCACGTCCTCTAATGGACCATTCCTGTGGAGCGGCGCCATGCGCTGCCAGAAATAGCGATGAAACGCCAGACGCATCCGCACCTCTACCGAGCCGTGACCACAGGGAGCGGTGTCTTTATGGATGTTTCGAGAGTGTCGACGTTACCCTTACACTGAAATAGTCCATGCGCCACGCGATCTGCAACGAAATCTTCCAAGGTTGGCCCTTCGCCGACGCCGCGAAGTTCGCCCGCTCCATCGGCTATACCGGCCTCGAAATCGCTCCCTTCACGCTAGCCGAAAATCCCGCCGATATTTCCGCGGCCCAACGCCAGGAATATCGAGACATCCTGAAATCGGAAGGCCTCACCTTCGTCGGCCTCCACTGGCTCATGGTTTCTCCCAAAGGCCTTCACGTCACCACTCCCGATGCCGCGCTACGTGAACGGAGCTGGCTGCACATCCGCAATCTGATCGATCTCTGCGCCGACCTCGGCACCCACGGAGTCATGGTGTTCGGTTCGCCCGCGCAGCGTTCAACCACCGGCGGCGCCACCGTCCAGGAAGCAACCGCCCGCTATCAGGAAGGATTAAAGGACGTCGCCGCGCAGGCCGAACACCGCGGCGTGACGATTCTCATCGAAGCGCTGCCCGTCAATCAATCGAACGTCGTGAACTCGCTCGCCGAAGCCGCGTCAATGGTGCGCCAGATCGGCAGCCCCGCCATTCAAACCATGTTCGACACTCACAACGCCGTCGATGAAACCGAGCCGCACACCGCCCTCATCGAAAAATATTTCGACGTCATCCGCCACGTCCACGTCAATGAGATGGACGGCCGCCATCCCGGCATGGGCGATTATGATTTCAAGCCGGTGCTGCAAACGCTGGAACGCCTCGACTACCAAGGCTGGGTTTCACTCGAAGCCTTCGATTTTTCGTTCGGCGCGGAGAGAATTGCGCGCGAATCGATACACTATCTAAGTGGGGAATTAACAAAACAGGGATGAAGAAATATGTTGTGACGGGCGGCGCGGGCTTCATCGGCTCGACGCTGGTCAGGACCTTGCTCGAAACCGGCGGACAAGTCGCGGTGATCGACAATCTGCTCAGCGGCCGCGAAAAGAATGTTCTCGAAGTGCGCGATCGTATCGAGCTGCACGTGCTCGACATTCGCGACGGCGCCGCAATCGCGCCCATTATCGCCGGCGCCGATACCGTCTTCCACCTCGCCGCGATTCCCTCCGTGCCGCGGTCAATCGATCAGCCGCGACCCTCGCATGAAGTGAACATCAACGGTACCTTTGAAGTCTACAACGCCGCCGTGAAAGGCGGCGTGCGCCGCCTGGTCTACGCGGCATCCTCCTCCGCCTATGGCGATAGCGAGACGCTTCCGAAAATCGAGACCATGCCCGCCAAACCGAAATCGCCCTACGCTGTGCAGAAGTATGTGGGGGAGCTTTACGCCTCGGTCTTCGCTTCCTGCTTCGGCCTCGAAACCGTCGCCCTGCGATTCTTCAACGTTTACGGTCCGCGCCAGGATCCTACTAGCCCCTACTCGGGGATTCTCAGCCTCTTCATGAAGCACCTGATCGCCCGCACCTCGCCGACCATTTTCGGCGACGGCGAGCAATCCCGCGACTTCACCTATGTAGAGGATGTCGCCGCGCTCTGCCTGAAGGCCTCCAACGCTCCCGGCGTCGCGGGAAAAATGTTCAATGCCGGCAACGGCGGCCGCTACACTTTGAACCAAATCTGGTCGATGCTTCAGAAGATGGAAGGCGTCGAAATCCCTCTCAACTACGGCCATCCCCGCGCAGGCGACGTGCGCCATTCGATGGCCGACACCACCGCCGCCAAGGCCGCCTTGGGACACGCGCCGAAATTCACCATCGAAACGGGCCTCAAAAAAACTCTCGACTGGTATAAGGGGCAGCCATGACGAAAGGATTCAGAGGCAACCGTCCCCGCATGGGAGGGCCGCGCCGCACCGATGTTCCCGCTGGCGTCCAAACTCTGGGGCCAACCGGGCCCGTGCAAAGAATCCGCAAGCGAGTCCTGTTCGTCTGCATCGGCAACTCCTGCCGCAGCCAGATGGCCGAGGGATTCGCCCGCGCATACGGAGGAGATATCATCCTCGCCGCCAGCGCCGGTCTCAGCCCGGCCGCGATCGTCCAGCCGCTCACCAAACAGGTGCTGGCGGAGCGCAACGTCCGCATCGACGACCAGTTCCCCAAAGGACTCGAAATCCTCAACCGTGAGAAGTTCGACGTGATCGTCAATATGAGCGGCCACAAGCTCCCTCTCGCCGCTGCCATCCGCGTGCGCAATTGGCTGGTGCCGGATCCCATCAACCAGAAGGAAGAGATTTACCAAGCCGTCGCCGAACAAATTGAAGGCTTGGTCATGCGCCTCATTTTGGAACTTCGATCTTCCACGTTATAATAAAAAAGTCATCTCAAGCGGATATGGCGGAATTGGCAGACGCGCGTGGTTCAGGTCCACGTTCTCGCAAGGGAGTGGAGGTTCAAGTCCTCTTATCCGCACCATCGATACTGGAAAACCTACTAGTTTGTGGGGCGGCGAAAACGCCCTACCCTTCCGCACTCTACTGAGCCGTGACCGCAGGGAGCGGTGTCCGGCGCCTTTCATTCACCATATTTCCCTTGTCCACCACCCCGATCATGGGATAAGCGGTTTGCTCTTCCTGGCAGCGAGCGCGCGAGCGGATTGATGATCGGTACGAATCCGCTTCCTTAGCCCGGCGCTCCGCGAAGCTCGGATAATCCCCATTCCTGGAAACACTGCTCCCTTCACCAGACTCTTACTGCATGAGGGAGCAGATATGCCGGCCAAGAATCCTCAATCAGGCGAGCGGAAAATCCACAAGGTGATGGAGGAATTTAAGGAAGGAGACCTGAAATCCGGCAGTGGAGATAAGGTCACGGACAGGAAGCAAGCAGTCGCCATCGCCTTGAGTGAGGCCCGTCATGCGGGAGCAAAAATACCCGAGAAAAACGCCTCAAAGTCCTGACGAATAATTTTATAGCTGCTATAGACCCCATGCCAATCCCCTAGCCGATGCCAGGGTTATAACCCCGTCCCGTCAGGGCGGGGATTCCGCTAGCCGTCTTGTTCGCTTGGCTGTGTCTATAGCAACTGTGAAAAATGCCCTAGGCGACGTCGATTACCGTGTCTTCAATCGGCGTATCCTGGAAGCGGAGTGCTGCCGCTTCTTCCAACGACATGATCTCGGGTCCGCCCGATTTTTCCTTGGTGCCCGCCTGTAGTCGCTTCTCGGCCTTGTCGCGCTGCTTTTCAACGCGGGCGAGTTCTTTCTGGCGTTTCTTAAATGTAGAATGTGAACGTCCGGCCATAAGATTCTCCCCTAATTTTCTTCGACCGGCCTCATCGGCCGGCCGTATATATTTGGAACTTCAGAAACTTGCCCGCAAAGGGCGTATCGCTCCGTTTGCGGGCCTCTCACTTGATGTGATGCTGGAAACTACCAGCGCGGTTCACGTCGCTGGCGAGGTCCGCCACTGCCGCTGCCACGTCCACCGCCGCCACCAAACCCGCCGCCACCGCCCGGTCCACGTCCGCCCCCGCCACCTGCCGGCTTCGGCCGTGCCTCATTGACGTTCAAAGCGCGCCCGCCGACATTCGCGCCGTTCAACGCCGTAATTGCACGATCCGCCTCTTCCGTGTCCGTCATCTCGACGAACGCAAATCCCCGCGAGCGGCCAGTTTCCCGGTCCGTCATCAGGCTCACGCGCTCCACGGTGCCATACGCTTCAAATAACGAGCGAACCGTATCCTCCGTCGCGCCAAAATCCAAGTTTCCAACGAATATGTTCTTCAATGTCTTCTCCTAACGGGTTGAAAGCGGCGACAAACTGAGGCGGGCACTTCATGAGCCAGGGCTTGCGGGACAATCAAACGCCAACTTTAGTGTATCACCGAGTCCGCGCCGTGGGAAGTAGAAAAATATATGCCGATTCCAAGAATGGAATCCCCCCGTCCAGTTAATGGGATCACACTTTATTTGATTTCAATCGGATGCGTCGAGCAAGCCATTTTCCCGTCCACCGCCTCCTCCGTCACCTGCCGTAATTGATAGGTTCCGGGCGGGACCGCTAAACTGACAATCGCATTCACTCCGCTCGCCGCCAACCGCTTGTAAGTCGCCTCCGTCAGCGCCAGATCCATTTGCCCTTCCTTCGCCGCCGCGATCTTGCCTTGTCCGTCGATCAGCGCCGTCGTGAACACGATCTTCTGCATCTGCCGCTCTCCGTTTTTCACAAATCGCAGCTTCGAAATATCCACTTTCACGATAACGGCAAGCCCTGTCTTTTCCCGTTGCACCGCGATCCCCACCGGAAACTCGGCTACTGTATCGTCCGCCAGGATTTCCCGGTCGATCTTCGATTGCAAACTCTCCGCCGCGGCTTTTTCATTGGGAGCAAAATAACCCGGCCGCGCCTGCACCGAATATTTCGCATGCACCAGGCTCACCTTCAGCTTGTGATACCCTCCATCCGGCGCCACGCCGTCGGGGCGGAAACTGATTCGGTAAGTAATTTGAGGCGAATCGCCTAACTCGCGAAATCCGGCCGCAAGGTCGTTGTTGTTGTGATAGAACATGCCTCCTGTGCCCTCGGCCAGATCGGCCAACGATTCGTTCAACGTTTGCAGCCGGAGAGGCATCTCGACGGTCTCAAATGTCATCCACTTCTGGAAAGCCGCGACCGCCCGCCCAGTGCTGAGATCATATCCCTGAGCGTCCTGTGGCCTAGTCCCCGCCAGCGGCTCGGAATAGATGCCTTTTGAGTCCAGCGCGCTGATCACCACGCCAGCCCGCAGCGCCTGATCGATAATTTTATCCTTCTGATCCTGCATCGAGACGGTCAAAAATCCGGACGAAGCCACCAGCAACTCGCGTCTTCCTGACATGGCGCCCAAGTGATCCACGACGCGTCCGATGGAGTTCAGCGTATCGGTCGAAATCTCTTTCACCCGCCGCCAGGTTTCCTCCGCCTGCGTGACAACCGCTGCTGCCGTCACCGGACAACTCCTGCTACCGGATTCAAAGATCACGGCGGAAATTGCGCTCCGGTCGTGATCATAGGCGATCTTGTATGCCAGATAGGGCGTAATACGTGGACATGAGGTGAGACCCTCTTCCCGCATCTTGACGTGCGCCTTCAGCGCGGCGATCGCCCCGCTCAACTTCACTTCGTCGCTGGTGAAATCCAAAGTCGGCGTACCCGAAGCGGTGAAAATGCCGATACGGATGTCCGGCTTCAGGGCTTCTTTCACGAATTTTTCCGCCGCCACTTGCGTCTGCTTGAGACCAGCCGCGAGGGACCCGTCTTTTCCGTTGACGTCATCGATAAACAGAGCGAGGAATCGCGGCGGACGAACCGCGCTGGCGGGACCGGCCTCCGGTGCAGCCGCAAAATTATGGTCGTTTAAGGCTCCATCCAGCGTGTTTTCCACGACAAAATGGTCGATTAAGCGCGTCTTACCATCATCAAGAATGCGAAAATCGTCTTTTGTGAGTCCCGCAATCGCCTTCCCGTGTCCGTCCCTGACCACCGCCGCAATCTCGACCAGCTTCGTGTCCACCCGCAAAGTGTAAGGCGACTGCGGAACGTAAGCATGGCTCGACACCCGGACTTCATCCTGAGCCTGAAGCAAGAGCGCCGCTGCAAAAGCCCACATCATATAACTCACCTCGAACGCGTCTACCGAGCCGCGACCACAGGGAGCGGTGGTTAACTAACTTGCGATCTTATAATAAGATACAGCTTCTTGACAACTGCCTTAACCAAGGTTCATAATAATATAGGACTAAAAGAGTCTAAGATGTTGAAACTGACCAAGAAAGCGGATTACGGCCTGATTGCGCTGCGCCATTTGGCGTCGCGCCGGTGCGCGTCGACGAAAGAAATCGCCGATGCCTACCACATTCCCATGCCGCTGCTTTCTAAAGTATTGCAAAAGCTAGTCCGTTCCGGCCTTTTGACATCCGAGCAGGGAACCAACGGCGGCTATCGCCTGTCCCGAGCCGCGCAGGAAATTACCACTCTCGAAGCGATCCGCGCCATCGACGGTCCGATCATTTTGACCCATTGTTTTACAGAACATACCGATTGCGACCAGAGCGATTTGTGCCCTGTTCGCGAGCCTTTACGCAAAGTGCACGAAGGAATCCTGCGACTTCTATCCGGCATCACCATCTCAGACTTATCGCACGATGAGACGCCCATTCCGGGGATCCTTACGATTCAACCATTTATAGGAAGCCACACTCGATGAAACTGCCGATTTACATGGATAATCACGCCACCACGCCGATCGATCCACGCGTGTTTAAGGCCATGACGCCGTACTTTACCGAAATTTTCGGCAACGCCGCCAGCCGTAATCATAGCTTTGGATGGGAAGCCGAAGAAGCTGTCGAAAAAGCCCGCAAACAGATCGCGGACCTGATTGGCGCCACCGCCAAAGAGATCATTTTCACCAGCGGCGCCACCGAATCGAATAACCTGGCTCTTAAAGGCGTGGCTGATATGTATGCCGAAAAGGGCAATCATATCATCACAGCAGCAACAGAACATAAAGCGATTCTCGATACCTGCAAGCGCCTCGAGCATGAAGGAACCCGGGTCACGTACCTGCCGGTGCAGCAGAACGGCCTCATCGATCTCCAGCAATTGAAGGAAGCCATCACCGATAAAACCATTCTGATCAGCATCATGTATGCGCAGAATGAAATCGGCGTGGTCCAGCCGATTGCTGAAATCGGCAGAATCGCCAAGGAGCGCGGAGTGCTGATGCACACCGACGGAACGCAGGCGGCCGGCAAAATTCCAGTCAATGTAATTAAAGACAATATCGACTTGATGTCATTGAGCGGGCATAAGATGTACGGACCGAAGGGTGTCGGCGCTCTATACGTTCGCCGCCGCAATCCGCGCGTGCAACTGACTTCTCAAATGGATGGCGGCGGGCACGAGCGCGGAATGCGCTCCGGCACACTGAATGTCCCTTCAATCGTTGGGTTTGGCGAGGCCTGTGCGCTCGCGAAAGCCGAGATGGCCGAGGAATCGAAGCGTATGGAATACCTGCGCGACAAGATGAAAGACCGTTTGCTTGCCGCGCTTGACGAGGTTTATATCAACGGAACGATGGAGCACCGGCTGCCGAACAATCTCAACATCAGCTTCGCATATGTCGAAGGTGAATCCTTGCTGATGGGAATCAACGACATCGCGGTCTCGAGCGGCTCAGCCTGCACTTCGGCCACGCTCGAACCATCTTATGTATTGAAAGCTTTAGGCGCAGGCGACGACTTGGCGCATTCAAGTATTAGATTTGGTTTGGGCCGTTTTAATACGGAAGAAGAAGTAGATTATGTAACAGCGAAAGTGATCGACGTGGTGAAAAAACTACGCGAGCTTTCGCCTTTGTACGAAATGTTTAAAGAAGGCATCGACCTTTCGAAAGTTCAGTGGACGGCTCACTAAGGAGAACAAAATGGCTTATTCTGAGAAAGTTATCGACCACTACGCAAATCCCCGGAACGTCGGATCGATGGATAAATCCGACCCCAACGTTGGCACGGGCATGGTCGGCGCACCGGAGTGCGGCGACGTGATGAAACTTCAGGTGAAGGTGAACCCGGCGACGGGGATCATTGAAGACGCCAAGTTCAAGACGTTCGGCTGCGGCAGCGCGATCGCAAGTTCTTCGCTGGCAACGGAATGGCTACGCGGCAAAACGGTCGACGAAGCGCTGGCGATCAAGAACACCGATATCGTGAATGAGCTGAGCCTGCCGCCGGTGAAGATTCACTGCTCGGTTCTGGCTGAGGATGCGATTAAGGCAGCTATCAGCGATTACAAGCAAAAAGCTGCTAAAGTATAGGTTCTTATGGTACAAGTGACCCCGAAAGCGGTCCAGAAGATCCGCGAGGCTTTTGAGCGTGAAAAAGTCACGGGAGGGCTGCGCCTCGGCGTTTTGGGCGGAGGCTGCTCCGGCCTCAGCTACCAGTTCAAGTTCGACCCCAAGCCTCGCGCGACCGACCAAGTGCTTAATTTCGAAGATGTTAACGTCTACATCGATCCCAAGAGTTTCGTGTTCCTGGACGGCATGACGCTGGACTGGAAAGACTCGCTGCTCCAATCCGGATTCGTCTTCGAAAACCCCAACGCCAAAAAAAGCTGCGGCTGTGGAACCTCGTTCTCCGCATAAATGCTCTATTATGAAGCGTTTGGCATGGAGCCTGCGCTGTCTCTGGACGCCGACGAGCTGAAGAAACGCTTCTACGAGCGCAGTCGGCAGTGGCATCCTGACAAGTTTTCTCGAGCTTCCACAGCAGAGCAGGATAAGGCGCTGGAGATGACCGCTGTTCTCAATGACGCCTTTCGCACGTTGCGCGATCCTATAGCAAGGACTGAGTATTTCCTTAAGGAAAACGGGATTGAGCTTTCGAAAGAGGCTCCCCCGGAGCTGCTCGAAGAGGTTTTCGAGCTGAATATGGCGCTCGAAGAATTGCGCGACGGCGACGATTCGGCGCGTCCTCAATTGATCGCCGCGCGGGACCGTTTTGTGGCGATGCGGGGGGAAATCGACGAGGCCCTGCAATCCGCATCTGTAAGATATGATGCGTCCAAAGACGCGGTTGTGCTAGATGAAATTCGCGCCTCGTTGAACCGCCGGCGGTATATTAGAAACCTGATCAGAGAAGTGGAAAATGTCCTTCCAAATTGATTTCGGAACTGAAAAATCGCCCATTGTCGGCATAGACTTAGGCACTACGAACAGCTTGGTCGCGGTGATGGAGCTGACGGGTCCGCGCATTCTTTCGGGTATTGTCCCGAGCGTGGTTTCGGTCACGGAATCAGGTGATGTGATTGCCGGCGCCGACGCGCGCGAGCTGCTACTGACGCATCCCGACCGAACTGTTTACTCGGTAAAGCGCCTGATGGGACGCGGCGTCGAAGACATCCAGGACGAGCTGAAATTGTTTCCGTTTCATATCGTTGAAGGGAGTGAGTCAACGATAAAGTTGAAGCTGGGCGAGAAGACTTTTACCCCTCCGGAAGTGTCGGCGCATATTCTTCGCAGGTTGAAGCTGGATGCCGAGGCGGAGCTGGGTGTGCAGATCACGCAAGCCGTGATTACGGTGCCTGCGTATTTCAACGACGCCCAGCGGCAAGCTACGAAGGATGCTGGACGGATTGCCGGTTTGGAAGTGCTGCGTTTAGTGAATGAGCCGACGGCGGCGGCGCTGGCCTACGGGCTCGATAAACGCAAAGAAGGCATCGTCGCGGTGTACGATTTCGGGGGCGGCACGTTCGATATTTCGATCTTGCGGTTGCATGACGGAATCTTCGAAGTGCTGGCAACCAATGGCGATACGCACCTGGGCGGTGACGATATCGATAACCTGATGCTGCGCATTGCGCTCGAAGACATTCAATCGGAATGGGGCTTCGATGTTTCGACTAAGAGCGATGCGGTCCAATTGCTGCGGCGGGCGGTGATTGATGCGAAAGAGAAGCTGTCGTTCGTTCCCGCGACGACTATAGATTTGGCTTACGGCGGCAAGACCTATCAGCGCGAGATTACGCGGGAATTATTCGATAAACTGGCTGCGCCGGTGATCGATCGAACGCTCGGGCCGTGTCGCGATTGTATTAAAGACGCTGGAGTTACGGTCGAGCAAATTGACGAAGTGGTGATGGTGGGCGGGTCAACGCGGATTCCGATGGTACGGTCGGCGGTTGAGGTGCTGTTCCGGAAAAGGCCGCATACGGAGCTGAATCCGGATGAAGTTGTCGCGCTGGGAGCGGCAGTCCAGGCGGGAATTTTGTCGGGCGATGTCGAGGATAAACTGCTGCTCGATGTGACGCCACTTTCGCTTGGAATCGAGACAATGGGCGGGTTGATTTCGAAGCTGATTCATCGTAATTCGACGATTCCTGCCTCGGCGACGGAACAGTTCACGACGGCGGTGGACGGACAGAGAAATGTGTTGATTCACGTGGTCCAGGGCGAGCGGGAATTGGTCAAAGATTGTCGCAGTTTGGCGCGATTCGACTTGAAAGATATCGCTCCAATGCCGGCGGGATTTGCGCGCATTGAGGTGCGGTTTTTGATCGATGCGAATGGGATTTTGAGCGTGACGGCCCGGGATTCGCGGTCGGGGAAGGAGCAGAGTGTCGAGATTAAACCTTCCTACGGGCTTTCGGACGATCAGGTGGAGGCGATGATTCTGGAATCGTTCGATAAGGCGCAGGAGGATTTCAATGAGCGGCAGGTTCGCGAGGCTCGGGTAGAGGCGGATTCGATTCTGGCGGCGACGGAGAAGGCTCGGAAGAACGACGCGTATTTTGAATTGTTGGAAGAGGAGCGGACGGCGATCGAGCGCGGGGTCAGTGAGTTGATGGTTGTTTACCATGGGGATGATCATTTATTGATCCGGTCGAAGATCGACCAATTGAATGAGGCTACGAACAGGCTGGCTGAAAACATGATGAACACGGCGGTGCGAGGGGCGCTGAAAGGGACCAACATTAATGGCTAAGCTGACTTGGAACAACCTGGAAGACATCGCGTATGCGTTGTATGAGGCGCATCCGGAGGTGGATCCGACGCACATCCGGTTTACGGACCTGCATAAATGGATCACGGAGTTGGAGGGGTTTGATGATGATCCGCTCAAATCGAATGAGTCGAAGTTAGAGGCGATTCAGATGGCTTGGTTGGAGGAGTGGCAGGAGGGGCAGTAGAGGTGGACGGGCGCGGGAGGCTGTCGGTCGTGCTTCGGCGGCATGCGGGCTGGGCCAAATAGAAATCCCCTCCTTAACAATCGGGGTTCGGTTGTGGCGTCGTATCGCAGCGACCGGGGCGGTCATCTCCGTGAAGACTCCGCTCCCCTGTGGTCACGGCTCGGTAGCGGTCCGGAAGCGCCGGGCGTTTTCAGCGCGATCCATGCGGAAATTGGGCGCATCCAAAAACACGTCAGATGACGTCGGCAGAGCGTATGGCGCGGTTCATTCCCCTCGCAGATCTTTATAAAGACGCGCTTGTCCGGTCAGCGCGCCGCGGCGAGAAATTGCTCCACTGTTGCGCCTGCGGCGGCGATTAATGATCGCAGGGTTCCACGCGCGACCTGCTTATGGTCAGGAACCGAAAGCGTTGCGAGTGCCCCGGCTTTAGTGAGGACGATATGACTGCCTCGTTGCCTTGCGACTCGCCAGCCCAAGTGCTCGAACGCGCGAATGAACAGCGCGGGGCCGCAGCAGCGGGGAGAGCGGGCATCAGACGACCACTTCGACCTCACGTGTTGTCACGGTAAGCGGCATGCCGAGTTCGACCCTTACCGCCAGGCACTCGCGAATCGCGTCCGTGACATTCGCGGCCGCTTCCGCTTCGGTTTGACCTTGGCTCACGCAGCCGGGGATCGAGGGGCATTCGGCGATGTAGGTGCCGTCTTCGTCCTGGTGGATGCTCACTACAAACTTCACGCTTCCATTCTATCTGAGCTGTGCCAATCTAGGACTGATGCTGTTTGATACTTCGGATTCTTCGCTTTTCGATATTCAGAGCCGTGCTGCGGGGCCTAAGGGGTCGCTGCCGCTTACTGTTGAGATTTTGCGGGAGCGGCCTTCGGGCGACCTGTTTGGGTGGACGCAGGATGCGGGGATGGGGTGGGATCCGTCGAAGATTGGGTCGAAGGAATTTTTGATTCTTTCTACGCATGGGGGGATTCGGGCGGCGGATGGGACTCCGATTGCGCTGGGGTATCACACGGGGCATTGGGAGGTCGGGTTGTTGATGGAGGCTGCTGCGGCGGAGCTGAAAGCGGCGGGGGCGATTCCGTTTGCTGCGTATTGCACGGATCCTTGCGACGGGCGGACGCAGGGGACTGCCGGGATGTTTGATTCGCTGGCTTACCGGAATGACGCGTCTACTGTGTTTCGGCGATTGATACGGTCGCTGCCGACGCGCAAGGGTGTTTTGGGGGTCGCGACCTGCGACAAAGGGCTGCCGGCGATGATGATGGCGCTGGCGGCGATGCACGATTTGCCTTGCGTGCTGGTGCCGGGCGGCGTGACGCTGTTGGCGGATGAGGGCGAGGATGCGGGTCGGATTCAGACGATCGGGGCGCGGTTTGCGCATGGGCAGATCTCGATTGAACAGGCGTCGGAGCTCGGGTGCCGGGCGTGCGCTTCGCCGGGCGGAGGGTGTCAATTTTTAGGGACGGCGGCTACGGCGCAGGTGGTCGGCGAGGCACTGGGGATGTCATTGGGGCATTCGGCGCTGGCGCCTTCGGGTCATGCGATCTGGTTGGATATGGCTCGGCGATCGGCTCGGGCATTGATGGCGATGGAGGCGGGCGGGGTCACGATGCGCGACATTTTGACGGACGCTTCGATACACAATGCGATGGTGACGCATGCGGCGTTCGGTGGGTCGACCAATTTGATTTTGCATTTGCCGGCGATCGCGCATGCGGCGGGGTTGAGGCGGCCGACGGCGGAGGATTGGGCTCGCATTAATAGGATGGTTCCGCGGATCGTGGATGCGCTGCCGAATGGGCCACGGCATCATCCGACGATTCAAGTTTTTCTGGCGGGGGGAGTGCCGGAGGCGATGCTGCATTTGCGGCGCGCGGGGCTATTAGAGACGAAGGCACGGACGGTGAGCGGGGTGACGCTGGGCGAGGTGCTGGATGAATGGGAATCGTCCGAACGGCGCGCGAAATTGCGAGCGGTGTTGAAGGAGCGCGACGGGGTGGATCCGGATGATGTGATTCTGGCGCCAGGAGAAGCTTCGCGGCGAGGGCTGACTTCGACGGTGTGTTTTCCTCATGGCAATCTTGCGCCCGAAGGGAGCGTGATCAAGAGCACGTCGATTGATCCGAGCGTGGTGGGCGCGGACGGTGTGTACAGGAAGACGGGGCCGGCCAAGATTTTCTTGAGCGAGCCGGAGGCGATTCGGGCGATCAAAGACGGGCGGATCAAGGCGGGCGATGTTCTGGTGCTGATGTGCCGCGGGCCGATGGGCGCGGGGATGGAGGAGACGTATCAGCTTACTTCGGCGCTGCGATATTTGCCGTTCGGGCGGGAGGTCGCGATTGTGACCGATGCGCGATTCAGCGGCGTATCGACGGGGGCATGTATCGGGCATGTATCGCCCGAAGCGCTGGCAGGCGGGCCGATCGGCAAGCTGCGCGACGGCGACATGATCGAAATTATCGTCGATCGGGTGGGGTTGGAGGGCGCGGTGAATCTGGTCGGGCCGACTGGAGTGGAGGAAGGGACGCGGATTTTGGCGTCGCGCGAGTTGAGAAGCGATCTGGCTCGTGATCGGGCAATGCCGGACGATTCGCGCATCTGGGCGGCGCTGCAAGACGTGAGTGGAGGGACGTGGGGCGGGGCAGTGTACGATGCCGATGCGATCCTCGAAGTGATCGCGGCGGGCAAACGTGCGCTAAAATCGGCGACATGCGATTAAAACTTTTGACTTTCGGAATGGCGGCGCTGGCTATGGTGACTTCGTCGACGGCACGAGCAGAGGATCGGGTGTACGAACTGCGCACCTACACCACTTTTGATGGGAAGCTGGATGCGCTGAAGGCGCGATTCCGGGATCACACGATTGAGATTTTCAAGCGGCACGGGATGACGAGCATCGGGTATTGGGTGCCGACGGATCCCGCGAAATCGCAGAACACGCTGATTTACATCATTGCGCATCCGAGCATCGAGGAAGCGAAGAAGCATTGGGCGGAATTCAGCAGCGATCCGGAGTGGAAGAAGGTCAGCGCGGATTCGGAGAAGGACGGAAAGATCGTGAGCCATGTGGAATCGGTGTACATGACGCCGACAGACTTTTCCATGTTGAAATAAACCTGTTGAAATAATTATTCGGACTTCAATACTTCAATCGGATTGAGTTCGAGGACGCGCTGGGTGGCGGTCCAGATGGCGGCGATCGCTACGATGGCGAGCACAACGGACGCGGCGGCGGAGGCGGCCCAATCGACCGGCGGAGCGATGGGGAGCAGATGTTCCAGCAGCTTTCCTTGCCACGCTGCGCCGCCGAGTCCGATGAGCATTCCGGTGACGATGGGCCACAAGGCCTGGCGCAGGATCATGGCCCGCACGCCTTGCGCCGAGGCTCCGATGGCGATGCGGACGCCGATCTCGCGGCGGCGCTGGGTGATCGAATAAGAAGAGACGCCGTAGATTCCCGCGATGGCGAGTAGCAAGGCGAATCCGCCGAAGAAGAGGAAGACGGTGGTGCGGAAGCGGGGGACGGCGAGGGTTTCGTCGAGACGCTGCTGATACGTCTTGGCGCCGTAAACGGGAATTTCACGATCGACGGATTGCACCGCGTCGCGGCAGAGGGCGATGGAATCTTCAGGATTGCCGCGTACGCGCTCGACGAAGGTGGCGAAGAGCGAAGGGTAGCGGTCGAAGGGAAAAAATAGCTGCTGCGTTGCGGGGCCTTGCGGTCCTTGATAGTGAACGGCGCGCACGACGCCGACAATGGTGAAAGATTCCTTGGAGCCTCGCATCTTGATTTTCCGGCCGATTACGGCGGGGCCGTCGGCCACCTCTCGCGCTACGCCTTCCGTCAAAATAGCGACTTTCTCAGTTTCGTTTGACTCTTTTGCGTCGGCTGGCAGGAACTCGCGGCCGTAAACGATTTGCGTTCCCATGGTCCGAAAGTAATCCGCGGTGACCTTGCCGATGACTACGGGAGACGTTGCGCGGCCGGTATCGGTAAGCACCTGACCGCCCATGAACGCGTAGGCCTCGAGCGGGAGGAAGTCGACTGCGGTAGCGGATTCGACACTGGGGACGTTACGGAGCCGGTCGAGCGCGTCGTGATAGTACTGCTGTTCGCGGCTTTCCGACGCTTCGCCGGTCCCGGCCAAAGATACGCTGACGATAACCAGATGATCCGTGCGAAAACCAATATCGGCTCCGAGAAGATGGAGGAAACCGCGACCCATGGTCATCGAGCCGGCGAGTAGCACCAAAGTAAGCGCTACCTGCATCGCGGTCAGCAGGGCGCGCAGTTTTGAATTGCGCTGTCCAGAGCCCTGGAAGCGCACCAGATCGCCCGAAGGTTGCAAGTGGCGCACCATCCAGGCGGGCAGGACTCCGAACAAAATTCCTGTCACCAATGCGATCCCGACGGCAAATCCTAAGACGCGCCAATCGAGAATTGTATACACCTGCGCGGCGAGATTCGCAGGCTGCACGAGGGTCGCGAGCCGGGCGGCCCAATACGCGACCGGCAATGCGGCGAGGAGTGCGATGAACGATAGAAGCACGCTCTCCGATAAAAGTTGTTGCGCCAAGCGTGCGCGGCTGGCGCCCAGGGCGGCGCGGATGAGGAGTTCGCCGCGGCGTTCCGTGGTCCTGGTCAGCAGCAGATTCGCCACGTTTGCGCATGCGATCAGCAGCACGAATCCGATAGCGGCCATGAGCACGAGGGACGCCTGGCGAATGTTTTGCGCGAGCCCATCCTGGAGAGGCATCAGGTGCGGGCGGTTGGCAGCGTCGCGATTCATTTGGCCGGGCTTGATGTACTCCACGTCGGCCTCGAACATTTGCTCGGCTTGCGCAAGATTTAATCCGGTCTTCAATCGGCCCGTCGTTTGTAGGAAAAATACCCCTGAGAATGAAAGCCGCTCAAGGTCGAAAATCGTCGGGGTCCAGACGCTGGTCTTAGATGGGTAGTCGAGTCCCTGCCGGGCGACGCCGATTACCATCATGGGCGAGCCGTTGAGGAGCAGTTTCGATCCCAACACGCGTGGATCGCCTCCGAAAAGCTGCTGCCACAGCGAATAGCTGATCACGGCGACGCCATCGTTGCCTGGCATGTCTTCAGAAGGAGCGAAGGCACGGCCGATGAGCGGCTCCATACCCAGCGCGGAGAAAAAATTGAACGATGTTTCCGTAACCGTGACGCGGATGGGCGCCGATGCCCCGCTCACGTTCATTTCCGCTGTTCCGAATGAAAAGGCGTCGTCGAGGTAGGCACTGGTGCTTCGCCACTGGTGAAACCGGGCGGGACTTTCGAA